>Ga0214473_10009887_pt1 | contig 11260 bp, 9 predicted proteins | sample RVTome_7_FD_203509 | JGI IMG/M metagenome (GOLD analysis project Ga0214473, IMG submission 203509) | Soil microbial communities from uranium-contaminated site in the Upper Colorado River Basin, Wyoming, United States - RVT98D197 | ecosystem: Environmental > Terrestrial > Soil > Contaminated >...
CTGGGGCTCGTGCTGCTGGCGCTCGTCTTCACGCGCGATGCTTGGAGCCGGCGCGTGCCCCCTCGCCAGCTCGCCCTCGCTCTCGTCGGGCTCGGCGCTCTCGGCACGCCGGCCGCGGCCGCGGCCGCAACGCCGAAGCCGCCGCAGCGGCGAGCGTTCTCGGTCAGAGAGGCCACCATCCCCGAGCTGCAGAAAGCACTCGCCGAGCGCCGTGTGACGTCGCGCGAGCTGGTGCTCCAGTACCTGTCGCGTATCGCGCTCTACGAGGACCGGCTGAATGCGGTGATGGCCGTGAGCCGTGACGCCCTGCGGCAGGCGGACGAGCTCGACCGTGAGCGGGCCGCGGGCCGGCTGCGGGGGCCGCTCCACGGCATACCGATCGCGCTCAAGGACAACATCCACACCAGCGACATGCCCACCACCGGCGGCGCGCTCGCCTTCGACGGGCTGGTTCCGCCCTACGAGGCGACGCTCACGAAGAACCTGCGCGAGGCGGGCGCCATCATCCTGGCCAAGACCGTGATGACGGAGCTCGCCAACTGGGTGGCCGGCACGCCCGCACCGATGCCCGCCAACTACAGCGCACTCGCCGGCTACGGCTTCAACCCCTACGATCCGCGTCGGGACCCGCGCGAGGCGACCTTCGACGGCCGGCCCGCGCTCGGGACCGGCGGCTCCAGCTCCGGCATCGGCACCGCCGCGAGCTTCTGGGCGGCGAGCGTGGGCACCGAGACGTCGGGCTCGATCCTGAGCCCGTCGAACCAGAACATGCTGGTCGGGATCAAGCCCACGCTAGGCCGAGTGAGCCGCTACGGTGTCATCCCGATCACCGCGGACCAGGACACGCCGGGACCCATGGCGCGGAGCGTGAGAGATGCGGCGATCCTGCTCGGCGCGCTCGAGGGTAAAGAGCCCGACCCGAGCGACGAGGCCACCAAGACCTGCGTGCCCCCGGCGGAGCGCGACTACACGAAGTTTCTGGTGGCGGGGGCGCTCAAGGGCGCGCGGATCGGGATCCCGCGCGCGTTCTACTACGACAAGCTGACTCCGCCCGGGGCGAAGGAGTCCCGCGGCGGCCTGAACCCCGACCAGGCGAAGGTCATGGCCGAGGCGATCCAGGTCCTGCGCGAACAGGGGGCGACCGTCGTGGATCCCGCCGACATCCCGAGCGTCGTGGACCCCGACCCCGGCCGGAACATCCTGCTGTGGGGCATCTGCGGCGGTGCCGACGACGCGAAGGGCCAGGACGCGGACTGTTCGGTGGTGTTCAAGTACGGCATGAAGCGGGACTTCAACAAGTGGCTCGCCAGCCTGGGTGAGCGGGCTCCGCTCAAGACGCTCGCGGAGCTGCGCCGGTTCAACATCGAGCATCAGAAGGCCGGCGCGATCAAGTACGGCCAGTCGCTGCTCGACATCTCGGACGAGATGGACGTCGTGGCCGATCGCGCCCGCTACGAGGCCGACCGGGCCCGCGACCTGGCTCTCGCCGGCGCCCATGGCATAGAAAAGGTGATCAAGGCGCAAGAGCTCGACGCCCTGCTCTTCCCCGGATCGAGCGGCGCCTCGATCGCAGCGCGGCCGGGCTACCCCACGCTGATCGTGCCGTTCGGAATGGTGCCGAACGCGCCGACTCCGGCGTTCCCGGATGCCTTCGCGGCGACGCCCGCTCCCTACGGCGTGAGCTTCACGGGCCTTAAGTGCAGTGAGCCGCGACTCATCGCTCTCGCCCACGCCTTCGAGCAGGCCACGAAGCGACGCGTCCCGCCGCCTTTCGCGCCCTGAGCCGCTTCGCGCCGCGGCGCTAGCGTCGTCTTGGAGCTGCCGCCTCGCGGATCCAGCTCCAGACCGCGACGCTCGACGGGAAGCCGATCGTGCTGGCGGCGAGGGCCACCACCTGCTCCATCTCCGCGAGCGAGACCGAAGCGTCCTTGGCCTTGCGCACGGCCGAGTGCACCGCGCCCTCGCGCATCGCGCCGATGGCGATCGCGAGCTTGGCGAGCCGCTGCGTCCGCGCGTCGAGCGGACCCTCGCCGGCCTGCTCGTTCACGAGATCCCAGGCCCGGCCCAACCCCGGAAACCGGCGCACGAACTGCTGGTGCATGGCGGGAGGCTTGCTTCGCTTCATGGCCTGATGCTGCGTCGCCGAGGGCCGCGACGCAAGGCCTCCGCCCGCGCTGGGCGGTGCTAGCATCTTCAGACAGCTTCACTTTGGATCGTGATCGCGCCGCCGGGAGCAGGCGGCGCTCAGGAGAAATCGGGCCATGGGCGGTTTCATGCAGGACCTCCGATTCGCCGCGCGCCTTCTGGCGCGCAGCCCCGGCTTCACCGCCGTAGCGGTGCTGTCGCTGGCGCTCGGCATCGGTGCCAACAGCACCATCTTCACGCTCGTCAACGCGGTGCTGCTGCGCCCGCTGCCCGCGGCGGATCCCGACCGGCTGGTCGCCGTCTTCACCACGGACGAGCGCAACCGCGGCGCGTTCCTGAACCACATGCCGACATCGCCGCTCAATTTCGAGGACTACCGCAAGGGAGCTGGCGACGTCTTCAGCGGGATGGTGGCCCGCGTCGGCCTGCCGCTCGCCTTTTCCGGCAAGGGGGAGCCCGAGCAGATCTTCGGAGAGATGGTCAGCGGGGACTTCTTCGGCGTGCTGGGCGTCAAGCCCGCCCTCGGACGCGTCTTCCTTCCCGACGAGGACAAGGTCCCCGGCGCGAGCCTGGTGACCGTGCTGTCGCACGGCTTCTGGCAGCGGCGGCTCGGCGGCGACCCCGCGGTCGTCGGGCGCGAGATCACGCTCAACGGCCACGCCTTCAGCGTGGTCGGGATCGCCCCCGAGGGCTTCAAGGGAACCAATGCGATCGCGGCACCGGCGCTGTGGGTGCCGAGGATGACGCACCCACAGCTCGCCACGGGCTTCCTCAAGGAGAACGTCGACTCGCGGCGGGCGCTGATCTTCGGGATCACGGGCCGCCTGAGGCCCGGCGTCACACTCCCCCAGGCCGAGGCCAAGCTCAAGACGCTCGCGAGCCAGCTCGCCCGCGAATACCCCGAAGACAACGGTGGTCGGAGCGTGGCGCTCCTGCCGCTCCGCCAGGCGACGATCGACCCCGACTTCCGCGCGAACATGGTGAGCGCCGCTGGCCTGCTGCTGACGGTCGTGGGCCTGGTGCTGCTGATCGCCTGCGCCAACGTGGCGAACCTGATGCTCGCCCGCGCGTCGGTGCGCCAGCGCGAGGTGGCCGTTCGCCTCTCGCTCGGCGCCTCGCGCGGCCGGCTGGTGCGGCAGCTGCTCACCGAAGGACTGCTGCTCGCGCTCGTAGCAGGCGTCCTCGGCCTGCTGATCGCCTACTGGGCGCAGGGTCTGCTCTGGTCGCAGCGGCCACCCGGCCTGGCGCTGGACGCCGTCGACCTCACGCCCAACCTGCGCGTGCTCGGCTTCACGCTCGCTGTCTCGCTCACGACCGCCCTCGTCTTCGGGCTCGCGCCGGCCTTCCGCACGTCACGCCCCGACATCGTGGGCGAGCTGAAGCAGCGCGGCGGGCCCGCGATCGGTGGTAACCGCCCGCTCAACCTGAAGAGCCTGCTGGTGGCCGGCCAGGTGGCGCTTTCGCTCGTGGCGCTCCTGGGCGCGGGCCTGTTCGTGAAGAGCCTCGGCAATGCGCAGCGCATCGATCCCGGCTTCGACCACGAGAAGCTGGCCGTGCTCACGGTCGACCTGGGCGCGCAGGGGTATGGCGAGGCGCAGGCCCGCGAGTTCCACCGGCGCATGCTGGAGCGCGCCAGAGCACTGCCGGGCGTCGAGCGGGCGACGCTCGCGAGCGGCGTGCCGCTGCTCCAGGGCGGCTTCCTGCGCACGGTGTTCCCGGAGGGGGTCGACAGCTCGGACCGCAAGAACGGCAAGCTGGTCCAGCTCAACACCGTCGAGCCGGGCTACTTCGAGACCATGGGCATCGCACTCGAGCGTGGCCGGGACTTCGCCTTGAGCGACCACCCCGACTCGCCGCACGTCGTGGTCGTCAACCAGACGATGGCGAAGCAGTTCTGGCCCGAGCAGGACGCGATCGGAAAGCGCTTCAAGTTCTTCGGCCAGGACTGGTGGAACGAGGTCATCGGCATTGCCGCGGACGGCAAGTACAACTTCCTCGGCGAGAACCCCCAGCCGCACATCTACCTCTCGCTCGGCCAGACGTTCGAGCCGGCGGTGAGCCTGCACCTGCGCGTCTCGGGCGACCCGGCCACGGCGCTCGGGATGGCGCGCCGCGAGGTCCAGCAGCTGGACCGGGCGCTACCGATCACGAACGTCTTCAGCTATGCCGAGATCCTGCGGCAGTCGCTGTGGGCCCCGCGCATGGGCGCCTGGCTGCTGGCGGTGTTCGGCCTGCTCTCGCTGGGGCTCGCGGTGATCGGGATCTACGGGGTGATGTCGTACGCGGTCAACCAGCGCACGCGCGAGCTGGGCCTGCGGATGGCTCTCGGAGCCAATCCGGGCGACGTGCTGAAGCTCGTGGTCCGGCAGGGCATGACGCTCGCCGCCGCGGGGATCGCGGTCGGGCTGGCGCTGTCCTTCGCGGGGACGCGCCTCGTCGGCAACCTGCTCTTCGGCGTCAGCATGCGCGATCCGCTGATCGTCGTTGGGATCCCCCTGCTGCTGGCCCTGGCGGCGCTCGTCGCGAGTGCTCTGCCGGCGTGGCGCGCGGCGAGGGTCGACCCGACCGTGGCGCTGCGCATCGAGTGATGCGACCCCTCGCGCTGCTTCTCCTCCTTGGGCTTCTCGCCCCGCAACCGGCCTGGGCCGACGATGCGCTCGACGGACTGCCGGCGACACTCTCGGGAGGGATGCGTGTCTATCTGGTGCGCCACGGCCAGGCGCTCTCGAACCTGGATCCCGTGCCGGACCTGCCGCCCGAGCGGCTCGACCACCTGACCGAGCTCGGCACGCGCCAGGCCGAGGCCGTGGGCCGGGCCCTCGGCGGCCGGGGTGTCTCGTCCGTCTACAGCTCTCCCGCCTCGCGGGCGCGCGAGACGGCGGCGGCCATCGCGCGGGTGCTCGGGATCGAAGCGCCCACGCTCGAAACCCGGTTGGAGCCGATGCTGCTCGGGCACGCCCCCGACGGCCGGACGCTCGCCTGGAAGGAACGGATCGCGGAGTGGGAGGCCGGCCGCGACCCGAGCCCCGCCCAGGGCGAGTCGATGGAGCGTGCGGGGGAGCGCGTGGGCGAGCTCGTGCGCGCCCTCGCGCGCAGCCGCCGCGGGACGAGCCTGGTGCTGGTCGCGCACAGCGAGGTGATCGGCGCCTACCTGGGACACGTGCGCGGCACGCCGCCTCCGAAACGCCACCCGCCCGGACTCGACACCGGATCGATCACGGTCGTGGACGTAGCGGCGACCGGCGCCGAGACGATCCGGTTGGCGAACCACATCCCCGCGGCGCCCTGACGCTCCGAGTCAGAGCGCCTCGACTGCCTCCAGCACCTTCTCGGCGTGGCCGTCGACCTTGACTCTCGGGAAGACCTTGCGCACGACGCCCTCTCGGTCGATGACGAAGGTGGAGCGGATCATGCCGACCGTCTTCTTGCCGTAGAGCACCTTCTCACCCCAGGCGCCGAACTTCTTCGCCACGGTCTTGTCGGGGTCGGACAGCAGCGGGAAGTTGAGCTTGTACTTCGTTTTGAACTTCTCGTGGGAGGCGAGCGAGTCGCCGCTCACGCCGAGCACGACGACACCCTTCTTCTTGAGCGAGGCCTGGCTGTCGCGGAAAGCGCAGGCCTCGCGCGTGCAGCCCGGCGTGTCGTCCTTCGGATAGAAGTAGAGGACCACCGTCTTGCCCTTGAGGTCCTTCAAGCTCACGTCGCCGCCCTCGGACGAGGCCAGCACGAAGTCCGGCGCCTTCTTTCCTTCCTGGATCATGGCCATGCGCTCGCTCCTCCTGCGAGCCCCGAGCTTAGCGCGAGAGCGACGATCAAACGATTGGAGCGTCCTACGAAGGTTTTCGTTGACAAAACGAAGGTCTTCGTACTAGATTCCGCGTATGACGCCCCAGCCACAGCCCCCCAGGCCCACGCCGGCCGAGCTCGAGATCCTCAGCAGCCTCTGGAAACACGGGCCCAGCACGGTCCGCGAGGTCCAGGAGCGGCTGGATGCCGAGCGGCCCACCGGCTACACCACCGTGCTCAAGCTGCTCCAGATCATGACCGACAAGGGCCTGGTGCGGCGCAACGAAAGCGCCCGCGCACACGTCTATGCGGCGATGGCTCCGGAAGCGGCGACACAGAAGCAGCTGGTGCGCGACCTGGTCGACCGCGCGTTCGGCGGGTCGGCCAGCCAGCTCGTGCTGCACGCACTCGCCACGCGCAAGACCTCGCGCCGGGACCTGGCCCGCATCCGCGAAATGCTCGACGAGCTCGAGGGAGGCGAACGATGATCCGCACGCTCGGCTGGACCCTGCTCCACTTCGTCTGGCAAGGGGCCGCGGTCGCATCGGTCCTCGCCTGCCTGAACCTGGCCCTGCGCCGGTCCGTGCCGCAGGCGCGCTACGTCCTCGCCTGCGCGAGCCTGCTGCTGATGCTGGTGCTTCCCGCGTTGAGCTTCCGCGTGCTGAGCGCCGCTCCGGCGACAGCGCCGAGCCTGACCGGCGCGATCGCTCTTCAGGCTCCGATCGCCACCGACGGGGCCACCACCCGACCCATCGGCCCGGCGGTCGCCTCGCTGGATCACCGCATCGAGGCGCTGCTCCCCGGCCTCGTCGCGCTCTGGGGCGCGGGGGTGCTGCTCTTGTGCCTGCGCTCCTTCGGCGGCATCGCGCTGGTTCGGCGCCTGGGTCGCTCGGGCCTGAGCGCGGCGCCTTTCGCGCTCGAGGCGACACTTTCGCGTCTCGCCCACACGCTGGGGGTGAGCGCGCGCGTGCGGCTCTACGAGTCGGCGCTCGTCGGAGTGCCCACGGTCGTCGGTTGGCTGCGTCCCGCGATCCTGCTCCCGGCGAGCATCCTGACCGGCCTCACGGCGCAGCAGCTCGAGCTGATCCTGGCCCACGAGCTTGCGCACGTGCGCCGCCACGACTACCTCGTCAACCTCGTGCAGTCCGCGGCGGAGACGCTGCTCTTCTACCACCCGGCGGTTTGGTGGGTGTCGAAGCGCATGCGTGTCGAGCGGGAACATTGCTGCGACGACCTCGCGGTCGGCGCCTGCGGCAGCGCGGTCCACTACGCGCGCGCGCTCGTCGACCTCGAGGGGCTGTGCTCCGATGCGCCGGCGCTGGCGATGGCGGCGAACGGCGGCTCGCTCTTCGACCGCATCGCGCGGCTCGTGGGCCGTGCGCCGGAGCCGTCGCGCGCTGCGCGAGGGCTGGCCGCGGCCCTGGCGGCGATCTCGCTGGCTCTCGCGCTCCTGATCGGCTCGATCCTGCTCGACCGAGAGGCGCCGACGATCGTCGACGTGATGGCCTCGTCGCACCTCGCCGACACGGTCTCACCCGAAGCAGAGATGGCGCCGGCCGGGATCCTGGATCCGATCGAGCCGACCGTAGAGACGGCTCCGACGCAGCCGTCGCCTGTCACGAAGCCAAAGACGCAGGCGTCGCCAGCCGCGAAGCCGCAGCCCGCGGGCGAGCCGCAGGCGCGCGCCTTCCCGCTCGAACGCGTACTCGAGATGGCCCGCGCGGGCATCAACCCGGAGTACATCGACGAGATGGACGCCCTCGGCTATGCCTCGCTGAGCTCGGAGCAGCTGATCGCGCTGCGGCACCAGGGGGTCGGCCCCGAGTACGTGCGCGAGCTCGCGGCCCAGGGCTACAAGGATCTGTCCGCCGACCAGCTGATCGGCCTGCGGGCCCAGGGCGTCTCCGCGAGCTTCGTGAAGGGGCTCACGGAGCAGGGGCTCAAGGAGCTGTCGCTCGCCAACCTGCTGGCGCTGCGCTCGCAGGGCGTGACGCCCAAGTACGTCGCCGAGCTCCGGGAAGCCGGGCAGACGGACCTCTCGGTCACGAGCCTGCTCTCGCTGCGCAGCCAGGGCGTGAGCGGCTCTTACGTGACCGAGCTCAAGGCTTTGGGCTACGGCGCGCTCAGCGAGTCGCAGCTCCTGGCCCTGCGCTCGCAGGGCGTCCAACCGGATTACGTGCGCCAGCTCGCCGAGCTGGGCTACCGCAATCTCGACATCAAGCTGCTGCTGGCTCTGCGCAACCAGGGCGTGAACCCCGACTACGTGCGCGGGCTGTCGGAGCTCGGATACCAGGGGCTGCAGCTGGGGCAGCTCCTCGAGCTGCGCGCTCAGGGAGTGACACCGGACTACGTGCGCGAGCTCAAGGCCGCGGGCTTCGACAAGCTCACGCCCGAGGAGCTCGTGACCTTGCGCAGCCAGGGCGTCTCGGCGCGGCTGCTCAAGAGCCTGCGGGCCCGTCAGCAGCCGTAGGCGTTTCATCGCGCGAGACGTCGGTAGGCGACGACCGACGGGCGGAGTCTGCCCGTCATGACTGGAGGAGGGTGTGATGTCCACGCTCAGAGATCGGGTTCTCGTCGCGAGCGGAGTGGTCGGCATGGCCCTGGTCCTCGGGCAGGGCATGACCGCCCGCGGCGGTGGGCTGCCCGCGGCGCTTGCGAAGCAGGAGGCACCAGTGGCCGGCGGGCTGCGCGGGGTCTGGACGGCCGAGCGCTCCAAGTGGCGCGTCGAGAACGGCGGCACCGCGACGCTCGTGGAGCTGTCGCTGCGGCGCGTCGGCGGCCGCGGCCAGTGGAACTCGTCGGAAACGCTTCCGCTCCCGGAGCTGCGCGGGCTCACCCCGGCGATGCTCGAGGCCCCCTCGGCTGATGCGCGGTTCGCCTGGACGCGCGACGCGGGGACGTTCGACTGCCAGGGGCGGTTCGAGACCGGCGTGGGAGCGGGGCACTTCAGCTTCACTGCCAACGCGGAGTACGCCTCGGACATGAAGCGGCGCGGCTACGGCGAGATCGACGTCGAGAAGGCCCTGCGCCTGGCACTCCACGACGTGAGCCGCTCGTTCATCGACGAGCTCGGCCGGCTCGGCTACGAGCGCGTGCCGATCGACGGCCTGATCTCGCTCCGCATCCACGGCGTCAGCCCCGAGTTCATTCGCGCGTTCAAGGCGCTGGGCTACGCGGCGCTCACGCCGGACCAGCTCGTCTCGATGCGGATCCACGGGGTGAGCCCGGAGTTCGTAAAGGAGCTGGCGGGCCTCGGCTACAAGGGCATCGAGGTGAGCGACCTGGTCAGCATGCGCATCCACGGCGTGACCACCGACTTCGTGAGGCGTGTCCAGGGCAGGAGCGGCAAGGACGTCACGGTCGACCGCCTGGTCTCGATGCGGATCCACGGCCAGTCGGAATGAGGCGGCGTATGATGCTCGGTCATGGCAGACACGCTGAAACCCGGCCGTTGCTTCGCGGCCGCGCTCGTGGCCTTGCTCGCCGCAACGGCCCCGGCGCGAGCCGAGAAACCGCAGGACACCGGTAAGACCGAGCACAGCTTCCTGTACGTAGCCGTCCCCGGCATCCGTAACTACGTCGAGTTCGGGGGTATCGGGCTCCTCGTCTTCGACCGGGACGACGGCTACAGGTTCGTCAAACGCATTCCCACCTGGCCGGTAGCGAGCGGAGAGCAGCCCGAGAACGTCAAGGGCATCGCCGCGAGCGCCCGGGACGGCCGCGTCTACATCACGACCATCAAGCGCATCGCGGCTTTCGACATCGTGACCGAGAAGAAGGTCTGGGAATCTACGCCGGAGGGCGGCTGCGACCGCATGGCGATCTCGCCCGACGGGCGCCTGCTCTACGTGCCGTCTTTCGAAGGCCCCAACTGGAACGTGCTCGAGGCGGCCACCGGAAAGACCGTCGCCCGGCTCGACCCCAACTCGAGGGCGCACAACACCCTCTACGGCCTCGACGGTCGAGCCGTCTACCTGGCGGGGCTCGGGTCGCCGCTGCTTTCGATCGCCGACCCGCAAACCCACCAGGTCGTCAGGACGGTCGGGCCGTTCTCGCACTCGGTCCGGCCCTTCACGGTGAACGGCAAGCAGACGCTCGCCTACGTCAACGTCAACGAGCTGCTCGGCTTCGAGATCGGCGACATCGCGAGCGGCAAGAAGCTCCACCGCGTGGAGGTGCAGGGCTTCCAGAAAGGGCCGATCAAACGCCACGGCTGTCCGAGCCACGGCATCGGGCTGACGCCCGACGAGAGCGAGGTCTGGGTGATGGACGCGGCCAACCAGCGCGTGCACGTGTTCGACAACATGCGGATGCCGCCGCGGCAGGGCCCGAGCATCGCGCTGCGCGAGCAGCCCGGCTGGCTCACCTTCACGCTCGACGGACGGCACGCACTCGTGTCGACGGGCGAGATCATCGACGTCAAGACCAAGACGATCGTCGCGGCTCTCGCCGACGAGACCGGCGCGGCCGTCCACAGCGAGAAGGTGGTGGAGCTGATCTGGAAGGACGGCAGGCCGCTGCGCAACGGCGACCAGTTCGGCGTGGGGCGAAAGCAGCAGTGAAGGTTTGCGTCGATGCTGGACATGGCGGCAGCGATCCCGGTGCCGTCGGCACCGCCCCTTTTCGCCTCGCCGAAAAGGAGGTCACGCTCCAGGTCTCAGTCCTGCTCGAGCAGGAGCTGGAGCAGCGAGGGCATTGGGTAGTGATGACCCGACGGATCGACCGTACCCTCGGCCTGCTCCCGCGAGCCCGATTCGCCAATCGCCTGAAGGCGGAACTGTTCGTGAGCATCCACGCCAACGCCGCCGCAACCGCTTCCGCTGAAGGGATGGAGGTCTATCACTTCCCCGAGTCGCGGGAGGGGCGCCGGGCTGCGACCGCTGTCCTCGAGAGCCTGGTCACCGCCTTTCCCGATCACAAGAACCGGGGCGTCAAAGAGGCCAACTTCGCCGTCCTTCGCGTGACGGCAATGCCGGCCATCCTCATCGAGACGGAGTTCATCACCCATCCTCGCCAGCTCGAGTTCCTGTCCGACCCCGAGAGCCAGGAAGTGCTCGTCGAGGCCGTCGCGGACGGAATCGAGGAGATCGAGCGAGCCTAGCGCATTCCGGCGACGGGGAGGCCTGCGCGACGTTTTCGAGCCAAAAGCGGCGGCTGGTGATCGAGCGGCGTGAGGACCCGGCCCGCCAGGGCTGGATGGTCTGGCGGGACGTGGGTGGCCCGAAACACGGAGTGTGCTGGATCGCCGGCCGGGTTCGGAGCATCGCCCGAGAAGGGGTTGTGGTACTCCCACACGCTGTCGCCCCGGGCGGTCACCTCGAAGAAGCGT
>Ga0214473_10009888_pt1 | contig 11260 bp, 13 predicted proteins | sample RVTome_7_FD_203509 | JGI IMG/M metagenome (GOLD analysis project Ga0214473, IMG submission 203509) | Soil microbial communities from uranium-contaminated site in the Upper Colorado River Basin, Wyoming, United States - RVT98D197 | ecosystem: Environmental > Terrestrial > Soil > Contaminated >...
GCGATCTCCACGCCCGCGGTGCCCTGCCCGGCGATCGTCCAGGGATGGTTGTACGGAGGCACGATCGCCGCACCACTGTCGGCGGCGACGTCGGCGGCAATCGCTTCACGATCGTCGGTCACCCGGAAAAAGGTGATGATCGTCGCCCCCCTCGCCCTGGTGCGCTGCACCTTCACCTCGGGTGCATCCGACGGCATCACGATCGTCGCCGCGACCCCGAAGTGCGCCGCGGCAGCAGCCACCGCCTGAGCATGGTTGCCCGACGAAAACGCCACCACGCCGTTCGCCCTCCCCTCGGGACCGAGACGGTGGAGGAAGGCGCATGCCCCTCGGTACTTGAACGACCCGGTCCGCTGCATCGTCTCCGCTTTGAGCAGCACCCGTCGTCCGAACATCGATGCACCGTCGGCCACTTCTATCAGTGGGGTTCGGACGATGAGGTTGCCGATCGCCGAAAGGGACGCCCTGATGTCGGCGATCGTCGGGAGCGGGAGCGCCATGGGCGAGACGGTAGCGGCGGAGCCGGCTCCGACGACCGGCGCCAGGGAGAGGGGGCTGCATACACTCGCCGACCGTGAAACCCCGTCTCGCACTTGCCGCGGCCACTCTTCTCGCCGCCGCAGCGTGTTCCTCGGGGTCGGTGGCCATCGAGTCGGTGCCGATCCTCCCCGCCGCCACGCCGGCCACATTCCGTGCGTTGCTCACCGCATCAGACCGGCCCGTCGTGGTCAACGTCTGGGCATCGTGGTGCGGACCGTGCCGATCGGAGGCGCCACTCCTGCGCCAAGCCGCCGCAGAATGGGGTGACCGGGTTCGGTTCGTCGGCGTCGATGTGCGCGATACCCAGGACGCGGCACGCGCCTTCATCGCCGAGTTCGGTCTCGAAGGCATCGAGCATCACTTCGACCCTTCCGGGGCGATCCCGGGCGATCTCGGTGGGTTCGGTGTGCCGTTGACGTTCTTCTTTGGACCGGGCGGGGTTCTCGTGTCGATGCACAGTGGCGTGATCGACGAGCGCACCCTCGCTCTCGGAATCGACGACCTGCTGCGACTGGCGGGCTGAATGGAGTTCGGCCTCCTCGCTGCGGCCGTGATCGCCCTCGCCTCGCTCCGCCTGACGCTGGGATTCCAGCCCGGTGGAGCCGACCGGGACGAGCCGCCCGGCATCGGAGCCGCCCGATCGTGGAAGGTCCGCCTGGCGGCGGCGGGTGGTGGGCAGCGGGCAGCGAGATTGTGGGACGCCGCCCTCCTCTCAGCAGTCGTCGGCCTGGGCATCGGCCGCCTCGCAGCGATGATCAGCGCGGGCACGAACCCGCTTGGCCACGCGGTCGACATCCTCATCATCCGCGGCGGTGTCGACACGGTTTCGGCCACGGTCGCCGCCCTGGTCGTATTCGGGCTCCTGTCCCGGCGCGATCTCCTCGCCTCCGCGGATGCGGTCGCCCCAGGAGCCCTGGCCGGTCTCGCCGGATGGCACGGAGGATGCTTCACCCGCGGCGCCTGCCTGGGGACCCCATCGGATCTGCCCTGGGCGGTGGGCGGACCGGCCGGGGTGGCGCGCCATCCCGTGGAGATCTACGCGGCGATCCTGCTGATCGCCGCCTGCGTGATACTGATCGTGGTCCGGCGGCGTCCACCCAACGGAGCAACGGCAGCACTGGCGTTCACCACTGCCGCAGCAATACGCCTCGGGACCGAGCCGATGCGCCTCACCATCGGCGGCGGCCTGACCTGGTGGTACCTCGCAGGTGCCGGCTTCGGGTTGGCGGCGGTGGTGATGGCTTGGCTGCGGGCGCGGCGCGTTCGGGCCTGACCGGTCACCAATACACTCCGTGCCCTCATGCCCTCCACTCCGGTCGTCGACGTCGCAGGCATCGCCCTACGGCGGCCGAATGTCCTCGTGTTGCGACATGTCGACTTGCTGGTCGCCGCCGGGGAGGCCGTGGGACTGTTCGGCGCCAACGGTTCGGGTAAGACCACCCTCCTTCGTGTCCTCGCCACGCTGGTACGCCCATCGGGCGGCACAGGATCCGTGTTGGGCAGCCGCCTCGGCACGCCGGAGGTGGAGCAGGTTCGGCCCCGGATCGGACTGATCGGCCACGAACCGGCTCTGTATCCGCACCTCACCCTGTCGGAAAACCTCGGCCTGGTGGAGAGCCTCTGCGCCGCCCCGACGATGAGCGCCGCCGACGCCCTCGGCGCCGTCGGTCTGGCTGCCGCGGGACGACGCCGCGCCGCACACTGCTCCAACGGGATGCGGCGTCGCGCCGAATTTGCCCGCGTGCTGATCACCAAGCCCGATCTGCTGCTCCTCGACGAGGCCCATGTGGGTCTCGACCCCGAGGCCTCGGAGCTCGTCGAGCACCTGGTCGGCGATGTCGTCGAACGAGGCGGCGGTGCGGTGGTGGTATCCCATGAGCGGGACCGCGCCGCCCGGATCGTGCAGCGCACCGTGGTCCTGAGCGACGGACGGATCGAGTGGGGTGGCGGGTGATCCACCACGTCCTCGTGCTCATCAGGTCGCAGCTTCGCAACGAGCGAAGGGCAGCTGAGGTGGCCACCGTGGTCATTCCCTTTGGGGCGGTGGCGCTCCTCGTGATCCCGATGGCGGTCGGGATCGAGACCACCCTGCTCGCCCGCATTGGACCCGGCCTGTTCTGGGCGGTGGTGCTGCTGTTCGGGGTGCTGGTCACTCAGCGCGAGAGCGGTGCTGAGGGCTCGCCCCAACGCGACCTGCTCACGCTCCTCGGTGTCGACCCGGCGGCCCGGTTCGCCGCCACGGCGATCGCCAACACCATCCTCGTGCTCGTGTTCGAGGTGGCGGTTGGGGCGATCACGATCGTGCTCTACGACCCCGACGTCGTCGGGTGGGGTTGGATCGCCCTGGTCCTGCCACTCGTCGCCGCGGGGTTGGCGATGCTGGGGACGATCGCCGCGTCGGTGACCACCGGCCTCGGGGGACGGGGCGCCCTCGCTCCCCTGCTCATCGCCCCAATCGCGATCCCGATCATGCTCGGGGCCGCGCAGGCAACAGAGGGCTTGCGCGTCGGTGCCGGTATCCTGCGGTGGGTGCTCGTGCTGGCCGTGGTCGACGTCCTCCTGATGCTGGCCGGTGTGCTCACCGCCCGCCCGTTGGAGGAGTCGTGACCAAGAGAACGCTGGAGTTCGCCGCCGCCGGCTTGTTGCTCACTGCCCTCGTGGTCGGCCTGACGGTCCCGCCCGACGCCGTGCAGGGAGACTTCCAGCGGATCATGTACGCGCACGTGCCTTCCGCGTGGCTCGCCTACCTGGCCTTCGGCATCACCATGATCGGCAGCATTGCCTACCTGGTCACCAGCAAGCTCCGCTGGGATCGGCTCGCCGGCGCGTCGGCCGAGGTCGGCGTGGTGTTCACCGGCCTAGCCCTCGCCACTGGCATGATCTGGGGCAAGCCGGTCTGGGGCGTGTGGTGGACATGGGACGCACGGCTCGTGCTCACCGCGGCGATGTTCTTCGTCTACCTCGCCTACCTTGCCCTTCGCCGCGGCATCGACGGGCTCGAGCGGCGCGCCAAGCGGTCTGCGCTGTTCGGCATCGTCGCCGCCCTGCAGATCCCCATCGTCCATTTCTCGGTCGTGTGGTGGCGCGGTCTCCACCAACCGCCGACGATTCTCCGGCCCGACGACCCCCAGATCGACGGCCCCCTGCTCTTCGCCCTGCTGATGGGAGTGTTCGCCTTCACGGTCGTCTACGCGGCGCTGGTTCGGCGCCGGATGGACCTAGCCCTGATCGAGGACAGCCTCGTCGAAGCATCCAGGGCCGGAGAGGATGTCGCCGGGGCTGCCGTCACCGCACCATCCGTCGGGGCAAAGCCACGATGAGCGACTGGGGATGGGTCGCCTTTGCCTACCTGGTCGTGTACGGGTCGCTCGGCGGGTACGTCGCATCGCTCGTGTTCCGGATTCGTCGGGCCAGAGCGGAGGCGGATCGCGGATGAAGCGCTACCGGCTCTTCGTGATCGCCATGCTCGGGCTGCTCGCGGTACTCATCGGGTTCCTGGTCGCCAACATCCGAGAGAACCTCGTGTACTACCGCACGCCCACCGAAGTCGTCACGGAACCACCCGGTGCGACCGCAGGACGGTTCCGCCTCGGCGGCCTCGTGGTGGCCGGAACCGTGGTGGAGTCCGGGAGCGAGATCACGTTCGCAGTCACCGACGGCACCACCACCGTCGCGGTCGACCACGTCGGGTCACCCCAACAGCTCTTTCGTGAAGGGATCGGCGTCGTCGTGGAGGGAACCTGGGATGGAACCGTCTTCCACTCCGACTCGATGATCATCAAGCACGACGAGCAGTACCGCACCGAGGAGGGTGGCGTGTACACGCCTGACTCGCGGTACCCGACGCCGTGATCGCCACCGTCGGCTGGCTCGGAGTCCTGCTCGCCCTCGTCTCCGCCGTGGCCATCGTCATCCAGGGCGTCCGCTGCTTCCTCGCCGACGGAGATGCCTCGTCCTCGCTGCGGCTTGGGGTGCTCGGCCTCGTAGTCGGAGCGGTGGTAGCCATGGGGGCCCTCGAGGTCGCCCTGATCACCGACGACTTCTCCATCGAGTATGTCGCCCGCAACCATGCCAGGGGTACTCCGCTGCTGTTCACGATCGCGGGGGCGTGGGCGGCTCTCGAAGGCAGCATCGTGCTGTGGGGGCTGATCCTCGCCGGGTACACCCTGTGGGTGTACCGCCGTCTGTCGGATCGCGACCGAGTCGGCGCCGCCGCTCTGGCCGTCATGGGGGCGGTCGCCATCTTCTTCTTCGCCCTCATGGCCACGGCCGCCAACCCGTTCGCCACCCTCGCCCAGGTCCCTGCGGACGGGATCGGCGCCAATCCGCTGCTCCAGAACCACATCCTCATGGCGATCCACCCCCCGATGCTCTACCTCGGCTACGTCGGAATGACCGTTCCGTTTGCCTTCGCCATCGCCGCGCTCGTCTCCGGGGAGGGCACCACGCAATGGCTGGAGCGAACGAGGCGCTGGACGCTGGTGGCCTGGTCGTTCCTCTCCCTGGGGATCGTCCTCGGGGCGTGGTGGTCCTATGAGGTGCTCGGCTGGGGCGGGTACTGGGCATGGGACCCCGTCGAGAACGCCTCGTTCCTCCCCTGGCTGACCGCTACCGCGTTCATCCACTCGGCGGTGGTGCAGCGCCGCCGCGGCATGCTTCAGGCGTGGAACGTCGCCCTGATCATCGGCACGTTCTCGCTCACCATCCTCGGCACCTTCCTCACCCGGTCCGGGGTGGTGGCATCGGTCCACTCGTTCACCCAGTCGGCGGTCGGCCCCGCCCTCCTCGCGTTCCTCCTCCTCGTACTCGTCGGTGGCTTTGGGCTATTTGCGCTGCGAGGTCACCTGGTCGCGTCGTCGCCCCGCCTCGACTCCCTGGCGAGTCGTGAGGGCGTGTTCCTCCTCAACAACCTCCTGCTGACGCTGTTCGCATTCGTCGTGCTCGTCGGCACCATCTACCCGATGGTGCTCGAGGCGTTCACCGGCGACCGGGTGTCGGTAGGAGGACCGTGGTTCGACCGATCCGCCATCCCGATTGGGCTCGTGCTGCTGTTCGCCATGGGCATCGGGCCCATCACCCCGTACCGGGTTGCCCGGCTTCCCGTCCTGTGGCGGCGGCTCCGCATACCACTCCAGGCGGCGGCAGTGACAGCCGCCATCACCGTGATGGTGGGGCTGCGCCCGATCACCGTCATCGCCACCGTGGCACTGGCAGCGTTCGTCATCACCGGGATCGTCCAACACGCCGGCGAGGTCGCCCGCAGCAGGCCCGGCGGATTCCTGTCCGAGGTGGCTCGGCTCCCCGGCTCCGATCCCGGCTATTGGGGCGGCATGATCGCTCACGTCGGACTCACCCTGGTAGCGGTGGCGATCGCGTTCTCCGGATCGTTCGGCGTGCGCCAGGAGATCACGCTGGAGACCGGCGAGTCGGCAAACTTCGAGGGGTACACGCTCACGTATCTGGCGCCGTTCGTCCGCGAAGAGCCCAACCGCACGGTGGTCGGCGCCACCATCGAGCTGCGCCGCGAGGATCGGGTCCTTGGAACCCTGGAGCCCCGACTCAACCAGTATCCCAACCAGGTGCAGGCGATCCCGACGCCATCGGTGCGTACCGGGGTGCGCGAGGACGTGTACCTGAGCTTGGTGCGGATCGAGCCGGGATCGGCCACCGTGACGGTCGACGCCTTCCGGTTTCCGCTCATGTGGCTGCTGTGGCTCGGAGGTTTGATCGTGTTCGCCGGAGGCCTCCGCTCCTACTTCGGCCGCCGCCGCACCGCCGACGTTCCCATCCACGAGGCCGCCGGTGTCTGAGCGCATCCGCTCCTGGGTGGCCGTCACGGTCATCGCCGCATGCGCGGGCCTGATCGTTGCCGTGCTCGCCACCGCCGACCCCTCGCCGGCCGACCGGGTCGAAGCCCTGGCCACCCGGCTCAAGTGCCCAGTGTGCCAGTCCGAGTCGATCAACGACTCCCCCGCCCAGCTGTCCCGCGATCTCAAGGCTCTGATCGCGGACCAGGTCGCCGACGGATGGACCGATCAGCAGATCGTCGACTTCTTCATCGCCACCTACGGTGAAGAGGTGCTTCTCGACCCTCCGGCCGGTGGCCGCACCGCCCTGCTATGGGTGCTTCCCGCCATCCTGTTGGTAGGAGGCCTGGCGCTGATCGTCACGAGGGTCCGCGGCTCCGGGCGTGAGCTGTCCGAGGAGGAGCGCCGGCGAGTCGACCAGGCCGTCCAGAAGGCGTCGCGATGAGCGAAGCCACGGTTCGGCTGCTCGAACAGCGGCGCGACGCCGCCATCGCGGATCTGCGCGCCCTCGATGCCCAGGTGACGGCCGATGAGATCGGTGAGGACGACGCACGCCGCCTGCGTCGTCGCTACGAGGCCGACGTCGCCGACGCCCTCGCCGCCCTCGACGAGGCATCGGCCGCCAAGCCGGCGGGGCGATCGAAGGCCAGGGTCTGGACGGGAGTGACCATTTTCGGTGTCGCCGCCACCGTCGCGGTCCTCGCCCTCGCCGGCGCCGTCCAGACACCCGACGACACTGCTGCGGGGTCCGGAGTGGCTGCCGACGTCATCAGCGACGGCGGTGTCGACCTGTCGTCCATCTCCGACGAGGACTTCGAGGCCGCCGTCGCCTCCAACCCCGATATCACCCCGATGCGGCTCGCCCTTGCTCGGCGGTACGTGGAGGCCGGCAACTTCTCCAGCGCCCTCCCCCACTACCTGTACATCCTCGAGCAAGGCCCGGACCCCGAGGCACTGATGTACGTCGGGTGGATGACCTATCTGTCCGGCGATCCCGCCACCGGAGCGACGCTGCTGGAGCGAAGCCTCGAAGTCATGCCCGACAACGTCCTGGCGACGTGGTTCCTCGCCAACGTCCACTACCACGGCCTCGGTGACATGGAAAGTGCAATCCCCCTTCTCGAGCAGGTGATCGGCTCGGGTCTGGCGCCGCCTGACATCGTCGAGGAGGCTCAGTCGATGATCGACGATGCCGGAGCCGGTTCGTGAGCCGCCGGTGGCGCTGGCTCGCGGCCGGGGCCGGTGCGCTGGTGGTCGCGGTGCTGGCAGTGGTGTTCACCTCGCGATTCGGGAGCGACCCCACCCTGGCGCCCTCCCCGCTCATCGACACCCCCGTGCCCAACGTCACCGTCGAGGCGATCGACGGGAGTGGGCCGATCTCGCTGCGATCGATGGAGGGTTCGATCCTCGTGGTCAACTTCTGGGCGCCATGGTGCGTCCCCTGCCGCGAGGAGCACGGCGTGCTGCTCGACGCCGCCGCCACCTGGGCGTCGTCGGGGATCACGGTGATCGGCATCACCTACCAGTCCGACCTCGACGACGTGAACGCCTTCCTCGACGAACTCGGCCACGGCTACCCGGTGGGAATGGACGATCGGTCCCGGGCGGCGATCGCCTTCGGGGTCCGGGGGGTGCCCGAGACGTTCTTCGTCGATCGGGACGGGATGATCGTCGGCAAGGTGAGTGGCCCGGTCGACGCCGAACTGGTGGCGGCCACCCTCTCCTCGATCATCTTCGGAGTGGCTCCCGGGCCCTGAGGCCGTAGCTTGCGCGTACGCTGTGGCACGAGATGGGTCCCGGCCGGATCGGATTCCTCACCTTCGCCCTCACCATGGGCGCATGCGGCGGATCCGGCACGAACCCGCCCGACGACACCACCACCGAGACGACAGGAGGCACCGGCATGCAACTCACGTCGACCGCCTTCGGACACGAGGCGACCATTCCGACCAAGTACACCTGCGATGGTGAGGGTGTCTCGCCGCCGCTCGCGATCGTCGATCCTCCCGCATCGACCAGGACACTCGTCCTGATAGCCGAGGATCCGGACGCGACCCGAGGCACCTATGACCATTGGGTGGCATACGACATCCCGATGACCATGGCCATCGCCGAGGGTGCAGAACCGTTGGGCACCGCCGGCAAGAACTCGGCGGGATCGACCGGATATGTGCCGCCCTGTCCGCCGCGCGGAACCCACCGCTACGTCTTCACGGTCTACGCCATGAACGGACCTCTTGCGTTGGGACCTGCCGCCACCAAGGCGGAGGTGCTGACAGCCATCGAGGGCAGGGTGCTCGCCGAGGCGACGCTGATCGGGCTGTACGGGCGGTAGGCGTCCGCTATAGGCCGGCGGCGAACTCCGCCACCAGCCTGGTAAACCGATCCGGCTGCTCGAGGGTGAGCATGTGGGCGGCGCTATCGAACACCTCGAGACGCCCCCCGGCCACAGACCCGGCCAGCAACCGGCATGCCTCATTGGTACCGGGATCATCGAGCGAACCGATCGTCACCTGGGTGGGACAAGCCACCTCCGCCAACCGTCCCACCGCCGGCGGGTCGAGCGGTTGGGGAATCCCCTCTTCGTTCTCGGCGCGGTAGTTGTCGAGGATCCAGCCGTGGACCAGCGAACGGATCGCCGCCTCCACCCGGCCCTCAGGCTGTCCCGGCCCGTCCACCCAGTACCTGGTCTCGAAGTCGGCGAGCCACTCCCAGTCGTGGGCTTCCCAGTGCTTCTCGGCCTCGACCCACATCTCGGGCGTTCCCACATTGGTCGCCGGAGTGAACCCGCCCACCCCGCCTGCGGCGACGACGAGGCCGGCCACCCGCTGGGGGTGCTCCAGGGTGGTGTCGAGGACGATCTGCCCGCCCCGCGACACCCCTACCAGGCAGGCCCGCTCGACGCCGACGTGGTCCATCACCGCGATCAGGTCGGCGCGGTTGGAGAACTCGACGTGCTCCGATTCAGTCCGTCCGAACCCGCGAGTATCGAACCTGACCACCGTGTGGTCCCCGGACCACACCGGCACGTGCGGGTCCCACATCCTGAGATTGGCCACCCCGGCATGTACCAGCACCAGGGCGGGACCCGATCCATCCACCTCGAAGTACAGCCGTGCTCCATCGGACTCGACGAACTCCCCGCTCATGACTCCTCCTCGGCGCGCAGGGACTCTCCGAGTGCCATGACCTGCTCCAGGACCGAGTGGGCCGCGCCCGAATCGATGGATTGGACGGCCAGATCGATCGCCGGCTCGAAACCGTCGGCCAGACCGGCGGCGACGATCGCCGGGGCGGCGTTGACCACAGCGATGTCGCGTTTGGGCCCGGTGTCACCCCCGAGGATGCTGCGGACGATGGCGGCGTTCTCGTCGGCATCACCGCCGAGCAAGTCACCAGGCGACGCCCGGGGTACCCCGAAGTCCTCGGGGGTGAACTCGGCGTGGGTCACCTCGCCGTTGCGCAGCCGGTAGATGTAGGAGGGACCGGTGGTGGTCAGCTCGTCGAGGCCGTCCTCGCCGTAGTAGACGAAGGCGTGGTGGGCGCCGAGCCTCTGCAGCACCCCGATCATCACCCCCGCCATCCGGCTGTCGGACACCCCGATCGCCTGGGCGCGGGCTCGCGCCGGGTTGGCCAGCGGGCCGAGAAAGTTGAACACGGTCGGCACCCCGAGCTGTACCCGCACCGGGCCGGCAAACCGCATCGCCGGGTGGTAGCGGGGGGCGAAGAAGAAGCCGAAGCCGGCCTCGCGCACCAGCCGGGCGGTCGCCTCGGGTGCCAGGTCGATCGGGACGCCGAGCGCCTCGAGCACGTCGGCGGACCCGGCGCGCGACGACGCCGCCCGATTGCCGTGCTTGGCCACCCGGGCGCCGGCGCCGGCGGCGATCAGGGCAGCCGTCGTCGAGATGTTGAACGTCCCCGAGCGGTCGCCCCCGGTGCCGGCGGTGTCCACCACCGGGACACCGACATCGACGATGACCGCGTTGTCGTACATCGCCCGGACGAGTCCGGTCATCTCGTCGACCGTCTCCCCCTTGGCCCGGAGGGCGACGATGAACGCCGCGATCTGCGCCGTTTCGGCGCGACCGCTCATCACTTCGGTCATGGCGGCATGAGCGGAGGGCTCGTCGAGATCTCGCCCGGCGAGCAGTGGGCCGAGAACGGACGGCCACGAGAAGGTCGGATTCGACACGCCGGGAAGCTACCAGCCGCCGGCGCATCCGGTCGGGCGGCTCACTCGAAGGCACCGATCCCGGTGATCGCCTGGCCGAGGATCAGGGTGTGGATCTCGTTGGTGCCCTCGTAGGTGTAGACCGATTCGAGGTTGTTCATGTGGCGGATCACCGGGTACTCGAGGGTGATCCCGTTGGCGCCGAGCACGCTGCGGGCGGTCCGGGCCACGTCGAGGGCCATCCTCACGTTGTCGAGTTTGCCGAACGACACGTGGGCGGTGGACAGGGTCCCGGCGTCTTTCATCCGCCCGATGTGCAGCGCCACCAGCATGCCCCGGTTGACGGCGACCATCATCTCCGCCAGCTGCCGCTGGATCAGCTGGAACGATGCGATCGGCTTGCCGAACATCACCCGCTGCTTGGCGTAGTCGAGCGCGGCTTCGTAGCAGGCGCGGGCGGCGCCGACGGCGCCGAAGAGGATGCCGAAGCGGGCCTCATTGAGGCACGAAAGCGGTCCCCGCATGCCGGCAACGCCGGGGAGCATGGCCTCGGCCGGAAGGCGCACGTCGTCGAGCACCAGTTCCGAGGTGACCGACGCCCGCAGCGAGAGCTTGCGGTGGATGTCGTTGGCCGTGAAGCCCGGGGTGTCGGTGGGAACGATGAAGCCGCGCACCCCGTCTTCGGTGACCGCCCAGACGATCGCCATGTCGGCGATCCCCCCGTTGGTGATCCACATCTTGG
>Ga0214473_10009889_pt1 | contig 11258 bp, 7 predicted proteins | sample RVTome_7_FD_203509 | JGI IMG/M metagenome (GOLD analysis project Ga0214473, IMG submission 203509) | Soil microbial communities from uranium-contaminated site in the Upper Colorado River Basin, Wyoming, United States - RVT98D197 | ecosystem: Environmental > Terrestrial > Soil > Contaminated >...
CGGCTCGATCAATGACCGTGCCGATGATGCGCATCCGGGAAATGGTGATGCGAGTGAGTGGTTGGCTCGTGCCGGTGTCGGTGAGTGTGTCGTGTGCCGGCCGCGACGGACGGGTCATGCTCGTGGCGGTGGTGTTCGTCATGGATGTGCTCATGCTCGTGTTCCAGCGCGTCATGAAAATGTTCATGCTCGTGCCGTTCGCTAAAGTGCAGCCAGACGCCGACGGCCATCAGTGTTCCGGCGACTAACAGTTGAGGAGTAATGGCATCACCAAGCATCACCGCGAGCAATGCACCCAGGAACGGCGCCACCGAGAAATAGGCGCCGGTGCGGGCGGTTCCCAGATGGCGCAATGCGACCACGAATAGCGCCAGACTGACTCCGTAGGCCAGGAGCCCGACGATCATCGCGCCTGCCACCGCGCGAACGGGAGGCATCTGAGCGCCGATCCCTATCGCCAAGGTCAGATTGACCGCTCCCGCAGCGAGCCCTTTGATTGAGGCAATCGAGGTCGCATCCGTCAGCGACACTTTTCGCGTCAGATTATTGTCGATGCCCCACGCCAGGCACGCGCCGAGTATCGCCAGCGCCGGCCACAATCCCGCGAAGTGCAACTCTCCCGGCCAGCTCAGGATCGCGGCGCCTGCCACGATGGCCGCCATTCCCAACGCGATGCGGCGATCAAAATTCTCCTTGAATGCAAACCAGGCCAGCAGAACCGTGAACAGGCCTTCTGCGTTCAACAAGAGCGAGGCACCCGAAGCGGGCATGCCGGTCAGGCCGAACATCAGCAATACGGGGCCGACGACACCGCCTGCCGCGACGGCGCCCGCGAACCACAGGATTTCCGATCTCGCCATTCGCACGGCAGGCGCGCGAATCAGTCGACGATAGAGCGTGAGTCCCAGTCCGGAGCCGAGATACAACAGGCCGGCGAGCAGCCATGGATCAACAATCTGCAACAATTCCTTCGCGAGCGGAGTACCGGCTCCGAAAAGTAGTGCGGCGCCAAGCGCTGCCAGCACGCCTGGTTGCCGCAGACGCTTTTTCCACACCGTCCGCGACCCGTAACCTGACTTCATGGCTTGATCAGTCTTCCGGCTCGAAGGGCTTTGCCGTCGCGTATGGCCGGTGGAACATGCGATAGAGGGCCGGCAGGACGAGCAATGTCAGCACCGTAACAGACATCACAGGCAGCGTTCACTTCAACTGACAGGGCGGCGACTTCATTGTCGCCCATGACCATTGGTAGCGGCGCAAATCGCGCTCGCGGCAATGCATGAAGGATCGAGGAAGTCGGGCCAATTGGATTTTTGCACTCGGAATTGCCCCGAAAGTTAGCCCCAAAAGGCATGCGCTGTGGGTAGATTTCGGTGGACGTCCGTAGACGTTCGAGGAGTGTTGAATCGAGGAAAGTTCCAACAATTCTGCGCGTTTGTAGGCGTCGGTACACGCCCGTGGACGTGGGTAGAAATGGCCCAGGGGCGGAACCGCAAAACCCGCGCAAGCCACTGAGTCAGAAGTCGAATGTCAGTTCGGCAAGACCGAGTTACCCAGAAAGTTACCCCGGTCCTCTTGCGCGTGTGGTGCCCGGCCCGAATGTCCGCTTCCGCACGAAATTGCGTCCCGAGAATCTGTGATCACCGCAGCCCTCGGCGATACGCCCCGTGAGGCGCGCAAATTGATCCCCGCGCCGTAAACAGCCGGGCTATTTTCGGAGCGATGGCTGTTGCCTGAGCTGCTTGATGAATGCCCTGCCTGCAGGGCCCGGCAGCGCATCCTTTCGATAGCGTACTCTCACTTTGATTGTCGCGCGGCAGCCAACGCTAGCCTTCGGGGACGCAGATCCGCGTGCACTACGTCGCACCGCGAGCGACGCGCACGGCGATGAACCCCGCAGCCGTCGAGCAGATGAACGCGAAACTCGGCGTGGCAATGGACGCACCCGAAGTCGTTGCGCGGGCCGTGTGCGAGTTGCTCGAGCGCGGCCGCGTCGAGGCCGTGCTCGGTTGGCCCGAGAAACTGTTCGTCCGGATCAATGCACTGCTGCCGCGCCTGGTTGATCGAGCGCTCGCAGCCCAGCTACCCATCGTCAGGGAGCATGCAGCCTTGCGCAGCGGCCGCCATCCGGGCGCGTCGGCGCCGATCAATGCAGGTCCCCTCGTTACCGCAGAGTCCTCAGAGGTACCATCATGAACACGATGCAGAGAATTCTCGCATGCGCCGCGGTGCTGGCCGCCGCAACCGTGGCTGCCGCGGATCCAGCATTCGATGACGAACTGCTGGCGATCCAGCAGGAATGGGCGACGGCCAATTACCAGGTGAACGCCGATGCGCGCGAGCCCGCGTTCGCGAATGTCGAGGCGCGAACCGAGGCGTTTGCGAAGGCACACCCCGAGCGGGCTGAAGCGTGGGTGTGGGCAGGCATCGTGCAGAGCAGCCACGCGGGCGCCAAGGGCGGCCTTGGTGCACTGGGCCTCACCAAGAAGGCCCGCGCCAGCCTCGAGGCCGCGTTGAAACTCGACTCGAGGGCGCTGGACGGCTCGGCATATACGAGTCTCGGCACGCTGTATTACAAGGTCCCGCGCTTCCCGATCGGCTTCGGCGATCACGACAAGGCTCGAGAGTTGCTGCAGCAAGCGCTCGTGTTCAACCCGAACGGCATCGATCCGAACTATTTCTACGGCGAGTACCTGTACGAACAAGGCCAGTATCGCGAGGCGCTGCAGTACCTCGACCGCGCTGCGCATGCGCCACGTCGACCTGTACGCGAACTGGCGGACCAGGGTCGACGCAACGAGATCGCGGCGCTCGCCGCCAGGGTCAAGGAAAAGCTCGGCTGATCACCAGGCGCAGCTACATCATCGGCCCCGACCCGCGACGCTCCAGCTGCCTTCGACCGACCGCCAGCCGCGATGCGCGACGAGAGCACCCTGACTTCGGGCCGGTGTCCGGCTGCGGTTCGATCCGCCATTCGAGCGTGGTACCCGTCCACTCCTCGAAGTCCCCGAGGCACGTCCACAGCACCCGGCGCCCCGGGCTCACGTTGCGGCGTCACGCAGGAGCCGGGCCGAGAGTTGAGAGTAGTTGGTCATGATTCAATCCCCGCAAGCCATCCGCGCCGACCAGTCACACCCGCCCGGCCCGCGCGACCAGCGTGTGCAGCAGCGTATGCGCCCCCGCCGCAAGGTGCGCCGGGGTCGCGCTCTCGGCCTCGTTGTGGCTGAGCCCGTCCTTGCACGGGACGAAGATCATGCCGGTCGGGGCGACACGCGCAACGTTCATCGCGTCGTGCCCGGCGCCGCTCAGCATGTCCATGCTGGCGTAACCGCAGCGCCGCGCCGCGTCGCGGACCGTGTCGACAAGTTCGCCGGCGAAGTGCACCGGCGGCTTTTCGATCACGCGCTGGATGTCGATCTCGAGGCCGCCGCGCGCGGCGATCGCCCGCATCGCCGCCTGCATGCGGCCATCGAGCGCCTCAAGCGTCGCCGCGTCCGGATGCCGCAGGTCGCAGATGAACACGACCTTGCCGGGAATCGTCGCGCCCGAATTGGGCTCGATCTCGAGGCGCCCGTTCGTGAGCCGCGCCCACTCGTCCTGTTCGCGGGCGATCCGGTTCAACGTCGTCACCATCTCTGCCGCGCCGAGCAGCGCGTCACGGCGCCGGTTCATCGGGGTCGTCCCGGCATGCGAGTCCATCCCGGTCACCGTGACTTTCAGCCAGCGTATGCCCTGGATCTGGGTGACGATGCCGATGGTCTTGCCCTCGGCCTCGAGAATCGGGCCCTGCTCGATGTGCGCCTCGACGAAGCAGTCGAGCTTGCGCTCACCTGGACGCTCCTTGCCGAGGTAGCCCGTGGACTCGAGGTCCTGGCGCACGGTCGTGCCGTCGAGCGTGACGGCGGCGTGGATCTTCGCGACCTCCGCAACCCCGGCGAACGCCGAGGATCCGGCGAGCGGTGGGCTGAAGCGCACGCCCTCCTCGTTGGTCCAGACGATGACGTCGATCGGCGCTTCTGTTTCGACATGCGCTTCGTTCAGCGCGCGCACGACTTCGAGACCCGCGAGCACGCCGTAGATGCCGTCGAACTTGCCGCCGTGCGGCTGCGTATCCAGGTGGCTGCCGGTCGCAACCGCAGGTCGCTCGGCGTTGCGGCCGGGTCGCCGGGCGTAGATGTTTCCGACCTGGTCGACGGCGATCCTGCAGCCGGCCTCGCGACACCAGCGCACGAACAGGTCGCGGCCGGCCTTGTCCTCGAGGCTGAGCGCGGCGCGACAGCATCCACCGTGCGGCAGCGCGCCGACCTCCCCCATGTCCATCAGGCTCTGCCAAAGCCGGCCCTCTTTCACGGGGATGTCCGCGCTCATGCCTTCGCCTTGCCGTTGCGTTTCGCTTTTGCGCCGATCAGGCGTCGCCCGGCTGGCCGCAGCCGCGCGAGCGGCGGATCCTCGAGGTAGATGGCCCGGTACCACATCACCGCCAGGACATCGGCGATGTCCTCGGGCCGCCCGCCGAACGCGACCAGGTCCTCGGTCCGCCGGATCAATGCCTGGTAGACGACACCCTCGGTCATGGCGCCCAGCATGAACCCCATGCGGCGGGCATGGGCGGCGTCGCACCGGATTTCACGTCGCAGGTACTCCGCGACGCGCAGGTTCCACTGGTGGGCGTTTTCCTTCCAGATCTGGTCGAACTCGGCGTAGTCGCCCGCCAGGCCGAACAGGCAGGCGAGGATCCCCGGATTCTGTGCAAAACGCCCCACGACGTTGCTGAGGTTGTCGAAGATCCAGTCGTAGCGGTGCTCGCTCGCCTTGCCGGGATCGACGTCCGCGAGCAGTTCCGCGAAGAAGTCCCGCGAGATCTCCGCGACGATCTCCCGCAGATCGTGGAAGTACCGGTAAAAGAGCCCGGTCGCGACGCCCGCGCGCTCGGTGACGTCCTGCACCCGCAGGCTGCGGAATCCCTGCTCGTTCAGCAGTTCACGCGCGGCGCGCTTCAGCCGCTCGCGGCTTCTCAACCCACGCGGGTTGAGCGCCGCCAGCGGCTGGACCGATGCGCGGCGCTCGGTCGGCGCCAGGCGCGGCTTCTGTTTCGCCATTGGCCTCAGAATCGGTATTCGAAATCGACGCCCCAGGTCGTCGGCATGCCCATGACGATCTCCGAGAAGCCGAGCGACAGCGCCAGGTCCTGAGCGGCCGTGCGGTACTCCTCGTCACTCAGGTTCTTGACCCAGGCCGACACCTGCCAGGGGCCGCCCTGCGACAGCAGCGACACGCGCGCATTGGCCAGGAAATAGCCGTCCTCCGACAGGTATTCGCGGTTGTTCGGCTCGAGGAAGTGCTCGTCGACGTAGTTGAAGTCGGTCTGGATCGCGGCGGCGAGCGTGCCGCCCACCGGCCACTCGTAGCGAATGCGGCCGTTGAAAGTAACATTGGGCGCATTCGGGATCTCGTTGCCCTCGATGGTGGACTCCGGCCCGCCGTCGAGCGGCGGCAGCACCACGTCGGTCTCGACAATCTCCGTGTCGAGCAGAGCCACGCCTGCGCCGAGTGTCAGGTTCGTGACCGGTACCCAGTCGAGCGAGGCCTCGAGCCCGATGATCTCGACATCGCCGGCGTTCTGCAGCCGTGCACTCGCCTCCGTTGCACGCACGAACGTCGCCTGGAAATCCTCGTAGTCGTAGAAGAAGGCGCTGGTGTTGAAGCGCACGCGATTCTCCGCCAGCGAGAGCTTCATCCCGATCTCATACGAGCGCAGCGTCTCCGGGGCGTAGGGTTCGAGCGCCGCCTGGGAGAAGATCACCGCCGAGGAGTAACCGCCGCTGCGAAACGCCTCGCTGATGCTGGCGTAGTACATCGCATCTTCGCTCGGCCGGTATCGGAGCACGGCCGAGAAGTCGACCTTGTCCTCCTCGAGGCTGGTCGGGAAGTCGAGCGGACCGCCCTGCCCGGGGTCACCGTCCGGCAGCGGCAGCTGCGACAACCGTGGTGCGCCGCTCGCTAGCGCCTCGTCGAGGCTGCCGAACGTGCCGACGAAGGTGGCGCCCGTCCAATCGCGGGTCTCGTTCGTAAAGCGCAGGCCGCCGACGAAATCGAAGGTCTCCGACAGCGGGATCGTCAGTTGCCCGAACAGCGCCCACGCCTCGGTACTCTGCACCGCGCCGTTGCTGGTCGGAATCGCCAGCTGGCTCAGGTCGATCGTCTGGAACCAGTCGATGTCCGTCTTGCCGTAATTGGCGCCGACGATCCACGGCCAGCGGAACGAATCGTCCGAGGTCAGCCGGATCTCCTGCGAGAAGTTCTCCACGTCGTTGAACGTGAAGTTGTCCGCGACCACGTTCGGCGAGGCGTCGATGTCCTGACTCTGGCGCTTGGAGAAATCCGCGTAACCGCTGATCGAGGTGAGCGTCGCATTCCCAATGTTCCAATCCATCGTCAGGGTCACGTCATCCGATCTCAGGTCGAGTTCCGGATCGACATTCGCCGCGCCGTCATAGACATCGCCGTCGCCATCGAAGTAACCGAGGAAGTCGACACAGGCCCCCTCGTCGACCCGTCCGGCGATGACCGGTGCGCAGACGTTGGCGAGGTTGGCCGGGTCCCGCGTGCCAACGTGCTGCAGCAGGGCCTGTTCCGACTTGGAATCGCCGTAGTTGTACATGACGCGCAGGGTGAAATCCTCGCTCGGCTGCCACTGGAGCTGGCCGCGTGCCGCGAGCGACTCGTTCTTGCCCAGATCGTTGTTCGTGAAGCGGTTGAACGAGTAGCCGTCGCTGCTCGAGGCGTTGATCGCACTCATCGACAACCGGCCGAGCAATGTCTCGGACAGCGGGCCGCTCAAGGCGCCGGACGCCGTAAACGTGTCGAAGCTGCCGTACCCGGCGCGGGCGTAGCCCTCGAATTCCGGGGTCGGCCGGGCCGTGATGAAGTTGATCGCGCCGCCGGTGCTGTTGCGCCCGTAGAGCGTGCCCTGCGGGCCGCGCAGGACCTCGACCCGCTCGATGTCGTAGACGGCGAAGTTGAGCATGTCCGGCGTGGGTTGGAACACCTCGTCGACATACACGCCGACCGAAGGGTCGACCGTGCCGGTGAAGTCGTTGATGCCGACGCCGCGCATGTAGAAGCCGACCGTCGCCAGGCCGTTGGGCCCATACTTCGCGAGCAGACCGGGCGTCTGCTCGGCGAGGTCTTGGGGCTCGAGTACCCGCAGCGCCTGCAGGTCCTCGCCGGAGAAGACCGTCGCGGAACTCGCGACATCCTGCAGCCGCTCCTTACGCCGCGTGGCGGTCACGACGATTTCCTCGAGCGTCGCCTGCTGGGCGATGACTCGGGCAGGTGCGCTCGTCAGCACGACCAGAATCAGGCCCGTTACGATCATAGATCTCATGACACGCTCTCCCGTCACTTCAATTTGAACGATAGGACGAACTCAGCCGTCGCGCCGCACGGGCGGAAGCTTGAGGATGATGGATCCGGAATCGTCGACCTCGGCCGTGCAATAGGGCGGCACGACCGTCGTCGAATCGACCTGCAGCACGATCGCTGGGCCCGGGATCGGCTGGGCCAGCGGGAGCTTGCCGCGGTCGTAGAACGTCGTCTCGAAGGACTTGAGTTCCACGCCGACGCGAAACACCGCATTGTCGATGCGCATGCGCGCCGCATCGAGCGAACCGCCCGCAGGCTTCGGCGGCACGCGGATCTTCGGCACCTGCGCGACCGCGGTCACCCGCAGGTTGACAAGCTCGATGGGCGACTGCGCGAAATGATGCCCGTACTCGCGTTCGTGCAGTGCGTGGAACGCGTCAAGCGCCGCCTCGAGCTCGGCGCCCCCGATGCGCGCCTGCGGCAACGCGAGCCGCAGCTCGTAGCCCTGGCCCACGTAGCGCGCATCGGCCGAGCGCTGGAAACTTGCTGCCGCCGGGTCAAGGCCGTCAGCCGCGAGCTGCGCCCGGACGACCTCCTCCATCGCGGCGAGATCCGCGTTGAGCCGCTCGAGATCGACCCTGGTCGAAACCAGGAACGCCGTGCGGACCACGTCGTACTTGAGGTCGGTCGTGAGCAGGCCGATCGCCGAGTTGATCCCGGGATAAGGCGGCACGACGACCTCGGGGATGCCGAGCATCTGCGCCACCTCGGCACCGTGCAGCGGCCCCGCCCCGCCCGAGGCGACCAGCGCGTACTTGCGTGGATCGATGCCCTTCTGCACTGTGCGGGCGCGGATCGCGTTCGCCATGTTGGCGTTCAGCACCGCGACGACGCCCTCCGCGGCCTCGAGCAGCGGCAGGCCGAGCCGGTCGGCGAGCGCCTGCACCGCGGCGATCGCCGCGGCGCGGTCGAGCGGCATCGCGCCGCCCAGGAAGTTGTGCACATCGAGCCGGCCCAGCACGATGTTGGCGTCGGTCACGGTCGCGTCCGTGCCGCCCTGCCCGTAGGCCGCCGGCCCCGGGACCGCGCCCGCGCTCTGCGGGCCGACCCTGAACGCACCGGCCGCGTCGACGTGGGCGATCGATCCGCCCCCGGCGCCGATAGTGTGCAGGTCGATCATCGGCACGAGGATCGGGTAGCCCGCGACGAAGGTGTCGCGCGCCGAGGCCTCGGCGAAGCGCCCGTCGGTGACCACACCGATATCCGCGCTGGTGCCGCCGATGTCGAGCGTGATCACGTTGCGACGTCCCGCGAGCTCGCCGACCCAGGCGCCGCCCAGCACGCCGGCGGCCAGCCCCGACATCAACGTGTACACCGGCAGCTCGCAGACCGCCCGCGCCGGCGCCACACCGCCGTTCGACTGCATGATGTGGACTTCGCCGCGGAACCCCGCCGCCGTGAGCCCACCGGCCAACCGCGTGACGTAGTCGCGCACCAGCGGACCGATGAACGCGTTCATCGCCGTGGTCGTGAACCGTTCGAACTCACGGAACTGCGGCGAGACCTCGTGCGAGCAGGTGACGAACACGCCGGGGCACAGCCGCTGGACGATCGCCTTGGCGCGCCGCTCGTGCTCGGGGTTGATGTAGGAGAACAGGAAACAGACCGCGATCGACGCGACGCCCGCCTCCTTGAGTTCGAGTGCGGCCTGCTCGACCTCCGCCTCGGCGAGCGGCACCACGACCTCGCCGTGCGGCGGCGCGAGCCGCTCGGTCACGACCTTGCGGTGCCGGCGCCGGACCAGCGGCTGGTCCTGCCAGGGAATTCCCTGCTGGATCGAGTAGTGATGCGGGCGCTGGTGACGGCCGATGTGGACGATGTCGCGAAAGCCCCGGGTCGTGATCATCCCGGCCCGGGCACCGCGGTACTGCAGAGCCGCGTTGGTCGCGACCGTGGTGCCGTGGAAGAAGTGGTCGAGCGCCGCCAGCCCGACGCCGGCGGTGGTGCAGATCTCAGACACGCCGCGCATGAAGGCCCGCGACGGGTCCTCCGGGGTGCTCGCCACCTTGTGCGTCAGCGTGCGGTTGGCATCCGTGTCCGTGAACACGATGTCCGTGAACGTCCCGCCGACATCGACGCCGATCAGCAGCATGCCGCCTATGTACCCGTACCTGAATCTGGCGTCAACTTCATTCTCGATTGCCGCCCGCCCCCGCCTGCAGTAGCCTGTGTGCTGCGGCGACCTGCATCCGTTCAAGGGGTCCACCAGCATGAGTGTCCGCCAGCCCGTCATCGACACGACCGCGCCCCAGCAGCGCGTCGACCCCGTCACCGCGAGCATCATCCAGGGCGCGCTCGAGAACATCGCGATCGAGATGGGCTACAAGCTCATGCGGATGTCGTATTCAAGCATCATCCGCGAGTCCGAGGACTTCGGCGCCGCGATCTGCGACGCGCGTGGGCGGCAGCTCTGCGAATGCTCGAAGAGCACGCCGCTGCAATCCGGGCCGATCCCCGGCTACGTGCGCGGCATCATCCGCGAGTTCGAGGCCCGCGGCGACACGTTCCGGCCGGGCGACGTGATCATCCACAACGACCCGTACAACGGCGCTTCGCACAGCCCCGACATCGGCTTCTGCGTGCCGATCTTCCACGCCGGCGAACTGATCGGCTTCTCGATGACGACAGCGCACCACCTCGACATCGGCTCGAGTCAGCCCGGCAGCGTCGGTGTCGTGGTGTGCGCGGATTCCTACGCCGAGGGGCTCCGCTTCCGCGCGCTCAAGGTCTACGACCAGGGCCAGCGCAACGAGGCCTTGTGGCGCATGATCACCGACAACGTCCGCGTCTCGGATCTCGTCGTCGGCGACATGGATGCGCAGATCGCCGCCTGCCACGTCGGGGCCAAGCGGCTGCTTGACCTGATCGAGCGCTACGGCCTCGCCACGCTCACCAACGCGATCGAGGACCTGTTCGACTACTCCGAGCGGCTGATGCGCTCGCAGATCGCGAAGCTCAAGGACGGCACCTACACCGCCACCGGTTACATCGACGGCTTCCTCGGCAGCGATGACCCCGCGCTCAAGAACCTGCCGATCAAGATTACCGTCACCGTTGCGGGCAGCGATCTCACGATCGACCTCACCGGCACCGCCCAGCAGGTCGCCGGCCACGCCATCAACATGCCCTTCGTCGGCACCGTCGACGTCGCGCTCTGGCTCACGCTGCGGTCGATCCTGCTCGACACCGAGATCTACGGAAACATTCCGCAGAACGATGGGCTCTTCCGCCCGGTCAAAATCGTCGCGCCTCGCGGCTGCATCGCGAACCCGATCTTTCCGGCGCCCACGATCGCGCGGTTTGCACCCGGCAACGTGGTGGCCGACACGCTGATGCGCGCGCTCGCACCCGCGGTCCCCGAGCAGGTCTGCGCGGGGGTTGCGAACCTCAAGGCCGTGACGTTCACCGGGTTCGCAGGCGAGCAGCAGTGGGTGCACATCGAGATTTTCGAGGGCAGCTACGGCGGCCGGCACGGCAAGGACGGCATGGACAGCGTGGACACGCTCTATGCCAACACGCGCAACAACCCAATCGAGGACATCGAGAGCCATGTGCCGCTGCGCGTGACCCGCTACGAGCTGCGGGAGGACGCGGTAGCTCCCGGCCAGTGGCGCGGCGGGTTGAACTCGATCAAGGAAGTCGCGTTCCTGACCGACGGCAACATCAGTGTCGAGGGCGACGGCCACTCGCACGCGCCCTGGGGATTCCAGGGCGGCGCGGATGGTCGCACCTCGCAGCTGCAGCTGATCCGCGAGGGTCAGCCGGCGGTCGAGCTGCCGTCGATGCTGCCCACGATTTCCATCGCCAAGGGCGACCGGATCCGCGCCATCGGC
>Ga0214473_10009891_pt1 | contig 11257 bp, 12 predicted proteins | sample RVTome_7_FD_203509 | JGI IMG/M metagenome (GOLD analysis project Ga0214473, IMG submission 203509) | Soil microbial communities from uranium-contaminated site in the Upper Colorado River Basin, Wyoming, United States - RVT98D197 | ecosystem: Environmental > Terrestrial > Soil > Contaminated >...
TTGATGCCGGCCATCAGCCCCTGTGCGGCGGCCTCCTCATAGCCGGAGGTCCCGTTGATCTGCCCCGCGTGGTAGAGGCCTTCCACCGGCTTGGTCTCGAGGGTCGGGTGGAGCTGGCGAGGCGGAAAGTAATCGTACTCGACGGCGTACCCCGGTTTGAGCATCTTCGCGCGTTCCAGCCCTGGAATGGTCTTGAGGAAGGCAGCCTGCACGTCCACGGGGAGGCTCGTGGAGATGCCGTTTGGGTAGTACTCGTTCGTGTCCAGCCCCTCGGGCTCGATGAAGATCTGGTGGCGGGGCTTTTCGGCGAACCGCACGACCTTGTCCTCGATCGACGGGCAGTACCGGGGGCCCACGCCCTCGATCACCCCGGTGAACATCGGCGAACGGTCCAGGTTGTCCTGGATGATGCGATGGGTCTCGGCGGTCGTGTAGGTGAGGTGGCAAGGGACCTGGGGGAGCGGGATGCGGTCGGTCCGCGCGGAGAAGGGCGTGGGGGGCTCGTCCCCGGGCTGGGGCTTCATCCCCGTAAAATCGATGGAGTCCCGGTCCAGGCGGGGCGGAGTGCCCGTCTTGAGCCGGCCCGTTTCGAAGCCGAACTCCCGCAGGCACTCGGAGAGATGCTCGGCGGAGGCCTCGCCGGCCCGGCCCGACGGGAAACGGTTTAACCCTACGTGAATTAATCCCTTAAGGAATGTCCCTGTTGTCAGGACGACCGCCAGGGCCGCGACCCGCTCGCCGGCCCCGGTGACGACCCCGCACACGCGCCCGCCCGCGGTCTCGATCCGGTCCACGGTCCCGCGGCGGATCGTCAGGCTCGGTTGCGCCCGGAGCGTCTCCTGCATCGCCAGCCGGTAGCGTTTCTTGTCGCACTGGACCCGCAGCGAGCGGACCGCCGGGCCGTTCCGCGTGTTGAGCATCCGAAACTGGATGCCGGTGCGGTCGGTGTTGCGGCCCATCTCGCCTCCCAGCGCGTCGATCTCCTTGACGAGGTGGCCCTTGCCGATCCCGCCGACCGCGGGGTTGCAGGACATCTGGGCGATCTTGTCTTCCTCCATCGTCAACAGCAGAGTCGCGGCTCCCATCCGCGCCGCGGCCAGCGCGGCCTCGCAGCCGGCGTGGCCGCCTCCCACCACGATCACGTCGTACTTCTGGTCATGGACGCGGATCATCATTTGCCGATGCAGAACTCCTTAAAGATGAGGTCGAGAATGTCGTCGGTCGTGGTCTTGCCGACGATCTCGCCGATCGCGTTGACGGCGGATCGAAGGTCCGCCGCGAGACACTCGGCCGGCATCCGCCGCTCGAGAGAAAGCAGGACCTGATCGAGCGCCTCCTTCGCCCGCGCGAGCGCCGCGCGGTGTCGCACATGGGTGATCAGCATGCCCTCGCGGGCTTCCAGCCCCTGCGTGAGGACGGCATCGCGGATCGCGTCCCGAAGGTCATCGAGGCCGGCCCCGGTCGTCGCCGAGGTCTGGACGACCCGCCTTCCTGGACTCACCTCCGCGAGCAGAGCCGGCTCGAGGCGGGGAGGGAGGTCCGCTTTGTTCACCACCAGCACCATGGCCTGCCCCTGCGCCAAATCCAACAGGCGCCGGTCTTCCTGGCCCAGCGGCGCGCTCCCGTCCAGGACCGCCAGTACCAGTTCGGCGCGGGCCAGGGCGTCGTGCGATCGACGCACGCCTTCCTGCTCCACCACATCCACCGTATCCCGCATCCCCGCGGTGTCCAGGAGGCGGACAGGGAGGCCGCGGATGGAAACGTACTCCTCGATCACGTCGCGCGTGGTGCCGGGGATCGGCGTCACGATCGCGCGGTCCGTGCGCGAGAAAGCGTTCAGCAGGCTGGACTTCCCGACGTTCGGCCGCCCGACCAGGGCCACCGTGACCCCTTCGCGGAGAATCCGTCCTTCCTCCGCGGTCCTGAGCAGGCCGGCGATCCGCTCGCCGACTTCACGCACGCCTTGGGCCAGGGCCTGGGGCGAAATGAATGTGATGTCCTCCTCGGTGAAGTCGATCCCGGCCTCGACTTCCACGAGCAGACGCACCAGGCGGTCGCGAAGCCGGCCGAGCTCCTCGGACAGGGCGCCGCGAAGCTGTTCCACCGCGACCCGGAGACCAGCCTCCGAGCGGGCCTGGATCAGATCCATGACCGCTTCGGCCTGGGCCAGGTCGAGCCGCCCGTTCAGGAAGGCCCGCTTCGTGAACTCGCCCGGCTCGGCGAGCCGCGCGCCGCTGCGGATGAGAGCCTCCAGCCCCAGCCGGAGCACGAGGGGCCCCCCGTGGCAATGAAACTCGACGACGTCCTCACAGGTGTAGCTGCGCGGGGCCTTCATGACCGCCACCAACACCTCATCCAGCCGCTCGCCGGTGTCGGGCGCGCGCAGCTCCCCGTGGTGCAGGGTGTGGGTCATGAAGTCCCTGACCGTGCGTCCCTTGGCCCCGACGAACACCCGCGACGCGATCTCGAGGGCCTTCTCGCCCGAGAGGCGGATGATGCCGATGCCGCCCTCACCGGGAGGCGTGGCAATCGCGCAGATCGTGTCTCCGGCATTCATGGGGGATCATGCGGCCGCGGGAGCGGGCCGTCGGGGGAGCAGGTACCGGTCCGTGAGCACCTGCTGGAGAATGGTCAGCACATTGTTGGTCAGCCAGTAGAGGACGAGCCCCGCCGGGAAGGTGACGAACAGGAATGTGAGGAAGACCGGCAGGACCATCATGATCTGCGCCTGCTTGGGGTCCATCGTGGTCGGCTGGATCTTCTGCTGGATGAACATGGTGACCCCCATGACGATCGGGAGCACGTAGTAGGGGTCCTGCACCGAGAGATCCTTCACCCACAGGAAGAACGGCGCTTGCCGGAGCTCGATCGTCATATAGAGGATGTTGAACAGGGCCACGAAGATCGGGATCTGCAGGAACATCGGGAGGCACCCGCCGACCGGGTTCACCCTCCGGTCCTTGTAGAGCTTGATCAGCTCTTTGTTGAGCCGGTCGCGGTCCTCGGCGAACTTCTTCTGCAGGGCCTGCACCTCCGGTTGCAAGGCCGCCATGTCCTTCATGGACTTGTAGCTCTTATAGGCCAGCGGGGCCAGCAGAAGCTTGATCCCGAGGGTGATGATAATGATGGCGACGCCGTAGTTATGGGTCAGGCCGTAGAGAAAGCGGATGGTGTAGAACAACGGCTTGGCCACGGCCCGGACGATTTCCCAGCTCCCGTAGATGAACCAGCCGAAGTCGATCGTTTCCTCCAAATTCACCTTGAGCGAGGCCAGGGTGTCGTACTCCTTGGGGCCGACGTAGAGCCGGTATCGGCTGGTCACGGGGCCCGGGGAGGCGGGCGTGCGCAGGCCGACCGAGACCAGCTTGTCCCCCTCCTGGCGGACCACCGCGATGTGGGTCACGGCATCGGCGGGGAGGGCGGCGGCCAGAAAATACTTGTCCTGGAGCGCGGCCCAGGTCACCTGGCCGGACCGCAAATCCTCCTTCTCCGGGGTGTCCTTGCTGAGCTTCCCATTGATGGAAGTGGCCGGCCCGATGAACCCGACGAAGCCTTCCTCCCACTGGTGAATTCCGAAGTTCGTGCCGAGCGACAGGGTGGTGGAGCTGGTGATGCCGGCGGTCTCCACGGTGAGGTCCGCCAGGTAACTGTCGTGGTGAAACGTCAGGCGCTTGTCCACGCGCGCGCCGGTCTCCGGATCGGTATAGGCAAACCCGATGTCGCCGGCCGGCTCGGCCTCGCTCAGCGTGAGATTTTTCCCGGACACCGCGTACAGGCCCCGTGATAGGCGCTCCTTGAGCTTCGGGTCGGGCACCTCCACGGTCAATGGCGGCGTCAGCGCGAGGCTTTTCTCGTCGGCCGGAACGAGCTGGATGGGCGTGGGGTTTTTCGGGTCTGAGTTCCGGTAGCGCTTCAGCTCCCAGCTCTTGATCACCCCGCCGCGGTTCGAGAGGACGACCTTGATGAGGTCGGTCTCGACCGTCACCTCCTGTTCGCGGGCCTCGCCGGACGGGGCGGGGAGCGCCGCCTTGGGGAGCGGGGCGGGCTGGGCGGGGACTGCGGCCTCCTTGGGAGGACCCGCGGGCTTTTGCGTAGCCGGAGGCGGCCGTTTCGCCACCCCCATCTTCTCCAATATATAAGGATAGAGCATGATAAGGGCCATCGAGAGGACGAGGAAGAGGATGATGCGCTTTTCCATACGTCAGCGGACCGGATCCACGCCCCCCGGATGAAACGGGTGGCATTTCAAGAGACGCCAGGCCGACAGCCCCAGCCCCCGCACCAGGCCATGGCGCGCCAACGCCTCGTGCGCGTACGCCGAGCAGGTGGGCTCGAACCGGCACCGAGGCGGGGTGAGCGGGGAGAGCCACCGCTGATAGAAGACGATCACGGCCAACAAGACGCGCGTCATAACGGTTATCGTTCCGGGCGGAGCAATCGTTCGCGGCTCAGGAGAGTCTGCCATACGCGCCGCAAGTTCGGAGCCGGCTCGGTGACCGCTTCCCTCTTGGGAAGGATCAACAGGTCCAACCCGTCAGGCATCCGTTCCAGGCTGAGCCGGGCCAACTCCCGGAACCGGCGCTTGCTCCGATTGCGCGACACGGCGCCGCCCAGTTTCTTTCCGACCACGACCCCGATCCGCGTGCGGTCCAACGCGTTCCGGCGGTAGAGGAGAGTGAAGAGCGGGGACGAAGCCCGCCTCCCTTCCTTGAAGACCAACCGGATGTCGGCGCTGTTGCGAAGGAGGTGCTGTGTGCGGGAGGAGCGGGGCGAGACCACCGATCTCCAATCAGACGGTCAGTTTGTGCCGTCCCTTGGCCCTTCGGCGCGCCAGCACGCGGCGGCCGCCTTTCGATTTCATCCGTTCGAGGAACCCGTGCGTGCGTTTACGCGCCAGGTTCGAGTGTTGCCGCATCGTGGCGGACATGTGAGGCCTCCATTTTTCGACTGTGCCGCAAAACGAAAGCTCATTATAGGGGCCGCCCTCCCGGGTGTCAATCCGATCGAGCGGCGCTCACTCGCCCTCGTCCGGCGCGCCGCCGGTCCGCGCGAGGTCCTCGGTCTTGATTTTCCCCGGGTCGAACTTGGCGGCGGACGCCATCATGCGGTCGAGCACCTCGTCGAAGGCCAGCGGCGCGGCGTCCTTCGGCCGGAACCGGATCGGATTGATGCGCGCGACGACGAAGCTCTTGAGGTAGGGGCTGGTCAGACCCCGGGCCTTCAGCACCTCCACCTTCTGGACCACCAGATCGTCCAGCTTCAAGACGTTCTGGGCGCGCGCCTTGCGGGTCTCCAGCGCCGACCGCAAGGGCCCCTTGAGGAACTGGTCCACGCGCTTGAGAATCGGATGGTACGCGCCTCCGCTGAACCGCGGCCGTTCCTCGTAGCACAGCCCCAGGGTGATGAAAGCCGGCTCCTCGAACTCCAGGGCATAGGTCTCCTCGGTGGCGTCATCCAGGGTGGCGAGCTCCTTGTACATGCGGATGACCTCCAGCGCCTTCTCCCGGAGGTTGTGGGCCTTCTCTGTGTTCAGCGCCAGGATCTGATAGGCCGCGGCGGCCTCCGGCACGACGATCGCCGTGATGCTCTTGGCGCCCAGCGTCCGCATCGCCGAGAGCCGGTGATGCCCGTTCGGGGTCCAGTACTTGGCGGTCCCCTCATGAGGCGCCCGCACCACGATGATCGGGTCCAGGTAGCGCCCCAGCTTGCCGATCACGGCCTCCAGCTTGCGGACGTGCGTGTCCGAGAGATTGCGCTGGTAGGGCGTGGGCTCCACCTTGTCGATCGGCAACGCGGCCATGACGACCCAGCGCCCGCCGTAGGGCTCCCGGTACATGGCGAGCACCTTCCCGCCGTCGCCCTCGATCGCGCGGTGCAGCTCGGCGACCTCGCCCGGCGGCGCCGCCGCCTGCAGTTCCGTCGCCGCCAGCCCGGTCGCGGCCCCGGCCGGCTTTCGCCGCCGCCGGATAGTGCCGGGAGCACGCGGCTTTCTGCGTTTCTTCTCAGCCATGGTAAGGCTCCTAGTCCGCCCCGAAGGGATGATCGATGACCAATCGCCAGGTTCCATCCGGTTGCCGCCGCAGCACTTCGGCCCCGCGATGGGTCATCTCGATCGGCTTGCCGTCGGGTCCTGTCCCCCGCAAGGTCCACTTGGAGCGCAAGAGGGCGAGGTCCTCCGTCTTGACCACGCTTTCCGTATCAATGGCGATCGTCGGCTTGAGTGCGAGGAACGATCGGAGGCCTTCCCGTATGGCCTGGCCGCTGACAGCCGGCTGCCCCGGCTGGGAAATCAGTTTCGCCGTGGGCTCATAGAGGTTCATCAGCGCATCGAGATTGCCGGCGGAGAAGGCCTCGGCGAACAGACGGTGAAACTCTTCAGGATTTCTGGCGGCCATACTGTCCCCCTTCTTTGCTTCCTAGTGCTCTCGACACTCCGAATGCTTACACGGGCAGGGCCCCATGTCATCCAGCCGGGCCGCATGCTTGCAGTCGTCGCTGCAATATGAGGACTGCGGCGCTGCGGGGCAATGACACTTCTGGTGTCCGCAATTCTTAGGATACGCGACGGTCGGTCTCGGGTTCGGATCAGTCATTGGCCATGCTCCACCCTACGGCTATGCTACCGCGGCAGAACGGGGTCTGTCATCTCTTCCAAAGGGGACCGGCTCAATTCCCCAAATGGGGCCTGTGCCACTTCTTCACTTCCCTGCAGCGCTGTGGTAAAATTTCACCCATGAAACATTCATTGCTCGCCCTCAGTCTTGTTGCAACGATCCTTCTCGGAGGTCCCGCAGCCGGGCGCGCGGAGTCTACTCCGGAGGTCGACGAGGCTGCGCGTCAGCTCGTGGAAGCGCTCGCGAATCTTGGAGTCACGCTCACTATTGATGCCATCCGGGCGACAGAGCGGCTGGCCAAGGACCATATTGAAGGGGAAACCTGGCATGGGCCCGCGATTGAGCCTGACGAATACGTCGGCGGCTTTAACTTGAGGCTGTACCCGAAAGGGAAGAGCCGATCCGACGAGTACTTCAAGGCCGAGACCTTTTTCCGCCTCGATCGGCACGGGCTCAAAGAGCTCGAGTTCAGCACCTCCCGCTAATAGAGGGTCGTCCGCCTTACCCTCGCCGGTCTTCAACCGGCCACCCACTTAGATTCCTGGGCGCGCTTGAATGAAACCTGAGCCGCGATGGCAGGATCAAATTGCACGGGACGGCCTCCGGAACCTCATTCCCCGAACTTGATGCCGGTGGTTTGCACCTCACGGTACGGAAGCAGCCAGACCAGTGACTCATCGTGCAGATCCCCAACCTGGATGCGGTTGCCCCACGGGTCGCGGAAATCGCAGCGGAAGTGCGGCTCCAGCTTCAACCCGTATTTCTTGGTGAGCTTCTCCCGCACCTCGTTGATCTGCGCTTCGTCGCGCACGATGAGGCCGAAATGCTTCACGCGGTCCGGACGGAGCTCCTTCACCTCGAAGATGGCCATGAACTGGTGCTCGCCCAGCTTGCACCAGGCCGCGCCTTCGCCGCCCCGGAGCATTTCCAGATTGAACACGTCGGCATAAAACGCCACGGCCTTCTCGGCGTCATCCACCTCAATAACGACGTGGTTGGCCCCGTAGACTTGCACAGCCATACCGCTTCTCCTCCTGATTGAATTGGTCCTGCCCTCTCCCGCTGAACGCCCGCATTGGTCATCATCATAGCAGACGAGGGAAGAAGGCGGGAACTAGGCAAGAATCTCCTCTGACCGGGCAATTATGCACCCCGGTTATCCTCCGCCGAATACCCCAGTCGCCCAATCCGCGCATTTGCCCTGAAAAGACCGATCACGTTGATGGGCCCGGGGCAGAACCAGATGGCGCACTTTATGCTAAGGAAAAGGACTGCCAGGACCGCTCCCACTGAGCGAATAGCCGGAGCGGGGACGGCGGCAGGGACGCGGGGCATCGCGCACGAGGGGAGGGTAGGCGGATGAGGGCGACGTTTAATTTGATCCAGGAGTTCCTCTTCAAAGACGTCTCGCTCTGGGGGGACCTGAAAGCCCCCGTGCTGAGCTGGATGGGAGCGTTCGGCATCCTCCTCCTGTTTCTCTGCCTCGTCGGGAAACTCGTCTGGGAGGTACGCCACACCGCGCGGCCCTTCGCCCGCATCCGTCCCGCGTTTGCGTCGCTGCCGGTCCTGGCGGACGGCATGGACGAAAAGCGTCTCAAGGCCCTCTCCTCCGCCATGCAGAAAGAGCCCATGTTCAGACAGGCGTGGGGGGAATTCCGGGAGACCCTGCTCGTGGACCACGTAAAGTGGTATCAGTCCCCCCGCATCTTCAATACGCGCCTCGCGGAGGAATTTTTCACGCAGGACGCGCTGATCGGCACCCGGATCAATGTAGGCCTCTACGCCTACGTCCCCGCGGTCCTGACGGGGATCGGCCTGCTCCTCACCTTCGTGGCATTCTTCATCGGCCTCAGCAAGCTCCATGCGGACGGCCAAACCATCACGGGGATCCAGGGCCTGATCAACGGCCTGAGCGGCAAGTTTCTTACCTCGATCGTCGGCCTGGTCTGCGCCACCCTGTTCTCCCTGATCGAGAAACCGCTCGTGTACCGCCTGACGGCCGCGTATCAGGATTTCGTGGGCCTGCTCAACGCCGTGTTTCCCCGGAGAACGACGGACCAGATCCTCACGGAAATCAACCTCCATCAAAGCGAGCAACTGCGGGTGCTGAAGTATCTGGGCCTGGACTTCACCCAGCATTTCAAAAAGGCGCTGGCGGACAGCCTGGCGCTGCCGATTACGGACCTCACAACCACCCTTCGAGGCTTCAAGAACAACCAGGCCCAGGAGCATTGGGACGCGTTGCGCCACATGGGCGTGGAAGTGACGCGCGCGCTGCCCGGCATCGCCGGTGTGCTGGGGGACCAGCTCGCGCAGACGTTGAAGGCCGCGTTGAGCACCCGCACGGAGAGCGACGAAAACAGCCGGACGGCCCTCGAATGCCTCGTGACCCACCTGACCAACGCCATCGCCGACCAGCAGGCCCGCATGGTGGCCCAGACCCAGGCCTTGCATCAGCGGCTGGCCGAGGCGTTCACGAAACTGGAGGCCAGCGCCGAAACGCAGCAGCTCGCCTTGTCGCGCCTCGTGGAGGTCTTTGACCGAGGCGCGCCGGAGACTCGCCCCAGCTCCGCCGCAAGCGGCCCAGGCCCCGCGGATCACGATCTGCAGAAGGCGACCCAGTGGTGAGGCGCGCCGCATGATCCGGACGAACCGCCAGCCCGGGGGCTCCGATCACATGATCACGGCGGGAGTCACCGATCTGATGACCACCCTGGCCATCATTTTCGTGCTCCTGCTGACCATCTACCTGAAATCCTCCTATGAAGCCCAGGCCCAGTCGGCGGGGAACAAGGAGGACGTCAAGACCCTGCTGCGCGATCACTTCATCCGCTTCAATCTCCATGTCGAGGACGACCCGCGCGACCCGCTGGTGCTCCTGGTTGTCGTCCCGGAAAACCTATTGAATTTCGAGTTCGGCAAGGCCTCCCTGCGTCCGGTCGCCGATCAGTTTCTGACGGAGGCGATGCCCTTCTATGCGAGCGCCCTCTGCGGGCCCCTGCGCGGGAAAATCGACTCCGTGGTCATCGAAGGCCATACGGACGACCTGGGGGAGGACGTGCTCAATTTAAAATTAAGCCAGGAGCGCTCGTTCAGCGTGATGGTGAAGGCGCTCGCGGTCATTCAGGCCAGGCAGCCGTCCCAGTATCGGTGCTTTCAGGAAATGACGTCGGCCAGCGGCCGCGGCAAACAGGATCTGATCTATGAAGACGGCTACGCGTTGAACCGGGACAAGAGCCGGCGCGTCATCTTTAAAATCCGGATGCGCTCGGTGGAGCAGCGGAACCAGGCGATCACCGCCCTCCGGAACTTCCCCCCGGTGGTACCGCCGATTCTCCCCCTTCCGTAATTCTCGGGTCCAGGCAGACCTCGTTCACCTTGGTCCTCGACGCGAAACCATAAAAAAAGGCCCCTGAGTCCTGTGACCCAGGGGCCTTCATGGTGGAGGTGCCGGGAATTGAACCCGGGTCCGAAGACCGTCAGCGAAGGGCCTCTACATGCTTAGCCGCCGATTTTTGGGTTCGCTTCCGTCCACGCCCGTCGGCAGGCTTAGAACGGTCGCTAGCCCAGTATGTCTCGCCCGCCGCCGCTGAGCACCAGCGACGGACCAGCCCGCTATCGTCGTCCCTTCCCCCGCGCAGGCGTCAGAGGAGGGACGTCACCGCGTTAATTACGCAGCGAGTGCCAGTTCTGTGTTGGCTGTTGTTTTTTCCGGACTTTTACGAGTTCCCGGAGCTCGGCATGCCACCCTGGCCTCATGATCCCCGTCGAAGCCTGTCACCCCCTTTATTGATCGAAGCGCCGTTCGCCCTAGAGCTCCCGGCTCCGGACCCCGCGGCCGCTTCTGCGTCCTTTCATTGCGCGCTCCACGTCGCGGCGCGCCTCGCGATCCTTGATATCCTCCCGCCGATCATATTCCCTCTTCCCTTTACCCAGCCCGAGCTCGATCTTCGCCTTCCCCTTCGGGGTAAAGTAGATTCGCAGCGGGACGAGCGTCAGCCCCTTCTGCTGGGTGCGGCCCATCAGCTTGTTGATCTCCTTGCGATGCAAGAGCAGTTTGCGCGGGCGCAGGGGGTCGTGGTTCATGATGTTGCCGTGACTGTACGGGCTGATATGGCAATGGTGCAGCATCACCTCGTTGTGATCCACGCGGGCGAAGCTGTCCCGCAGATTCACCCGCCCTTCACGCATCGCCTTAACCTCGGTCCCCTGCAATGCGATCCCCGCCTCGAACCGTTCTTCAATATGATAATCGTGGAAGGCCTTGCGGTTCGTGGCCACGGCCTGTTCGGTCTTCCCGGTCTTCCCGGTCTTCCCTCCTTGGCCGCCCCCCATGCCTCAGTCCTTCCATAAAGGTATATCTAGGATAACACCGGTCTTCCACCCATTCAAGGCGGCGAGCTTCCGTCATTCCGCGGTCTTGCAGGAGGAGCGGTCCCGCAGGCCGGACACTTGACCGGGATTCAGGGGCGGTCTAGGATACGCGACAGCCATGGCTCTCGCGTCCCGTCCCAGCTTGATCCCGCTTCCGGATATCCTGACCCGTTTCCTGAAAAGCCATGGGATGGTGACCCGCATGCTGGAGCACTCGCTCCAGGAGCGCTGGCCTGAGGTCGTCGGCGACCACATCGGGCGCCACACCT
>Ga0214473_10009893_pt1 | contig 11256 bp, 9 predicted proteins | sample RVTome_7_FD_203509 | JGI IMG/M metagenome (GOLD analysis project Ga0214473, IMG submission 203509) | Soil microbial communities from uranium-contaminated site in the Upper Colorado River Basin, Wyoming, United States - RVT98D197 | ecosystem: Environmental > Terrestrial > Soil > Contaminated >...
GGGCGACGGAGGTAAGCCTGGCATATGGACGCAGGATCGATCGCACAAAGAGGGCGCACAGGACGAGGGCGAGGAGGAGCCCGCCGGTGTAGCCGCCGATGATCACCCACCTGATTCGGTGCAGGAATCCGAGCAGGTCAGTCCTGGCCTCGATCCCAAGAACCCGTCGCCTCCCCGCTGAATCCGGTGACAGGGGCACGAGCAGGGCGCGGTAGTACCCCTGGCGTCGATCCCCGTAGAAGTCGGTGAGGAACGCCATTCCGGCCCTCGCTTCTTCGACGGCTGACATCGGGGGGTGTTCGGGCGGCCCGAGCCCGAAGATCGTCTCGCTTCCGGCCTCCCCCCAGAGAAAGACACGAGAGACCCCGGTCTCTTCCACGACACCCTGGAGGCTCCGGAGGGCTAGATCGTACGGGCCGGGGCCCAGACGCTTGATCGCGACGCCGGCCGCCCGCTGAAGCCGGTCCTCTAACTCCCGCGCGAGATGTTCCTTCGCCCTGCCGTAGAGGTAGGTGGCGCCCGTGAGCTGAATGACCAGACAAAGGATCAGGAGAAGGGCGAAGATCCTCACTTGAGAGGGGTAATCCTGGAAAAGGCGAAGTCTGGTCATACTCTCCGGGATGGTCGGGCTGGGCCGAGTGGAATCGTCATCATCGCAGGAGCCGCCAATACCAGTCGATCAGGCCATCCCCGCCGAACAGGGCCACGACCGCGCCAAGCGCCAGAAAGGGACCGAAAGGGATCCGATCCTTCCGCGACAGCACGCCGGTTGCAATGAGCAGCAGTGAAAGACAGGCGCCGGCGCCGACCGCTAGGAAAAAGGCGAGGAGCGCCTGCCTCCAACCGAGGAACGCCCCGATCATCGCCAGCAGATTGATGTCGCCGCCGCCCATGCTTTCCCTTTGGAACGCCACTTCGGCATAGACGGCGACGAGGTACACGAGCCCGGCGCCAACCAACGCCCCCGCTGCCGCATCGCGGGGGGAAGGATCCCGCGTGATGAGGCTCGCAATCAGACCGAGAGGAATGCCCGGCAAGGTGACGGCATGCGGAATGATCTCGTGATCGAGATCGATAAACGTGGCCACCACGAGGCCGCAGATGAAGATCAGCAGGAAGATCGACCTGACGCTGAGCCCGAAGCGAAACACCGTCAGCAGGAACAGCGAGCCGGTCAAGGCCTCGACAAGGGGATATCGCCACGAAATCCGACTCCTGCACCCCCGACACCGGCCCTTGAGCAGCAGGAAGCTCACAATCGGGACATTGTCATACCAGCGAATGGGGATGCCGCAGGCGGGGCAGCAGGAGGGAGGCCTCACGATGCTCTCACCCTTGGGGAGGCGATGGATGCAGACGTTCAGGAAACTGCCGATGACCAGACCGACAAAGGCGCTGACGATCCCCTCTTCAACGCGCACGACGCTACCGGGCCTGTACCTGACCCGCCTTGAGCCGGTTCATCTCTTGGAGGGCGAGCGATCTTACAAAGTCGTTCTGTGCTGTCCGATAGAGTTCCGACCATAGCTCAAGCGCCGTTTCCGTTTGGCCTGTTCGGGCGTAGAGCCTGGCGACAAATCTGGGCAGGTACTCGGGCCGGCCAGGCAGCTTCGCGGCACGCTCCCACCATCGAAGGGCCTTGAGATAGTCGCGAGCCTCCAAATAATAATAGCGACCGAGATCATGGGGGAGTTCCCACCGGTCTGGATTCGCTGCAGTTCCCTTTTCGAGAAGCGAAACAGCCGCCTGAGGTTGCCCCGCTAGATAGAGCAGGAAAAGCCCTCCCAAGCGGTACGGCTCCAGGAAGTGCGGGTCCAGGGAGGTCGCCAACTCCAGGGCCTTTGAGAGTTGTGGAAACTTCCTGTCGGTCAGCCAATGAGTCCCCACATACTGGACGATCTGAATCCAGGCCAGGTCGGCCGCGACCCCGTGAAACCCGAGCAGCGCCGGTTTGAGTTGCCCGGCATCGGGAAGGAATAGCCACTCTTTCGTGGTGGTCGCGCGCGCCCCTCTGCGATCAAGCAACGCCGCAAACAGGATCGATCCGAGCAGAGACACCACGAGAAGGAGAGGGATCGTGAGATGTCGCCGCTTCACTTGAAGTCCCGCCGCTGGAAGATCGCCACAGCCGCCAGGACCAGCGCAGCGGCATAGAAGATCGCATAGACGAAGGACAGCGCCGCGGTTCCTCCGTCAATCGCGAGGGGGTATACCGCCTGGTCTTTGAAGTTCAGGCGCGAGAGGTTCGGGAGGAGGATATACAGCGTCTCGGCTAAGAGCTTGGTCGCCGCGCCCCCGTAGTGGGCCGCGAAGAGCCGCAGGTCGGCGCTCAGGTGTCCTGCGACGAACAGGCACAGCGTGAAGATCGCGCTCAGCGCCGGCGAAGAGAAGGCAGAAAACACCATGGCAATGGCAGTGACCATCACCAACTCAAGGAAGATGAAGAGGATGGCCAGTAGCAGGCGAGGGCTTGAGGTCCCTTCCCAGAAAGAGGTCAATCCGATAAGGCCAAGGCCCATCACTCCAACATTCACGAGCAAGGTCATGACCAGCCCGAGATACTTTCCCAGGATGAACTGATAGCGGTGGATCGGCTTTGTGATGATCGTGTAGAGGGTTCGCTTCTCGATCTCCTTGGAGACGAGTCCGATTCCGAGGAAGATGGCGATCAGGAGGCCGAAGATCGAGATGCAGGCGAGGCCCAGGTCTTTGATGACCTTCTCTTCCCCGCCCACGCTGATCGTGACCAGGACTGTGGAGCCAGCCAGCATCACCAGCGCAAAGACCAGAACGGCGTAAAGGATCCTGTCGCGGACCGCCTCCCTGAAGGTGTTAAGGGCGATCACAGCGACTTTCATGGCGTCTCCCGCGGCTGCACATGCCGAATGAAGTATTCCTCAAGGCTTTCCCTCTGGGGCACGACTGCATGAATGACCGCCTTGCCATCGAGGAGGCGACCAAGCAGTTCGGTAAGCGCCCCCTCATCCTTGACCGTCAGGAGCAGCCTCTCACCCCTCGGGACGGGTTGCGTGACGAGTAGATGATCAAGCTCTCCCATCACCTCCCGCGGGACCTGTGAGACCGTGACCTCGATCGAAGCGATCCGGACCCCGAGGATCTCATCAAGCGGTCCCTGAGCCACCAGCCGACCTCCGGCGAGGATTCCTACCCGGTCGCACACCACCTCCACATCGGGAATGACGTGAGAGCTGAAAAATACGGTCTTCCCCTCCTCTTACAGCCCCAGGAGCAGGTCACGCACCTCCCGCCGCCCGATCGGGTCCAGACCGGACATCGGCTCGTCAAGCAGGATCACTTTTGGATCGTTGAGCAGAGCTTGCGCCAGGCCGAGCCGCTGCAGCATCCCCTTCGAGTATTTCCTGAGCTGGAGATCCAGCGCCGATTCGATCCGCAGTTGAAGGACCAGGCTTTCAATCCGCTCTCGCCGAATGGATCGGTCCAACCCGAGAAGCTGTCCGTAGAAGTTCAGAAGCTCTCTGCCGGTCAAGTATTCATAAAAGGCAGGCTGCTCCGGCAAGAACCCGACCTGTTGTTGTATCTGCACGTCGCCCGGCGGCCGGCCAAGGATCCTGGCCTCGCCTGACGTCGGACGGAGCAGTCCCATCAAGAGCTTGAGGGTAGTGGTCTTGCCTGCGCCGTTCGGACCGAGGTATCCGAAGATCTCCCCTTGGTGGACGGTCAGGTCTAATTGAGATAAAACACAGACCCTCTTTCGCCAAAAGCCTATCCTGTATTCCTTCGTGAGTTTCTCAATCTCGATGGCGTCCATCGACTTCATCTTGATCTTGTCACCCGTAGCACGCACACCGCGAGGTCATCGTGGGGTACATTAGCAATCCAGCCTGAAAAGTCAAGGGGTTTCCGGCGAGGCCGAAGTGCACACAGGGGGAGCTGGATTGTAAGGGAGAAGGAAAGGAGGTGAGAGGAAATTAGCAGTAGAAGAAAACTGGATGGGCTCCTCGGGAGCCCATCCAGTCGTCTTAACCCTGTGATCTACGCTGCCAAGCCTGTGCTGCTAACACCCCGTGACCGAGATCACGCCATAGGTCATGGACCAGCCAACCGTTCCGCTACATGTGGCGCTTGTGATGTTGGCACTCGGAGACGTAGCGGGAGGCGTAGCACCTCCTCCCGGCGGACCGACGCTCAACGCCCAGGTGTCGCCGGTAAGGTCCGGCGTACTAAACCCATACTCCTGGCTTGTCGGAGACGCCCCGAAGGGATCGTAGACATGGGTGAGGTACGGCTGAGTAGGGGCGGTGGGGGTGTATAGATTGGTGAGGGTGGGGTAGGTGTTATAGTCGTTATTGTAGAGGTTAGCTTGCGTGACGAGTGTCTTGGTGTCGGCCAGCGCCTTGGAGATCTTGGCCTTCCGCTGGGCCGAGAGCAGGTTCGGGATGGCGATCGCGGCCAAGATGCCGATGATCGCCACGACGATTAACAACTCAATCAACGTAAACCCCTTCGCCCCTTTCCTTAATCTTCCGTACATCGTTTCCTCCTTTGTGAACTAATGTAAACTGAGGCCGCCTGAGGCCCTTACGGTAGATTTCTATTAATGCGGAGAAGCAACATCCATGCCAATCTTGTCGATTCAGGAAGAATAGTCAGAGCTCCTGCGAGAAGATTGAGGTTTTCCCACTATAACCAATGGGTTACCGCAGGAATTCAACCAGACGATCGGCCCATCCAACCTCTTCAATCAAGCGATTTCGTCCAATGGACCGCAACATGTAACACGTTTTGGATTGGCGAGTGACAATTTCTGTCACTTCAGCCCGGGCTCCCTGTGACGCAGCCTCCAGCCTCCACGTTCGACCACCAGCGTATCCCTGAACGCCGCCCTCCTCACTGTGTCATCACGGGAAAGGAGCCTGACTTCATAGCTGACAGTTGCCGCATCCTCATTGCCGTTCAGACTGACGATCCAACCCACCTGGACCTTCTCGATTGGAGCGGGCAAGGCCGAGAGAGACTCGTCCTTGAATTGTTGATTCGCGTCGCTCGCGAGCGTGGCAGCGACGCCCGGCCGATCCGTTTCACTCCTCGATCGCCAATAGGCCACGATCGTTGACTCGGGTGACAGGTACGGTCCTGTCATCGCCCGGAAGCAGATCTCCTCCATCGCGGGCTTGGCCAGCCCCGAGGCCACCTCCGCCGATTGCGTGCTCTCGCCGATTCTTCCCCTCTGGCGAGATATCTCCGCCGCCCTCCAGTACATCTTTGCGAGAATATAGCGATCGCCGGGCGCCAGACAGCGATTCACCCTGCTCGTCACGATCTCCAGCTTGAAGATCTCGGTCCCTCTCCGTAACCACGCTTCGGCGTCGGCCACTTTTCCCATCGCCAGGTAGAATTCGGCAATGTCATTGTAATAACTGAGACGAGTGTAGGGTTGGAGCCGCAGGGCCGCGAGAAACTCCGACTCTGCCGTCCCATGGTCGCCGGCCAACCAGTGGATTCGGGCCAATCCATGATACGCATCCCCATCGAATGGATTCAGCCGGAAGGCCGCTTCGGCCTCGCGCTGGCTGCTTCTCACATCTCCCTGAGCGGCGTAGGCCAGAGCCAGGAGCTGCCGTGGCGAATAGAACAGCGGATTCAATAGAGAAGACCGGTGAAAGGCGGAGACGGCATCTCCCAATTCCCCGACATCCAGCGACGCCTTCCCTTCGTTCCGGAACAATTCGGCATAGTAGCGCGTCCCGGCAAGGATCGCCATCACGAGACACAGCGATAAGAGGATGATCCGTGCCTTCCTGAGAGACGCCGCTCCCGGGACGTCCCCCTCCGCCGCAGGCGGATCTCGAGGGGCCAGAGCGAACAACATGGCGGTCTCCACTCCCCACACCAGGAGAACGGCAGGATAGTTCCAGCCGAGGTCCACGCCGGCATGAAGCGAGGAGCCAAGGAGTCCCGCGGCAAGACCGACCGCCAGGCTCCTTTCGCGGCCTTGCGGTTCCAACCCAGCGATGATCCTCTGACCGCGCCCCACGAGGAAGCCGAGGAACAACAAGAATCCGGCGAGGGATGGAAGCCCCATCTCGGCGGCGAGCTGGAGGTAGTGGCTATGGGCGTACATCCCGGTGATATATGGGGCCCGTTGGTAGCGTTTGATTGCGATCGGAAAGGTGCCGATGCCCGTCCCGGCCCACGGGTAATCCCCGATCATGTCGAGCGTCGAGCCGTAGATGTCGCGGCGCCACCGAAAGGACACATCCAGGCTTCTCGTGGAGGTCGCCTCGGTCAGGGAAACGAAGCGAGGGGCGATCTGAGCCGGCTGCCTGGAAGTGATGAACACGAGTCCCAGGATGAGCAGTGCCGCCAGCGCAGCCCGCCGGCGATGAGCCCACACGAGTCTCCACTCGACCGCCATGAAAAAGATCAGCGCGATCAGCGCGGCGGCCCACACCCCGCGCGAATTGGTAAGCACCAGTGCCGCGAAGAGAACCGACGCCGATGAAACCGAGACGACCGAGGACAGCAGCGTCTCGCTGTGAAGGACGCACGCCAGAGAGAGGAACGCCATCAGCAAGAGGAAGCTCCCAAGACCGTTTGGGTAATTGAACGGACCCGAGAGCCCCCACGCCGCCTGAGCGCCCGAGCGGGCCGTCAGATAGCCCGGCGCGGCAGCAACGCAGACAGCGACCCCACTCGCCAGCAGGGTGATCACGAGCACACGATATCCGTATTGCTTGGCGACGTGACCAGCCAGGACAGACCCTCCGATCACGCTCAGCAGAGTCAGCCCCTCCTTCACACTGAAGTCCTTGAAGATCGACGCGAGGCACGAGGACAGCGTGAGGAGGGCGACCAGGAGCAGCCACCGAAGGGGAAGGCTCTTTATCAACACGTGACTCTCGTCGCTGATGAGCTGAAGGGCGAGGAGAGAGAAGACACCGGCCGTGAGCATCGCCCTGGCAAACGAGGTTCTGCCGCCATCCGACAAGGGGAGGGTCATCAGAAGGCAGATGAGCCCCCCGAAAACGATCCACTGAAAGGGAAAGGGTCTGCGGACTGCTGAATCCACCGCGGTTCAGGAGAAGGCCTCAGGCGCCACGCCCGGCCTTTTTGATCCCGTACTTGTGTGCCTTGTGGCGGAAAGAGCGAAGGCTGATCTGGAGCAGTTCGGCAGCGCGTTTTTGAACCCACCCCGAACGCTCCAGTGCTTGAAGCATCAGATCTTTTTCGACGTTGGAGACGGTCGCTTCCAGCTCGATCCCTTCCGGCGGGAGGGCGACGGTCACCCGTCCCGGCCGCCCACCCCCATCGTCCCCTCCCCTGATCTGTAACTGGAGGATCGCTGAGGTCAACTGGTCGGTCGTTTCGAGGGCCACGGCCCGTTCTATCACATTCTCCAGCTCCCTGACATTGCCTGGCCAGCGATACCGCATCAGGGCCTCCATGGCCTCCTGAGAGATCGACGCGGGCCCTTTCTGTTGCCGAAGGGAGAACTGGGTTAACAGGCTGTGTGCCAGCAAGGGGATGTCTTCCGTTCGCTCGCGCAGGGGCGGGACATGGATAGGGATGACATTCAACCGATAGAAGAGGTCCTCGCGAAAGCCTCCGTCGGTGATGGCCTTGGCAAGATCCTTGTTCGTGGCCGCGATGAGCCGGACGTCCACCTCCAGGTCCTCCGTGCCCCCCACCCGCCTGAAGCTTCGCCACTGGAGGAATCGAAGAAGCTTCACCTGAAGACCCGGACTCATCTCTGCGATCTCGTCCAGGAGGACCGTCCCGCCATGAGCGACCTCGAGGAGCCCTACCTTGTGTGACACGGCTCCCGTGAACGCCCCTTTGACGTGCCCGAACAACTCACTTTCCAACAACTCTTCCGGAATGCCCCCGCAATTAATGGCGAGAAACGGGCGATCGGCCCTGGGGCTTGCGCAATGGATGGTCCTTGCAACGAGCTCTTTCCCTGTCCCGCTCTCCCCGGTGATCAGGACCGTGCTGTCCAGCCCAGCGATCTTGCTGATCAGCTTATACAGCTCGATCATTTTCGGGCTTCTGCCGATAATCCCGTCGAGTTGGGGTTCCTCCAGAATCGCTGTCTGGGAAGCCCGATCCTGCTGTCTTGCCCGACGCCTTGCCAGGGCTTTTTCCACCACCAACCGGATCTCCTCGATCCGGAACGGCTTGGTGATGTAGTCGTCGGCGCCCAATCGCATCGCTTGTATCGTGGAATCCGAGGAGGCGTACGCCGTGACCAGGATCACGGGCAATTCGGGATACTGTTTACGAATTCCGGCCAGCAGGCCGATCCCATCCACATTCGGCATGCGAAGATCCGAGATCACCAGATCGGGCGGCTCTTCCGCAACGAGCTGAAGCGCCTGCTCACCCTCAGCGGCCGTGATGACGCGATGCCCCTGCTTCTCCAGGAGCATGGTGAGGAAGTCCCGCATCCCCTGCTCGTCATCGACCACCAGCACCTTGCCCATGATCCTTCCTGTACGCGTCAGCCCGAACGCGCCTCACCCGGAGCCTGTTTGAGGTAGATCGTGAAGGTCGCCCCCTCTCCCTCTCTGCTGACCACCTCGATTCTCCCGCCGAGATTGTCGATGATCTTTTGCGCGATGGCAAGGCCCAGACCTGTTCCGCCCGGCTTGGTGGTATAGAACGGATCGAAGATGCGGCCCACCTCGCCCGGTGGGATCCCGCGTCCTGTGTCCGTCAACTCGACCGCCGCCCACCCTGCCCCGTTGTAGGACACGTGGCGGCGAATGGCAAACGTAAGTCGCCCCCCTCCAGCCATGGCTTGGATCGCGTTCAGGCCGAGGTTCCAGAGGACCTGTTTCATCTGATCGGGGTCGCCCGCAACCATGACGGGTTCAGCCTCACCCTGAAAGGAAAAGGTCACGGTGCTCGTGCCATCGCAACTTTTTTCCAGGAGCAAGACCGTCTCTTCGAGCAGCGCAACGAGATCGCACTGCTTCTCCGGGGTCTGCCTCGGCCTTGCGAAATCCAGGAACTGCCCCGTCACAAGTTTCAGCCGATCGGTCTCGCGAAGAACGATGTCAAGCAGGTGAGGCGGGGTTGCCGGACCCTCTTCCTTCATGAGCTGGATAGACCCGCTGATGGCGGCCAACGGATTTCGGACCTCATGGGCCAGCCCGGCCGCCAATTGTCCCACCGCAGCAAGCCGGTCGGCTTGACGAAGCCTGGCCTCGATCTGCCTCCGCTCCGTCAAGTCTTGAAAGATGCCGACGAGGCCCAACAGCTCGCCGTCCGACGCCTTCAGTGCGGTCAGGTTGATCTCGATCAGGACAGAATGACCATCGTGACGCCGGACCTCCAGTTCTTGTGAGAGCTTCCCGAAGTTGGGCGTGGGACTGGAGAAAAACCCCTCAAGCCGTGTCATCTCTCGAAAGGGGGTATCGCGCCAACCCTTGCCCTCTATCTCCTCGGCGGTCAGGCCGACGATCTTCTGCGCGGTCGGGTTGAACGAGACGATCCGCCCGTGAAGGTCGAGGGTCATGACGCCGCTGGGGATATTTGCCACGATATCTCGATGCAGGCTCTGGAGGTTGCGAAGGTCGATGCGTCGCTCCTCCAGCTCGCGGCCTGTCTCCTTGAGCCGCTCGGCCAGATGGCTGCTCAGAAGGGCCACAAGAAAAAACGCGATGGCGTTCACAAAGGTTTGGAAGAGCGCGTATCCGGGATCGCGCCCGATCCCCGCGATCGAGTGGAATTCCACCCGTTCCATGAGCCGGTGGAACTGAATGTTAATCAACACTCCGTACAGGACGCTGCTCGTCCCAGCCAACAGCAGACTGGACTGACGAGAGAGACAGATGGCCGCAGCAAGGATGGGGAAGATGTAGACAAACGCAAAGACGCTGTCGATTCCGCCGGTATAGTGGACGAGGGCGGTGACGAGCACCGAGTCGATCCAGAGCTGGAGGGCACACAGCCTTCTAAGCTGCTGAGAGCGGCTCAACAGGAGAAGATACAGGACGGTCAGAAGACAGGTGCAACTCGCGAGGACGAAGAGGGGAGTCAGCGTGAAGGGAAGGTGCTGCTGAATGGCCAGGATCACCGCCGAGCCCAGAAAGAGGATGGCGAGGAGAAACCGGAGGCCGATCAGCCACTTGATCCGCCTCGCCAGCACACTCCGTTCGGCTTGGCGATCGGGATCGACGTCCGACACTAGCGCGCCTCCAGCCATTGACCCCTATGCTTGGCGCGCTTCCTGCCGAGCCAAGAAACGAGCCGGGAACCCACCAAAGGTGGGTGCAGGCGCGGCCCTAGGGGCCGCACCCACTCTGCGGGCCGGCGAACGTTGGCTGGTACATCGTCCCGGTCCGGGAGCCCGTCCCGGGATCTCGGACAGAGAGTGCCCCAGGGTGAAGCCTTGCCGCTAGGCGAAGTTAACTGGCTCGGCACGGGCAGCCCTCAGCGACCAACGACCGTCACCAGCTTGAAGATGGGCAGGTACATCGCGATGATAATGCCGCCGACCACCACCCCAAGGAAGACGATCATGAACGGCTCAAGCAGTGCGGTCAGGTTCGCGACGGCCTGGTCCACCTCGGCGTCATAGAAGTCCGCGATCTTCGCCAACATGGAATCGAGGGCCCCGGTCTGTTCTCCGACGCTGATCATCTGCACCACCATAGGGGGAAAGATCCCGGACGCCCCTAAAGGATCGGCGATCGTCTTCCCTTCGGCAATGCTGGAACGGGTCTTGAGAATCGCCTCTTCCACAACCTTATTGCCGGCAACCCTCGCCGTGATATTCAACCCATCCAGGATGGGTACCCCGCTTGAGAGCAGGGTCCCCAACGTGCGCGTAAACTTGGCGACCGACACCTTCCGAATGAGTTGCCCGATGACCGGAAGCCGCAGCAGCAGGGAATCTATAACCTTCTTTCCCTTCTCGGTCCTGTAGTAAAACCGAAGTCCGAAGACAGCGCCGACGAGCGCGCCGAGAACGGTCATGACATGCGTCTTGACCAGGCGACTCATCTCGAGGACGATGCGGGTTGGCAGTGGTAGCGCCGCGCCGAACCCTTCGAACAGGGTCTTGAAGGTGGGGATCACGAAGATCAACAGAAAGATCACGACCGCCACAGCGACCGTGATGATGGTCGCGGGATAGATCATCGCACCCTTCACCTTTCGGCGAAGGGCCATGGACTTTTCAATGTAGCCCGCCAGGCGGTTCAATACGGTGTCAAGGAACCCGCCCGCCTCGCCCGCCTCGACCATGCTCATGTACAGGGGGGTGAA
>Ga0214473_10009894_pt1 | contig 11256 bp, 6 predicted proteins | sample RVTome_7_FD_203509 | JGI IMG/M metagenome (GOLD analysis project Ga0214473, IMG submission 203509) | Soil microbial communities from uranium-contaminated site in the Upper Colorado River Basin, Wyoming, United States - RVT98D197 | ecosystem: Environmental > Terrestrial > Soil > Contaminated >...
GGTGAAGGCGCCCTTTTCCCTGCCGAAGAGCTCACTTTCGATCAGGTTCGGCGGCAGTCCAGCGCAGTTTACCTTCACGAAGGGTTTACTTCTTCGGCCGCTCAGTTCATAGAGGGCTCGAGCAAAGAGCCCTTTCCCGGTGCCGGTCTCTCCCGTCAAGAGCACCGTTGTCTTCGTACCCGCAACCTGCCGAATCCTGTATAAGACATATTTTATAGGGTCGCTTACGCCGATGATATCCCTAAACCCAGTTGGGGATATTATCTCTTCCCCGGAAGGTTTGTTTTTTGGCTCGATCTGCTCCTTTAACCTTTTGATCTCGCCGAAGACTTCGGTCAGCTCCCTCTTGCTCTTGAGGAGTGTCTCCTGGTCACGCCGGTAAATCAGCGCTTTGGATAAAATCTCACCGAGAAGCCGCAAACGGCGCAAGCAGGCTGCGGGCCACTCGGGTCCACTCCGCTTACTCCACAGGCCGATTACGTGCTTCAACTGGCCTTCGGTGCCCAGCAGAGGAAGGAGCACGGCCCGGACTCCTGATTTTTTACAGGAAGCCCATTCCCCATTCGCTTCCGGCGGAAGCTGCTCGCAGGAGGAAAAGACAATCGGCTCGCCTTGTTCAACGAGGCGATGATAGAACCACGGGGAACGGGTGAAGATTTCCATCGCGTCGGCCAATGGTTTTGATTCTTCCTCGTGGCTCACGTGCAGAACATGAATCTGCCTTGGGTCAGAGAGAACCTCCATGAGACTGCAGCCGTCGACAACGAAAAAATGAAGGATCAGGTCCAGGGCCCGAATAATTTCATCGTCCAGCCGGTCCGGAGGGCATTTTACGAACCCGGCAGAGAGGTGTGAAACAAGATCTTCAAATCGCAATGGCCCTTCCGTCATTTTATGGCCTACTTTCAAGTCGGCAGTTTTTTGCGACCACTTGTTGGGAATGGTCGTGGTTCTTCTGCCTGGGGGAGTTTGATCTCTCCATGAATACCACCGCTGGCACCTCGACTGGAACGGTTAGGTGACAACTGCCGTGACATCGTTTGCAGAAGAAGCTGCCATAACATCGTTAACTTTTGCACTAACCGTTTAACTTTCTTAAAAATAACGAAAGAAATATAAGATATTCATATGACGAATGATCTGATTGTTCTAAGCGGTCTATCTCCCTTAGCGTACTTAAGAATTAAACTAAGGACACATGCATAATACGCCCTTCTCGCCGCAGATGAGACCTTCAGCAGGAAATCACGGGCCTTCTTCCAGCGAGATTCCTTCCCAGGTGACCCCGCCCGTTATCCCAGTTTCCCCATTGACTCTCACCAGAGAACCGGCCTGGACCCTCCTGAAGAATTCCGTACGCTGGTCAGTGCCGCCCACCCCTTTGAAGTTGTTGTCGGGGATGGTAGTGGTGTCCACGGTGATCCCCAGGATCACGATCTCGGGTCTGGAGATGGCATTTACCGGCCCCTGGAGTATCACCAGATTGAAGTTGGGGGACGATGGGGTCACTTGCACCTTGGTGGCGAGAACTGAGGCGCCAGCCCCTAACCGCCCGCGGACTCTTATATGATCTCCCGGCTGGATTTGGTCGAAGTCTTTGGCAGAACCAGTGATTTTGGTAAGGCTGGTGACGGTTACACCAATTCCACTTAGGCCGCTAAGCGAAAGGGACTGGCGAGACGTGTCTTTGGAAGCCGCTCTGGATTCGAGTTCTATTTTATCGAGGAAGAATATCTGCTGAGCCTGGAGGATTCCACTCACCACTCTGCCGCTAACCCGAATTCTTGCCCCCAGTGCGACTTCATCTATCAGCCCGCCTATGAATTTCGTATCCCCGTTGGCCTGTATTTTCAAATAACTCACCATGAAATCGGAGGTCGAAGCAAAGTCAGTTATGAAACCTTCTAAGTCAACCCGGTCAGCATGGGTGATCCTGGTTTCATCAGCAAGTTCGATCTCTGTCGCCTCCAGATGTCCTCCGGTGCCGACCTTTCCCCTTACCTGTACCCACTGGCCCGAGCTCGCTGTTCCATAGGGCAGACTGCCGATTTCCGCCAGCCCGTAATCCACGATGAGAGCGTTAAGTTTGAAGGTTTTGGCGGTGGAGTCCAGATCCTGGATAATTCCCTTGACCTCGACTTCGGTGAGAGGGTCAAAAGAATCGGCCACCCTTTTTACATGAGTCGCCCGGATCGTGTCCGCCACATCCATTAAACCGCTCACTTCAAGCAAGTTATTGAGAGCCAGACCTCCGATGGTTGTATTCTTAAAAGCTGTGCTGTCGTCTAAGATTATCGTCTGACCCAGTACCACGACCCTTTTCGCGTTGCTGTCGAGGCCGGTTATCTCGGTCACTGGCCCCTTGACATTGGGGGTGAACATGACGCGGGCGGCTGTGCCCGATGAGCCAGAGTCGTCCACCGTACCCTCGACCACGACAGCTTGGCCGAGGTCCAGGTTATCCAGGACAGCCTGGTTGCCGATTCCGTTTTGCCTGCCTCCGATTATGACGTTAGCGTTCGCAGTGTCAAACTTGATGCCGTTGACCACGATACTCCCAAAGGCTGTGATCGTTCCGCTGCCGACAAAGCCAGTGCCACCGATGCCCCCTCCGGCAACTGTGTCTGAGCTGCTGCCGCTACAGGAGGCCAGGCTAAGAGAGGCCAAAAGTGCAACGATCATGCGGCGGCCCGCACCCCAAGCTTCCATATTATGCGTCCTCCTCCGCGTAGGGTTCCTCGAAGTAGTAAATTCCGATTCCTGCCCGACTCCGGCCGGTTCCTCCAACGGCAGGGTTCGTATCTCGATCGTGCCCGGCCAGCCACCGGTCCATTTGCTCGAGCAGAGCTTGGGCCTTTCGCGAGGTGAGCCTGCGGAATTGTGGGAGAACCTCATGCGGGAGATTATCGTAGGCCACCTTTCGTTGGAAAAAAGGCTCGAGCACGTCGGGCTGCAGATTGTGGTCGATGGTGGAGATGAGATGACTCACGTCTGTCCCCAAAATGTGAATCTTGTCGATCTCGCTGGTCTTGGGAATGTAAGCTGGCGCAAGTAAATGTAACCGCCCATCTTCGAGTTGTTCCACCGCGCCAACCTGCATGAGTTCATCCCTTATGGCCCGCGCAGGAATGTCGCCGCTAAACCGGCGCACAAGTTCACTGAATGTTGCCCCCCTGCCTGACATGGACAGGATCGCCGGCTGGCCTTCTGCATCGAGAAAATCGGCTTCTCGTCGCCACGCAGTGATCACCCGGGCGGCGCGATTGTACTGCTCGGCACTCGGCCGGTCATCCGGTCGCTGCAGCTCGCGCACCCGCGTGACCTCCTTGCGAGAAAGCCCGGTGAGGATGGAAACCCGGGAGGTCGATTGCTTTCGGCCCTGGAGACCGAACTCTTGCCTAGCAACGTCAGTGTAAACCCATTTGGCAAAGTCGGCGAAGGTGCCATATGAAATACCGTGTCGCAACAAAATCCGTACAAGCGGTCTGAGGATTCTCAGCACCACCGCCGATAATGCCTGAATGTTAGCAGGGGCCATAATTTGGGAATATATTCCCAAAAAAATAAAATGTCAAGAAAAAAATTTCTGGGGAAGAAATATTGACATACAAGGAGGGGTTTCATATAACTAAATAAAATCAAATGAGATATTTTACAAAGTTGGCGGGCGTCTGTTGAAGATTCGAGGGGTGTATTTAGAAACTCCGGCCGCTCCTGCACTTGATAATTCGAATAGAGCATGACGGAGAATGGCGGAGATATGGGAAATCATGAAAAACGAAATTAGCGGGCCCTTTTCCCTTTCCAAATTATATCCAATGTTTTCCACGCCTACTTCAAGAACGAGATCAATTTCCCTGTCCTGAGGGGAACTGTAATCCGGTTTGGTGTCCGGGGCAGGAGGCCCCAAATCATCCAGGAAAATAAAGAAGTAGTGTGTTGAGGAAGTGGTCAATCGGGAAATACCCCATATAATGGGGGGAGCAATCGGATCGTTAAAAGTGAAGTTGTCGTGCCATACACACAACTGTCAGATTTTCCCCGATTTATTGCATAAATGATTCGCATAACGAAAATTTTTAAAAACCAAAGATTTCCAAGAAGATAGCAGAATACGAAACTCTCTGCCCAATGACATAGACCCCAATATATAGGCATGAATAAAGGCAGAAGCATGAATTTGTAAAGATAAGGCTCTACTACCCGAAGTAAGAGAACTTCACATCGCGGTTCTATCCATTCCCGGGAAGGTTTCCCCAGAACTTCTCCCCTATTTTCAAGGATATGCCTCCACTCCAATTCTCGGCCTATTTTTCCCTCGGTTGCGTTCTTTGTGTCTTCACCCACTCCTCCAATCTTTTCAAAACCGGGTTCCTTGGCTGTATTTTCCGAGCTTCTTTTAGGACTTGCTCCATCTCTTCGAACTTGTCGTAATCTGCCAATACCCCAAGTAGATACATCTCAGGGGTGATATCGTCTGCCTCAGTCAGGCTTCTCATGCTTCGATAATTTTCTTTAGCCATTCTAATCCCAACCTCTTCTTCTTCGCTGAGCTTAAGAGATCCTTGAGGGGCTTCATTCATCCCTCTAACCTGCATGGCCCCAGAACGACTGAGGCCTGCTCGACGCAGGAGAATTGGAATGCCGCGCATCGTTTGTGAGGTATCTGTCGGCATGATTGTCACCTCTGGCTGAGTTTGAGCCCCCTTTTCACCTTCCGCTCGACTCTGCACATCATCCACGACGAAGACAGCCGGGCCTTTCCATGTTTCCTTCCGACCGCTTTGAAAGTAAATCATCTGCACCGTAGCCTCTGCCGGTATTTTAAAACGATCTCCTTGGCGTATTCTCATGAAGGATTGTGCTTTCTCAGGTGTCCTTTGATACCTTTCATTTCTGTAGATGACATCGCCGGATAATCTCGTGATAATCCCCACGTCAGGAGGCAGGGCCTGAGCCTCAGGCAAAACCTCTATAGGCCCAATCCACACAGCACCCAAACAAATAACTCTTACAACGGTTAGGACCTTCTTGCAAAAGAATCTCATCATTGCTCCCCTTCCTTTGATCTCAGACCCATCACTTCGTAGACCTGAACGTATTCTTTTCTTCCCTTGACTCTTACGTTTTCCTGCTTACCCGTCACAACGCTCAGACCCGCTGCCTCAATCGTAGCCCTGCTGGCGACAATGGCCCATCCGAGCTCTTTGGTCAAATTCTCTAAGCGGGATGCTAAATTCACCGTGTCGCCGATTGCCGTAAATTCCATGCGCTTAGGAGAGCCCATGCTTCCGATGACCGCCTCGCCCGTATGAAGTCCGATGCCGATTGCGAATACAGGAAGATCCTTATCGGCAAAGTGCTGGTCCATCCAGGATCGAAACTCCCGGGCCGTTTCGATCATGCCCAGGGCAGCACGAGTTGCACGCAGGGCCTGGTCCTTGTAAGGTACTGGCGATCCAAAGACGGCCATGATCGAATCGCCGATGAATTTGTCCACTGTACCACCCTCCTTAAGGATAAGCTCGTATACCTTGCTGAAGTAGGTGTTGAGCATCTCTACTACGTCGCGCGCAATTAATTTCTCACAAATGGATGTAAAATTTCGGATATCAGAGAAGAGGATGGTCACCTGAAGAGATTCACCCCCCAAATCGGGCGGATGCCCGCTGGCAAGAAGCTTTTCTACAACCTCGTCAGAAACGTATCTCCCAAACATTTTCCGCAACCGGGTGCGTTTCTTTTCTTCTCCGGTAAGTCTGAGACCAAGTGTTCCCAAATAACTCACCCCTAATCCCACGTAAACGCTTGCCACAGGTAAAATCCAGTTGAAGCGGAAAAAAAGAAAGGCCAAAAACGCACAAATGAAACCGACCAGGAGACCTATCCCGATTCCTTGCAGAGGATGCAATCTGAAAAAGAGGGCTGTCCCGATTGCAAGCACTGTGGCCAGGTAGATCCGACGGAACCAGCTCGGGACAGGCTGGGGAAACCACCCCGAAAGCAACGTTTCCACGATATTGGCATGGAGTTCAGCGCCGCTCATCATCCTTCCTTCAAAACCCAAAAATCCACGCGCATAGGGTGTCATATGAACATCCTGATTCCCTGCATGGTCTGCTGCGATGATGACTACTTTGCCTTTTAGATTTTGGATTTCATGGTCTTTATCCGGATTGGAATCCAGTAAACGGCTGAGGGAAACCCGAGGAATTGTTCCCGGTGGGCCAACGAAGCCAATGGTGCGGGTATGAATTACATTGGGAATGTTCTGGTCACCTAACGACCAGCTCAAGTCTGTTGGTTCCAAACCCACGGATCGTACAGCTAATAAGGTGGGAAAGGACAGATTTGGAATCGTCCCGTCATCGAATAACGTAGGAAAGAACCGGCGGATCACTCCATCTTTATCTGCAGAGAAGTTGCCCAACCCCACATCCATCGGTCCATCTGGAAGAGAAAATAAGTAATCCCTGGTGGGCAACAGGAGTTGATATTTACCTTGATCATTTTCGGCCACGCTTCCGATGAGAATTACCTGCCCAGAGGCAAGTTGTGCTCTCATGGGAGCATCATAAGTGCGACTTTTCTCAGTGGGTGATAACGTAAAAGTCTTGAGCCATGATTCAGCGCTCACGGTAAAAAGATAATCGACTCCAATGACCCGGGCCTCGGCCCGGCGGATAATCTCGATCGCATGAGCGAAACGTGGCCCCCAAAATATGAGTGGCTCATCCTGATGTTCCAAAAGAGTCCGGTTATCAACAGCCACAATGGCTACATGCTTGGGCTCAACCCGAGTTCCTGACAAGTTGTGCCCAAGATCGTAATAAATATTTTCAAATATTTCGAGCCATCCGAAACGAGTCATGAGCTCTGCAGTACCAAAGGAAAAAAGGATAAGAATGAATCCGATGGTGGTTGGCCGGATAGGCATTCGAGACAGTCTGGCAATATACTTTACCACTCTAATTCTCCCACCGCGCTTTTCATTTCCGTAGAGGGTACATCTATCTGGACCCCCAAATTTGTCAATATGATTGAGAAAAGAAAATTTCTTATAAACAAATTGGTAAATTGACCCTTTTGGCGGTAACTTTCCCGAAAAGGAATCGGACCTGTAAGGGCCGGATAGATACAGAACCCAAAAATAGAGAGACACAAATCAACTGGGCAGATAGGCGATGAGTCATTTCCGAATAGGGATTTCTATTTTGCTCATGCCAAAACCGTGCAGAAAAGGAAAGACAGGATATTGAGGCTCGGGCGCCGGAGATTGTGTATCTATTGCTTCAATGCCACCGGGAAGTCGGGAATGGTCTGGGGTTTTGCAGTGGCAGGGGTCTGTTCCCCTTTGGTCAACTCCTTGACTCTCTCCGAAATATAAAGGTCAAGCATGTTGATCGTGATTTTCCCTTTACCCGTATAATCGGCCTTGCCATTTATCCCCTCCACGGCAGCTTTTGTAAAGGCCCCATTCCCCCAATTCGAGTCTTCATACGAATACTGCTTTCCTGTAGACGATGCAAAGACCACAGCCCCATTTTCCGCACTGGCCAGCTCATTGACAACGCCCGTGATATCGATTGCCGTCCCTCTCGCTCCCATGATATTTCCGGCATGGCAGGTATCGATAAAAACGATCGTCTTTCCCGCTATAGAGGCCACAGTGTTTTTCATCTCCGTGAAAGGCACGGCGGTCCTCCTCAACCTGTCTACATTCGCGTTAACCGGTAAGAAGTAATAGATCCCCCCTTTATCATTGACCCCATGTCCGGCGAGAAATACAATGGCTATATCCTTACTCGTGGTCTCCTTTGAAATCCAATCGAATCCATCGATGATCTCATCCTTGGTTGCCTTTTCATCGGTGAGGACCTTCACCACCACATCGCGGTATAACCCGCCCTTCTGCTTGAGCATCGAGTCAATAAAATCTCTGGCATCCTTCGCAGCAAACTGGAGGCTCAAGCTTTTTTCTTCGTATTTGCTCACCCCAATAGCCAATACATAGAGTTTAGGTTTGATCGTAAACTCTTCCTCTTTTGCCTTCCCCGACCACCTCAAACTCACCTTGGCTGGCTCACTGGCTGCATACCTATTTTCTGCAATAATCGAGACCTCACTATCCTTCTCCAAGATAGGAACTCTGGTGGTTTGAACCCCCTGATCCTTCTGGATTTCTTTGTCTGTCAAACCTCTCCCGATTGGCCTCCCATCGACTAACACCATTACTCTTGTCACCGGTTCTGCTGAATGGCCGCGGATAGAAAATTTTACTTCAATCTCCTTATCAGAAACCGCAGAGCCGTCTTTTGGGGAAAGGATACTGACCACAGGGGGGAGTGTCTGTGCTACCGGGACTTCCTGTGCTTTCCTGCCTGATTCTTGATTGGCGAGCTTGATTGCTTCCGACTCATCTAACGTCTCTAAAGTTTTTGCAACCACCTCGGGTCGGTAATAGGTTAACCTGAATCTTGAAATGGGGAAAAAGTCAGCCGCCTGGTCACTTCCATTATTTACGTGCCAACCGATCAGTTCTTCTGCCCCTGGAGAGGCGTCGTAATAACCCGATGGCGTCCAGAGAATCCATCGCTTCTTATCCCCGTGAGGGAAGAATGCCAAAAGCTCCTTTCCGTCCTTCATCCGGTACCATCTGACCGTGCCATCACCCAATGCCGCCAGAGCGAACCGGCCATCCGGGGAGATGTTCACAGCAAAGGCCTCTCCAGGAATCCGAACAACCCACTTATGATTGCCTTGCCCGTCAAAAAGATAGTGAAACCATTTTGATCCAATAAGAAAAGTATCTTTTTCAGGGGAAATGGCAAGGCTCCGGGACCAATCGTCCCGCCCAAATTTAAGTGATTTGCCGTTCAATTTCGGGTTTGGTGTTCCTTTCCAGTCTGTGATGTCCAGGCCAGAGGCCTGCGTGACCGGTGGCCAAAGACTTGATTCAAGTAATGAGTAAGTTTTCAGGGATCTATCTAGGATCGAAAATTGGGCGGGTGACTTGCCAAATCTCTGATAAAAAAACTGGACCCTGTCCCCATTTTTGGAAACAAGAAATTCTTTCACTCCCCACCTGTAATCGGCAATCGGCGGGATGACATCCAGAATATTTTTGTCGTCAGCACCAAATACCCCGAGAGAGGGATAAGCCGAGCAAAGAGCGAAGCCTCCGTCCTTCAAGGCCTGAAGGTCCATAAGGTAGTGTTCTGCTGCAACAAGATCTTTGTACGACCCTTTCCCCCCTCCTGACCACTTACGGACGATAAACGGAGGCTGACTCCCTTTCCCCCCATAGAGGAATTTCCCATCCTGAGACCAGCGGACCGGACCCAGAAACCCCTTAGCCAGACCTCCCATAGCAGGAGAATATTGATGGGAGAGATCGTTGCCTGAGAGGACATCTAACTTTCCATTTAACTTTGGGTCATCGAAAAAAGTAACAGCAATGCTTGCCCCATCGGGCGAAAAGCTGACCCGAGCTGGCCTGAAACCATCAGGCGCTTTCCGTTTAGCGGTCAGCTTGAAGTCGCTCCCATAAAGACGGATAAATCCGTCTTTCGATACGGTTACAAGCCTCCCATTCCCATCAAAATCGACTCCATGAATGGCATCCCCGTAATTTACATCCTCTCCGGCAACCGCATAGTCTGAAGTACGATATATTCGGATTCCTCCCTTTCCCCCCATTCCCAGCATAAGAAATCGGCCATCCTTTGAATAGGCAAGGGATTGAACAACATATAAAGGCCTCTCTATTCTTTGGATAAGTTTTCCGCTTTCCCGATCAAAGAAGTAAACAGAATAAGATCTTTCGTCCCCACCTTTTGTGCGCCCCCCGCAGACAATTGTTTTCCCATCGGGCGAAATCGCAACAGCAAATATCATTCCATCAGGGCCCTCACCTATCGGAGGCCGAAAAATTTTAATGAGCCTTCCTGTCGAGATTTCCCAAAGCCGTACGGTTTTATCCTGGGAGCCTGTGACAATATAGTGGTCTTGGGCATCCATTCCGATACTCGTTATAATTGATGTATGCATTCCCATCTCAATGCGGAGAAAAAGTTCTCTGGCGACTCCGGACGAATATGCCTTTTCTGTGGAAACCCCTGCCAATAAAACGGAAACAGAAAGAACCACAGACCAACAGACCCTTTTCTTCAACCTTTCAACCCGCATAGATTTTTCCCCTTCCACGTTTTTCCTTGTAGTCAACCTCTACAGGCGGGGGGGGAGCGGGCGCAAGACCAACCTTTTCTTGACTTGATCGTAGGCCGTTGCGGATATGGGGATTCCCCCCGCCTCTGCCAAACTCCGCCAGCACGCTATCGCCCGCACTACCCACCACCCGGCCCCGGTGATGCTGAATCTGGCCAGTGATTACCTCTTTCCAGGCGTCCAGAGTGCGGATGGTTCCCTCCTCGTCTTCGCCCATAAGGCGGCTGTATCCTTTGACATCCGCACTGAGGATGGCCTTGAGTTTACGCTTGAATTTTTCTGCGGCCATGGGATCACCCTCCTACGGTCATATAAGTGCAACAAAGGAAGACAATTGGTTGAAAACATCTGGGCCTTCGGTTGGGTTAAGAGCCTCCAAAGGGATAGGTAAATCTTCTGGTTCGATATGGACACCTTCCGGGAATTCTTTCTCATACCTCCCTCCAGAAGGTTAGAGGTTAGGTGGTTGGGTTTAGTGGGCTATAGACGGAAACAATTAACAAAGAAATACTCTTAACGTCACGGGCAGTCAAGGGGAAAATTGGCTTGGCAAATCGCTTTGGTTTTCAAGCACAAATTGGTGATTTGCGTTCGAAATGGCGCATTCTTGGGAGAAATTGCAAAAACAGTAGGAGGAAGAAATCTTCTTTGTATAAGAAATGGCAAGTCCCTGATCTTCTCTCCTCCATCCCCTCCATCGAAAACCTGAAAAGCCAGGCCAGATGAGCCAGGGGTTGAAGCTATTGGAAGAGGGGCAACGAGACAGTCTGGAAAACTAGTGGCGGTCTGGAAGCTTCCATATGAGCCCTTGATGAAGGGGGCCGAGAGGACTGATCTCTCGAAGTTAACCTTCTTGTTGCAAAAACTTTTCCAAGAATATTCTTTTTGGCGTTTAATTCAGGTGCCAGAAATGCTTTTTATAAATGGCGGCAGGACCTCACCTTTGGTGACTTTTGCCCCCCCACCCTAACCCTCCCCCTCGGAGAGGGGAGGGAAGGGTGGAGGTGATGCTTTTAGAGATTTTTATGC
>Ga0214473_10009895_pt1 | contig 11255 bp, 20 predicted proteins | sample RVTome_7_FD_203509 | JGI IMG/M metagenome (GOLD analysis project Ga0214473, IMG submission 203509) | Soil microbial communities from uranium-contaminated site in the Upper Colorado River Basin, Wyoming, United States - RVT98D197 | ecosystem: Environmental > Terrestrial > Soil > Contaminated >...
ATCGCAACCTCCTCGGGCATTTCCACTTCCTCGTCGAAATTGATGAACACGGTCAGCTGGTCCTTCAGGATCTTCGCCGCGTACGCGACGGCGTCCGCGGGAAGGATGGCCCCGTCGGTCCATACTTCCAGGATCAGGCGGTCGTAATCGGTCTGCTGCCCGACCCGGGCGTTCGTGACCGTGAAATTCACCCTCTTCACGGGGGAGAAGATGGCGTCGATCGGGATGGTTCCGATCGGGGCCCCCTCCTCGAGATTCCTTTCTGCGGGAACATATCCCTTTCCCATGCGAACGGTCATTTCCATCTTCAGAGAGGCATTCTCGGACAACTCCGCGATGTGGTGCTCCCGGTTCAGGATCTCCACCATCGGGTCGGCCTGGATGTGGGAGGCGCTTACGCGCTTTGGTCCTTTTGCCGAAAGGGTGATGACCCGCGGCTCGGGCGAGTGCATCCTCAGCCGGATTTCCTTGAGATTCAGAATAATGTCGGTGACATCCTCGACGACGCCGACCATCGTGGAATATTCGTGCTGCACGTTCTCGACCCGGACCGATGTGATCGCGGTCCCCTGGAGCGAGGAGAGAAGAACCCTGCGGAGAGCGTTTCCGAGCGTGGTCCCGAACCCTCTTTCGAGAGGCTCTGCGATGAATTTCCCGTAATACCCCGTTGCCGTGTCCGTGGCCACGTCGATGCGGCGCGGCCGGATCAGTTGTTTCCAATTTCGCTGGAACATGCTACCCCCTTCTCCTGTAGGGAAAGTCTACTTCGAATAAAGTTCTACGATCAGCTGTTCCTGGATCGGCTCGGTGATATCCGCCCGCGAAGGGAGCATCTTGACGCTGCCGCGAAAATTTTCCCGGTCCAGTTCCAGCCAGGTCGGAATGCCCTTCCGTACCACGGCGTCCAGGGCCTCGTTGACGGACAGGTTCTTCCTGCTTCGCTCCCGCATTTCGACCACCTCGCCGGAACGGACGCTGTACGAGGGAATGTCGACCCTTCGTCCCCCCACGAGAAAGTGGCCGTGCCGGACCAGCTGCCGGCTCTCGCGGCGCGTCACGGCAAACCCGAGTTTGTACACCACGTTGTCCAGGCGCCTCTCGAGAAGGATCAGGAGGTTGTCGCCGGTCTTCCCTTTCATCCGGTCCGCCTTCTCGAAGTAGTTGTGGAACTGCTTCTCCAGAAGGCCGTAGATTCGCCTCGCCTTCTGCTTCTCCCGGAGCTGGACCCCGTAGTCGCTATGCTTTGGACGGCGCTGCCCGTGCTGCCCGGGAGGATATCCTCTGCGCTTGAAGGCGCATTTGTCGGTAAAGCAACGGTCCCCCTTCAGGTACAACTCCATTCCTTCGCGTCGACAAAGACGGCAAACTGCTTCACGATACCTGGCCAAAGAAATTCCTCCTGTGATCCCGGTTTGCTTCTTTCACACCCTTCGCCGTTTCGGGGGACGGCAGCCGTTGTGCGGAATGGGGGTGACGTCGCGGATGTAGTTGATCTTGAGGCCTGCGGCCTGCAAGGTCCGCAAGGCCGCCTCCCTCCCCGAGCCGGGACCCTTGATGTAGACCGTCAGGGAATTGACCCCGTACTCCATCGCCTTTTTCGCGACTTCCTCCGCGGCGACGGTCGCCGCGAACGGGGTGCTCTTCCTGGATCCCTTGAACCCTTTGGACCCGGAGCTGCACCAGGCCAGGGCGTTGCCGTCCAGATCGGTGATCGTGATGATCGTGTTGTTGAACGTCGCCTTGATGTGGGCCACGCCCACAGGGACGTTCTTGCGTACTTTCTTCTTTCCTTTTTTCCTCGGCGTTGCCATCGTGCCTCCGAATTCCCGCGTCCCGCGAGTGGGGGATATCCCGTTCCTCTATTTTTTCGTCGGTTCCTTCTTTCTTGCCACCGCGCCCTTGCGCGGTCCTTTCCTTGTCCGGGCGTTGGTGTGGGTGCGCTGACCCCTCGCCGGCAGCCCCTTGCGGTGCCGCAGTCCCCGGTAGGACCCGAGATCCATCAAGCGCTTGATGTTCATCGAGACTTCCTTGCGCAGGTCCCCTTCCACGTGAAAATGGGCGTCGATGACGTCCCGGATGCGCGCGATCTGGTCCTCCGTCAGGGTGTTCGTCCTCGTGTCGGGGGATACCCGCGCCTCCGTCAGAATCCTCAGGGCCGCCGTCGCACCGATCCCGTAGATATAGGTAAGCGCCGTCCCGATCTTCTTGGTCTTCGGAATGTCGACTCCGGCTATCCGTGCCAAACGTGCCTCCTCCCGACCCTCCCGGGTCGATCCCGTTTTAGCCCTGTCGCTGCTTGTGTTTCGGGTTTTCGCAAATGATGCGGACGACGCCTTTCCGGCGTATCACCTTGCATTTCGCGCATACCTTCCTGACCGACGGCCTGACTTTCATCGCGTCCCTCTCCTACTTCGTTCTGTATACGATCCGGCCCCGCGTCAGGTCGTACGGCGTCAGCTGCACCGTGACGCGGTCGCCCGGCAAGATCTTGATGAAATGCATCCGCATCTTTCCCGATATGTGGGCGAGCACTTTCATCTTGTTGTCCAGCTCCACCCGAAACATGGCGTTGGGGAGCGGCTCGATGACCGTCCCCTCGACCTCGATCGCTTCTTCCTTCGGCATGTTCTCCTTTTCTCCGTTTCCCTCTCCACGTCAGGGGAGACTCAGGATCCGGCTCCCTTCCTCCGTGATGGCCACCATGTGTTCAAAGTGCGCTGACCTTTTCCGATCGCGCGTCACCACCGTCCACCCGTCCGGAAGAACCTCGACCGGGAATCCCCCCTCGTTGACCATGGGCTCGATGGCCAGGACCATCCCCGGCATGAGTTTCGGGCCGGTCCCCGGAGTGCCGAAATTGGGGACCTGCGGCTCCTCGTGGAGGGCTTTTCCGATTCCGTGCCCGACGAAATCCCGAACGACGGAGAACCCCGCGCCTTCCGCCTCCTCCTGGACGGCACTCGATATATCCCCCAGCCGGTTTCCCGGCAGGGAGACCGCGATGGCCTTCTCGAGCGCCCGTTCGGTCGCCGAAAGAAGCTTCTCGGACCCGGTCGAAATCTTCCCGACGGCGAAGGTCCGGGCCGCATCCCCGTAAAACCCGTCCAGCACCACCCCGAAATCGATGCTCACGATGTCCCCCTCGCGAAGCACCCGGGTCCCGGAGGGAATCCCGTGGACCACCTCCTCGTTGATGGAGGTGCAAAGATTGGCGGGGTACCCGAGGTATCCCTTGAACGCCCCCCTCACCCCGTGTTTCGCCACGAATTCCTCCGCGATCTCCTCGAGGTGAAGCGTCGCGACTCCCGACCTCACGTGCCTCTTCACTTCTTCAAAGAACCGACCGGCAATGGCGCCTGCACGGCGCATCGCCTCGATCTCCTGAGGCGATTTGATGATGATCATCGCTTATTGCAATATCTTCAAAATGTTTTGAAAGATCACGTCGATTTCTCCCGAAGCCCTGACGGTCCGGATTTTCCCGGTCCCGCGGTAGTAGTCGATCAGGGGCTCCGTGGACTTCTTGTAGTTCACCAGCCGGGTCCGGATCGTCTCCTCCTTGTCGTCCTCCCGCTGGAAGAGAGATCCCCCGCACTTGTCGCATTTTCCTTCCGCTTTCGGAGGGTTGAACCGGACATGGTACATGGCCCCGCACCCGGAGCAGGTCCGCCTCCCGCAGAGGCGTTCCATGATCTCGCCCTCGTCCACCTCGAGGGAGAGGACGCTCGTGATTTCCTTGCCCAGTTCCTTCACGACGCGGTCGAGCGCCTGCGCCTGGGGGATCGTCCGGGGGAACCCGTCCAGGATGAACCCCTTTGCGCAATCCTTTTCCCGGACCCGGTCCTTGACGATTCCGATGACGACCTCATCGGGAACCAGGCCGCCCTGGTCCATGTACGTCTTCGCCTTTCGTCCCATCTCGGTGCCGTTTTTCACGGCCTCGCGGAGCATGTCTCCCGTCGAGACCTGGGGAATGGAATAGGACGCGGAGAGCTTCTTCGCCTGCGTTCCCTTCCCGGACCCGGGCGCTCCCAGCAGGATGATCCCCCTCATCGGCTATCCCCTCCTCCCCTTCATTTGTCCCTTCTTGAGGAATCCCTCGTAATGGCGGGTGATCAGGTGCGACTCGATCTGCTGGATCGTGTCCATGGCCACGCCGACCACGATGAGGAGGCCGGTTCCCCCGAAGTAGAACGGGACGTTGAATCGACTGATGAGAATGCTGGGCAGAACGCAGATAACCGAGACATACAGCGCGCCGCCCAGGGTGATTCGCGTCAGGATGCGGTCGATGTACTCCGCGGTCTTTTTCCCGGGGCGGATTCCGGGGACGAAGCCGCCGTATTTCTTCATGTTGTCCGCGACGTCGACCGGGTTGAAGGTCACCGCCGTGTAGAAATAACAGAAGAAGATGATGAACGCCACATACAAGGTCTCGTACGCAACGTTTCCGGGGGTGAGCGCCTGGGAAATCTTCTGGGTCACCGGGTGCTTGATGAAGTTCGCCACCGTGGCCGGAAAGAGCAGGATCGAGGAGGCGAAGATCGGGGGAATGACCCCGGCGGTGTTCACCTTCAGCGGGAGATGGGTGCTCTGTCCGCCGTAGACCCGCCGCCCCACGATGCGCCTGGCGTACTGGACGGGGATCCGCCGGTGCGCCCGCTCGAAGTAGATGATGATCGCGACTACGGCGACCATGACCACGAGAATCAACAGGCCGACGAAGAGGCCCATTTCCCCCGTGCGGATCAGCGTGAAGGTCCGGACGAGTCCGCTGGGAAACCGGGCGACGATGCCCGCAAATATGATAAGGGAGATCCCGTTCCCGATCCCCCTTTCGGTGATCTGTTCCCCCAGCCACATGAGGAACGCCGTCCCCGACGTCAGCGTGAGGACGGTCATGAGACGGAACGACCATCCCGGCTGGTACACGACGGACCCGGCTTGCCCGATTCCGGCGACATTCTCGATCCCCACGGCGATCCCGAACCCCTGGATGATCGAAAGGACGATCGTCCCGTACCGGGTGTACTGGGTGATCTTTCGCCGGCCGAGTTCCCCCTCTTTCGAGAGCTTCTCCAGCTGCGGGATGACCACGGTCAACAGCTGGAGGATGATCGACGCGCTGATGTACGGCATGATCCCCAGCGTGAAGATCGAGAACCGGCTGACCGCCCCCCCCGAAAACATGTCGATCAGCCCGAAAAGGGTTCCGGACTGGCTTGCGAACAGGGCGCTCAGAGCCTGCGTGTCGATTCCCGGAGTCGGGATGTACACGCCGATCCGATAGACCGTGAGGAACATGGCGGTAACCAGGAGGCGCTTTTTCAGCTCCGGCACCTTGGTGATGTTCTGGAAAGCGTTCAGCAAGAGGGCGATACCTCCAAGATCCCGCCGGCGGCGGCGACTTTCCTTGCGGCTTCCTTGCTCGCCTTGTCGACCTTGACCGTCACGGCGCGCGTGACATCCCCTTGCCCGAGCAGTTTGACCCCGTCCCGGACGTTTTTCACGATCCCCGCGGCGCGCAGCGCGTCGACGTCCACGACCGACCCGGCGTCGAACCGGTTGAGGTCCTTCACATTGACGATGGAGTACTCCTTCCGGAACACGTTGCGGAACCCCCGCTTCGGGATTCTGCGCTGCAGAGGCATCTGGCCGCCTTCGTAGCCGGGCGGCGTTCCCCCGCCGCTCCGCGCGCGCAGCCCCTTCTCCCCGCGCCCCGCCGTTCTTCCCCAGCCCGAGCCCTTTCCTCGCCCGACACGCTTGCTGCCGGTTTTCGCCCCCTTGGCCGGTTTCAGATCGGAATGTTTCATCGCGATTCTCCCTCCTCCTCGACGTGGAGGAGAAACTTGATCTTTTCCACCATCCCCCGTATTTCGGGGGTGTTTTTCCTGGTCACGGAGCGGTTCACCCGCGTAAGCCCCAGTCCCTTCACGACGCGCCGCACAGAGTCCGGCCGTCCGCTCAGTCCGCGGACGAGGGTTATCCGCAATTCGCCGCTCATGCCGGCACCCCGTTTTCCTTCTGCCCGCGCATCTCCTGGACCTGTTCCGGGGTCTTGAGCTGTGCGAGGCCGTCCATGGCCGCCTTCACCAGGTTGTGGGGATTGTTGCTCCCGAGCGATTTGGTCAGGATGTTCGTGATCCCCGAGGATTCGATCACCGCCCGGACGCCGCTTCCCGCGATCACTCCCGTTCCGGGAGACGCGGGCCGCATGATGACCTGGCTGGCGCCGAATTTCCCGGTGACCTCGAAGGGAATCGTCCCGTTGACCACCGGCACCCGGAGGAGATCCCTCTTGGCGTTCTGAACCGCCTTCCGGATCGCCTCGGGTACCTCGTTCGCCTTCCCCAGCCCCGAGCCGACGTGCCCGTTGCCGTCTCCGACCACAACGACCGCGCTGAAGGAAAATCTTCGCCCTCCCTTGACCACCTTGGCGACCCGGCTGATGTGGATCACCCGATCTTTCAGATCCAGTCCGTCAGGATTGACCCTCTTCAAACGCTCCTCCCTGTCCGCTCCCGGTTATTTCCTTAGTGTACCGCCTCGTAAATAGCTTGAGCACCGAGAGCGTCGATGCGCCGTGCCAGCGAGGCGCGCGACTGAGGCGTACTCGTGGCAGTACGCCGCAGGGAGCGCAACGAAGCTGGAGCGGATGCAGTGGCGCTCGAATGCCAAGGTATTTGCGAGACGGTGCACTAGAATTCCAGCCCGGACTCCCGGGCACCTTCCGCCAGGGCCTTGATGCGCCCGTGATACAGAAATCCGTTCCGGTCGAAGATGACTTTCCGGATATTCTTCTCGGCGGCCTTCCTGCCGATATACTCCCCCACTTTCTTCGCGGCATCGCTCTTCTTCAGTTCCCCGATTTCGGCCCGGACTTCCGGGCTGAGGGTGGAGGCGGCGAGAATGGTGGACCCCGTCGTGTCGATCACGAGTTGCGCGTAGATGTGCTTCGCGCTTCGGAAAACCGACAGCCGGGGACGATGCTCCGTCCCGAAGATCTTCTTCCGGATTCTTCTCTTTCTCTTCTGCCGGGCGATTTCCCGCATATTTTTCTGGCTCATGGCTCATCGAACTCCGTATGGTGGTTTCCGGCCGGAAAACCTTCCTACTTTCCAGCAGCCTTTCCGACTTTCTTCAGGAGACGTTCGCCCCGGTACCGGATTCCCTTCTGCTTGTAGACGTCCGGCCGCCGAAGGGAGCGGATCTTCGCCGCGATGAGGCCGACGAGTTCCTTATCCGCCCCGGATACCTTGATGACCGTGTTCGCCTCCACCTGCGCGCTGATCCCCTTCGGAAGGGGGAAGATCACCGGGTGGGAATACCCCAGCGCCATCTGGATCGTGTTCTGCTTGACTTCGGCCTTGTAGCCCACTCCGACGATTTCGAGAGTCTTGGTGAACCCCTCGGCGACGCCTTTCACCATGTTCGCCACCAGGGTCCGATAGAGCCCGTAGAGGTTCCGGGCGGACTCCCCTCCGGGCAGCAAGGCGACGACGGCATGCCCGTCCCTGACTTCGACCGTCACCTTGTCGGGGATCGGGCGGGAAAGAGCACCCTTTTTCCCGGTGACGGTCAGGATTCCGTCCTTCATCTCGACGGTGACTCCGGCGGGGATCGCCACCGGCACTTTTCCGATTCTCGACATGGTTACCCTCCCCGGGAAAACCTGAGGCCCCTTTACCAGACCTGGCAGAGCAGTTCCCCGCCGATCGCGAGTTTCTTCGCCTTCTCCCCCGTCATCACCCCCCGGGAGGTGGAAAGGATGGCGATTCCGAAACCGTTCTTCACGGTGGGGATCTCATCCTTTCCGACGTACACCCGTCGCCCGGGGCGGCTCACCCGTTTCATCCCCCGGATCGCGTATCCGGTCCCGGGCTCGTTCCTCAGGGTGATCCGGAGTACCGTCTGCTTCGGGTCGGGAAGAACGCGGTAGTTCCTCAGGAACCCCTCCTCCTTGAGGATCAGGGCGATGTTCTCCAGCAACCGGGTGGAAGGAAGCTCGAGCTGGTCGAACCTCGCCATCTGTGCGTTGCGGATGCGGGCAAGCAGATTGGATATATGGTCGTTGATGGCCATCCCGGTCTCCTACCAGCTCGCCTTTACCACGCCGGGGAGCTCCCCCCGGAGCGCCAGCTCCCGGAGACAGATCCGGCAGAGCCGGAACTTGCGGTAAAAGGCCCTCGGCCTCCCGCATCGGGGGCATCGGTTGTATTGCCGGACGCGAAACTTTGGGGTCCTCTTCGATTTGGCGATGATCGATTTTTTTGCCACTCCTTCTCCTCCCGGGAGCGTCAGGCCCGAAACGGCATTCCGAGGAGGCGGAGAAGCTCCAGCCCCTCCTCGTCGTTGCGGGCCGAGGTGACGATCGTTATGTTCATTCCTCTTATTTTGTCTATCTTATCGTAGTTTATCTCCGGAAATATGATCTGTTCCTTTACGCCAAGCGTGTAATTCCCCCGACCATCGAACCCTTTGGGGGAGACCCCCTTGAAGTCCCTCACCCGGGGCAGCGCGACCGCAATGAGCTTGTCGAGAAAGTAATACATCCGGTCCCGGCGAAGGGTGACCTTCACCCCGATCGGGACGCCCGCCCTCAGCTTGAAATTCGATATGCTCTTGCGGGCCTTCGTGACCACCGCCTTCTGCCCGGTGATGAGTCCGATCTCCTCGACGGCGGAGTCGATGACCTTGATGTTGTCGATCGCCTCCCCCAGACCCATGTTGATGATGACTTTCTCGACTTTGGGCACCTGCAAGGGGTTCCGGTAGGGGAACTTCTCCTTCAACCGAGGAACCACCTCGTCCTTGTAATAATCGAACAGTCTCGCCATCTCCCGTCACCCCGGTCCGCCGGTATCCGGCGGGTCTTCGCTATTTCTTCTTGGTCTCGAGCACGTCGCCGCAACGCTTGCAGGCGCGGTGCCTCTCTCCCGAATCCTCGACCACCATCGATATCCGCGTCGGCTTGTTGCACTTGTCGCACATGATCATGATGTTGGAGTACGAAAGCGCGGCCTCCTTCTCGATGATGCCGCCCTTCGGATTGGTCTTGCCGGGCTTCGCGTGGCGCTTCACCATGTTGATTTTTTCCAAGAAGACGCGCCCCGCGTCCCGGTCCACTTTGAGGACCCTGCCGACCTTCCCCTTCTCCTTGCCCACCATGACCCGCACGATGTCGTTCTTCCGTATATGGAGCGTCGCTTCCGCCATCTCTCCCTCTCCCTCCTCCCTACAGAACTTCCGGAGCCAGGGATATGATCTTCATGAATTTCCTGGCGCGGAGTTCGCGGGCCACCGGCCCGAAGATCCGCGTTCCGACAGGCTCCCCCTGCGGATTGATGAGCACGGCCGAATTCTGGTCGAACCGGAGGAAGCTTCCGTCGGCCCGGCCGATTTCCTTGGTGGTCCGCACCACCACCGCTTTGTATACATCGCCCTTCTTGACCTTCCCGTGGGGGATCGCCTCCTTCACGCTGACCACGATGATGTCGCCGACGCCGGCGTATCTCCGCTTGCTCCCCCCGAGCACCTTGATGCAGCAAAGACGCTTCGCCCCGGAATTGTCGGCCGCGTCCAGCATGGTCTGCATTTGGATCATGACATTCGTTCTCCGCTTGTCGGGTTAGCGAACCTCGGGCCGTACGATCAGCCGGGAGACTCTCCAGCACTTTTCCTTGCTCAGCGGCCTGGTTTCGATGATTTCCACGGTGTCTCCGACGTGGTATTCGTTCCGCTCGTCGTGTGCCTTGTAGGTGGTCCGGCGCTTCGTGTACTTTTTATATACCGGATCGAGGACGACCCGCTCCACGCGAACGACGACGGTCTTGTCCATGCGGTCGCTCATGACGACCCCGATCTTCGCCTTGCGAATCCCGCGGTCTTTATTTTCCTTTGCCGTCGCCATGTTACCTCGTCTCCCCTCCTTCTTTCTGCCGGAGGAACGTGATGATCCGGGCCAGGTCCTTCCGCCGGTTCCGGATGAGCATATGGTTGTCCAGGGAGGATGCCGACCGCTTCATCCGGAGACGAAAGATCTCGTCCCGCAGTTCCGTCTCCTGGTGCCGCAACTCCTCGACCGCGAGGTCCTGGATCTCCTTCTTCTTCATGACCGCCTCATGCCTCCCTCGACAGGAACTTCGTCTTCAGGGGGAGCTTGTGCGAGGCGAGGCGAAAGGCCTCCCTCGCGGTCGCCTCGTCCACCCCCTCGATTTCATAGAGCACGAGGCCCGGGCGCACCACGCAAACCCACTCTTCGGGCGCCCCTTTTCCCTTGCCCATGCGGGTTTCCGCGGGCTTCTTGGTGACGGGCTTGTCGGGGAATATCCGGATCCAGATCTTCCCGCCCCGCTTCACGAATCTCGTCATCGCCACGCGAGCGGCCTCGATCTGGCGGGAGGTGATCCAACCCGCCGTGGTAGCCTTTACCCCGTAGTCCCCGAAGTTGAGGGTGTTCCCCGCCTGGGCCGCTCCCCGTCTTCGACCCTTCTGCATCTTCCGGAATTTCACCCGTTTCGGCGCAAGCATCCCCGTGTTCTCCTATTCGTTCATGGTCTCGCGGGAGGAGGACGGCAGCACCTCTCCCTTGTAGATCCAGACCTTCACCCCGATCTTCCCGTAGGTGGTTTTCGCCTCGGCGAACCCGTACTCGATGTCCGCCCGCAGGGTATGGAGGGGAACCCGACCTTCCCGGTACCACTCGGAGCGGGCCATTTCGGCTCCGCCCAGCCGTCCGGCCACGTGGATCTTGATCCCCTTGGCGCCGAGCTTCATCGAGGAGAGAACGGTCTTTTTCATCGCCCTCCGGAAGGCGATCCGTCTCTCGAGCTGCATGGCGACGTTCTCGGCGGTCAGCTGGGCATCGGTCTCCGGGCGGCGGATCTCCTGGATCGTGATCGAGACCTCCTTCTTGACGAACTTCTGCAGGTCCTTCTTGAGGTTCTCGATCTCGGCGCCCTTTTTCCCGATGACGATTCCGGGCCTCGCCGTGTGGATGATGACGTGGACGCGGCTGGACTTCCGTTCGATCTCCACCGACGACACGCCGGCGTGGATGAGCCGCTGCTTGACGTACCCCCGGATGCGCAGGTCCTCCTGCAGGTTCGTGGCGTAGTCCTTCTCGGCGTACCACCGCGATCGCCAATCCTTGATGATCCCCAGCCGAAACCCGTACGGATGTACCTTCTGTCCCAAAAGCCGCCTCCCTTCGGTTCGTCGCTCTCCCGTTACTTCTCGTCGACCACGATGGTGAT
>Ga0214473_10009896_pt1 | contig 11255 bp, 9 predicted proteins | sample RVTome_7_FD_203509 | JGI IMG/M metagenome (GOLD analysis project Ga0214473, IMG submission 203509) | Soil microbial communities from uranium-contaminated site in the Upper Colorado River Basin, Wyoming, United States - RVT98D197 | ecosystem: Environmental > Terrestrial > Soil > Contaminated >...
TCCTGGAAGAGCTTCATCAGGTAATAGCTGGAGTAGACGGCGGTCGAGGCCGGTTTCCAGAGAACGGTGTTTCCCATGAGCGCCGGGCTCGTCGGCAGGTTTCCACCGATGGAGGTGAAGTTGAACGGCGTCACCGCGAAGACGAACCCCTCGAGCGCGCGGTACTCGACGTAGTTCCACATCCCCGGCCCCGAAATCGGCTGCTGGGAATAGATCTGCTGCATGTAGTAGGTATTGAAACGGTAGAAATCGACGAGCTCGGCGGCGGAATCGATCTCGGCCTGGTGCGGTGTCTTCGACTGACCCAGCATCGTCGAAGCGTTCAGGATCATACGGTGCTTGCCCGCGAGGAGGTCCGCCATCTTGAGGAAGATGGACGCCCGGGCTCGCCAGTCCAGGACCGACCATTCCTTCCACGCGGCGGTTGCGGCCTTCTCGGCCTGGACCACGATCTCCGCGTTCGCCTTGTGGAAGCGGCCGAGGAGGTGTCGGTGGTCGTGGGGGACCCGGATGTCGCCGAGATCTCCGGTGCGGATCTCTTTCCCTCCGACGAGAATCGGAACCTCGATCTCGTTCGAAAGCATTTCCTCGAGCTGAGCCTTGAGCGCTTTCCTCTCCGGCGCTCCCGGGGCGTAGCTGAGAAGCGGCTCATTCGTAGGCTCGGGAACGTGAATGACGGCGTTCGTCACTTGGCCTCCTGCGGTACAGGTCGAAGGACCCAATTCTACCCCGAGGTGGGGATAGAATGACGGGCGAATGCAGGACGACGAGATTCTCTCGGAAGTTCTGGCGGCGGAGGGTCGAATCCGCTCCCACGTGCGGGAAACTCCCTTGGAGCTCTCGCCCTATCTGAGCGCCGAGGCCGACGCGGACGTCTACCTCAAGCTCGAAAGCCAGCAGATCACGGGCTCGTTCAAGCTCCGGGGGGCGATGAACAAATTCCTTTCCCTTTCCAAGGGAGACCGCTCGAGGCCGGTCGTGACCGCGTCCTCGGGAAATCACGCCGGCGCGGTCGCCTATGCCCTCAAGGAGCTCGGGGGAACCGGGATCATCTATTTGCCGTCCACGGTCTCCCGGGCGAAGGTCGAAGCACTCGAGCCGTACGGGCCGTACGGAGTTGAGCTCCGCTTTGTGGGAAGTGATTCCGTCGAGGGTGAGCTCGAAGCGAAGCGCGTCTCCCGGGAGGAAGGCCTCCTCTATATCTCTCCCTACAGCGACCCCCAGGTCATCGGCGGGCAAGGAACGATCGCCGTCGAGATCGAGCGCCAGCTCGAACGATTCGACGCGGTCTTCGTTCCCGTCGGAGGCGGAGGGCTCATCTCCGGCATCGCCGGCTACTTCAAGGCGAGGAGCCCCTCGGTCCGCATCGTCGGTTGTCAGCCGCGGGCGTCGCGGGTGATGTACGAGTCTCTCGCCGCGGGACGGATTTTGGATCTCCCCTCCGAGCGCACGCTCGCGGACGGCACCGCGGGAGGAGTCGATCCCGACGCCATCACCTTTGCCATTTGCCAGCGGGACGTCGACGAGATGGTGCTGGTGAGCGAAGACGAGATCACGCTGGCCATGAGGCTCGCGATCGAGAAGCACTGTATGTTGATCGAGGGCGCCGCGGCCCTGTCCATCGCCTCCTTCCGAAAGATGCGCTCGGCATATCGAGGCCAGACCGTCGTCCTCGTGGTCAGCGGGAAGAAAGTCTCTCTGGATACGCTCAAAACTCTTCTTTAGAGCTGTGGGGATTTCCCGGCGGGCTCGCCTTTCCCGAGTTTCGGTCGACGCCAAAACGCCTTGAGGGGGCGACGCTTACGGTTGCTTTCTCCGCCGAGAATTTCTGGCGTCATCTTTGCAGAGGACCCCTTACGCATGGAAACGCAACCCATGGAAGGCGATCTCGGTCTGGGAACGCTCCCCTGGCTCCTCGGCCGACTGAACCAGGAGCAAAGCACCGGGGTCCTTCACATCGTGGTCGACGGGGTCGAACGATGCGTCTACTTCAAGTGGGGCTTCGTCCTTTTCGCGAGCTCCCGGCTTCCCGCGGACCGACTGGACCAGCGTCTTCTGAGAGAAGGCAAAGTATCCGCAACGGCGATCGAGCGGGCTTACGACAGGCTGAAGGTGACGGGATCGCGGTTCGGGGAGTGCCTGGTCGAGATGGGCGCCGTCACCGAGGACGAGCTCCATGGGGCCGTCGAGCGCCAGGTGCGCGACATCATCACCTTCTTGTTCTCCATCTCGCGAGGTCACTTCCGCTTCGAGCCGTCCGAGGAGCCGCTGGACGGCGATCTGATGATCGACTTGCCGATGCAGCAAATCCTTCTCGATGGAATCCGTTCGATGACGGATCCGCTCGCTCTTCGGATCGCGGTGGGGCCCATGACCGACGTGCTCCACCTCGAGTGCCGGCGAGCGAAGGACGAGGCCCGGCTGAACGCGTCCGAGGCGTTTCTGCTCTCGCGGATCGACGGTAAATCGAGTGTCCTCGATCTCCTCGCGATCTCACCGCTCGGTGAAGTGGAGACTCTGCGGGGCGTCGCGGCGCTGCTCTCGGTGGGAGTCGCGACCGCGGAGCCTCCGCCGAGAGGTTAGCGAAACCGGCACGGGAAACGAACTCAAAGTCGCCAAGAGGCAAAGGCGCAAAGATCAAACCGACGCTCTTATCTCCCCATCTCCTCCTATCTCCACATTCCCTTTCTTACACCAGAATCCATCTAGAACCTCTCCTCGACGAGCGCGAAGCCTGCGCGCATCCCCATGGCTTCACCGCCCTCGGGCCGTCCCGGCCGGGAGCTCAGGTTCCACGCCATGAGGTCGACGTGGGCCCAGGGAATACCGGAGGCGACGAACTCCTGAAGGAAGAGCGCCGCGGTGATGGCTCCGGCGAGAGGCGAATCGGTCGAGTTCGTCAGGTCCGCGACCTTGCTCTCGATCTGCTTTCGGTAGGGTTTGAAGAGCGGCATCCGCCACAGCGGATCGAACTCGGAGTCGGCCTTCGCGAGCAGCGCCTTCGCGGTCTCCTCGTCGTTGCAGAAGAGCGCGGGGAGATCGGCTCCCAGAGCGACCCGGGCGGCGCCGGTGAGCGTTGCGAAGTCGATGAGCAGCGCCGGAGTCTCGCTCGATGCCTCGGTGAGAACGTCCGCGAGGATGACCCGTCCCTCGGCATCGGTATTCCCGATCTCGATCGTCGTCCCCTTGCGGCTCCGCACGACGTCGAGAGGCCGAAGCGCCGCTCCCGAGACGCTGTTCTCGACGGCGGGGATGAGGACGCGAAGCCGCACCGGGATGCCGGCGTCGCGAATCATCGAGGCGAGCCCGAGGACATGAGCCCCTCCACCCATGTCCTTCTTCATCAGCTTCATGTTCGTCGCCGGCTTCAGGTCGAGGCCGCCGCTGTCGAAGCAGACTCCCTTGCCCACTAGGGTCACCTTCGGGTGACTCGGATCGCCGAACTCGATGTCGATGAGCCGGGGCGCGCGCTCGGGCGAAGCCGCTCTCCCGACGGCATGGACGGCGGGATAGCCCTCCCGCAGGAGCTCGTCGCCCACGATCACCCGAAACCGCCCTTCGTACTTCGTCCCGACCTCTTCGGCGGCCGACGCCAGCTCCGCCGGGCCCAGATCGGACGCCGGAGCGTTGATGAGGTCGCGAACCCGAAACGTCGCCTCGGCCGCGGATTGAACACGTTTTCGATCGCAGGCCTCGGGCCAGGCGAGGCGAGCCAGCTCTTTTTCCGAGCTCTTTCGCAGCCGGTCGAACCGGTAGGCTCCCAGCGCGAAGCCGAGAGCTCCGGCGTCGGCATCCTTCCTGGAAAGCTCGCCCACGACGTGGAACGCTCCCGCGGGAAGGTCGGTGGGAAGGGCGGCCCAGTCCCAAGGGCTCGGCTCGTCTCCGAGGCCGAGGAGCACCTCGGCGATCTCTCCATCCTTTCCGGGAACCATGCGGTGCTTCCCCGCTTCGATCTCGAACCGCGTCGCCTCGATCCACCGCTTTACCGGCGGGGCGGCTTCGGATAGCCAGCGGGGAAAATCGGTCTTGCGCAGCGCCCGGATGGGAACGGAGCCCGCTCCCGGGGAATCCAGCAGAGTTGTCAGTGCCATCGTGCCTCTCAGATTTTTTTGAGCCGGGAGCGATAGAACTCGAGCTCGGTGATGGAAGCCTGGACGTCGTAGTAGGCGTCGTGCTTGTCACCGGCGATCGGATCTTGGCCGCGGTAGAGCTCCCGGATGCTCTCCGGGCTTCCGAGTTTTTCGAACTTCTTCTCGCGGTAGTGGAACAGCCACTCGAGCTTCAATGTCGTGACGTCGAAGAGCCGGTAGTTCAAATGCGACAGGAAATGGGGGAGAAACTTGCGCGCGAGAAAGTAATCGGCGTAGATGCTGTTCCCCGCGAGGACCGGCCGCTCGCGCGCGCTCGCGATCCGGGTCTCGGGGAACGAGTCCATGTAGCTCGAAAGATGGGCGTCGACTTCTTCCGCCCTTCGCCCCTCCCGCCGGCAGCGCTCGAGAAGCGGGCGGTAGTTCTCCTTCACGTGCTCGGAGATCTCGGCTTCCGGAGGCGGCGTCAAGAACGCGGCAAAACCGTCCCGTCGAAGCAGGTTCTTCGGGATGTCTTTCGCGGTCCCGGGAAGCGGCAGGAGCGCTTCGTCGGTGACGATGAGGGCGACTTCGAGGAGACGGGCGCGCTCGAGCTCGAGGGTCGTGTACTCGGTGTCGAACCAGCAATAGAGACGACGCGGCTCCGTCATTCCTTTTCTTAGTGCTCGCTCGCCTCTTCGGCTCGCTCGCTCCCCTCGCTCTTCGCTCGGGGAGGACGGCCGAATCGTCCGCATTCGGGCTCCTTCGAAGGAATCAGATGTTGCCGGGCCCCTTCGAGGCTCCCCCCCCGGCAAAATTCCCGCGCTATCGCGCCTTCGGCCCGAGCGCTTCCTCGCGGCCGGGCTCGCTCCGCTCGCGCAGGCCGAGCTGCATTTTTCATCGGCCTGCGAGGATGCTCAGGTATTCCTTCCACGGACCCACCGCTTCGTCGTACTGGCGGGCGAGAACGCGGACGATCTGGCGAATGTGGCCGAGGTCGTGCACCATCCAGGCGGCGAAGAGCTGGCCAAGGGTGACCGTGCCGAGCGCGGGATGCCGGCCTTTTCGATCGAAATCCGTAGCCGTCAGCGAAAGGCCGCGAACGTAATCGAGGTTGTCGCTTCGAAGGTTGCGGAGCTCGCGCAGAAGATCGTCGATGCTTCGTCCCCGGATCGCCTCGCGGAAGCCGAACCGGTCGAATGGCGTGAACGCCTGCTCTTCGCCGCGCTCGAGAATGAGCCGGATCCGCGGAACCCAGTCGGTCTCCTCCCCGTGAATCAGATGGCCGACGACGTCGCGCGGGCTGAAGGTATCCGGCCCTTCGCTCGCGTCGAGCCAGCCATCGGAAAGCCCGTCGAGAAGCGACTCGAGGACCACGGGCGTCCGCGAAAGGACTTCGAGAGTGCGCGGGAGATCGAAGCTCATTTGGGGGGTGGCGCCGCGTGCGGCGTGTTCATGGTGATGATGACGATCGAGAGCAGCATGCCGGCGATGCCCACCCAGAGCCAGGGGCTCGCCCGAAGCTCCTCCCCGGAGCTCCAGATCGTGTAGAGCGCGGTGACGGTGACCGCCCCCCCGAACACGATGGGCATCACGGTGTGGGGGATGCGAGCCCCCCCGCTGAACATCGCGAGGGTGAGGGTGAAGGCGCCGAGCGCTCCGAGGGCCCCCGCGATGACTCCCCACCGGCCTCCGGCCCCGACCTCGAACGTGTCGCCCTGGTACCACATCCCGATGAGGCCTCCCAGAATCGCGATGACCAGGTACGCGACGCCGATGGCGACGTAGGGCTTGAACGGCGAGGTGTCGGCGACACGGGCCTTTCCGAGAATCGGGCCGTAGAGCCCCCAGCACAAGGCCGTGGCCAGCGCGAAGAGAACGGGGAGGTAGTTCTTCATGAGGGAAACTATACCGCATCCGTAGCCGGCCCGAATTTGGCCCGACCGCTGGTGGCCGCGGAAATCTCCTCCACGATAGCGGCGTGTTCTTCCTCGGTCGCGCGGACGCTGAGGATGACCTGATCGGCGTACTCGGCCGAGAGAATCTCGATCCCGAGTCGGGTGAGGACTCGCCGGGCCGTCTGCTCGTCGCTGTAGTCGAGCCAGACGAGGAGGGGAGAGCGGGGAGTCAGAGTCACGAGCTCGACCTGCTCCAGCACCCGGCTCGCGGTTGCCGAGTAGGCGCGCACCAACCCTCCGGCGCCGAGCTTCACCCCTCCGAAGTAGCGCACGACCACGACCAGCGCGTCTCCGACCTTTCGTCGCTGGAGCACGTTCAGGATCGGTCTTCCTGCCGTCCCCGCGGGCTCGGAGGCGTCGTCGAAACGCATCTTCGGACCGGCGTCGGGATTTCCGAGGACGTACGCCCAGCAGTGATGGGTGGCGTCGGGAAACTCGTCGCGGATCTTCTCGAGCTCTTTCTCGACCTCTTCGGGAGTCGAGACCGGTGCGGCGATCCCCACGAATCGGCTCCTCTTGATCTCCTGTTCGAATCGCGCCCGCCCTCGAGGAGCGCTGTAAGACATGGTCAGGAAGCAACCGGCTCCACGGCCTCGAGGATGCCGCGAAGAGCTTCGTTCAGCCCGCGCTTCATCTCCTCGCCGTCGCCACGGAAGTGGCCCATGCGCACGATGACGAGATCGTGCGAGGGCACGACGAACGTCGTCTGGCCTCCCGCGCCCGCCATGTAGTAGGCCTCCTTCGGAAGCGCGTAATCACCCTTGCCGTTCACCCAGAAGAGGCCGCCGTAGACGGGCTCCTTCCACGCTGGCGCTGGGGTCGAGACGAACTTGGCGAAGCCCTCCGGCAGGAGCCGCTCGCCGAGCCACACGCCGTCGCGAAGGTAGAGAAGTCCGAGCCGGGCCCAGTTGCGGGCGGTCCCGTAGTCGTAGCCGGTGAGAAGGAAGTTTCCGTAAGGGTCGGTCTCGAGGACTTGCTTGCGGATCCCGATGCGATCGAAGAGCGCTCGCTGCGGAAAGGTAAGGTAGTCTTCGCCGCGCTCGGTCACGATCCTCTTCACCAGATAGCCGAGCGTCAGCGGATCGGAGTTTCGATAGCGGCCTTCGGTGCCCGGAGGGAACTGGAGCGGCTTCGAGTAGGAATACTCGAAGGCATCCACCGCGCCGGTATAAATGAACATGTGATCGGGATAGCCTTTGTCCTCGCTGTAGTCCGGATCCCGTGGGGCGGTGAAGTGGAGTCCGCTCGACATGTTGAGGAGGTTCCCGACGGTGATGGCTTTTCTCGGCTCACCCTCTGCCTGCCACGCGGGAACGGGCGCGGGCTGGTCGAGCGAAAGGGCGCCTTCCTGGATCAGGAGCCCGATGAGAGTGGCGGTAATGCTCTTTCCCATCGACCAGCTCTCGAGCTGCATGTCCCGATGAGCGTCCTCCCCATAGCGCTCCGCGACGATCTGGCCCTTGTAGAGGACGACGAAGGCGGCGGTGAGGCTCTTCGGGTCTTTGAAGGCGACCGCGACCGCGGCGTCGAGCTTTTCCTGGTCGACTCCCTGGGGGAAGCTCGAGGGGAGCACGTCTCCCATCGGCCAGTCCTGGGTCGAGGGATCGGGAAGAGTGGTGGTGACGGCGGTCGGCTGGAAGAAGACACCGTCCTCGCCCTCGGGAATGATGACGCAGCCCTGATCGCCGAAGTACCGCGCCTCCCGGGTCAAGAGGTCGCGAAGCGTGACTCGAACCGCTTTTCGATCGTGATCGACGGAGATATCGGTGATGTCTTTGAAATCCTTCTCGGGGACGAGGAAGTAGCCGCTCACGTTTCGGGCGTCGTCGAGCTTTCGGCCGGAGACGAAAACGGCGGAGCAAAGAACCTTGGCGTAGCCGGCGATCCCGAGGTTCGCCGGGGTGACGCTCGGCGCGTAGGGAACCTCGTCGCTCGGTCGGGAGTCGACGGCCTCGTCCGGGGGCGCCCCCGCGCAACCGGCGGCGGCGATGGCGGTCAGCAGGAGCCAGTGCTTCATGTCCAGTCACCTCGGAGGGATTCTAACTCCGTGGATTGGTATATTGGAGAGCGTGAGCCGAATGGAGCGGGACAGCATGGGGGAGATCGAGGTTCCCTCTGAAAGGCTCTGGGGTGCTTCGACGGAGCGCTCGCGGCGGAACTTCCGCATCTCGACGGAGCGCATGCCGGAAGCCCTGATTCGGTCGCTGGTGCTGGTCAAGAAGGCAGCCGCGTCCGTGAACCGCGATCTGGGTCTCCTCGATGCTGAAAAGGCCGCGGCAATCCTCCAGGCCGCAAACGAGGTCCTCGAGGGAAAGCACCCCGACGAGTTCCCGCTCCTGGTCTGGCAAACGGGAAGCGGAACCCAGACCCACATGAACGTCAACGAGGTGCTCGCGAACCGGGCGAGCGAGATTCTCGGAGGAAAGCGCGGTCCCGAAAGGCTCGTCCACCCGAACGATGACGTGAACCGGGGCCAGTCGTCGAACGACGTCTTTCCGACGGCGATGCACCTCGCCGCGGTCGAGGCTCTCCGCGAGCGCCTCTTGCCCGCGCTCCGGCGCCTCCGGGAGGCTTTCGCCTCCAAGGCTGGAGAGTTCGCGGACATCGTCAAGATCGGAAGGACGCATCTCCAGGACGCGACTCCATTGACCCTCGGACAGGAGTTTTCGGGATACGTCTCTCAGCTCGACCACGGGATCGCCCACGTGGAGCAGTCCCTTCCGCACCTGCTGGAGCTCGCCATCGGGGGTACGGCGGTAGGAACCGGTATCAACACGCATCCGGAGCTCGGCGAACGCGTGGCGAGGAAACTCTCGGAGCTGACGGGCTGTCCCTTCGTCTCGGCGCCCAACAAATTCGAGGCGCTCGCGTCTTGTGACGGCCTGGTCTTCGCTCACGGAGCGCTCAAGACCGTCGCCGCGTCCCTCACGAAGATCGCGAACGACATCCGCTGGCTCGGCTCGGGCCCGCGGGCCGGCCTGGGGGAGCTGCTGCTCCCGGAGAACGAGCCTGGAAGCTCCATCATGCCGGGGAAGGTCAACCCTACGCAGTCCGAAGCGCTGACCATGGCGGGCGCGCGCGTGTTCGGAAACGACGTGGCGATCAATTTCGGAGGCGCTTCGGGCAATTTCGAGCTGAACGTGTTCCGGCCCATGATCATCGACGCGTTTCTCCAGAGCGCGCGTCTTCTCGCCGACGGGTGCGAGAGCTTCCGCGAGAACTGCGTCGAGGGGGTCGAGCCGAACCGAGAGCGGATCGCGGAGCACCTGAGAAGCTCGTTGATGCTGGTCACGGCGCTGGCACCGCACATCGGATACGACAAGGCTGCCCAGATCGCGAAGAAGGCCCACGAGGAAGGAACCACGCTGCGCGACGCCGCGCTCGCTCTCCGCTACGTGAGCCCCTCCGACTACGACACCTGGGTGGACCCGGAGAAGATGACCGGCCCGCCCGAACGGTTAGCCTAGCCGGGAGCTACGCCTTCATCGTGATGACCGACCGAGAGGGTCCGCCGCAAGCGATCGGTTGAGAGTGGAGGCGACATCAACGAGCTAGCCTCTCGTACCTCGACCAGTCCTCGTCCCGCATGGCGTCCCGAAGCTCGAACCTGTAGTTTTTGGCCTTACCGAGACTCAATACGTCGCTTTCGCGGGTCTCCAGATTGAGGATCGAGCGCCCGTCCCTCTCCAACAGCCGAATCTCGTCGAACTTCCATTGCCATTCGTGATCCTTCGAAGAGTAGCGGACGCCCCAAGACGCCAGGGTGAGTGTGCCGGCGCAGCCACCTACACGGTGATTGTGGTTGGCCTGAAATGAAATCGGCAAGCCCTTCTTCCAGATCTCGTCGTTGACCGTCAGCAGGAGCTCGGAAGCGCCTTTGAAAGAGGGATTCGTTCGGAGAAGTGCCTCGAGCTCGCGCTTACTGGCCTCGAGGTCTCCGCTCTCGAGGGCGAGCCTCGCCCGATAAAAGAGCTGACCCTCCGTGGGCGCGGGATCGGGCTGGTCCGGGGGCGCGGGCGCAGCCACGGGATCAGGACTTCGTTCAGTGTTGCGCAGCTTTTGATTGACTCTGACCAAGAGCTCCGGGGCCCCTTCGAAGCCCGGGTTTCTGCGAATGAGCTTTTCGAGCGCCCCCTTGCTGGCATCGAGATCCCCTCGTTCGAAAGCAACAGAGGCTTCGTGGTAGAGCTCGGCGTCTGTTCCTTCTCGTTGGCCTGTCTCGGTCGCGTCCTCTGCCGAAGGGGCGGAAAGTTCGGCACCCGTCGAAGTTGCGTCGGAAATCGGGCTCGACCCTGACAGCGTCGCGGGCGCCGTCTCTTGCTGCTGAGGGGCGCTGTCCGTAGCCGATGGTTCTCCTCCAAAGAAACGAACGGCGACGAAAAGCGCGACGGCGAGGCCCGAAGCAGCGGCCAATCCAAAACGAATGCCATAGCGCCGGTTCCGGCGGTCCTCGGAAACGGCGGGGATCTGGCCGATTCCGGGGCTCCATCCGGAAGGGCCGGTGGCTTCGGCGTCCGGAGGCTTCGACGGAACCGATGACTCCCGAGCCGACGAGACGGTCGGGGCCGGCACGACGCCCCAGTCCCGTAGCCGGTCATGGGGAAGAGAAGTTAGCGCGCTCTTCAACTCGTTGGCCGTCGCGAATCGCAAAGCGGGGACCTTCGAGAGACAGCGAACCACGACCGCGCTCAAATCGCTCGGAATCGTGGGGTCGACGCTCGCCGGTGGCAGGGGATCCTCGAAAAGAACGGCTTTCGCGATGGCCGCGAAGGAGTCGCCTTGAAACGGCAGCGTGCCGGTGAGCATTCGATACAGCACGATGCCAAACGCGAAGAGATCGGTTCGTGCATCGATGCCGCCTTTGGAAAGCTGCTCCGGGGCCATGTAGTTGGGACTTCCCAGGACGTCGTCGGCCTGAGTCATGTCGGATCCGATGACATGGGCGATCCCGAAGTCCATGATCTTGATGGCTCCATCGGCCGTCACCAGGATGTTCGCGGGCTTGATGTCCCGATGAACGATCCCTTTCAAATGGGCGAAAGCCAAAGCGTCGAGGATTTCGGCGGCATGCCGTTGGATTTGCTCGTGGTCGAGCTTTTTGGCATTGAGAATTTCCTGGAGCGTCTGGCCCTCGACGTACTCCATGACGATGAAGGGCGTCTCCTCGTCGGTGTGTCCAACGTCGAACACGGTGACGATTCCCGGGTGGACGAGCTTTCCCGCGGACTTC
>Ga0214473_10009897_pt1 | contig 11255 bp, 11 predicted proteins | sample RVTome_7_FD_203509 | JGI IMG/M metagenome (GOLD analysis project Ga0214473, IMG submission 203509) | Soil microbial communities from uranium-contaminated site in the Upper Colorado River Basin, Wyoming, United States - RVT98D197 | ecosystem: Environmental > Terrestrial > Soil > Contaminated >...
AGATCCTGGCCGCCGGCGATCACGCGCGCCTTCCCCTGGTCGCGCGCCAGGAGGCGGGAAGCCCCGTCGATGGTGACGGCGTCGATCCAGGCGAACCGGCGCATCAGTCCTCCCCCCGCAGCAGCGCCAGCACGCGGTCCGGCGTGATCGGCAGTTCCCGCACCCGCCGTCCGATGGCGTTGCTCACGGCGTTGGCGATCGCCGCGGCGGTCGGCACCACCGGCGGCTCGCCGAGCCCCTTGACCCCGACGTTGTTGGCCGGGTCGTAGACGTCGACCATGATCGGGACGATCTCCGGCATCTCCAGCGGGCCGGCGATCTTGTAGTCCTCGAGGTTGGGGTTGAGGACCAGCCCGGTCGGCCCGTCCATGAACCGCTGCTCGAGCAGCGCGTACGACAGCCCCATGATGACCCCGCCGTTGACCTGGCTCTCCGCCGTCATCCGGTTGATCAGCCGCCCGCAGTCATGGGCCGCGACCACCTTCACCACCCGCACCCGCCCTGTGGCGGTATCGACCTCGACCTCGGCGAACTGGGCGCCGTAAGATTCGACCCCGGTCCCTTTGTAGTTCTCGGCCCGCGACGCCTGCGCCTTGACCCCCGCCGCCTTGGTCCGGGCGGCCGCCTGCGCCAGGGTCAGCGATCGCGATCCGTCGCGGCGGCGGATCCTCCCCTCCGCCATGACCAGGTCGTCGGCCGAACCGCCGAGCGCCGGGGCCGCCGCCTGCAGCAGTTTCGCGCGGACCGCTTCGGCGGCGGTACGCACCGCCGGCAGGATGGTGGTCAGCGTGACGCTGCCGCCCGAGGCGGGCGAGTAGAGGCCGGTCGCCGTGTCCCCGAGGGTCACCTTGACCTCCTCGGGTCGCAGTCCCAGGACCTCGGCCACCACCATGGCCATCGCGGTGCGGGTCCCGGTGCCGATGTCCTGCGTCCCGCAGGCGCACTCGACGCGGCCGTCCGGATGGACGGTCACCGCGGCGTCGGCCGGCGGGCCGCCGTACATCGGCCACAGGGCGGTCCCGAGTCCGAAGCCGCGCCGGATCCTGCCGTCGGCCTTCACCGGACGGGCGGGCCGGGTGCGACGCGACCAGCCGGCGGCCCCGGCGGCCACCTCGTACTCGCGCATCAGCGCCTTCCCCGGCTTGTCGATGTAATTCTTCCGGCGCATCTCGAGCGGATCGATCTCCAGACGGTCCGCCAGTTCGTCGAGGGCCGATTCGAGGGCGAACGAACCCTGCGGGTAGCCCGGGGCCCGGAATGGCATCGCGAACCCGGCGTGCGTGTGGACGTCCTGCTCCTCCGTCTTGACGTTCGGACAGGAGTACATCAGACGCACCGGCCCGGAGACGCCGGCGCCACCGCCGATCCCGCCGGTGCCGTGGGATTTCAGGTGGATCGCGGTGAGCGTGCCGTCGCGTTTGGCGCCGACCTTGATCCACTGCACCGAGTTCGGCCGGTTGCCGGTCGCCAGGCTCTCCTCGTGGCGATCGAGCATCAGCTTCACCGGGGCGCCCGCCTTCCGCGCCAGCAGGGCCGCCACCACGCCGGTGATGCCGGCCCCGAACTTGGCGCCGAACCCGCCCCCGAGGTATTCGCTGATGACACGCACGCTGGCCGACGGGATGCCGAAGAACTTCGCCAGGTCGTCGCGGAACCCGAAGACCCCCTGGGTCGAGGCCCAGACGGTCAGCCGGGTCCCTTCCCATCGGGCGACCGCGCCGTGCGTCGAAGCCGGCCTGGACGTTGCCACGATCGCGCACCGTCGGCGGCTGCGCGTTGCCGGCGGAATAGACCTTCGGCGCATCGGGGCGGCGGGCTGCCTCGAGGTCGACGACGTGGGGCAACGGCTCGTAGCGGACCTCGATCACGGCGAGGGCGTCCTCGGCGATGTCGGCGCTGGTCGCCGCCACCGCCGCCACTTCTTCCCCGGCGAAGCGGATGGTGCGGGCCTCCGTCACCTTCGCTGCGCCCTCGTCCTTCTCGATCGCTTTCCCGGCCTCGTCGGTCTCCCCGAGCGCCGCGAAGAAATCGGCGCTCTCGAAGGTCACTACAGTCCGGACCCCCGGCAACCGCGCCGCCTTCGACGCGTCGATGCCGAGCAGCCGGGCATGCGGGTGCGGGCTGCGGAGCACGCGACCGTGCAGCATCCCCGGCAGGCTGACGTCGTAGGTGTAGCGCGCCGCGCCGATCACCTTGGCGACACCGTCGAGCCGCGGGGCGCGCGACCCCGCAACCTGGAGCCGGGTGCCGGCGTCCCAGATTGCCGGCTCGCCGTCCGGGACCTCGACCTCGACCTCGCGCGGCGTCCCCCCTTCGTGACCGATCCGGACGGTGCGCTTCTCGCTCACGCTTGACCCTTCCCGGCCGCCGCCAGGACCGCCTCGACGATGCGGGTGTAGGTGCCGCAGCGGCACAGGTGGCCGGCCAGCGCCTCGCGCACCTCGGAGGCCCCCGGCGAAGGAGCGCGATCGAGGAGCGCCTTGGCGGCGACCACGAACCCCGGCGTGCAGAAGCCGCACTGCAGCGCGTCCTTCTCGATGAACGATTCCTGCACCGGGTGCAGCCGGCTGGCGGTCCCGATCCCCTCGATCGTCGTGATCGATCCCCCGCGCGCGTCGAGCGCGGGGATCATGCAGGCATACACCGGCCGCCCGTCGAGGATCACCGTGCAGCCGCCGCACTCGCCGCGATCGCAGATCTTCTTGGTGCCGGTCAGGTCGAGCCGATCGCGAAGGAGATCGAGAAGGGTCGCCCGTGGTTCCGTCTTGACGGTGCGCGGTCGCCCGTTGACCTTGAAGGCGATCGTCACCTGCCCCGGACCAAGCCGGGTCCCGGGGGCCCCGGCCGGGGCCTCCTTTTTCGCCTGCGCCGCCGCGCCGCCGGCGCCGATCAGGGCGGTGCCGACCGCGCCGCCGCCGATCCCGAGCCCCTTCAGAAAGGCGCGACGGCTGACACCGGCGGGGCGCTTCTTCGAACGTCGAGACGCGGACAATTTCATCGACAGCGGCGTCCTCACGGCTTCAGGGAGCGATCTGCCCGCGGCCGGCTGGCGGCGCGGGGAGGTCGAACGGTGTGTTGAAATCGATCAGGACCGCGGGGTCGTCCCACTCGATCGCCTTCACGCGCTCGGGGGATCGCCGCACGACCGCCTTCAGTCCCTCCGACTCTTCGCTGATTCCCATCAGCTCGCCGAACAGCGAGCCGCAGAACAGCGTCGGGTGACCGCGCCGGCCGCGGAACATCGGCAGGAACACGCTCGCATGGGCGCACGCCCGCCCCCGGTCACGCTCCCGCTCGGCGGCCTCGATCAGGGCGTTCAGCAGGCGCCAGTCGGCCGGCTGGTCGACGGCCAGCACCAGCACCCCGTCCGGCGGGGCCGGCAGCGCCACGAGTCCGGCGATCACCGAGGTCGTCTTCCCTTCCTCGTGGCGGGGATTGTGGACGGCGCGCGACTTCCAGCCCGGCCAGATGCTCCGATCGACGAGCGGCTGCAGCCGGTCAGCACCGGCCCCGAGGACGACAAAGCACTCGTGAACGCGGCTTTTCTGGATCTGCTGCAGCTGGTGGGAGAGCAGCGGCTGGCCGTGCCAGGAAAGGAGCCCCTTCGGCGTCCCCATCCGTTCGGATCGACCGGCGGCCAGCAGGATCGCCACAACGTCCACGGACGTCCCTCCACTGCTTGCGACGGCGGGCTGACGTCCCTCACTCTATAACGGAATGGGGCCGGTCGGCCAGTGGTTCCTGTGGCGGCGGCCCGGTCGGACCGCGGTCAGGATCCCGGCGCGCCGGCGGCCGCCGGCTCCTCGGGCTGCGGGTTGCGGTCCTTGTCCTCGCTGTAGAGGACGAGGGTCACGCCGGCCGCCTCGTCCCACGCCTCTTCGAAGTTGTACATGTGGATCGCGTCCCAGGGGCAGACCTCGGCGCACAGCGCGCAGCCGATGCATTTCTCCGGCTGGATGATGGCGAGGTTGTTCGGCAGCTCCGGCGAGGAGATGTAGCGGATGGCGTCCACCACCTGGTCCTTGACGGTGACCGTCTCGCAGAACGTCACGCAGGCCGGCGAGTTGGCGCACCCCGAGCAGGAGTTCTGGTCGACGACCGCCAGCCGCTTGGGCGGCTTCTTGAGGAACTGGTTTTTGTAGTCGGTCGGTGCGGCCACGCCATCCTCCTGAAGGCCATTCAGTCTTGCACAACGATCCGGGGCCGTTCAAGCCCCCGTGGGTCGCTTGTCGACCGGCACGTAGGGCCTTTCGGGCGGCCCGATGTACTCCTCCAGCGGGCGGATCAGCCGGTTGTCGGTGTGCTGCTCGATGACGTGGGCGATCCAGCCGGGGGCGCGGCTGCAGGCGAAGATCGGCGTGAACAGGTCCATCTCGAACCCGAGCAGGTCGTACACCGTGGCGGCATAGAAATCGACGTTCGGGTTGAGGTTCTTGAGTTCCTTGCAGGTCTTCTCGATGACCAGCGAGATCTGGAACCACTTCTCCTCCTTCATCGCCTTGCCGAGCGCCTCGGCAAGACGGCGGAGGTGGATCGCCCGCGGGTCCATGGTCTTGTAGACCCGGTGGCCGAACCCGGGGATTTTCTTTTTCTGCTGCAGCTCCAGCCGGATGCGCTCGGCGGCGGCCTCGACGTCGCCGATGGCGCGCAGCAGGAGCATCACGTCGTGGTTGGCGCCGCCGTGCAGCGGCCCCTTGAGCGTGCCGATCGCCGAGGTCACCGCCGCGTGCAGGTCGGCGATCGTGCCGGCGGTCACCCGCGCCGCGAAGGTCGAGGCGTTCAGCCCGTGGTCGAGCTGCAGAATCAGCGCCACGTCCAGCGCCCGCGTCGCCAGGGCGTCGGGGCGCGTGCCGTTGAGCATGTAGAGGAAGTTGCCGGCATGCTCGAGCCCCGGGTCGGGCGGCACCGGCTCCTTCCCCTTGCGCAGCCGGTCATGCGCCGCCACGATGGTCGGCATCTGCGCCGTGAGCCGGATCCCCTTGCGCAGGTTCGCCTCCCGGGTCGACTCGTGGACGTCCGGGTCGTGGATCGCCAGGGCGCTGACGACGGTGCGCAGCATGTCCATCGGCGAGGCGTCACGGGCGTAGCGTCTCAGGATGTCGAGAGCGTCCGGGTGGAGGGCGCGCTGGGCCGCGAGCCCGTCGCGGGTCTGCGCCAGCTGGCTCCTGGTCGGCAGCTCGCCGTACCAGAGGAGGTGGACCGACTCCTCGAAGGTGGAGTGCTCCGCGAGATCGTGGATGCTGTAGCCGCGGTACGAGAGCCGTCCCTTCTCTCCGTCGATCAGGCTCAGGCCGGTGCGCGCGGCAACGACCCCTTCCAGCCCTTCCTTGGCGAACATGCGCGGCGCCCTCCCCGGCCGGCCCAGTCACGTGGAAACACGCATTATATACGCCGTCATCCGTGCCCCGGGGAGTCCATGATCCGGGTGGCGGGCGGCAGCGCGTCGTCGCTCCGCGCTCGCTCGCGCGGGCCCAGGGGTGACCTTCCCCTATGCATGGCGCGGCTCGAGGTCGCGACGCCGCGCTGCCGCCCGCCACTCACCTCCGCGAATCTCCGTCGATGCAAACCGCCGCCCCCCTCATTCCCGGGGGCGCCCACGTCGATCGCCGTTGCGGCGAGATCGGGGTGGCCCCTGACCTATAACCCGGCATCACGGACAGGGGGCGAGACCGGCGGTGGGAGCGGGGGCGGGATCAGGGGCTGCCGGGGCGCGGGGCCCTCTGCGGAGTGACGGGGGCGCCGGTCCGGGTTGCCGATCCTACCGTCCCTCTGGGAAGATAGCGGGGCAGGAGGTGGCGCATGGGGCTCGATTTCGATTCCCGGGGTCTGGGGGCGGCCGACCTGCGGGAGGCGCGCGAGCGGGTCGCGCGGCTGGTGCGACGCACGCCGCTTCTCCCCTCCGACGCGCTCACGGAGCGCTGCGGCCGCCGTGTCCTCCTCAAGTGCGAGAACCTCCAGGTCGGCGGCGCCTTCAAGGCGCGGGGCGCATCGCATTTCCTGGCCCGTCTCGACGCCGGCGAACGGGCCCGGGGGGTCATCACCTTCTCTTCCGGCAACCACGCCATCGCCGTCGCCACCGCGGCCCGCCGCTCCGGCGTCCCGGCGGTGGTGGTGATGCCGCGCACCGCCCCCGCCGTGAAGCTCGAACGGGTGAAGGCCCTGGGGGCCGAGGTCCACCTCGTCGGACCGACCTCCCTCGACCGCAAGGCGAAGGCCGAGGAGATCCTGAAGGAACGCGGCCTGGCGATGGTCCCTCCGTTCGACCACCCCTGGATCGTCGCCGGGCAGGCGACCTGCGGCGCGGAGATTCTCGAGGACTGGCCGGAGGCCGGAGCCATTCTCGTTCCGGTCGGGGGAGGCGGCCTTGCCGCCGGGATCGCCCTCACCTGCCGTCATCACCGCCCGGCGGTGCGCGTCTACGGTGTCGAACCGGAAGGGGCGGCGAAGATGGCCGCCTCGCTGCGGGCGGGGGAACCGGTGACTCTCCCTTCGGTCGCCTCCATCGCCGACGGCCTGCTCCCCTCGCGCCCCGGAGACCTGACCTTCGCGATCGCCCGGGACTGCCTGACCGGGGTGATCACGGTGAGCGAGGCGGCGATTCGCGAGGCGGCGGAGTTCCTCCTGCACCGGGACCATCTGCTGGTGGAGTTCAGCGGCGCCGTCGGGGTGGCCGCCCTCCTGTCGCGGGCCGATCTGCCGGCCGACCTGACGGTGGTCGCCGTCCTCAGCGGAGGGAACGTCGACCCCGCGGCGGTGATCGGCGGGCCGGGGAGCTCCTAGACGTCCGGACCGGGGCGGCCGTATCAAGGGACAACGGCGAGTGCTAGACTTTCGCAGCCTGAGGGAGGGCTCCAAGGATGTCCGTGACCCGCGATCGCAGACCGAGGCCGCCGGGCCGTTCGACGCCGCCGGCCGGATTCACGCTGATCGAACTGCTGATCGTGGTGGCGATCATCGGCATCATCGCCGCCCTGGCCATCCCCAACCTGCGGAACGCCATCGACCGCGCCAAGCAGAAGGGGACCATGGCGAACATAAAGGCGATCGGCAACGCCCTCGAAATGTACGCCGTGGACAACAATACCTACCCGCGCGGCCTGACCGACGCCACCGGGCAGGTCATCGGTTCGTACATCGCGCCGCTGCACATCCGATCGGTCCCGCCGGCCGACGGGTGGAGCGGGGCCTGGCACGTCGACACCAACGCCGCCGGCACCGTCTACACCATCACCTCGTACGGCCGGGACGGCATCCCGGGTGTCAACAGCGGCGGCCCGACGGTCGATCTCAACTGCGACATCATCTACTCGAACAATTCCTTCTGGCAGTGGCCGGAAGGCCAGCAGCAGTAATCGAAGGACCACATCCGGCGATGGCGCGTCTCGGCTTCACGATCCACCCCGAGGATCAGGAACCGTCCGCCGAGGTGATCGCGCTCGCCGGGTCGATCGATGCGGACGGCGGGGCGGCGCTGTCGATCTACCGCGATCCGGTCGGCGGGCACTGGCAGATCTTCGCGCTGCTGCCGCGCGACAAGGTCGAACCGACCCCGTACCAGCGCGACCTGTCGAAGGCCCACGCCGAACGCCTCCTGAGAGTCGTGAAGAAGATCGATCGCTTCGTCGATCCGGTCGTGGCGGTGCGGACCGACGGCCGCTACTGGGTCCCCAACGGCAACCACCGGCGCTGGGTGTTGGAGAAACTCAAGGCGCGGTTCGTCCCGGCAATCGTCATCGTCGAGGCCGAGGTCGCCTTCCAGATCCTGGCGCTCAACACCGAGAAGGCCCACAACCTGAAGGAAAAATCGCTCGAGGTGATCCGGATGTACCGCGGTCTTATCGAACAGGGGACGAAGAAGCCCGAGGAGTCCTTCGCCTTCCAGTTCGAAGAGGCCTGCTTCGTCACGCTCGGCCTGCTCTACGAAGGAAAGCCGCGGTTCGCGGGCGGGGCGTTCGCGCCCATCCTCCGGCGGGTGGACAAGTTCCTGGAGGCGCCGCTCCGGACCGCGTACGGGACGCGCGAGACGCGCGCCGCCCGGGTGGCCGAGGCCGATACGGCGTTGCAGAAAGGGGTGGATGCGCTCAAACACCGCGGCATCCGCCATCCGTTCGTGAAGAACTTCGTCCTGGCGCGCTGCAATCCGCTGAGCCGCGCCCGCAAGTCCCTGCCCGGCTTCGACCAGGCGTTCGACCGCCTGGTGAAGAACCTCGAAGCGTTCGACGCCGACAAGGTCCGGCAGGAGGACATCGCCCGATCGGCGGCGATGGCCATCCCCGCCGCAGGATCCTAGTTCCCCGCCCCGGCGGCCGCGCTTCCCGCCGCCGACGTGACGTCGAAGGTGATCATGAAGCCGTTGGTCCCCTTGTACTCGAATGCCTTGGGACCGACCCGGTAGGCCTCGACGACGTTCGGCATCAGGACGAAGCCGTCGTTCCGCTGCGCGCCCCAGTACTTGAGGTTCTGGATCACCACCGGATCGTTGCTCATCCCCTGGAAGCGCTTCAGGTGGACCTCGGCGGTCTTGCCGCCGTCGAGCGTGGCGCGCGCCTCGTCCTTGCTCGCGGTCCAGGAGATGTCCCCCACGGCGGTGGCGAACGACCCCCACTGCATCGGCATCAGCGACTTGACGATCGTCTCGATCGCCTGGCGCTGTTCCTTGCCCGTCGCCTTGTCGAAGGTCAGGACGATCCAGTCGGCCTTGCCGGTGGCGAACTCGCCGCCCAGGTCGAGCGACGCCCAGAACTTCGCCCCGTCCAGCTTGACCGGTCCGTAGTTTCCCTTGTTGATGCGGTAGGCATTGTTGGCTTTGCAGAAGTGCTGCGCCGATCCCTCACCGTGACCGGCATGGTGCGCCGCCGGCTTCGGGTTGAAATAGCACTGGCAGAACATCGGGCAGGAGCAGGCTTCGATGATCGTGGCGTTCATGTGCCACGAGGTCTCGGCGGCGACGGCCGGCCGCGGCTGCAGGAACAGGACAGCGCTCAGGAAAGCGAGACTGAGTAGAATGCGCCTCATGGGGACCCCCTCGAAGGACGTGTTGGAAGTTGGCGGTCGCGATGCGGCGGGTCGCTCCCGTCGTGGACGGCGGTATCCTAGAAAATCCACCCGCCGATGGTCAAGTTGATCCCCGCGCTGGCCGGCGCGGTCCTCGCCTGCCTCTGGCTGGCGTTCGGCTGGCTGCTGCGCCGGGCCTCGCGCCAGATCCGCCGGCTCGACCGGGTGCTTGCCGCGCGGCCCGCCCCGGCCCCCGCCCTCCCGTCCCGCGATCTGCGCCCCCGCCTGTCGGTCGTGGTGGCGGCGCGCGACGAGGCCGAGGCGATCGAGCGCACCATCCGGAGCCTGCTGGCCCAGCGCCAGGTCCCCCTCGAGATCATCGCCGTCGATGACCGCTCGACGGACGCCACCGGCGCCATCCTCGACCGGCTCGCCGCCGGAGAGACCGGCGATGGTCCCGCCCGTCTCGTGGTGCTGCACAATCGCGAGCTTCCGGACGGCTGGCTGGGCAAATGCCACGCCTGCCACCTCGGCGCCGCCCGCGCCGTCGGCGACTGGATCCTGTTCATGGACGGCGATGTCTCCCTGGCCCCGGACGATCTCCTGGCGCGGATCCTGGGGCTCGCGGAGGAAGATCGGATCGACCACGTCGCCATCCTCCCCGATAGCCGGCCGATGTCGGCCCTGCAGTTCTCCCTGATGGCGGTCTTCGGACACCTCTACCTGCTGGCGGCCCGGGCCTGGGAAATCGACCGGGACCTGACGCGGGGCGGCGCCGGCGTCGGCGCGTTCAACCTAGTCCGCCGGGCCGCCTACGAGCGGGTCGGCGGCTACCGGCTGCTGCGGCTGGATCCGGCCGACGACTACAAGCTCGGCCGGATCCTCAAGGAAAGCGGCGCCCGCCAGCGGATCTTCGACGGGGTGAACCGGGTCCGCTGCCCCTGGCACCGCGGCGCCCTGGCGGTGATCCGCGGTCTGGAGAAGAACATGTTCGCCGGTCTGAACTACTCGCTGGTCGCGCTTCTGGCCTTGACGCTCCAGGCCGCGGTGACCCTGCTGGGTCCCGCCGTCGTCGCCGCCGCGGGGCTGGTCGCCGCGGTCCGGGGGGGCGGATCCCCGGGCCTGGCCATCCTGGCCCTCACCGGGATCGCCGCCCAGATCCTGGTCGTCGCGTGGGCCTTCGTGGATCAGACCCGCCGCGCCGGGGGCAGCCCGCTGATCCTGGCCCTCCTCTACCCCGTCGGCGTGACCCTGATCCTGTTCGCCGCCTGGAATTCCGCCATCCGGACGCTGTGGCGCGGGGGGGTCCGATGGCGCGACACGTTCTACCCGCTGAGCCTTCTGCGGCAGGGATTGGTCCCGGAAGGGGCCGGCCGCCAATTCGCGGATTCCTAGAGAGACCGGGCGTCCGGTCTCAGGGAACCAGAACCCCCGCCGCGCGCAACCGGCCGGCCTTCAGAAGACCCAGGACCCGGTTCGCTTCCGAAAGCGGGAAGGCTTCGGTCTCGACCCGGACACCGGCCGCCGCCGCTTCGCCGAGGAATTCCTCGCCGTCCCGGCGGGTGCTCGCGGTGACCGTGCGGACGACCCTTTCCTGGAACAGCAGGGCGTAGTCCATCTCCGGTACGACATCGAGATGGATGACCGCGATCGCCAGGGTCCCGCCGGGACGCAGGACGCGCAGCGCGGCGGGGATGAGCCGGCCGGCCGGCGCGAACAGGATCGCCCGGTCGGCCATCGCCGGCGGGGCCTCCCCGGCCTGTCCGGCCCAGGCCGCTCCCAGCGACAGCGCCAGCCGCCGGTGCCCTTCCGAGCGGCTGAACACATCGACCGTGCAGCCGCGGTGCCGGGCGATCTGCAACGTCAGGTGCGCGGAGGCGCCGAACCCGAACAGGGCGACCCTCTCCCCCGGCGCCGCCCCCGACAGACGCAGGGCGCGGTGGCCGATGATGCCGGCGCACAGCAGCGGCGCCGCCGCCACCGCGTCGAACGTGTCGGGCAGCCGGTAGACGAAATCCTCCGGCGCGATCAGGAACTCCGCGTAGCCGCCGTCCACGTGGTAGCCGGTGAAGCGCGCCTCGTCGCACAGGTTCTCGTCGCCGCGCCGGCAGGCGACGCAGGTCCCGCAGGTGCGGTGCAACCAGGCGACACCGACGCGCGTCCCGGGCGCGAAGCGTGTCGTCCCCGGGCCGGCCTTCGCCACCGTGGCGACCACCTGGTGTCCCGGCACGATCGGCAGTCGCGGCGCCTCGATCTCCCCT
>Ga0214473_10009898_pt1 | contig 11254 bp, 8 predicted proteins | sample RVTome_7_FD_203509 | JGI IMG/M metagenome (GOLD analysis project Ga0214473, IMG submission 203509) | Soil microbial communities from uranium-contaminated site in the Upper Colorado River Basin, Wyoming, United States - RVT98D197 | ecosystem: Environmental > Terrestrial > Soil > Contaminated >...
AAATCGTGGCGGACCCGCAGCAGTTGCGCCAGATCTTTATCAACTTGCTGCTGAATGCCCACGAAGCGATGGCCAACGAAGGAACCATAACCGTAAAAACCTCCCATGATTCATCCTCTTCGATAGAATTCTCCATCTCCGACACCGGCAAAGGAATAAATAAAGAAATCCTCGAGAAAATCTTCCAGCCTTTCTTCACGACCAAGCCGAAGGGAACCGGATTGGGATTGGCGATCACTAAACAGCTTATCGAGCAGCACGGAGGCGCCATAAGTGCGGAAAATAACCCGGACGGGGGTGCCACTTTCAGGATTAAAATCCCGATCGTCCAACCTGAAAGGATTCCCGGGTGAAGGACAAGGCTAAGGTCTTCATCATAGATGACGACGAGCTCATCACCTCTTCCCTTTCGAAATTATTGAAAAATGAAGGGTACACGGTGCAGGTGGAAAGTGAAGCTTTCCATCAGATTACTGCGCAGGTGGAATCGTTGTCTCCGGATCTCGTCCTCCTCGACATAAAACTTCCTGGCCGAAACGGGATCGACATTCTTGAGGAGTTGAAAGGCCGGAATATCCAGACGCCGGTGATCATGCTGACCTCCGATGATAGCGCCGAGACCGCCGTCAAATGTATGAAACTGGGCGCGGCGGACTATCTGACCAAGCCTTTCAATATAGATGAGGTGAGGATCGTTATCGACCGGATCATTGAAAAAGAAAAAATTAAGCATGAGGTCAAATACCTCAGAAAGTTCTATGCTGAATTCTTCGACAAAGAAATCATCGCGGAATCGCCCGTATTCCGGGACTTGAAAACAAAGCTGGAGAAAATAGCCCGCGCTCGTGTTCCCAATATTCTCATCACGGGGGAAAGCGGAACGGGCAAAGAGCTTGTTGCCCGAGGCATACATCGGATCATGAATGAAGAAGGGATAACAGGGCAAAAACCCTTTATCGCCGTCAATTGTACGGCCTTGCCGGAACACCTTCTGGAAAGTGAACTCTTTGGTTTCGAAAAGGGGGCCTTTACCGACGCCAAAAGCGAAAAGAAAGGGATCTTGGAGCTGGCTAACGAAGGGACGATACTCCTGGATGAAGTCGGCGATATGAAATTGAATCTCCAGGGCAAGATATTGCGGGTACTGGAGGACCGGACGATAAGGCGGATTGGAGGGAATAAGGAAATTCCGATCGATGTAACGATGATTGCTACGACGAACCGGAACCTCGAGGACGCCGTCGAAAAAGGTGAATTCCGGGTTGACCTGTTCTACAGACTTAACATTTTCTCCCTTCATGTCCCTCCTCTCAGGGAGAGGCGAGAAGATATTCCGGCCCTGGCCAATTACTTCCTTGCTTCTTTCACGGAAAGCTACAGAAATAAGGCGATCAAGGGTATTTCGCCGGATACGCAAAGAATGCTCGATTCCTATGCTTGGCCCGGAAATGTGCGAGAATTGAGGAACGTTATTGAAAGAATCGTGGTGCTCGAAAACAGCGAGATGATTATGCCTGGGCATTTGCCGAAGGAGATTACCGGCCTAACCCCCGGGCCTGAGCCTGCCTCCAAGCATAAATTCATCCTCCCCGACACAGGTCTATCTCTCGAAGAGCTGGAAAAGGACCTGATTCAGCAGGCCTTAGAAAAGGCGCAGCATAATAAGGTTTTAGCGGCAAAGTTTTTGAAAATGAGCTACGACTCCCTTCGTTACCAGATTAAAAAATTTGGGCTGGAGACTTAGAGGCGGACTTCCCTCCCATACCCTACCTGGTGAAAACCCCAACCTGACTTGGTGATTTCACCAAGATTCCAACATTTCCACCCCTGCATGTTATACCTCCCATATTTCTAACCTATTGTTTTTACGTATTGATCTTCCATTAGCGGACTTATCCGGAGAGCGGTATTTTTCTTGCAGAGCTTTCACTTTAATAGTGAAAAAAATACTGCTCATCGAAGATGAAAGTCTTATCCGCTCCTCCTTGGCGCGTGCTCTGCGCGTGGAGGGAGTCGTCATTTCTGAGGCCCAAAACTGTAAGGAGGCTCTTGAAAAGCTAAGGAATGACGGATGCGACCTGGCGATTGTGGATCTTTTCCTGGAAGATGGGATGCACGGGTTGAAATTAATCTCCGAAATCCGCCGTCAGGTTGCGCAAGTGAAAATTATCGTGATTACGGCGTTTGGCAGCGCAGAGGTAAAGGAGGCAGCCCTGAGGGAAGGAGTCGATCGCTTTTACGATAAGCCCTTTGAGATCGAAGATATTCGGAATGCGGTAAACGAATTATTGTCGGAACAGGTCCAATCCTGCGCAGGTTAGAGGGAAGCCTTCCGCTTCCCATCCCTATTTTTTCCGTTAAAGGAGGTGGTCCGGGATAGGGAAGGGGGTTAGGTGAACCAAGAAGGAAGGGATAAAATATTAAGGCGGGGGTTGACGCTGTTTTTAGTTTCGCTGAAAAATCAAACACCCTTGAAATACTCTAAAAAGGAGGAAAGAAGAATGAAATTTAAGCATGTATCTGAGCTGGGCAAATATTTATTGCTCGGTTTGGCCTTAATCTCGATGGCCGTGGTTCTCTTCGGCTGCGGGAAAGACGGCAGCACCGGTCCTGCCGGCCCCGCCGCGTCGAACAGCAGCACCGTGACCGGTACGGCCAAGGATCTCTATGGGAATAACGTGGCCAATGTCGCCGTCACCTACTCGCCAACGGTTTCGGGGGTAACCATTTCTCCGACTGACGCCAATGGGTTATATACGGCGGTCCTTCCCAATGGCCAGTATACCCTGACCTTTACGAAAAGCGGGTATACAACCCAAACCCAAACCGTTAACGCCGTGGCCAACAGCACCGTTCCCTTGGACGTTTACCTCGTCCCCACCGGACCGTTTGCTGTCAATGCCGGCACCGACAAGACGGTTGCCATCAGTTCGGCGGCCGATACGAGCTATACCCTTCCCGGTGTGGCCGTAACCTACTATGACCCTTCCGTTTCTCAGGCAGGTTCGGTTATTTCCTGGTCGGTTGTCAACGGGGACGCCACCATTGCATCCGGCGGCAGCACACTCACCCCGGTCATTACCTTGAAGAAGAAGAGCGATTATAAGAAAGTTCTGGCGGAACAAACAGCCGCCCCCCGTTGGAGCGAAACCGCCCCAGTGACTTATGCCGCTCTCGAGCGTTGGCGTGTAGTTCCCCTGACCGTAGCGGCCACGCGGGCCGCGGCTCAGGGAACCGTCAAGGCGGCGACCTTGAGGGTTACTGTCACGAACGGCAGCACCACCGCAACGGATGACGTCGTCCTGGCAGTCGCTCTTAACGTTGTACCCAACACGGGTATCAGGAACGTGCCGGTAGGCCAGCCGGTTCTTCTCCAAGGGCCTACCATAGCCACTTATGCCTGGACGATGACTGGACCTACCGGTTCTACGGCAACCCTCAACGACGCCACTACCCGCTACCCCGACTTCATTCCTGACGCAGTCGGCACCTACACCATTTCAGAAGCCGGCACCGCCCGGATTACCGTATATGCGGGCAAATACTACGGCATGATGGCAGGGTACCAGACGGCTGATATCGGTTGCGGCTCTTCCGGGGGTTGTCATGCCGCGTGGGATAACAATGCGCGTATGAGCACCTGGATGGCGACGGGCCATAAGGCTGTTATGTTTACCGGCATGATGGAGCTACCGCCCGGCGGACACTACAACCCGGCTTCCTGCGCCGCCTGCCATGCGACGGGGTGGAATTATTACACCACGACCGTTCAAAGCGATTCCTTCTTCGAAAAGATGAATTCCGTAACCAACGTCGCCGGTTTGAAATTGGTGGATTGGTTTAATAACAACCACATGCAGGGCAATCCCAATGTGGAGTCCGCCGTGGCGACCAATTTCCCCTCCGTGTACAAGCTTACCGGTATCCAGTGCGAGGTCTGCCATGGTCCGAACAACAGTTTTGCCCATGGTGGTTACTTGGCGGCCAGTCCTTACGCCGCCACGGCACGAATTGATTTTTCCAGCAATGCCTGCGGTTACTGTCACGGCCGGCCGCCCACGCACGGAAGGTTCCAGCAGTGGAACAGCAGCGGTCACGCCTCTTACGAATTGGCCCAAGCTGAAGGAGGAAGCGCAGGCTGCAGCGGTTGCCATAGCGCGCAAGGGTTCTTCCTTCTTAAGACACAGCTGGCGGGCGGAACAGGCAACCGGACAATTACCGTACCTACGTATTTGACGGCCAGCACTGTTGAGCCAATCACCTGCATTGTCTGCCACGATCCGCATAGTGAAGGGAAGATGATATCGATTACTGGGGGTGTAACGACAGATGCGGCGGAGTCGATACCTGTTCGTATTCAGAACAATACCGATCTCCTGCCGGGGGGATTTATGGCCACCGGTGTAGGGCGGGGCGCCCAGTGCATCTTCTGCCACAACTCGAGGAACGGCAACTACAGCACATCTACATGGAATGCGGGAACGAGTAGGTGGGTGTCGACATTCTCAGCGACTTACCTGCACGAGGACGGGGCTACCGGGCAATTTGCTAACGGCAATGTCACTTATTCTCGCATCAGCCCGACGAATACAAGCAATGATCCTCTTGCGACCTATGAACCTTCATACACCGCACCCCATGCTGCCTGCCAGGGCGACGTCCTGATGGGAAGGAACGCCTACTTCCTGGGGGTATCCACCCCGGGCGAGCGCTCCAAGCATTCCTTTCTCGCCGATTCCTGCGTCACCTGTCACATGACCATCGCGAAGGCGCCGACGGCCCTCCGCAGCACCTCGGCCTGGAGTGCGAACCACACCTTCACGGCGACCGTGGAAGAGACCTGCAAGGAGTGCCACTCCGAAAAATTTGAGGGCGGAACGGTACCGACCTATTTCGCCTCTCAGCTTAGCACGCTTAATCTGGAAACTGCCAAAGCCATTTATCGGATTAAGAATGCGGGGGTAAATCCCCCTGACGGCACAACGGTTTCCTTCACTGGCGGACGTACCCCAGCGATTGTTATCAACAGTGTCTCTACGGCGCTTCACAAGGTTAATGCAGCGAGAACTGGCTACGACGGCTATCTTGACGGCGTTGCCGGGCTAACCAACCTTTACGGTTACGATCCGACCATTGCCAAGTTGAACTGGAACTACGAGCTCCTCAGGACCGGAGCGGGAAATGGCACCCATAACCCATCCTTCACCTGGAAGGTGTTTGACGCCTCTATAGCAGCGGCCAAGGCTCGTTAACCAATCTTTATTGTAATTTAGCCGGCGGGTCCCTAACGGGGCCCGCCGTCTTTTTTGCTTGTTTGGAAAAAAGCTAAAATTGATGATGACAATCTGCGGGAAATTTTATATATTATCTTCCTATCTTTGCACATCTACTTGTTTGTAGCAAAATTGATTTACCCCCCAGAAGGGGAGAGAATGAGAAGTTGCAAAATCTTTTTAACATTCTTCAGCATCGCCGCCTTACTCGTCGTTGGCTGCTCGAGTAAAAAAGAACCTGCCGCGAAATCGCTACCAGCGGCAAAGGTTTTGGCTAAAGTGAACGGCATTGCGATAACCGAAGATGATTTACGGCTCAGTATCCGTACGGCCCACGGCACGGCGCCAGAAAGTGAAAAGCTGCGGGCGCTGGACGACGTCATCCAAGCGGAGCTCCTCTACCAGGAGGGGCTGAGACTGGGACTCGACAAAGACCCCGGGTACCTTAAGGAAATTGCCAGGATGGAGAAACAACTGGCCAATATGAAGCGAGCCGAAATAACGCGCCGCTTTTACAATACCCAGATTGCCGCCAGGGTGGAAATTACCAACCAGGAGGCTCAGGAGTACTACCATAAGAATGTTGACCAGATAACGACCGAGCTGCATCTCGGCATGATTGGGTTCTCCAATAAGGAAGATGCAGAAGCCGCTCTGAAGAGGATCCGCAGCGGCGAGCCTTTCAAGGAAGTGGCGGAGGCCAACGCACCGAAGGGTATGCCTGCCGGCCAACGTCCGCCCTGGGACATGGGCTTTGTCACCTGGGGGCAGATCCCGGATGAATTCGGGCCTACGGTTTATAAATTAAAGCCGGGTGAAGTGAGCGATGTTGTGAGCTCCAAGAGGACCGGATTCCATATTTTTACGCTCCTGGAAAGTCGCAAGAATTCTAAGGTGGAATTCGGCAACGTTTCCGGCCTTATCATGGCGCGCCTTCGCGACAAGAAAATCATGGAGTCTTTTGAGAACTATGTTGCCAAGCTAAAGAAAGATGCTAAAATTGAAAAATCTTAGAGAGGAGGCAATGTCTTGAAGGGCGATCAGAAGAAGAAGTCAGGATACGGGTCCTCCCTTGCTCGGATGTTGTGGTGCATCTTAGCGGTGTGCTCTCTGCTCATTTCCTCGCCGCCGTCAGCCAATGCCGCTGCGATCAGCGGGGAGTCGAACACGATTTTCCGCATGGGGAAGACGACGGACGACAAGAAGCTCTACCCGCTCTATGAGTACCTGCGTTTCACCGGGGAGAATAATGTTGGGGATTCCGGCTCATATTCCTTCAACATAGGAGGTTGGGGCCGCGTCGACCTTGCGGACAAGAGCACCGACAATAATACCGATGGCGATCTCCAATACGGCTACCTCAGTTACCGGGCCAACAAGAATAATCTCCTTCTGAATGCCGGTCGCCAGTTCGTGGCGGAAGGCGTGGCTACCGAAAGGATCGACGGTCTTTACGTCCGCAGCGATTTGGCGGCGGGTTTCGGCGCTGCGGCCTTTGTGGGCTCGCCGGTGGTTATTACCCAAGCGGACTTCAAAGGCGGGGATATCATATACGGCGGAAGAATTGTTCAGGGTATGCCGCAGTATTACTCCATAGGCCTGAGCGCCCTGAGGACAGACTACAGCGGCAACCGCCTCCGGGAGGAAGAGGGCCTTGATCTTTGGCTCCATCCCTTCAAGCAGGTGGATGTCGTGGGCAGGTCTTCATATAACTCGATCACCTCCGGGTGGATGGAGCATGCCTACAACGTGACCTACAGCCCCCTGGAAAGCCTGAGAATCAGCGCCAACGTGTCCCATATCAACTATAAGGACTATTTCTACCAGGTAACCACCACTGCTTTAAGTCTCACCAATGGACTGCTGGACCCTAATGAAAAAGTTACGACCCTGGGGGGGAGCGTGGAGTTCTCTCCCGTTAAAAGTCTCACCCTGACAGTCGACTACAAGAATTACGACTACGACATCGCCGGGCAGGCGAAATATTACGGCGGGAAGGCGACCTTCTCCCTGGCCGAGTCCTTTATCGCCGGCGCGGCCGTACACCGGATGGACGGGGAAAACAGCCGGTTGCGGTTTGACGAGTATCGGGTGTTTGCTTCCAAAAATCTGGGCAAGGCGGATCTGACGGTCGACTTTTTCGCTGTAAATTACGATAGCGCCATCAACGGCATAACGAATACCTATTCTGCCTCCGGTGCGCTATCCTACGCCATTACCGACAATTTAAAATTGGCCGCCGACATTAACTATATGAAGAGCTCCGATTTCGACAAGGAAGTGACCGGATTGGTCAAGGTTACCTATACGTTCGATAAGAAGTTCGGTTCGGAAGGGGGGGCCAAGAGTGAAAAAAAATAAAACCGTTCTATTACTGATCCTGATACTGCTGATCCTGGGGGGTGTTCTCTATGCCTGTGCCAAGAGCGCAAGTGTGGCCAAGGAACATCCTATGGAGGTCAAGGGACTCTCCAACTGCGCGAGTTGCCATACCGATCAATGGGGCGCCTTGAATCACCGGGCGTCTGATTTCTACCTCAAGCATAAATTTTACGGCGGACAACAGAAGTTTGCCTGTGCTGCCTGCCATCAAGAATCTTTCTGCGCCGATTGTCATGCCCGCAAGGCCGAAATCAAGCCGAGCGATAAATACAAGGATTCCCCGGAACGGACGCTGCCTCACCGCGGCGATTATCTCAGCCGGCATAAGATTGAGGGAAGGATCGATCCGGCTTCCTGTATGAAGTGCCACGGACGACAAAACAACCAGAGGTGCAAAACATGTCACAGGTAAGAAAAACTTCTCTGATGCCTTTCCTGCTGTTGTTGCTTGCTGTCTTTTTGTTGACCGGATGTGGGGATACAAATCCGCAGGCCAACCTCGATACCGTGAGCGGGAAGCACCCCTCGGGTTGGCTGCCGGACGGCCACAAGACGGAGGCGAAGGCCCATATGGCAACGTGTGCCGAATGTCATGGGGCTAATTATGCCGGTGGGATTACCAAGATCGCCTGCACCCAGTGTCATCTCGGCAATCAGAATTCAATCCATCCCACCCAGTGGGGGACTTACGCCTACGCCCTGCATGGGGCCTACGCCAAACTGAACGGTACGACTTCTTGTGCTAATGCGAACTGCCACGGAGCCAACCTCGATGGTGTTGGGGGGACAGGGCCATCTTGTACGCAATGCCATATCGGCGGGATCAATTCGTTCCATCCTGTCGCCTGGAAGACCAACATTGTGCTTCATAAGGACTACGTTGCTTTAAACGGAGACTCTTCTTGCAGAAACGCGGTGTGCCACGGCGCAAATCTGCAGGGGGTTTTCCTGAGCGGCCCCAGCTGCCAAGCCTGCCATCATTAAACTTTCCTTACCCCGCCCTCTCTCCCGCAAACGGGGTAGAGGGCGGGGTTGGAGAATGCCGGTCTATCCCATAAAAGATCCGCCTTTTCTGACCTATCAATTCATGATATAATTCTTTATAAATTTTTATATAAGGCGGAGTTCGCTATGAATATACTCATCGGGGGAGAGGCGGGCCAAGGACTGGTGACCGTTGGCGAGATCCTGGCCAAAAGCCTGGTGCGCAGCGGTTATTTTATTGTGGTTACCCAAAGCTATCAATCCCGGATTCGGGGTGGGCATAACACTTTTGCCGTTCGGGTAAGCTCGGAAGAAATTCTGGCCCCGCAGGAAACGGTCGATCTCCTGGTTGCCCTGGATGACGCCACGATTGCCCTCCATCAAAAGGAATTATCCTCCGGGGGGCGCATCGTGGCCGATCAGGGGTGTACCCTCGAAGAAGAAAAGTGCCTCAAAGTCCCCTATGGCCATTTGGCTGCGGGTAAGTTCTCCAACCTCGCCGCCCTGGGAGTGGTCTGCTCTCTCCTCGGGCTGGATGAAGCATTGGTGGGCCGAACCCTGGAGGATTTTTTTGGAAAGAAGAACCCTGGTTTGATTGAAGAAAACCGGCGGATTTTAAGTGAAGCTTTTCGGTGGACTTCCGCTCAGCCCACTTTCGCCGGGAAACTTCCTCCCCTTTCCAACCCCCCTTCGCGGGTGATGATGCAGGGAAATGAGGCCATCGCCCTGGGGGCCATCTCCGCCGGGCTGAAATTTTTTTCTTTCTACCCGATGACGCCCTCTACTTCCATCGGCTTAACCCTTGCCCGGCTGGCCGGGAAAATGGGACTGCTTGTGGAGCAAGCCGAAGACGAGATCGCGGCCATCAATATGGCCATCGGCGCTTCCTTTGCCGGAGCACCCAGTATGGTGGCTACCTCCGGAGGGGGGTTTGCTCTGATGGTGGAGGGAGTAAGCCTGGCCGCCATGACCGAAACCCCCATTGTGATCGTGATTGCCCAGCGCCCGGGGCCGGCGACAGGTCTGCCTACACGCACAGAACAAGGAGATTTGAACTTTGTCCTCCACTCCGGCCACGGAGAGTTCCCCCGAGCCATCTTTGCTCCTGGAACCGTCGAAGAGTGCTTCGATCTTACCCGCCAGGCCTTTGCCTTGGCGGAAAATTACCAGGGGCCGGTGTTTATCCTCACTGATCAATTTCTTTCTGACTCCTACCGCTCCCTGAAGCCCTTTGAAGTGGCAACTTTACCCCCTATACAACCCCCGATCGATGCGGTTTCTTCGGACCTTCCCTACCACCGATTTGCCATCACGGACAGTGGCGTCTCCCCTCGTCTCCTTCCCGGTCTGAGCGAATATCTGGTCGTGGCCGGAAGCGATGAGCATACCGAGGATGGTCACCTCACCGAGGATCTTTCGTTGCGCAAGCAAATGGTAGAGAAGCGATTGAAAAAAATGGATGGGATCCGCCAGGAAGTTATTCCTCCGGAGCGCCAGGGAGACCAGAATCCAGACCTTCTTTTGGTTTCTTGGGGGTCGAGCAAGGGATCATGCCTGGAAGCCGCTTCCATGATGAGGTCTTCTGGCCAACGGGTAGCTTCTCTTCATTTCTCTCAGGTATGGCCTATGGTCCCCGAGCAATTTATGGGTTTCCTTCAAGATGCCCGGCAGGTCGTTGGCGTGGAGGGGAATGCCACTGGACAATTGGCCAGCCTCATCCGCCAGAAGACAGGATTTGAAATTCAACAACGGGTAAATCGGTATGATGGTCTTCCGATCACTCCGGAATATATCCTTCGCCTCTTAAAGTGAGGTCAACCATGGTAACTCTTGATGCTTACGGAAACTATGAAACAGCCTGGTGTCCGGGCTGCGGAAATTTTTCCATCCAAAAGGCTGTAAAAAAAGCTCTGGTTGCGAGCCAGTTGCCGCCCCAGCGGGTTCTCTTTGTCTCCGGGATTGGACAGGCGGCCAAAGCTCCCCATTATCTGAACGTGAACCTCTTCGACGGTTTGCATGGCCGATCCCTGCCGGTGGCCACCGGGGCCAAACTTTCCAACCCGGGATTAACCGTTATCGTCGAGAGCGGAGATGGCTGCAATTACGGGGAGGGAGGAAATCACTTTTTGGCCGCCATCCGCCGTAATATAGATGTCACCTTGCTGGTTCACAATAACCAGGTTTACGGGTTGACCAAAGGTCAAGCCAGCCCCACTTCCGAGCCGGGATTCATTACCAAAGCCCAGCCCGAAGGTGTAGCCTCTGTTCCTTTCAATCCAGTAGCCGTGGCCGTAACCATGCGAGCGGGTTTTGTGGCCAGGGCTTTCTCCGGCTTGGAAGATCACCTTTCCGGCTTAATCCAGCAAGCCATTGCTCACAGAGGTTTCTCGCTCATCGACATCCTGCAACCCTGTGTGTCCTTTAACAAGGTAAATACTTTCAGTTGGTACAAGAAGCGATGCCGCGAATTACCCTCGGATTACGATCCCAAGAACAGGGAAGCTGCCCTGAAAGTCGCCGAAGAATGGGGAGAAAGAATCCCCATCGGGATCATCTACCGCAACGACCGACCTCCTTTTGAAGATAATTTTCCCGTGTTGCAAGAAGGGCGGTTA
>Ga0214473_10009899_pt1 | contig 11253 bp, 10 predicted proteins | sample RVTome_7_FD_203509 | JGI IMG/M metagenome (GOLD analysis project Ga0214473, IMG submission 203509) | Soil microbial communities from uranium-contaminated site in the Upper Colorado River Basin, Wyoming, United States - RVT98D197 | ecosystem: Environmental > Terrestrial > Soil > Contaminated >...
GTAGACGCAAATTCCGGTTTTGTACCTGTCTGTCGGTGTGGTAGGATTTGTCAAGGTTTAATCCAGTTTTTGAGTCACACATAAATTTCCTCAATTAAGACTATCTAAATTACACAACATGCTGTCGCAGAAGGCATTACCAATAACGGCACGGCGGTTGAGGGAGTAAACGTTGGTGGCGCCGTCCGCCGATACGAGTCCCGGTACTTTAGCCAGAAAATAGTCCCGGCGGGCAAGCCACCATGGCGCAATTTTTGCAAGTCCAGGCGACAGATAAATTTGTCTCGGTTGCAGGATTTGTCCAGAGCTGAAGTCACGGATTTGGCAGATGAGTGAAAAGTTAATCGTCAAGATGAAGTTGTCAAGGTGGTGTGCAAAAATTGTGACAAGTTTATTACCCCAACCGTCCGTGTTATGGGCCAGGCCTTGTTATTTGTCTCGGTACCAAAAAACTGTCTCGGTATACGAATCTTTTTATTTGTTTTTTTATTTGTTTTTTGTCTTGTTGTAGAAATTTTTCTTGTGAAGGAGAGTGGGGGAAAATTTTTAAATTCAATCAGATTCTGAGGGTGTAAGCTCTTTTGCAATTTTGGGATTGCGGGAAAGAATGTGTGAATTGCAAATGTGCTTACACCTATACTTGTCAGAATTAACTCAAATATCACTTGGGGTTAAATGATTTTGTTTCATCCATTCAATTGCTTTTAATACTCTCGATCTTGAGAATTGTTGTTTTCTTTCTGACCAGTTATAGAAAAGTGAAATCAAATTTTCTTCGCTTATTTCAATTTTCTTTTCAATCAATTCTTTCCAACATGCGAATAAAGTGGCAACTAGTTCTACTTTGTCAGTTTTTTCTTTACCAAACGTCTTAATTAGCCATTGAAATCTATCGTTATATTTTGCATAATACTTTTTAAAATATGATTGATGCTTACCGAAGTTTACAGAAGGTTCATAGATGAAAGAAGCAAAATTTCCTGACATCGTTCTTTTTATTTTAAACCACTTCTGATTTTCAAAAGAGAGATCTATAGAATGCATGAATTTACGATCATATGGCCCAGCCGCCTGTTTAGTATAATTATCCCCGATGCTGACTTTACTAATATTTTCGCATAGATATAACAATTTCTGCAATTTAATATGTCCGAAAGTGGCCTCATGATAAAGTTGTGAGGTAATTTCAGCAGCCAAAACTGAGCGTTTAAAAAACAATTTTGATTTTTGTTTTTCTAACTCTTTTTCAAAATCTTCAAGTAGATCACGCTCTGTTATTTCGGAGATAGAATTAGGAGTCAAATAACCTGCAAGCATTAATCCCTTTTCAAAATCAACAAGATCGAAGTGATCATTTCTAGTTGAACTCATTTATAAAATCCGTTAGTTTCTTGATTGCTCTTTTTCTTATTTTTCTTATAGTATCTTTTTCAACTCCAAGTTGTTCTGATAATGTTTCTGTGACATCATCCGGTAGATATTTCGAGTTTCTTTTATATTCCAAGTCAGCTAAGACAACTTTTTGTTCGTTTTTATTTAATTTTTGAAGAATCTTAAGTGCAAAATCTTTTTGATCTTTAAGCTCAATTGGATTCGATTTTGAATTCGCTAAATCATATAAATCATTGAAATATGTTCTATGTAATAGTAGTGATTTATGTTGCTTTCTGTAATAATCATTAAATAAAGAAGTTGAAATTCTAAGCAAGTATACAATTATACCTCTTCTATCATCTTCCAGGTGGATTTTATCTTTTCGAAAGGTTTTATATTTTCTGACTCTTTCAAAGATTTCATGGGATATTTGAATACCTATGTGAAGATCAAGTTTTCGCGCTTTACATCTTTTTTCGCACTCCCTTTGAATATCGGGAAGAAACCTTCCAACAAATTCTTCATATAATAAGGAATCATCAGTTTCTGAGCATAATAATTCAAGCAATTTGATGTCGCTTAAAATTTTAATGTCGTTAATAGATCCCAACCTTATTTCAAATTAATTACTGCCAAGCGGGACATAATTTTTTGTCCCGCTTAAAAGTAGTATAAGTATAACGTAAAACTTAATAAAATGGCAAAGAGTATTAAAATTGGAAGAAATGCAGGGAATGGCAGATTTACTAAAGTAGATACTGCGAAGAAGCATCCCAAAACACATGTAGTTGAAACGATAAAGAAAAGAAAGTAATTAACAGAATTACAATATATTAAATGAATGTTAAATCTTTCAGGTTTAACTACTATTACTTTTTGTTTTCAAGAAGAACAGGATTATGAATAATGCAAGACTAAAACAGATTTTCAGGAAAACTGATGGCTTCTGCCATGTTTGTCATAGAAAGTTAATTTTTGCTAACCACGGTATTTGGGGTGCAAATGGAGCCTGGCACATTGAACATTCTAAAGCAAAAGCTTACGGCGGTACTGATCATTTAAATAATCTATTTCCAGCCTGTATTTTATGCAACATTGAAAAGGGAATCTTAAATACGAAGACTATTCGATTGCGGTATGGAGTATCCAGAGCTCCTTTAAGTAGGAATAAGAAAGCTTTTGTTAAAGGTGAAAATACAGTTGGTGGTGCTATTGTCGGCGGTGGCATCGGATTTGCACTCGGTGGACCTTTAGGCGGAATTATAGGTGGAATGGTTGGAGGTATAATAGGAAATAGTAATTCACCAAAAAAATAGCAGATGGAGAAGTTTAACTTAAGATATCTAAGACCCAGTGCATTCATTTTTATTAATGCTATCCTTATCCTGGCTTTATATGCTGCAAATAAATACGTCAATAATCATTGGGGTATTTCTATTTCAATTATTGGGATTGTAAGTGGCATATTCGCATTAATAAATAAATGGCTATGGAATATTAAACCTTTTTTTTGGATGTATTCTGTGCCAGATTTTTCAGGCCGTTATCAAGGGACTTTAATATATATGTTCAGAAATGAAAAGAACGAAATTGTTTCAGATAGCATGGAACATATTAAGGTTATTACTCAGAATGGCTCTGATATTATAATAAGTTCATGGACAAAAGAAACTTATGGTACTATTTCATCAAAGTCAACAAGTATTGAAGCTAGCATTGTAAAAGAAAAAGATGGTACATTTTCGTTAATATACAATTATTTAAATGAAGGCAATTTTGAACCTGGATTTTGCCCTCATTATGGAACAGAGATTCTAAAATTGTTAGAAAATGGTTCCGGAAAAAGGTTGGTTGGGAGATACTATACTGAAAGATTACCTTATCAAACAAAGGGAAAAATCGATTTGAATTTCGTAAATAAAGATTTATCACATATAAATTAAAAGTAATATGGCAAACTGTCACGAATTATTTCAGCACTATAATCGTGCTATCAAATTAACAGATGAGAAGAGAGTTATGCTCATCGGGGTTAGAGAATCTTTAAGAAAAAGAATGAAAGAGAACTATCTAAAAATTCCTTCTCTTGATCGAAGGAATCTGGATTTAGATTTTCAAAGTCAAGGGTCATTTGTAATGGATACTATTATTAAACCATTGAATGATGATTTTGATCTAGATGATGGAGTCTATTTTCAAGACGGATTGTCAGAAAAGGAAAGACCCGCCCCACAGGTTTTTCATAACTGGGTAATTCGTGCAATAGATAAAAATGTCGAATATGAAAATGTGAAAGATAAAACAACCTGTGTTAGAGTTCAGTATAAGCTGGGGTTTCATATTGATATTCCAATTTATTATGCTGACAACTTCGATTCCCCTTACTTGGCTGAAACTAAAAAGGGTTGGTTACTGAGCAATCCTGTGGAATTCATAGCTTGGTTTGAAGGAAAAACCAAATCCGGTTTCCAAAAGGCGTTCATTTATGAATCTGTTAAATATGCTGAGCCCTATGAAAAATGGCTTTCTGATATTCGCAAAAAGGATTGCCAGATACGTAGGTTAGTTCGTTATACGAAAGCATGGGCTGATCTTAAAAGAAGTGAGATGCCAAGTGGCATAATTATGACTATCCTTATAGGAGAAAACTTTGCTATTAATGATAGAGACGATATAGCCCTCCGTGATACATTGTTGAATATACGCCAATACCTTCTATCTAACGGATTTAAATGTCCAAGACCGACAACCCCAATTGGTGAGGATTTATTTGCCGAAAAGAGTGAGTTGGAGAAACAGTTCTTCATGAATGCTCTTAATGCTTTGATCCAGTCAGCGAACAAAGCTATTGCAGAAACTTATGAGAAAGAGGCATGTAAAGAATGGGAGAAACATTTTGGTACTCGCTTTCCTTGCCATATGGCCAAAGAAATCATTCCAACAATTATTAAGAATGAACCTAATTTAGATGCTCTTAAAAGAACAGCAGTAGTTTCAACCCCATGGTATCCGAAGAATTGATATTGAGGCAATATGAAGCAGTTAAACAAAGATTTCCAAAACTTCTTCAGCCAAAGCGAACGGGTGATATTTTAGAGATCGAAGGAAGTATAGATGTAATTGATGATGAAGGTTCATTCTGGGATACATATCAGGTAAAGATAATCGTCCCTGATAAGTTTCCCGATCAATTATTTGAGTTACACGAAACAGGTAATAAGATTCAAAAAGGGGCGGAATGGCATAACAATGATTCTTGTTGCCTTTCGACAAATGCAGTTATGTTTTCGGAAATGGTGGGGAATATTACTCTCTTGAATTGGCTCGATAAATTTGCTTATCCATTTTTAGCAAACCATGTATTCAAAGTAAAGACTGGTCATTATGCAAATGAAGAATTTGACCATGGTAATGCTGGAATTATTCAAGGCTATTTCAAGGTTTTTCGTACTAATAATTTATCACAGGTCCTTGAGAAGTTAAAATTAATCACAGGAATTAAAAGCCTTGGTAGGAATGACCCATGCTTTTGCAACAATGGAAAGAAATATAAACAGTGCTTTTTAATAGATCCTAAGAAACACTCACCTGGAATACCAATCTCTATTTTACAGAGTGATTTAAATCAAATTCTAGGTCATATCCAAAAAAAAAGGTAGTAATAATATAGTAATTTATCTCTAGCCTTTACAGGAACATAGGGATTTGCATCAGCGTAAATGCCAATGTGCCATTCATTTTTGTGCCTGCAAAACGCATTTGTTAATATTGGCCATAGATACTAATTCCTCCTCCAAAATATTGGTGCTTCAGATGTTCGTATACCAAATTTGTCTTTAAGTCAACATCGTCAGTTTGATAGGTGGGGTAAGGCAATAATTCAAATAGTGTTTTGCTAACAGTATTAAACACTGCAGCTGCTGTCACTGATTTGTCTGCCCACTGTTCAACTTTTAACTTGTCTTTTTTGAGTTCATCCAATAATTCAATAGCTATCTTTTTTATTTTCTTCTTTTCCGTTTCCGACAGATCCGGTTTTCGAATAATGTCAAAAATAGCCTTTTGTTCTTCAGTCAATCCTTCGCGCTTCGTTTCGGCTTCTTCCTCTGATAACGAGTTTACAAAGTCAATGAGCCTTTTGAACGTTTCTTCAATGGTAACGGAATCTTTCCCCCTATTATATTCATCTATGATTTCCTGGTAACGGTGGTAAAAGTCAACACGAAGCGGATTTTTTTCAACCATCTGTTTCAATTGCTTTTCAACTTTATCTTTCAATGACTGAACAACCGTATTTTTATTTTTAGTTCTCAGAAAAAATTGTTCCAATAATCCAAAATTTAACCCGCTCAAATCAATAAGTTTACCCTGGTCGTGAGTTGGTTCTGCAACCATGTTTTCAATGGATTTATCAACCACATCCTGAATTTTCTTCATTATTTCAGCTACATCAGCACTTTCAACATTTTCTTCAATGGCTGTATAGATTGCATCAATTGCATTCTTTCGGGAAGAATAATGATTTAAAACTTTGTCGGGCTGCAAGGCTTTGAATTTTTTAAAGACTTCTCTGGCTAAAATCTGAAATTTTCGCTTGGTTTCATCATTGGTATAGACGGCATTAACACCTTTCTCCATTGCTGCTAATTTCTGCAAACCTGAGGCCTTTGTTAATTCTTCCAAATTGAAATCTACTTCTTCCTGTAAAAATATTTCGGCGCTAACCAAAGCCTCTCCTAATTGGCGAATCAAATCTTCTTTTGGTTTCACCGGTGGTTCAGGTTCCTCACCGCTTCCATTCACTCCGTCTGAACCATAAATTGCTAAAGCATCCAATAAGGCTGTATATGTCTCAATATAGTCAACTATCAAACCATTGTTTTTGCCTTCATGAATCCTGTTAGCTCTTGCAATGGCTTGCATCAGCGTATGGGATTTTAATGGCTTGTCTAAATATAAGGTAGACAGAGATGGCACATCAAAACCTGTTATCCACATAGCACAAACAATTACAAAACGGAAAGGGTCATCTTCATCCTTGAATCTTGTTTCAAGGTCCTGCGTATTCATCTTTTCACGATGGCGTTCTATCTCTAAATCCCATTTTAGGAATTTTTGAATTTCGTTTTGTTCCGGACTGATTACAACACATATTTCAGTTTCTTTTATCCATTGCAGTTCACGACTTTTTTCCAGCAATTCCTGATCACCATATTTACTTTTAGCTAACTTCTTTTCTAACTGTTCAACATAGTTTTTCCAATGAAATGTGATCAAATCGTACATTTTTACAGCTGTGAGTTTGTCTAAAGCGATAAACATCCCCTTACCTTTGTACCCACGATTGCAAAAATGCCACACCACGTCTTTTGCGATTGCATCCAATCTTTTCTTAGCTGTCAGAATCGGATATTCTCTTGCGAATAGCTGTTCAACCCTGCTTCTTTGATCACTGTCTAAATCTTCACTTTCAGAATCTATGACTGCTCTTATCTGATCATTGATGACCGGATTTTTCAAACCCAGATATTCACCTCTGTTTTCATAGTAAAGAGGAACGGTAGCTCCATCGTCCACGCTTCGTTTAAAATCGTAACGAGAGACATAATCACCAAAAATCCTTCTTGTTAATTCATCATCTTTGAAAAGCGGTGTACCTGTAAAACCAATAAACGAAGCATTAGGCAAAGCATTACGCAAATTCATGGCCAGCTGGCCTCCTTGTGTCCGGTGAGCTTCATCCGAAATAACAATTATATTATCGCGTTTGGTAATTTCTTCCTCAAAATTGAATTTATGGATAAGGGTAAACAAATAACGGTGTTCTGAACTTAATAATTCTTTCAAATGCTTACCGCTACTGGCTTTAAGTGAATGCTTTGTGCCTGCTTTAATTTGTGGAACAGCTCCCACTCCGCTGAATGTACCATAAATCTGAGTATCAAGCTCGTTCCTGTCCGTAACAATTAAAAAGGTATAACTACCTTTAAATTTTCGATGAATCTTCTGACTGAAAAACACCATTGAATAGGATTTTCCGCTTCCTTGTGTATGCCAAAACACACCTAATTTTTGTCTTTCCTCCAAGCTTATTTTATCAAGTTGAAGGAGCTTGTCTTTATGTATGATGTTTTCAATGGCTTTATTTACTCCGATAAATTGATGGTTTCTGGCAATAAGTTTTAGCATACTACCCAGAGAATTATCAAAGAGAATAAAGTTTTCAAAAAGGTCCAGAAACCGTTTCTTTTCACAAACTCCAACGATGATTCTGTCTAATGCAACAATGCCTTCATCATCTTCTGTAATTCTTTTCCATTCGTGAAAGTGCTGGAATTTGGCTGTAATACTACCGATACGACTTTCAATGCCGTTGCTTACCAAAACAAAAGCATTATAATAGAATAACTTCGGAATTACATCTTTGTAATCAGTGAAATTATCATTGTAAGCGTTTTCTAATTTGCGGTGGGCCGCTTTCAGCTCAATGAATAACAAGGGAATTCCGTTGACAAAACCTATAATATCCGGTCTGCGTTCACGATTACTTTTGCCCTGTATCCATAATTGTCGAACAGCCAGAAAGTTATTGTCTTCGGGATTTTCGAATTCAATGACTTTCAACAATTTGTTTTTTACCTGTTCGCCTTTTTCATTTATAAAGTCAATGGGGATACCATCTTTCAACAACTGATATTTTTCAAAATTGATTTCAGCTAATGATTTGGTAATAGTTTCTTCGGTAATTTTTTCATAGGCAAGGGAGTAAGCTTGTTCCGGTAAATAAGGATTAAATTTCTTAAGCTTTTCAAAAAAAAGCTTTTTCAGTACCACTTCTTTTTTATTCAATCTGCCTAATGTGGAGCCCTCTCCAAAGCTTTCTTTGTTATAGGCCAATAGAGTATCCCAGCCTAAACGATTGAAAAAAAGATCAATTGCGGTTTGCTCTATGAGGTTATCTTCAGAATATTCGTAACTCATTTTGTCAGATCGTAAGCTCGTTTTAAATAGTAAAGTACACCTCCCGGGAGTTTTGACAATTTATTCAATTGATTTTGGGGCTTTTCTGAAAACAGATAATTGTCAATGTGAATACTATTATCAAATAGTTTGAATTCTTCTAACTTACCGGTTTGTATAATAGAAGTGATGTAAGCAGATCTTGAAGCTGCAATGAGGACATCAAGTCTTGTAAATTTTTTTGTTCCCGGGAGAAACGAATTTAAAGCAGCTAAGCCTTTCTCAAAAAACTTATATTTTGCAATGTCTTCTTTTTCTTTTAATTTGTTCAAAAATCCGTATGCAAGTAAAAAAGAAGTATCCCTTATATCTGAATACACATCACCAATTTTAATATTCTCTTGCAGGTAATCAATCTCTTTTTGTGCAGATGTTTTGAATGTTTCAGATACCAATGGAAGATTCTTGGCAACATCTATAAGCAAATCAATATCATAGAGTTGTTTTAACATACTAAGTTGCTTACCAGAGATAAATGTTACTCCGATAGTATTTGGAGCAAAGGCAGTCAGTTTATCGCCTAGAAGAGAATTTATTCCAAGCATTCTGACTGATGTGGATTCCCCATCCTGAATAAGTATGGGCAGATCAATTTTCTTATAAATTATTTCAGGATAGTCGGGTTTCTCAATAAGTATATCTAGCAAAATATATCTTTCATTGTCGAACAGATTAGAATGAAAGTAAAGAATATAATGTGCTTTGGGAATCTTTCCGGAATAACTTCTTTCCCTATCCAGTTCCCATCTTGAAAAAATGGATGAAGAACATATTTTTATCAGTATTTCTTCTATCTGTTCCCGACTAATATTGCAAACAATATCAATATCTGTGGAAAGTCTCTTTATTTCCGGGAAATGCAGCATCAATGATGTGCCGCCTTTAAAAACAAAATCAAGTTTATTGATGGAAAGCTGTTCCAGCAAACCTAATGCATAAATTGCATATTCAAGTATTTCCGGACCTGTATTCCCAAGACGTTTACTTTGTGACAATATCCACTCTTTAGCATATGATTTTGGAGATATCATACCTGATCTATTAGATTTAACCGGTTCATAAATTCTTCAATATCCTTCTGTTTCCCCCGCCTGCGGGAATAGCTGAAAAGAGTGGATTTATTAACCGTATATTTTTTAAAGATGTTTGTCCAGATGTTTGATAACTCATCATCCTGATACGAATAAAAAAGCTCCTTATCGCAATAAAGATCGACCAGAATTTTTTCAATTCCGGGGGTGTGACTTTTCTTCTTCAGCACAGGTGATTTACTGACGAGCGACTTAATGATGTATGTTAATGGTGAATTGCCGGCGTATAGTTCAATTTCTTTAGTCCCTGGCTTGAAATAAACTTCCTTAAACCCTTTTTCCTTCAGAAAATAAAAAACGTTTTCAGCGATTATTTCCTCTGGTTCAATGATTATTAATTTCCGGAATGCCTGCAAGTTTGTGAATTCATTAAGCCATGATGTGTCCCATAATAATATATCGGCTGATATGAATTGTTTCCGGATTGTTTGTTCTACCTTTTTAATGTCAATATCCGGTGATGGTATCCATAATGGTTTCGGGGTAAAAGAATATACATCCTTTGCAATTGCAGCTATAATACCTTTATTTTTAAGTTCATGAATCCTCGCATAAATCGCATTATCCTGAATACCCGGAACAGTTTTTCGGAAATACTCTTTTATATCCTTTATGCCAACCTTACTTTGACCTTTAAAATGATCAGTGATTCCTGTAGTTGATTTATTATTATGTAAATCTTTTGTTTTCATAGTATTACTATCAACACAAAGATATCTAAGAATAGACAATAAACAAACATTACTGTCTTATATTAGAATGTCATCACCAATTTATATCTGTTAAACTCATCCATTCTTCAACTGTTCGAAATATAACTTGTTGCCATTTATTGATATCTTCATAAACTTTCAGTGAGATAGTACTACATTCCATATTATCAATATCCTTACCTGTAACCTTATCAAGGTATTTCCCCTTTACTATTGGCTCTTCCAATTCTCCGGGATAAACCAATGCTACTTTTTTGGCACCAAAGTATTCATGATAAACATACATTTGCCTGAGATCGTCCGGAGAAGGATTTTTACCATTCAGGATTTTCCACTTCGTGTCAATAACAAAGCAGTTATCCTTATCGCCGGGATTAATTATAATATCAGGTTCCATTTTAGTCCTTTTTCCTGTCTCAGATTTCCAAAAATATTTGAAGGGTTGCGCTTTTAAAGTGATACCTGAGGATATATTTTTTCTAATGCTTGCAAGTACAAATTTTTCCCAAAGTTTGTTCATGTCAAACATCAAAGCAAGCACATCATTCTGACCTCTGCTAACATCAGGATGATAGTGAAGGAGTAATAGCTTGGCTATTTCAATAGCACCCCGGTATGCAATGGTTTTACGATTATAGGTAATTGTACAGAAGGTCTCATCAGTCACTTTAATATCCAACATTTCCGGGAAATACAATAATAAAGCTCCAATCCTGCTTTGTAAGACATGATTGGTATTAAGGACGCTTATAAGTCTGATAGTTTTGTAGAGGATGAAATGCAATTTGTGTTCATGGTCAAAAGTCGTAGAGCGGACATAGAAACGTTCCTGGTGCACATGGTTTTGCTGAATATGTTTGCCAAACTGCAGGCTACCTTTCAATGAATATGTGTTTCCTTCTTTTTTCCTGTATTGCTTTATTAATCCACTGTGGAGAAGAAATTCAACTTCATCTATAAAAAATTCAAAATATAGATCCAGAATTGAATTTGACTTCAGCTTCAAAATACTGCTGCTTGGTGCATGGATATCAAATACACCGACAGTCCTGAGC
>Ga0214473_10009900_pt1 | contig 11253 bp, 9 predicted proteins | sample RVTome_7_FD_203509 | JGI IMG/M metagenome (GOLD analysis project Ga0214473, IMG submission 203509) | Soil microbial communities from uranium-contaminated site in the Upper Colorado River Basin, Wyoming, United States - RVT98D197 | ecosystem: Environmental > Terrestrial > Soil > Contaminated >...
TATCTGCGCCATGGCTCTAGAAACAAATAGACAGAATTTATGAAACTAATTAATCAAGATCCAAAATCACAAAATGGACAGGATTTACATGATTAACAGGATTAAACCCGAAACTGAAATCGACGGGTATTTCTTGATCTAATCTTGTAAATCCTGTTAATCCTGTCTATTCCTGCGTCTCACCCAGCGCAGCGGCGCGCTGCCGCGCGAGCGCGGCAGGCAGCTGCGCGTAAAGGTGGTCGAACATCTGTGCCGCGGTCGGGGGCGGCGTATCGAGATAGGCCTGCGCGGCGGCCTGCACCTGATCGTTGCATTCCTTGAGCAGCGCGTCCTCCTTCGCCTTGTCCCACGCGCCGCCGGCCATGAGGTGAGTGCGCAGCCGCACGATGGGATCCAGTTTCCAGGCTTCCGCCACCTCGTCGGGGCTGCGATAGCGGGTCGCGTCATCCGCCGTGGTATGGTCGGAGAGCCGGTAGGTAAGAGCCTCGATCAAGGTCGGGCCGCCGCCGGAGCGCGCACGATTGAGCGCCTCGTCCATCGCATGGCACACCGCGATCACGTCGTTGCCGTCCACCTGCAGGCCCTCGATGCCGGCCGCAATCGCCTTCTGGGCCAGGGTCTGTGCCGCGCTTTGCTTCGCGCGCGGCACCGAGATCGCCCACTGGTTGTTGGTGAGGGCGAATACGACCGGCAGCTTCCAGGCGCCGGCGGCGTTGATCGCCTCGTAGAAATCGCCCTTGGAGGTGGCGCCATCCCCCAGCGCACAGACCGCGGCGCGCCGCTCGCGCCGCAGTTTCATGGCGTACGCGACGCCCACGGCATGCGTGGCGTGGGCGGCGATGGTGATGCAGATCGGGAAGTCCCTGCGGGGACCGGAGAAGTTGGAGCCGCGCTCATCGCCACCCCAATAGAGGAACAATTCCTTCAACGTGACCCCGCGCATCAGCTCCACACCGTTGTCACGGTAGGTCATGAGGAAAACGTCGTCCCTCTCCATTGCCGAGGCGATGCCGGCGTTGATGGCTTCGTGTCCCAGCAGGGAAGCGAAGGTGCCGATCTGGCCGGTGCGCTGCAGCGCGATTGCCTTTGCGTCATAGGCGCGCATCAGCACCATCCAGCGATAGAGCGCAGCAAGATTCCGCGGATCGCTCGCGAATTCGGGCAGCGGCGCAACGACCTTGCCCTGCGGGTCGAGGAACTGCGAGTAGTGGATTTCGAATTTAGCGACGACCGTCATTCAAGCTGGAACCGCAGATAAACTCAGATCAAAACCCAAAATTAGCCGCCAAGACGCCAAGAACGCCAAGAACGCCAAGAAAAGCATGACCAATGAAACCACAGATGAATACAGATAACTAAATGGAGGGATGCTCATCGCTGCGGCCATGATAATACATATGGGCAATTGACAGTCATGGGGTGACCACTTAGGCTCGAAGTGTTTCGGAAAGCAGGAACAGCGGCATATCGCTTAGTTGGATTGTTCATATCATCCGCGTGTACCTGCGCCTAGCTGCGGTTCCATTGAATTTGTATTTCTTGGCGGCCTTGGCGTCTTGGCGGCTAATGTGCGGTTCTAATCGGCGTTCATCGGCGGTTAAATGAAGTTGGGGTTTTTCACCATGCCCATGCATCCGCCCGGGCGCGACTACACGCAGACGCTGAAGGAGGATCGCGAAGCGGTGCTGCTGGCGGACCGGCTCGGCTACTGCGAGGCGTTCATCGGCGAGCACATCACCGACGTGTGCGAGACCATCCCGTCGTGCCTCACCTTCATCGCCAGCGTCGCGCACGAGACGCAGCACATCAAGTTGGGAAGCGGCACCGTCAACCTGCCCAACAACCACCCCGCGCAGGTCGCGGCGCACGTTGCCATGGTGGACCACATGCTGGAAGGCCGCTTTATTTTCGGCATCGGCCCCGGCGGGCTGCGCTCCGACATGGAGGCGTGCGGCAACCTCGACACCGACCGCAACGCGATGTTCGTCGAATCCATCAACCAGATCCTCGCGCTGTGGGCGAACGATGCGCCGTACGACCTCAAGGGCCGGTTCTGGAACATTTCCACCGGGCGCACGCTGATCCGCGAGGCGGGGCAGGGCGTGATGCTGAAGCCGTATCAGAAGCCGCATCCGCCGATCGTGGTGACCGTGGTGGTCCCGCATTCAAAAGGCCTCGCCGCCGCGGCCGAGCGCGGCTGGAAGCCGGTCTCAGCCAATTTTCTTCAACCTTGCTGGGTCGCCACGCACTGGCCGATGTTCCAGCAAGGCTGTGACCGCGGAGGTCACCGCGCCGATCCGCGGGACTGGCGCGTTTGCAAGAGCATCTTCGTGGCGGACGACGATGCGACCGCCCGGCGTTACGCGAAGAGCCTCGATGGACCCTACGGATTCTACTTCTGGAATCTGCTCACCAAGCGCCGGAGCGCGGGCGGTGTCGAGATTTTCAAGCACGACCTTGCGCTGCCCGACCCGGCCGTCACCGTCGAATACATCCTCGACCGGCTGGTGATCAGCGGCAGCGTGGCGAGCGTGGTGGAGCAGTTGCTGGCGTTCCGGGAGACGATCGGCGATTTCGGAACGCTGCTCTACTGCGGCCACGACTGGGCCGAGCCGAAGCTCGCGCGGCGCTCGATGGAACTCATGGCGGAAAAGGTCATGCCCGCCGTCAACGCGGCGCTTGGCTCCGCCTCACGCGCCGCCTGAACTTTACGCGAAAACCTCGACGCAAAGGCGCAAAGGAATACCAGCGAACGGCAATTCGCCAGCCCATGCTTAGTTTAGCCGCGCCAGCCGTTTACGCCAGAAATAAACTGTTGCTTTGATTCCCCCTGCTTTTCTTTACGACTTTGCGGCTTTGCGTCAAGAGGTAGCCCGGCTCAGGTTACGAGCAGGTCCACGAACTCGTTGACCGCCGTGGCCTCCAGCCGGCGCGGGTCGCCCCACAGAGAAATGATCGCTTGCTGCTGCTTGGGCGGCAACCGGCGGGCGAGGTTGGTGCGGAACTTGGCTTCCAGCAGCGGCACGCCTTCCTGGCGCCGGCGGCGGTGGCCGACGGGGTATTCGACTGTTACTTTGTCGAGCTTCGAGCCGTCCTTGAGGAATACTTGCACGGCGTTGGCAGCGGAGCGCTTGGCGGGGTCGAGATAATCGCGGCTCCACTGTTTATTCTCCACGCACACCATTTGCGAACGCAACCGGTCGATTCGAGGGTCGGCCGCCACGTTGTCCTCGTAGTCCGCCGCCGTGAGATTGCCCTTGATCAGGCCGATCGCGGTCATGTACTGGATGCAATGGTCACGGTCCGCGGGGTTGTGCAGGGGGCCCTTCTTGTCGATGATGCGGATCGCGGACTCATGGGTGGTGACCACGATCCTCTGGATATCGTCGAGCCGGTCCTTGATTTGCGGATGGAGTTTAACCGCGCACTCGACCGCGGTCTGAGCGTGGTACTCGGCGGGGTAGGAAATCTTGAAGACGACGTTCTCCATCACGTACGAGCTGTACGGGCGCTTGATGCGGAACGGCTTGCCGCGGAACAGCGCGTCGTAGAATCCCCAGGTCTTGGCGGTCAAGGCGGAGGGATAACCCATCTCGCCCTTGAGTGCCAGCAGCGCGAGCCGTACCCCCCGGCTCGTAGCGTCGCCCGCGGCCCACGACTTGCGCGAGCCGGTGTTGGGGGCGTGGCGGTAGGTTCGCAGGCTCTGTCCGTCGATCCAGGCGTTGGAGAGCGCATTGACGATTTCCTCGTGAGTGCCGCCCATCATGTGCGTGACGACGGCAGTGGAAGCGACTTTCACCAGCACCACGTGATCGAGCCCGACGCGATTGAATGCGTTCTCGAGCGCAATCACACCCTGGATCTCGTGCGCCTTGATCATGGCGGTGAGCACGTCGCGCATGGCAAGCGGCTTTTTCCCCTGCGCGAGGCGGGTGCGCGAGAGCCAGTCCGCCGTGGCGAGAATGCCGCCGAGGTTGTCGGAGGGATGGCCCCACTCGGCGGCGACCCAAACATCGTTGAAATCCAGCCAGCGGATCATGGCTCCGATGTTGAAGGCGGCGGCGACCGGGTCGAGTTGGTGCGGCGTGCCGGGCACCCTGGCGCCGTTTGGAACCAGAGTGCCGGGAACTATCGGGCCGAGCAGCTTGGTGCAGGCGGGATATTCCAGTGCCTCGAGCCCGCAGCCCAGCGTGTCCATCAGGCACAGCCGCGCCGTGTCGTAGGCCTCCTGGCTCCTGATCGTGTAGCCGGTGACGAAGTCGGCGATGTCCGTCAGGACTTTATCGGGCTTGGGACGGATGTTGGAAAGGTGCGACGACATATGCAGTGCTTGAAAAATAAGAGCTGTGCGACGGTGAGCAGCTAATTCAGAAGTTCCTCGCCTTGCAGCGCGACAGTCCCGCTGCGTCCCGGTATTGTGCCATCGGTCACGACGTGCCGCGGCAGGCGTGAGATGTCCAGCCCCTCCGCGTAATCGCGCAAAGAGACAAGCGAGTAACCTTGCGCCCGCCAGCCGGCGAGCAATTCCTGGAATGCGGCAGCCAATCGGTTGCCCTCAAGCTCGGCATGCAGGGTGTAAACGTGTCCGCCCGGAGCAGGCATTTCGCTCAGTCCCAGCAGCCGTCGTGAAACGTTGTCCGCGGTTACCCCATCTCTGCCGATCAGCTCGTCCAGCGTCGGCAGCGTGGTTGGCAATTGCGGGCAGGCGATGGTTTCCGCGTCGTAGACCGGGATAAACGGCCGCGTCCCGCGTGTGTCGGAGCAATAGCGGAAGCCGAGCCGTTGGGTCAGCCGGTAGGCATGGATGTTCATCTGCCAGCCGGCGGCGCCGTGGGTCCGAGCCGGCTCGCCGAAGATCTCCTGAAAGCGGTCGCAGGCGCGCCGCATCTCGCGTTCTGTCCATTCGGGTCCGGCGGTACGGACGTGATCCTGCCATTCCACATGGTCATAGGTATGGATCCCGACCTCGAAACCTTCGTCCCGCACCCTTCGCATCACTTCCGCGCAGCGCCGGCCGATATCGGGCCCGGGCAGCAGGGTACCGTAGAGCAGGGTGGTCACGCCGTAGTGGGAGAGCACGGACGTGCGGGATACTTTTCTGAGGAAGCCGGGACGGAACGCGCGCCGGATCGCGCGCCCCGTGTGGTCGGGACCCAGGCTGAACAGGAAGGTCGCCCGCGCCCGATACCGTGCCAGCAATTTGATCAACTGCGGGACGGCGTCCCGCGTACCGCGGTAGGTATCGACGTCAACCTTCAGCGCGAGCTTCATTATTGCGTCGTGGAGTCCGGTGCGAGCGAGCTGATATCATGTCGACCTTTGCATGAGCCGCCAGTCTGGCACGGGCGGGTGGAGCATCCGCATGGAGGGCGTGGATGAAGATTTGCGTGATGGGAACAGGATATGTCGGGCTGGTGACCGGCGCGTGCCTGGCCGAAATGGGGCATGCCGTCACGTGTATCGACAAGGATTCTACTAAAGTCCGACGGCTCAAGCGAGGCGACATTCCGTTCTTCGAGCCGCGCCTGAAGGAGCTTGTGCTACGGACGCGCCGGGAAGGGCGGATGGACTTTTCCGAGAGGTTGTCGGCCGCCGCAGCCGATGCGGACGTGATTTTCATAGCGGTGGGCACGCCGTCGACTCCCAGTGGGGCGGCGGACGACAGCCAGGTTCTGAGCGTCGCGGCCGAGCTCGGCAGGAAAATTTCGCGTGACTGTACGTTGGTAAACAAGTCCACGGCGCCCGTCGGCACATCGGAGAAGATCGCCAGGACGGTGAAGCGGGAACTCAAACAACGCGGAAAACACATCGCGGTCGATGTCGTCAGCAACCCGGAATTCCTCAAGGAAGGCGATGCGATACAGGATTTCATGCGCCCCGACCGCGTGGTGATCGGGGCGGACAGCGAGCGCGCCGTGGAGGTCATGCGCTCCTTGTATGCGCCCTTCACGCGCAGCCACGAACGGTTGCTGGTCATGGGCATACGCGACGCGGAAATGGCCAAGTACGCGGCCAACGCCATGCTGGCCACCCGAATTTCCTTCATGAACGAGATGGCCGGTCTTTGCGAGCGGTTCGGCGTGGACGTCGAGAACGTGCGTCTGGGCATCGGTTCGGACCAGCGAATCGGCTACTCCTATATCTATCCCGGCTGCGGGTATGGGGGCTCGTGCCTGCCGAAGGACGTCAAGGCACTGATCGGCCAGGCGCGCAGGCTGCGCCTCCTGCCGCGCGTCCTGCAGGCCGTGGACGACACGAATGAGGCGCAGAAGCTGCGGCTATACGAAAAGATCCAGGCGGAGTTCGGGAACCGGTTGCGGGGCCGGGTGTTCGGGCTGTGGGGGCTGTCTTTCAAGCCCGGCACCGACGATCTGCGCGAAGCGCCGTCCGTCGTCCTAATCGAGAAACTGATCGCCGCCGGTGCGCGCGTGCGGGCGTACGATCCGGTCGCGATGGCCGCGGCGCACGCGCGACTGCCCCGGGCGTGGTTCAAGTCGAAGGCGCTGCGGCTGGTCCCGGATCAGTACTCGGCGCTGGAAGGCGCGGACGCCCTGGTGCTGGTGACGGAATGGAAGCTGTTCCGTTCCCCTAATTTTCAGCTGATGAGGAAACGCATGCGCGGAAAAGTAATTTTCGACGGGCGCAACCAGTACGACCGGGATGCAGCCCGTGCTGCGGGCTTCCATTATTACGGAATCGGCAGGTGACCGCTCAGGGCGGCCGACCGCAACCTTGCGGGCGGCGCCGGGGACTCACGTCACGAGGCGACGCGCTTCGGGAAGGTGCCCGCGGTAGGCGTCATAGATCCGCTTGAGGGCCTCGCGCATGCCTATCTGCGGCTTCCATTTCAGGTCGCGGCGGGTGGCGTCGATCTTCGGTACGCGGTTAAGCATGTCCTGATAGCCATCGCCGTAATACCTGGCGGAGGTCGTGGTGAGCAACCGCACCTTTTTGGCACGCTCCCGGTATTCCGGGTACGTCAGCGCCATGGCTACCATCATCCTTGCCAGTTCCTTTATCGAAAAGTTGTTTTTCGGATTGCCGACGTTGTAGATCTTCCCGCTCGCGATGCGGTCGGGGTTTTCGATGATTTTCATCAGAGCGTCGATGCCGTCATCGACGTAGGTGAAAGACCGGCGCTGGTGTCCGCCGTCCACCAGCTTGATCGGTTCTCCCCGCACGATGTGACCGAGGAACTGGGTGATGACGCGCGAGCTGCCTTCCTTCTGAGCGTGCAGGTTGTCGAGCCCGGGGCCGATCCAGTTGAAGGGGCGAACCAGCGTGAAATCGAGTCTGCGTTCCATGCCGTACGCCCAGATCACGCGATCCATGAGCTGCTTGGCGCACGAATAGATCCAGCGCGGCCGGTTGATCGGTCCCAGAACCAGCTCGGAGGCCTCCGCGTCGAATTGCCGGTCGCGGCACATGCCGTAGACCTCCGAGGTCGAGGGAAACACCAGCCGCTTGCGATGCTGGACGCAGGCGCGCACGATCGGCAGGTTGGCCTCGAAGTCGAGCTCGAACACCCGCAGCGGCTCCTTCACGTACGTCGCCGGAGTCGCGATCGCGACCAGCGGCAGCACGGTGTCGCACTTGCGGATGTGGTAGGCGATCCATTCCAGGTTGATGGTAATGTCGCCTTCGAAGAAGTGAAAGCGCCGCTCTCCCATCAGGTCCGCGATGCGGTCGGTATTCATGTCCATGCCGTAGACCTCCCACGGCGTGGCCGCGAGGATACGTTTCGAGAGGTGATGGCCGATGAATCCGTTGACGCCGAGGATCAGTATCTTCTTCATAGAGTCGCGGTTTCGTTGTTGAATGCCAGCGAATCCGCATCGTATTGCGCTCGCATCACGTCAGCGTTGAAGGGCAGACCGTCGAGTTCGGCTTCCAGCACCCGTAGTACCCCTCCATCTCCGCAACGGAGGTGCAATTCGGATTCGCGCGCAAGCAACGCCGGATGGCCCGCGATTGCGCCACGCTCACCGGTATTGAAGGTCCGCAACAGGCGCAGCGTCTTTCCTGCTAACCGGCAAAACGCACCGGGGTACGGCGGCGCTACGGCGCGCACGAGGTTGTGAATGCGGCTTGCCGGCCATGCGGGATCGATGGCGCCGTCCTCGGGCCGGCGCCCGCCGAAGTAGCTGCCCGCTGCTAGCTTTTGTGGCACGAGTCTCGCGGTGCCGGTAAGTAACCGCGGAAGCGATCGTTCGAGGACGATTTCAGCCGCCAGGGTCACCTTGTCGAAAACCTCGCGCGCGGTGTCGTTGGGCAGGATTGGAACACGCTCTCGATCGACGATGCGGCCCGCATCCGGCTTCGCGACCATTTCGTGCAGCGTGGCGCCGGTTTCCCGCTCCCCGTGCACGAGCGCCCAGTTCACCGGAGCCCGGCCGCGGTATTTCGGAAGGAGCGAACCGTGGACGTTGTACGCCCCGAGCCGCGGAAGCTCGAGCAGCCCCGGCCCGAGCAGTCGACGGTAGTAGAACGAGAACAGGATGTCCGGCGCCGAGGAGCGAACCGACGCGATCACGTCGGCCGTATTGGGATCTTGCGGCGCGATGACCGGGATGCCGTACAGCCGGGCGCGTTCAGCGACGCTCGCGAACCAGACCTTTTCGTTCGGGTCGTCCTCGTGCGTGACCACCAGACGAACTTCGACGCCCCCGGCGCGCAATACGTCCAGACAGCGTACTCCGACGTTGTGGTACGCGAAGACGGTAGCTGGGGTCACTTGATCCTGGCGAGCTGCTCGGGGCGCGCCTCGGGCGCAACCTGAGAGCCGGCCACATGCGGGTCCTCTGCCTCCGATTTTTCGAGCACGCCGCTGATCAGAAATCGGGGCCGCCGCAGCACTTCCTGGTAAATCCGGCCGATGTACTCCCCGAGGAGACCTATCCCGAAGAGCACGAGACCAGAAATGAACATCTCGATTCCCTCCATCACCGAGGCGAACACGCCTTCGGCTGCCCCCCCTCGCACAAGTCGGTGAATCACCTGGAAGCCAACCATGCCCATCGCGCCCAGCGCGAGAAGGAAGCCGATCAGCGAGAACGCCTGCAGCGGCGCAAGCGAAAAGCCGGTTACAAGATCGAAATTGAGCCGCAACAGCTTGTAAAGGGAATATTTCGTCGCGCCAATCGCGCGCTGGGCATGCTCGACGTCGACCTCGGTAGGGTTCTGGGCGAACGTGTAGGCGAGCGCGGGAATGAACGTATTGATCTCGGTGCAGGCGTTGATTGCATTTACGATCGAGCGGCTGTAGGCGCGCAGCATGCAGCCATGGTCCGTCATTCGAATTCGCGTCGTGCGCTCACGCACGTAATTCCCGAGCCGGGACACGTTGCGCCGGAACCAGGAATCCGCTCGCTCCGTGCGCACCCCGCCGACGTAATCATGGCCTTCGTCCATCTTTGCCAGCAGCTTGGGAATTTCCTCGGGCGGATTCTGCAGGTCGGCATCGAGCGTGACGATCCGCTCGCCGCGGCAACGCTCGAAGCCGGCCATGATGGCGAGGTGCTGGCCGTAATTACCGGCAAACAGCACCACCCGTGTCACGTCGGGCCGGCGCCCGAATTGCTGGCGCAGCAGCGCGGCCGAGCGGTCGCGGCTGCCATCATTGACGAAGATGATCTCATAGGTCACGCCGAGCTTATCCAGCGCCGGATACAGCCGCGCGAACAGCGCCGGCAGCCCTTCCTCTTCGTTGTAGACGGGTATGACGACGGAGAGCGCCGGCAGGTTCACGGCGCACCCTTTCGGAACTTCCCCAGAATCGCGCTGCAGGACTCGCACACCCGATCCACGTCGTTGTCGCTCATGGCAGGAAACAAGGGCAGGGTGACAGTGGACTGGCCGATGCGCTCCGCAATTGGGAAATCCCCGATCTCGTAGCCCATTTTACGATATAGGCTGAACAGGTGCAGCGCGGGATAGTGGATGCCCACACCCGTTCCCCGCTTGCGCATCTCCTCGATAAAGTGCGGCCGACCGATGCGCATCTGCTCGAGCGGCAGCAGCGGCGCAAACACGTGCCAGCTGTGGCCTTCATCGCCGCGCGCGGGCAGCAACATCGGCGGGTCGGTCTTGAGCCGGTCGAAATAGCGGGCCGCGAGCGTGCGCCGGCGCCGGTTGGACCGCTCGAGACGGCGCAGCTGCCCGAGACCCACGCACGCGGCCACGTCGGTGAGGTTGTACTTGCCACCGGCTTCCAAGACATCCATGGCTCCGTCATCGCCGCGCTCGATTCCGTGAAAACGCAGGCGCTCGACCCGCTTGACCTCGTTCGGCTCGCGGATGCTCAGCGCACCGCCCTCGATCGTGGTCAGGTTCTTATTGGGGTGAAAACTGAAAGCGACAAGATCACCGAAGCTGCCGATGCGGCGTCCGCGATGGCTCGCGCCCATGGCGTGCGCCGCGTCCTCCACCACCCGCAGCCCGCGCCGCTCCGCCAGGGCGTAGAGAGCGTCCATGTCCACCGGCAATCCGGCGAAATGAACCGGCATGATCGCGCGGGTCAGGGGCGTGATCGCCTTTTCCGCCCGCCCGAGATCGATGTTGCGAGTGGCGAGGTCCACATCAGCGAACACCGGCCGGGCGCCGACGCGCAGCACCACGTTTGCGGTGGCGGCAAAAGTCATTGCCGGAACGATCACCTCGTCCCCGTGGCCGATGCCGCACGCCTGCAACGCCACTTCGAGCGCGCCCGTGGCGGAAGTGAAGGTACGCACCGCCCGGCCGCCAAGGTAGCGCGAGAGCGCCGATTCGAAGGCCTCGACCTGCGGTCCGGTGGTGATCCATCCCGAGCGCAGCACCCGGCTGACGGCCGCGATGGTGGCTTCGTCGATCGCCGGCTTGGCAAACGGCAGGAATGCAACCCGGCGGGCCGCCGCCTTCCGGCGTGAAGCAGCCTTGCGTGCCCGGGTTTTGGCTGCCACGTCAGCTCCGCGCGACGATGAAGACGCCGAGCACGATGATTCCGATGCCGGCGAGCCGGGCTGGCGTCACCGCCTCACCAAACAGGTACCACGCGGCGATGGCGTTCACCACGTAGCCGATGGACAGCATCGGGTAGGCGACGCTGACCTCCGCGCGCGACAGCGCCAGTATCCACACCACCACGCTGATCACATAGCATCCAATACCGGAAAGAATATACGGCTGGGTCGCGATTTTCCAGCCGACCGGTATCACGTTGTGCGCCGAGAACTCGAATATGCCGACGGCATTGGTGCCGGACTTGAGCAGCAGCTG
>Ga0214473_10009902_pt1 | contig 11252 bp, 8 predicted proteins | sample RVTome_7_FD_203509 | JGI IMG/M metagenome (GOLD analysis project Ga0214473, IMG submission 203509) | Soil microbial communities from uranium-contaminated site in the Upper Colorado River Basin, Wyoming, United States - RVT98D197 | ecosystem: Environmental > Terrestrial > Soil > Contaminated >...
GGCGGCGGGCAACGGGGAGGCGCATATTGCACCCGGGGTGGCGCCGGTGTTGATGGACCGGCTTGCCAAGCTCAAAGCGTCCGTCACTGACGCTGATACGATCGGTCAGCGCTACATGGAACTCACCCCCAGAGAGCGCCAGGTCCTGGAACTGGTCGGGCACGGCCTGACCAATCCCCAGATCGCTGAACAACTGGTGGTGGAGGTCGGCACGGTGAAGAATCACGTCCACAGCATCCTGGAGAAGTTGGACAAGCGGACACGCGAGGAGGCGGCCGGCTATCTGCGCAGCCTTCCACCCGGTCTGGCCTGAAGGGTCCTTCGGGGGAACTTTCGGGCACATCAGCCGGATTATCGGCTCCCCTGATCCTCGGCGGCGGGCCGGCGTTGATCGCCGGTGCCGCCGTCATCGGTTCTCTGGCGATGCACTACGCAAAGTTGCCCGAGACGGTCGACGACCTGGAGACCATCGTGCAGGGCCAGTCCCGCTACGTCCCCAGGAGCCAGGCCGCCCTTAGGGTGGTCGCGCACCAGGTCTGCGGCGGGAAGGCCATCCCTGGAGCGCCAGTCACGGTCTCGTTGGCGCCCGCCGGCGGCGAGCGACCGGTCCAACTCTTCCAGGGCACGACCAACGCAGGCGGCGCGGCCGACGGGGGGTTCGCCGCTCGACCGCTCGTCAGAATCGGTCGACCACAAAGGGTCGCGACAGAACACTCTCACGAAACCGCTGGAGCGCTTCCTCGAATTTCATCGCCTCGGGACTCAGAGGGGGAATCTGACGCCTGCGGGCTTGCCATAGCTCATTCGCCTCGGCCAACAGGTCACCTTCATCCACCGTCAGAAGGCGGCCATCATCCAGCACCACCCTTCCATTGACGATTACCGTCCGCACAGAGGATCCGGTCTCAGAGAAGACCAATTGTTGATATGGATCATTGAGCGGCGTGAACGCCGGCGTGTGAATGTCCAGCAGCACCAGATCGGCCAGCGCGCCGGGATGGATCGAGCCGAGCTCACCTTGCAGACGCATGACCTTCGCCGCTTCCACGGTCGCCATTTGAAAGATCCGCCTTGCACTCACCCAGCGGCGATGATCGGACGAACGCACCGTGTGCATCAGTCCGGCGGTTTTCATCGCCTCGAACATGATTTGACTGTCATTGCTAGCTGCCCCATCACAGGCCAAAGCGACATGACCTCCCCGGCCCAGGATCTCCAGGATGGGCGCGAAACCGCTCCCCAACTTGAGATTGCAGACGGGGTTGTGGACAACGGTGGCGTCAGCCTCGACGATCGTCTCAATGTCATCATCGTCGACCCAGACACAATGGGCCAGGGATGCTCGTTCTTTCAGGACCCCAAGTTCTGCCAGATGGGCGACGGCCGATCGGCCGAGAAGTTCTCGGCAGGCGACCGCGTGCAGTTTCGTTTCCTCCACGTGCATGTGGAGGCCAGTGTCGTACCTTTCCGCAAGCTCGATCGATCCGACCAACAGCCGGTCCGAACACCACTGCACGCCCGACGGCCCCGCCAGACAGCGCAAGCGACCGTCGTGCTTCAGGTGCCAGGCCTGGAAGAAGTCGTCCAGGAGATCGAGATACTCGTCGGCGGATGAAGGCGGCGAGACACCATAGACCTCGCGGGACAGGTCGGGGTTCTCAGCCAGGATCAGCGCGTTCAGGCGGTGCTGGTCTTCGACCAACGGCGCCACGGCGGCGCGGATGCCCACCTCACGATAGGCGTTCATCACCGAGTCCAGCGCCGTCCTGCCCAACTTGCCGTTCACCCAGAAATGATCTACCACCGCTGTCGTCCCGGTCTTGAGCATTTCTATGGCACCGATCATTGCGCTGAGATAGATCTCCCGTTCGGTGAAAGCAAAGGAAGAACCGAAGATATCAGAGAGCCAGAACTCGAGAGGAAGTCCCTCATAGCGGCCCTTGAGCAGGTTCTCGGGGGAATGGCTGTGGGCGTTGATCAGCCCCGGGATCATCAGTCGCCCCCTGCCGGGGATGCGTCTGGTCTCCGGCTCGGGCTCGACGGGATCGGACGTAACGCGCACGATCCGTCCGTTGCTCACGACGACATTCTGCCCTTCAAGCATGTGCTCCTGATCGGGACTCAGGAGTTGGGCGTTTTCGATGAGAATGTCCATCTCACCTGCTCTTTCCATGCGACGCCACCCCCGGCTGGTCGTATTCTCCGCGCCGTTCAGCGGGCGACTTTCCTCTCCTCAGAGCAGCTTCCGCAGCCGGCGAAAGGTCTGGAAGAGATTCACCAGGCGCCCGACCCGATCGACAAGCCGTCTGCGACTTAGCGGGGGTACGATCCCCAACTCCCTCAGGACAACCTGGGCGGCATTGTAGCCGGGTATGCCGCTCACTCCGCCGCCCGGATGAGTCCCGCTCCCCGTCAGGTAGAGGCCGTGGACAGGTGTCCGGTATCCCGCCAAGGCCGGGATTGGCCGGTTTCCAAGGAGCTGGTCGAGGGTCATGTCCAGGTGGTTCGGGTTCCCGGCCTGGCTTCCGATCCGCCTGCGCCAATCCATCGGTGAGGTGATTTGCCGTGCGATGATCCTCTGGCTCACACCGGGGGCATATTGACCGAGTACGTCGATCAACCGATCGGCATAGGCCTCGGCGGTCTCGCCCCACGACTTTCCGTCGCGCCGCACGAAAGGAGCCAGCGCCGAGAGCCACAACGTGTGACCTCCAGGCGGCGCGAGCGTTGGATCGAGGATCGAGGCCGAGGCAGCCATAAGCGCTGGTTGTTCGGGGGTAAAACCCCGCGAGATATCGGCGAAGGCCATTTCAAGGTATTCCAGGGAAGGACAAAGGAGCTGCATAGCTGCGCTAAACTCACTGCCATGCGGGAACCGGCTCCAATCGAGAGGCCCGCTCAATGCACAGTCGACCTTGAACTCGGAGACGTTTGTACCGCCTGAATGCGCCCCGCGCAGCCGTGCTCGCATCGCAGGGTCGGTATGCTCATCGGCGACCAGCTCGAAGAATACCCGCCGGGCGTCGAGGGAGGCGACAACCGCGTGTGCCGCTGTGACCGACCGACCATCCCGAAGCTTAACGCCGATCGCCTGGCGGTCGACAACCGTGATCTGCACGACTTCGGCATCCGTCTCGACGAGACCCCCGTGCGCCTCAATCGAGGCCGCCAGCGCCCCATTCAAGACGCCGGACCCTCCCTTCGGTCGACCAACGCCGCTGAGGTGGGACGCCGCCAGAATGCACGGGGCGAAACCCGCACCCAATTGAGATGGCGCAGTCTGAGTATGAGCGGCGTAGTAGCCGATCGCAGCCTTGACCTTTGGGCTGGTGAACCAGCTTTCAAGCAGGCTTCGGGGGCTGGTCAGGAACGTCCAGACCAACTGGGCGACATCCAGCCCTCCTTCGACCTCCATCAGGCCGGCGAGCTCAGCGAATGAAGGTGGCGGTCCGTAGCTCACAGCGTCGAATAAACCGAGAACGGCCTCGGAGAACGCTGTAAACCGTCGGTATGCCTGGGCATCCTCCGATGAGTGCTCTTCGAGCACCTCAACCGTTCGGTCGATGCTCCGGTAGATCGGGATGTCGGAGCCGTCCGGGAATGGGAAGAGATACAGCGCCTCACGGAAGAGGTATTCCAGCCCGTAGTCACTGAGCTGCAATTCCGCCAGGATGGGTGAATCCAGGATGGTGTTGTGATCGATCGCACCGATATTGAGCTTGTAGCCCGGCGCGCCGGGGATCTCTTCGGTCGTGTTGCAGCCGCCCAGGACCGGATTCTTCTCCGCGACCAGGACGCGCAGGCCCGACCTGGCGAGATACGCGGCACACACCAGTCCGTTGTGGCCGCCGCCCACGATGATGCAGTCGAAGTCCGACATCTGGGCTGTTATCGAATACCGATCAAATCACCGGGCGGCCCTTGTCGTACACCAGTCGGCCGTCCAGGAAGACACAGGCGTCCATGAGGATCGCGTCGATGTGGCAAGGTGCCTTGACGGAACCTCCGATGGCGTAATTGCTGCCGATACCGATATGGGCGTGACCCAGCCGACCAAGGTCTTCCAGATTCGTCGCGCACTGGCGGGCCACAGGGTTGAGGCCGATCCCAAACTCGGCCACATTGTAGGCTGTGGGGTCTCGGAAGGCAGCCAGGCTCCTTGAGAATTCATCCGCCAGCGGCCCTCCCCGGATTTCACGGATCATCCCGCCCTGCATCATGAGCGTGATCGGCTCGTGGCGCGTGATGCCCAGGCTCATCACGCGGACATCGATGACGGCCACTCCTTCCGCCGTGCCCTCGATCGGCGAGATGTTGATCTCACTATTGGGGATGGCGGCAAACTGCCCCGGCTCCCGGAATAGCCCGGTCTCGTACTGCACTGGCCTACCGCGGACAACCCCGCGGTAATCGGTGCCGCTCTCACTTGTGATACGCATTTCCCTCGATTGATCGAGCTGCGCTCCCAGGCTCCGTCCCAATCGATCACACGCCTCGAAGTCAGCCAGAATCCCTCCGACACACAGCGCGTCCTCGGTAATCTCGCACATTGTCGCCCCGCGGGCCCCTCGCTGGATCGCCTGGATCCGGGCATCCGTATGGGTCTGGGAAAATGTCGAAGGCAAGAAAAAGACATCTGCCTCGCGGCAGGCGCCCACGACCGGCTCCGGAAGCTGGGCCCCGTGGGCACCTGTGGGGGTGATGATGACAATCGTCGGGACCGCGCCCACGGCGTGCGCCGCAGCCGCCAGGACCTCGGCAATTCGAATCTTGTTAGTATCGGTGGAAATGACAACCTTCTCGCCGGTTTTCACTCCGCCGCAGTTCATCGCCCGCATCGCCCCCCGCATCATTTCGATGAAGCTGGAGGGCGAGGGAGTGTAGTGAAGATAAGTGATGGGCCATGTCACGGTGATCTCTCCTCAACGGATTGGGGCACAACCTCAGGCGAGAGGGGCGAACATGCGACGCGAGGCATCCTCGACCCTACTTGATCCCGACATACCAGCCCATCGGGCTGGGATCGGGCGATCTCGCCAGCTCGATTTGCTTGAAGCCGGCACCCTTCAACCAGGCCTTCACTTCTTGCTCGCTGTACACATTGCCGCCCAAGTTCTCGACGAGCATCATCACCGCGAACACTGCGCTCACCGTCGGTTGAACACGATCTGGACCGAGCAAGAAATCGTAGATGACGACGCGGTCACCGCGTTCCAGGGAGCGGAAAGCCTTCGCCAGCAATTCCTGGCAGACGGGGGGAGGGTGGTCATGAAACACATTGGAGAACAAGATGACTTCGTGGCCGCGAGCGAACTCGTCGGTCAGGAAATCCGCCGGAATCACGCGAATCTGATCGGTGAGACCCGCTGCGCCGATGAACTTCCGGCTCCACGGCGCAACTTCAGGCAGCTCCAGTAGCGTGACCTGCATTTCGGGGAATCGATGGGCCAGGCGCACTGCATAACTCCCTACCCCGCCTCCGACATCAAGCAGGCTCCGGCAGCCAACAAGGTCGAGACGTTCTACGAAGTCCGCGCCGAATATCTGAGCGATATCGTCCAGGGCAAGCAGGAATGCTCGGGTGGCCTCCGGATCGCGTCGGGCCCTCTCCCGAATCGGCGCAAGTGCGGGCGCATCTTCTCGGACGCACCGGTCGAGGTTGGCCCATGCCTCATAGAAGGTCGTCTCCTTTTCTACCAGCCGCCCCAGGTACCCCGGCTGGGCGTTGACCAGAGTTCCCCGCGTGAGGGGTGTATTGGCATAGCGGCCGTCGATGAGGGTAAGCAAACCTAGTGCGACGCAAGCCCGAACGAGGATCCCCAGCGATCGCTCCGGCAGGCCAAGTCGGTGCGCCAACTCGTCCAGAGCGAGGACGTCGTGGCCGAGTTCGCTGAAGATGCCGAGAGAGTGAGCCGCCATGAGGATTGCCGGGGTTTGGTATTGGGTCAGCAGGGCCAGCAATCCGTTGGCGTGGATCGATGCCTGATCCGCCGGGCCGGATCCAGAATGCGGAGCGGTATCTGGACCGAGGACCTGGTTCAAGAGGGAGTCCTCTCCTCAACCCTGGCCATGTTCACCACACATCCTTCATGGCTCGGGCGTACGCTGGCGGCGTAGCGAGCCAGGTAACCTGTGAGATCGGCCTCCGGGGCCTTCCAGACCTCACGCCGGCGGTCCAACTCCTGCGTCGAAACTCGCAACTCCAGCCGCCGGGCGGGGAGATCGACCTCGATCTCATCGCCCTCCTCAACGAGGGCCAACGGACCACCAGCCGCCGCCTCGGGTGAGACATGGCCGATACACGCTCCGCGAGAAGCCCCGGAGAATCGACCGTCCGTCACCAACGAAACTGACCCGCCCAGTTCCTGTCCGACGAGAAGCGTCGCCGGGATGTGCATCTCGGGCATGCCTGGCGCCCCGCGAGGCCCAACGTAACGGATGACAACCACGTCGCCGGGGGAGACCTTGCCGTCTCGAAAAGCTTCGACGGCAGTGTCTTCTCCGTCGAAGACCCTGGCCCGACCACGATGCTGGCGCATGGCGGATGAGACAGCGCTTTGTTTCACCACTGCACCTTGGGGGGCCAGGTTCCCATAGAGCACTGCCAGTCCGCCTTCGCCTGCCAGCGGGTCGATCACAGAGTGAATCACCTCGCGATCCCGATTGACGACGCCCTCCAACTCCTCCCGCCACGTGCGGCCCGTCACGGTCCGTTCTTCGACAGACACAAGGTCACCAAGTTCGAGCATCACGGCCGGGATCCCCCCGGCATGCTCGAGTGCCTGCAGCGCCCGGCGTCCGCTGGGCATCACATCGCACAGGTAAGGCGTCCTTCGGCTGATCCGATCAAAGGCCTGCAACTCCATCGGCAGTCCGGCCTCGTGGCAGAGCGCCAACAAGTGCAGGATGACATTCGTCGACCCCCCGATCGCGGCACAGACTGCGATCGCGTTGGCCACAGACCGTTCTGACAGGATCTGACGCGGGCGCAGGTCGACTTGGAGAAGCGCCATCGCCTGCTCGCCCGCCCGCCTGGCCTCCTCCCTTTTCTTGGGGTCCACGGCATGCGTCGTCCCACTCCCGGGCAAGGCCATCCCCAGGGCTTCCGCCACACAGGCCATGCTGTTGGCGGTGCCCATCATGGAACACGAACCAGGGCCGGGGCAGACGTGATCCTCGATCTCCTGCAACTCGTCGGCGTCGATCTCGCCGCGCATAAAGCGACTGCTCGCCTCGCGCGCGTGGTAGACGGCGAGATCGCGGCCGCGAAGCCGGCCGGGGAGCATGGCTCCCCCGGGCAAGACCACCGTCGGAAGGTTCAGGCGTGCCGCCGCCATCAGCCCGGCGGGGAGGCTCTTGTCGCACGAGGTGACGATAACCAGCGCATCGAAGGCATGGGCCACCGCCACCAGTTCGATGGAGTCGGCGATCAGCTCGCGGCTGGGGAGTGACATCCGCATCCCGGCGTGCCCCATGGCCAGTCCGTCGCACACGCTGATCGTGTTAACTTCCAGCGGCGTTCCTCCGGCCGCCGCCACCCCACCCGCGACGTGTTGGGAGAGCTCGCGCAGGTGCACGTGCCCCGGATGCGCGCCGCTCCAGGTGCTGACGATTCCCACGAACGGCCGGCCCATATCCTCCGAGGTCATCCCAAGGGCATGCAGCAGCCCGCGCTGCCCTGCCCGCTCCGGCCCTTCAACGATTCGACGGCTTGGTCTTTCACTCATCGCGCAACCGCTTCCGGCTTGCCCGATTCAGGCCATCCCTAACTCGTGCTCGGCCTGCGAGATGGCGCGTTCAGTGATGCTTAGCATCTCATCGACTTCGTTCTTCGAGATGGTCAAGGGTGGACAGAACTCGATGATGTCCTCGACCTGACGCAAGATCAGTCCCTCGTGCAGGGCCAGGCTCATGACGCGCTCGCAGAACCGGTCCGTTTCGGCGAAATGGGCCCTGGTCTCCTTGTCCTTGACAAACTCGATAGCTGTGATGAGCCCCAACCCGCGGACATCGCCGACACTGGGATGGTCCTCCAGCGCGTGCAGCCCTTCGAGGAGGTAACTGCCGACCTCGGCCGCGTTGTGGACGAGGTCTTCACGCTCGATAATCTCGATATTCTTCAACCCCATCAGCGTCGAAATGGGATGGTTGCTGTAGGTGTGTACGTGCATGAAGACGGGCATATCTTCGACGATGAATCGCTTGCAGGCGGTCGCGCCCAGGGGGGCATAGCCCGAGGTGATCCCTTTGGCCATCACGACGATGTCCGGCTCCACGCCAAAGTGATCGATGGCGAACATCTTCCCCGTCCGTCCGAATCCGCCGACAACCTCGTCGTCGATGAGCAACACCCCGTACTGGTCGCAGATCTCTCGCAGGCGCCGCCAATACTCAGGCGGCGGGACGATGCACCCTCCGGCGGCCATCACGACCTCGCCGATCACGGCCACCACATTCTCCGGGCCCTCGAATTCGATCATCTGGCCGATGGCTTCAGCGCACAGGACCTCACACTCCGGATAGCTCATGCCGAACGGACAGCGATAACAGTACGGCGGCGGGGCGAAGTAGTAACCGGGGGGGAGGGGCTCCATAATCTCTCTCAGCGGGTACATAGTGCCTGTGGCGGCCAGGGCCCCCATCGTTGAGCCGTGGTAGGCTCGTCGCCGGGAGATGATCTTGTACTTGCGGCGAAACCCCTTGTGATAGGCCCATTGCTTTGCCAATTTGAAGGCCGACTCGACGGCCTCGCTCCCGTCCTGGGTGAAGAAGACATAAGGCATATCGCCGGGAAGGATCTCAGACAGTTTCTCGGCAAGCTGGATCGGAGGCGCAGAGATGTATCCGTAAGGACAGAAGTAGTGGAGCGTCTTGGCCTGTTCGTACATCGCCTTCGCCATCTCTTCTCGGCCATATCCGATGTGCACGGCGTAGACTCCGCTCGACATCGAGTCCATATATCGTTTGCCGTCGCTGTCCCAGAGGTAGATCCCTTCGCCACGCGTGAAAACCAACGGGCCCAGCTCTGCGACTTTCGCCGGCGTGACCGCCGGAAAGATGACGTGCTCGACTGCCTTACGCTGAAGCTCGGTCATGTGCCCGGCCATCGTGATCGCTCCTCTCTCATATGCCGAATGCGGCGCGCGCGGCGGAGTGGACAGCGCTGCGAATGGAAGCAGGATTGGCACAATCGCCGATCGGTATCACTTTGGGCGCCACTTGCTGCCAACTGTCGACCGCCTCGTCGTTCGGCCGGCGCCCCAACGCCACCACGACGGTATCCGCCGGTTTCAGCCACTCCTGCCCATCGACCTTGACGGCAACTCCCTGATCCGTGATCTCGAGCACCTCCGACATCGTGGCGATCATCACGCCGGCTTCCTTCAGCATTTCCTTGAGCATCATCGAGCGCCCGACGTATCTCAGGTAGGGCGCCTGGGCGATCTGCTCGCCGGCTTCGATGAGCGTGACTTTGTGTTCGTTTCGTGCCAAAGACAAGGCCGTCTCGGCGCCTTCGTGACCGCCGAGGACGACCACCCGGTCACCGATCTCGGCCGTCCCAGCCAGATAGTCGAGCACGCCGACAACGTTCCGGCGGTCGGCCCCTGGAACATCCAGACACCTCATCCGCGCGCCGACAGCCAGGAGGATCACATCCGGGCTATCTCGCCGCACCACTTCGGGTGTGGCTTCCATGGCCAATTGAATCTCGACGGGGAGCTTCTTTAGCTGCTCGGACTCCCACTCGCAGATGTTGTGCAATTCATTCATATAGACACGTGGAGTGCGCGAGGCGAGGTTTGTGACTCCGCCTACCGCGTCCGATTTCTCGTAGAGCCGGACGCGATGCCCCTTGAGGGCGGCCAGGCGAGCGGCTTCCAGACCGGCCGGTCCGCCCCCGATGACCACCACCGTTTTGGCCGGGGTTTGGCGCTCCATCAGCCTGCGATACTCAGCCTCACGCGTGACCTCATAGTTGATGGCACAGTCCGCCACCCATTGAACGATGTGACGATCAGAACACCCGATGTCACACGCGATGCACTTACGCACGTCCCCGTAGCGCCCCTCCCGCATCTTGTTGGGCAACTCCGGATCGGCCAGGCTCTGTCGCGCCAGGGCGACCATGTCGACCTTGTTCTGCGAGAAGATCCGCTCGATCAACTTGGGGTCGTTGATCCGCCCTACTCCGATGACCGGGATGTTCACTCGCTGGCGGACCTGCTCCGCCAAATGAAGGATGGTCGCCTTGGGTTGGTAGAGGGGCTGGATGTTGAAGAAGACCTTCTCCTGAATTCCGGCCGACACGTCTATGCAGTCGACGCCCAGCTCCTCGAGCAGCGGCCCGTACACGTTCGCCGTCTCATCTATGGTCAACCCGGCCTCGCCCAGATATTCATCAGCGCTCACCCGGAAGAAGATCGGGTAGGCGGGACCGACTGCCTGGCGGACCGCTTTGACCAGTTGCTTCACGAACAGGTACCGATCGCGGCCGTATTCGTCGGAGCGCTTGTTACAGTAAGGCGAAACGAACTGCGAGATCAAGAAGCCGTGAGCGCCGTGGATCATCACACCGTCAAACCGGGCAGCCTGAGCACGCAACGCGGCCTCGACCCAGGCCTGTATCAACTCTCCGATTTCGCCGACGCTCAGCCCGCGCGGGGGCTCGGTCAACGGCGGCGTTTCATCGGACGGAGCCAGTGGTTGGGAACCGGTGAAACGCCGAGGGGCGACCCGACCCCCGTGAACCAGTTGGATGGTGCACATTGATCCGTTGTTGTGGATGGCGTCGGCCAGTTCGCTCAGACCGGGGATTTGCCGGTCAGAATAAATCCCAAGCATCCGTCCAAACAGGGTCCCGTCCTGCCGGATGTAAGAGGCTTCTACGTGGACAAGCCCGAATCCCCCTGCAGCCTTGGCGGCATAGTAGTCCAGCATTCTGGGTGTAACATGCCCTTCTTCCGTGGCATGATTCATCACCATGGGGGCTGCAACCAGCCGATTCTTCAGAGTCAGTCCGCCGACGCGAATCGGGGTGAACGCCTTGGTCCGACCATTCTCCATGTCGATCGCGCCCCGGAAACCGTGCCCGGACCGGGCCGGGTGAGGCGCATTCTCCTTTCTGCTGCTGGCCGCTCGCTTACGCTAGCGGGCTCCTCAGGTCGTCGCCGTGCATGCCAGTCCTCGCGCCGCGGTTGGTCGGCGGATGATTCCTTGTCCGGCGATCCCTCATTCGCCCTCCCCCGCGTGGA
>Ga0214473_10009903_pt1 | contig 11251 bp, 9 predicted proteins | sample RVTome_7_FD_203509 | JGI IMG/M metagenome (GOLD analysis project Ga0214473, IMG submission 203509) | Soil microbial communities from uranium-contaminated site in the Upper Colorado River Basin, Wyoming, United States - RVT98D197 | ecosystem: Environmental > Terrestrial > Soil > Contaminated >...
CACGAGCGTCATCGGGTTCGCGTTGAACGTCCCCGCGTGAGCGATGCGCGCCCCGCCGGCCGCCGTGGGGTCGTACTGCGCCATGATGTCCCGCCGCCCGCCGAAGGCGCCGATCGGCAACCCGCCGCCGATGATCTTCCCGAAGCAGGAGAGATCCGGGGTCACGCCGAAGAGCTCCTGGGCGCCGCCGGGCGCGATCCGGAGGCTCTGCACCTCGTCGTAGATCAGGACGATGTGGAGCTCCTCCGTCAGCTTCCGGATGCCCCGGAGGAACTCCGGGTCGCCGGGGACGTAGCCGAAGCTCGACACGACCGGCTCCATGATGAGCGCGCCCACCTCGTCCTTGTGGGCGCGGAGGATGCGGTCGCAGGCGGCGAGGTCGTTGTACGGGAGCACGATCACGTCCCGGAGGACGCCCGGCGGCTGGCCCGGGTACTCCGGAATCGCCGTCGGGCCCGCCGGATCGAGCCGGTCCGCCGGCGGCTTGACGCTCACCGCGACGTGCTCGTGGGCACCGTGATAGCCGCCCTCGAACTTGGCGAGCTTGTGCTTGCCCGTGAAGGCCCAGGCGGCCCGGATGGCCATCAGCGTCCCCTCGGTCCCCGAGTTCGTGAAGCGGATCGTGTCGAGCGAGGGGATGCGGTCACAGAGGAGCTTCGCGACCCGGACCTGCACCTCGGTCGGCGTGCTGAACGCCGTGCCCTTGCGGATCTGCTCGCCGAGCGCCTCGACCACCATGGGATTGGCGTGGCCGACGATGAGCGTCGTCGCGTTCAGCATGAAGTCGAGGTAGCGGTTGCCGTCCACGTCGTAGACGTAGTGGCCGTCGCCATGATCCGCGAAGAAGGGATAGGGCGCGAAGTACGCGGTCCCGCGCGAGCTGCCGCCGGGCAGGACCTCCTCGGCCTCGGCCTGGAGCGCCCGGGACTTGGGGGTCTTCGCGACGTACCGCTCGATCTCACGTGCCACGGCTGTCGAGGTCATCCCGCTCTCCTTCAGGCATCCGGCAGGCATCCGGAGGGTTCTCGGTGGACGGCACCCGCGCCGAAATGATTCCACGACCGTCGGCGCGCCGCAAGGCCCCGGTAGGCCGGGGTTTACGAGGGGGCGCCGCCCCGGCATCCTGGAATGGCGATGGACGCCCGAGTCAAGCAGGCGCTCGAGACCGATCGCACCATCGACATCACGACGACCGGACGGACGACCGGCCGCCCGCACCGGATCGAGATGTGGTTCCACAACCTCGGCGGCCAGCTCTACCTCACCGGGACGCCGGGGACCCGGGGCTGGCACGCCAACCTCCTGACCCACCCGGAGTTCATCTTCCATCTCAAGGGCACCGTCCGGGCCGACCTGCGCGCCCGCGCCACGCCCATCCTGGACCCGGCAGGGCGCCGGACGATCCTCTCTCGCCTCCTCGATCGACTGGGGCATGCGACGGAGCTGGACGCCTGGGTCCGCGAGAGCCCGCTGGTCGAGGTGGAGATCCTCGAGAGCGAGCACGGGTCCGGCCCGGCCCGACCGTCGACGACCTGAAGGCCACGCGGGCCGGCTGACCGAGCCAGCCGCCAGGCAGCCGGGTGAGCGCGCCCGGGATGCGCGCCCTGGACACCCGCACCGCGCTCGGGTACCGTCGGCGAGGCCACGCGCGGCATCCGGGCCAACCCGGGGGGCGGGGCTCCGAAGGAGGCGCGCGGTGGATCGGCCCCAGAGCGTGACGCGGGCGCTCGTCAACATGGCGGGCGCCGCGGTCGCGTTCGCGATCCTGAACGCCGCCGTCAAGTCCCTCCGGGGCGAGATCCCGACGGTCCAGCTCGTGTGGGTGCGGACGCTGGGCCACCTCCTCTTCGTGGTCGCGGCCTTCGCCCCACGCCACGGACTGCGGCTCCTCGAGACGCGACACCCGGTCTTCCAGCTCGCCCGCTCCTGCCTCCTGCTCGCCTCCACCGGGTTCTACTTCACGGCGATCGGCTTCGTCACGCTCGCTACCGCGGCCACGATCTCGTTCATGACGCCCTGCCTCATCGCGATCCTCGCGGGGCCGCTCCTCGGCGAGCGCGTCGGACCCCGCCGGTGGATCGCGGTCGCGGTCGGCTTCCTCGGAGTGCTCGTCGTCGCGCGGCCCGACGCCGACGCCACCAACCTCGCGTCGCTGCTGGTCCTGGGAAGCGCGGGGTGCTCGGCCCTCTACGATCTCCTCACCCGCCGCGTCGTGGCGAGCGACCCCCCGGAGACGACGGTCGGATACGCGGCGGTCGTCGGGACGGTCGTGCTGAGCGTCGTGGTGCCGTTCGCGTGGGTCAGCCCGCGCTCCGCCGGAAGCCTCGCGGTCATGCTGAGCCTCGGGCTCTGGGGCGGGCTCGGCCACTACCTCACCGCCCGGGCGTACCAGGAGGCCCCCGCCTCGGTGGTCGCGCCCTTCAGCTACCTCCAGCTCCTCGGCGCGGCTGTCACCGGATACCTGGTGTTCGACGAGGTGCCCGGCGCCGGGGTGTGGATCGGGGCCGCGCTCATCGTCGCCAGCGGTCTCTTCCTCGTCTATGCGGAGGGCCGCGCCCGCCGGCTCTGACCGGACCCCGCCACGCCCCGGCGCCCGTTGGCGGACTGTTACGTTTCTGTTACGGTGGACACGCCGTCGCTGCCACTCGGGTCCCTGCCGGTGAGCCGGGACGACAGGAGGACCTGAGCTGGCCCCCGTCCGCGTCGACTCCCACTGGCGCTATCACGATCTCCAGGCGCTGGTGCACGAGAACACACGGCTCCGCATGGTGATCCTGCCGGAGCTCGGCGCCAAGGTGCACGCGCTCGTGGACAAGCGCCTGGACCGGGACGTGCTCTGGCACAACCCGCGGCTCGAGCCGAGACGGCCCGTCTTCGGGCAGAACTTCGACGACTGGTGGTCCGGCGGCTGGGACGAGGTGTTCCCCACCTGCGACGTGAGCACGTACCAGGGGGAGACGTACCCGTATCTGGGGGAGCTCTGGTCCCTGCCCTGGAGCTGGACCGTCGAGTCGGCCGGGCCCGACGCGGGCGCGGTCCATCTCGCCCGGACGACGGTCATCGCGCCGGCGCGGATGGAGCGCTGGGTCCGGCTCGATGGCGACGCCCCGGTGGTCCGGTTCCGCCACCGGCTCACGAACATCGGCACGCGCCCGCTCGACTTCGTCTGGGGGATCCACCCCTGCCTCGCGGCCGAGGCGGGCTTCCGGATCGACGTGCCAGGCCGCCAGGCGATCGTGGGCCACACGGTCACGGAGGCGTTCGGGCCCGTGGGGACCACTTATCGGTGGCCGGAGGCGCCCGGCGCCGACGGGCCCCACGACATGCGCACGGTGCCGCCGGCGAGCCAGGGCTCGTGCGAGGGGCACTACGTCACGGAGCTCGAGGCGGGATGGGTCGCCCTGACCGACCCGGGCCGTGAGGCCGGTGTGGGGCTCGTCTTCCCGCGCGAGGTGTTCCCGGTGGTCTGGTGCTGGATGGTCTATGGCGGCTGGCGCGGCCATCACCACGTGGCGCTCGAGCCCTGGACGGGCTGGCCCCACCAGCTCGACCGGGCGGTGGCCGCGGGGCGTCACCGGACGCTGGCGCCGGGCGCGGCGCTCGAGTGCGAGACGCTCGCGGTGCTGTACCACGGGTTCCGCACGGTCGGTCACATCGATCAGAACGGAACGGTGCACGCCTGACGGCGTGAGAAGGAGGAGTGTCATGCAGCGGAGGGTGATCAGCATAGCAGGCGCGGTCGTCGCGGCCCTGGTGGCCGGCCTGGCGCTCGGCGGGCGCCCGGCGGCGGCGCAGGGATCCGAGGGAGAGGTGGTCGTCTACACCGCCGCTCAGAGCACGATCGTCCAGGCCATCGGTCCGATGTTCGAGAAGAAGACCGGCATCAAGGTGAGCTTCGTCGAGGCCGGCACCGGCGAGATCCTGAAGCGGGCGCGCGCGGAGGCGGCGAACCCGCTCGGGGACGTGCTCTGGGCGCTCGGCGCCGAGGGCATGGCGGCCAACGCCGACCTCCTCGAGCCCTACACGGTGGCCGACGACGCCAAGATCGCCGCCATCTACAAGAAGGGCATGGCCGGCGGCCGCATCACGCCGAACAACGTGACGCCGATGGTCATCGTCCACAACACGAAGCTCCTGCCGGCCGCCGAGGCGCCGAAGACCTGGCGAAGCCTCGCCGACGCCCGCTGGAAGGACCAGATCGCCTACGCGGCCGCCGACAAGTCGGGCTCGTCCTACACGATCCTGGCGACCCTCCTGACCGTGTTCGGCGACAACGACGCCGGCTGGAAGGTGGTCGAGGACATCATGAAGAACGCGAAGATCCTGCCCTCGTCGAGCCGCGTCCCGAAGGGGGTGGCCGACGGCGAGTACCAGGCGGGGCTCACCTACGAGGACGCCGCCATGCGCCAGGTCAAGGGCGGGGCGCCGATGGGCGTCGTCTATCCGCAGGACGGCACCTCCATCCCGCCCGACGGCAACGCGATCCTGAAGGGGGCGAAGCATCCCAAGGCGGCGCGCTCCTTCATGGACTACGCCGTCTCGAAGGAAGTGATGGACCTCCTCGCGCAGAAGTTCGCCTTGCGCTCGGCGCGGAGCGACGTGGCGGCGCCCGAGGGCTTCCCCGCGATGGACGCGATCAAGGCCGTGGCCTACGACATGGAATGGGCGGGGAAGGGTTACGCCACCCTGATCAAGCGCTGGCAGGACGTCATCGTCCGCGTGAAGTGACGGCCACGGATCCGGCGACGCCGCGATGAGGCGGCTCGACGCCTGGGACGGCGTCGCCGGACTCGGCTTCCTGCTCCTGGGCGCGCTGCTCGTCCTGCCGCTCGGCAAGCTCCTCCTCGCCAGCGTGGTCACGCCCGAGGGCCAGCTCACCCTGCGCCCGTACGCCGAGTTCCTCGGGCGGCCCTACTACAGCCGGACGATCGGGCACTCCTTCCTCGTGAGCGGCCTGGTCACCGCCGCCTCCCTCCTCGTCGCCGCGCCGCTTGCCTGGATCGTCGCCCGCATCGCGATGCCTGGCGCCTTCCTCCTGCGCACGCTCGCGATCCTCCCCCTCGTGTCGCCCCCGTTCATCGGCGCCTACTCGTGGATCCTCCTGCTGGGCCGCGCCGGCTACGTCACCCAGGCGTTCCAGGCCTGGGGGATCCGGCTCCCCACCGTCTACGGGATGCACGGGATCGTGCTGGCGCTGACGCTGAACCTCTACCCGCTCGTCTTCCTCGTCCTGCTGAGCGGCCTCCGGACCATGGACCACTCGCTCGAGGAGGCCGCCGCCGGGCTCGGCGCGCGCCGGGGACGCGTCTTCCGGACCGTGACCGCGCCGGTCCTGCTCCCGTCGATCCTCGGAGGCGCGCTGCTCGTCTTCCTCACGGCGTTCGCCGACTTCGGCGCCCCCATGATCATCGGCGAGGGCTACCAGGTGCTGCCGACCATCGTCTACAGCCTCTTCGTGGACGAGATGGGCGGCCCGCCCATCCTGGCGAGCGCGGCCGCGAGCATCCTCGTCCTCTGCACCTCGATCCTGCTGCTCCTCCAGTGGTGGCTGACCGGGCGGCGGAGCTACGCGATGAGCCAGCTGCGGCCCGCGCCGCTGGCCCGGCCGCGGCCGCTCGCCCGGGCGCTCCTCATCGGCTACGCCTACGGCGTGGTCGGCCTGTCGCTGGTCCCGGCCGCCGTCGTCGCGGTCACCTCCTTCTTCGAGGCGCGGGGGCCCGTCCTCTACCCTCGGTTCAGCCTCGGCAACTACCGCGAAGTCCTGTTCAACGTGCCCGGGGCGATCGTCAACAGCTTCACGCTGTCCGGCATCGCGACGGCGCTCGGCGTCGCGCTCGGAACCTTGATCGCCTACCTCGTGGTCCGCCGCCGCTCGGCGGTCACGGCCGCGCTCGACTCGGCGGTGATGCTCCCCTACGCCATCCCCGGCACCGTCATCGGCATCGCGTACATCGTCGCCTTCAACTCGCCGCCGCTCGTGCTCACGGGGACCGCCGCGATCCTGGTGCTCGCCTACTGGGTGCGGCGCCTCCCCTACTCGGTCCGCGCGGGGGCCGCGATCCTCCAGCAGATCGACCCGGCCATCGAGGAGGCGTCGGTGAGCCTCGGCGTCCCGCCGCTCCGGACCTTCGCGCGCGTCACCGCGCGCTTGATGCTCCCCGGGATCGTCTCCGGCGCCATCCTCACGTGGGTCCAGACGATCACCGAGATCAGCGCGACGGTCTTCCTCTACACGGCGGCCTGGTCGACGGTGACGGTGGTCATCTACCGGCAGGTGAGCAGCAGCAACTTCGGCGCCGCCGCCGCGGCGTCGACTTTCCTTCTGGCCGCCGTCTTCGTCCCGGTTCTCCTCGTGAACTGGGCCCTGGGCGAGCGCGCGGTCGGCGAGATCTGACGGTGAGCACGGGGCTCGAGGTGTCCGGGCTCGTCAAGCGCTACGGGGCCCAGACCGCGCTCGACGGTGTCTCGGTGACCGCCGGCGCGGGCGAGTTCTTCACGCTCCTCGGGCCGAGCGGCTGCGGCAAGACGACCCTTCTCCGCTGCGTGGCGGGCTTCGCCCGGCCGGATGGGGGCCGCATCGTCTGCGACGGCGCCCGGCTCGACACGCTGCCGGCGCACGCGCGGGACATCGGGATGGTCTTCCAGAACTACGCCATCTTCCCGCACCTCTCGGTGCGGGAGAACATCGCCTACGGTCTGCGCGCGCGGCGCGTCCCGGCGCCCGAGCTCGCCCGGCGCGTCGGCGAGGCGCTCGACCTGGTCCAGATGGCCGATCTCGCCACGCGGATGCCGACCCAGCTCTCCGGCGGCCAGCAGCAGCGGGTCGCCCTCGCGCGGGCGCTCGTCGTGCGCCCGCGGCTCCTCTTGATGGACGAGCCGCTCTCGAACCTCGACGCCCGGCTCCGCGTGACTATGCGCGGGGAGATCCGCCGGATCCAGCGGGAGCTCGGCATCACCACGCTCTACGTCACTCACGACCAGGAGGAAGCGCTCGCGGTGTCCGATCGCGTGGCCGTGATGGAGCGGGGCCGCGTGGAGCAGGTCGGGACGCCGTGGGAGGTGTACGCGGAGCCCCGGACCGCGTTCGTCGCGCAGTTCGTGGGGCTCAGCAACGCGGTCGAGGGCATGGTCGTTGCGCGCGAGGGGCGTCGGGTAACGGTCGACGCTGGAGGCCTTCGTCTCGAGGGCGAGACGGACCTGCCGGACCCGCGGCTCCTGGCGGTCTTCCGGCCCGAGGCCGTCCAGCTCCACGTCGCCGGGACGGCGCCCGCAGGCCCCTCGGGCGGCGAGGGCCGGCTGGCGGGCGCGGAGTTCCTGGGCGCGGTGCTCCGCTGCGGGATCCGGACCCCGGCCGGGGCCTTGATCGTGGCCGACGTCCACAAGCCCACCGGTCACGCGGTGAAGACGGAGGGCCAGCCCGTGCGCTTCACCGTCGCGCCCGGCGACGTCCGCTTCTTTCCCGTGGCGGCGCCGCGATGACCCCGGCGCCCGGACCGTCCATGCGCGCCGTCGTGGTCCGGGGGCCGCACCAGATGGTGCTCGAGCACCGGCCACGGCCGACGCCCGGGCCCGAGCAGGCCCTGGTACGCGTCCGGTACAGCGCCTGCTGCGCGACCGACTTCGATCTCATCGACGGGACCATGCCGGATCAGGCCCGCTATCCGATCGTTCTCGGCCACGAGTGGAGCGGCGAGGTCGTCGAGGCGCCAGCGGCATTCCAGGCCCTGGTCGGCCAGCCGGTCGTCGCCGACAACCTGGTGACGTGCGGGCAGTGCCCCGCCTGTCTCGCCGGGCGGCCGAATCTCTGCGTTCGGATGGACGAGCTCGGGTTCAGCCTCGACGGCGCCCATGCCGACTACCTGGTCACTCTCGCCCGGAGCGTGCGGGTGCTGCCGCCCGGTGTCTCACTCCGCGCCGCAGCCCTCGCCGAGCCGCTTGGCGTGGCCCTCTATGGCACGCGGCGGGCCCGCGTCGGACCGGGGGACTGTGCGCTCGTGCTGGGTGCTGGCCCGATCGGCCTGCTCACCATGCAGGCATGTCGCGCGGCCGGCGCGCGCGAGGTCTGGCAAGCGGACCTCCGGCCCGAGCGCCGCGCGCTCGCCGAACGGCTCGGCGCGACGGGCACGCTGGACGTCACGCACGAGGACCTCACGGCGGCCCTCGCGCGGGCGGGTGTCGTTCCGGATGTGGTGCTGGAGTGCTCCGGCAGCCCCAGCGCCTTCGCGGCGGCGTTGCGGGCGGTGCGGCCCGGTGGGCGAGTCGGCGTCCTCGGCTACTACTCGGACGAGCGCGTCGAGATCCGCCCGAGCGACATCATGATGCGCGATCTCGAGGTGATCGGCGCCGTGTGCCCGACCGGCACCTGGGAGGCGGCCATCGAGCTTCTCGCGGACGGCCGGGTCGACACGGACGCGCTCATCACGCACGTCCTGCCCCTCGAGCGGTTCGACGAGGCCTACCGCCTCGCCCGGGGCGGCCCCGGCGTCATCAAGGTGGTCCTGGAGATCTGACGCCGCGCCGGCCGGGGCCGCCGGCTAGGGTCGAGTCCGGCGGGCCTCCGGACGACGCTAGGCGCGCGCGGGCCGGAGCGCCCGGCCGGGAAGCGCGGGCGTGCGCTGGCCGTCGACCAGCACGGGCTCCCCGTTCACGAGCACGTGGTCCACGCCCTCGGTGGGCTGCCGCCCGTCGGCGTACGTCGCGCGGTCGCCGATCCGGTCGGCGTCGAAGACCACGAGATCCGCGGCCATCCCGGGGCGGATCAGCCCGCGGTCGCCGAGCCCGAGCCGCCGGGCTGGATGGGCCGCCAGATGCTGCACGGCCTCCTCCAGGGTCCACGTGCGCGCCTCTCGCACGTAGTGGCCGAGATAACGGCCGAAGCAGCCCCACCCGCGCGGGTGGGGCCGGCCCCCCGCGAAGATGCCGTCGCTGCCGCCCATCATCGCCGGGTGGCGCATCAGGGCCGTCACGTCGCCCTCCGCCCGCTGCTGGTGGGCGACCACGCACCCGACGGCGAGGGCCGACGCCACGAGCACGTCGCACACGAAGTCGACGATGGCCTCGGGGCCGACGCGCCCGATCGCACGGCGCGCCGCCTCCGCAAGGGTCAGACCCTCGTAGGCCCGGTAGGCCGGCGCGTCCACGTAGCTGAGGCGCACCTCGTCGAGCGGCCCCCGGGGTCCGGCGAAGCCCTCGGCCCGGAGCCGCGCGCGTACGGCCGGGTCGCCGAGCCGCGCGAGCGTCGCGTCGGCCCCGCCCTCCTGGACCCAGGGCGGCAGCGCGATCATCCCGAGGATGGTCGAGCCGGCGAGGTACCCATAGAGGTCGAAGGCCACGTCGAGCCCCCCGGCGCGCGCCCGGTCGAGGTGCGGGAGGACGAGGTCGGCCCGGCTGTTGAAGTGGGAGATGAGCGCGGCGACACCGGCCTCGCGCGCGATCCGGAAGACCTCGTCCATCGCGCCGATGACGGTGTCGGGCGAGTAGCCGCGCATGTGCGTGACGTAGATGCCGCCGTAGGGCGCGATCTCCCGGCAGAGCTCCGCGAGCTCCTCGGTCTGGGCGTAACGGCTCGGGATGTAGTCGAGCCCGCTCGACAGCCCGACCGCGCCCTCCTCCATCGCCTGGCGGACGATGCGGCGCATCCGCGCCAGCTCATCCGCCGTGGGCGGCCGCGTCTCGAGCCCCATCACGTCCATGCGGACGTTCCCGTTCGGCACGAGACAGGCAACGTTCACCGCGGCCCGGCGGTCGAAGCGCCCGAGGTACTCCGCCATGCTCGACCAGGGATCCGGCACCTCGGCGCGCCCGCTGAACCCCGCCGTGTAGCGCCGCATGTACGCGAGGGTCGCCGGGGAGGCCGGGGCCATCGCGACGCCGTCCTGGCCCAGGAGGTAGGTGGTGACGCCCTGGCGGATGGCGGCCTCGTGGAGCGGGTCCGCGAGCAGCGCCAGGTCGGCGTGGACGTGCGTGTCGACGAAGCCGGGCGCGACGACCCGGCCGGCGACGTCGAGCCGCCGCCGGGTCTCGGCGCGGCCGAGGGCGCCGACGGCGGCGATCCGGTCGCCCCGAACCCCCACGTCCGCCCGAAACCAGGGGCTGCCGGTGCCGTCGACCACGCGACCGCCTGCCAGCACGAGATCGAACATGAGCGCTCCTTGTACGCGCGCGGATGGTCCCCTCGGTCGCGTTCGCCGGGGGCGCGCGCTCGGCTATTGTAGGGGGCGGGAGGCGATCCCGCATGGAGGCGCTGTACCGGCCGATGGCGGCCCTGATCGGCCAGCCCTGGCTCGCGGCCATTCCCGGGGCGGCCCTTCTCTCGCTGTGGACCTGGTCCGGGCGGCGCCTCGTCCTGGCGGCCGCCGTCGCCTGGCTCCTCTATCTCCCCTACGAGTACGGCATGAAGTGGCGCATCCTCTGCTCGGGAGAGTGCAACATCCGGGTCGACCTCCTCCTCCTGTATCCGGCGCTGGTGATCCTGTCGATCCTCGCGGCCGTCTCGGCGCTGCGGGCGTTCGGCCGGGCGCGGGGCTGACGGCCCGGCACTCAGTCCAGGTGGGGGGGGAGCGGCGGCGCTCCGTCCGACGGCCTTCGGCCCGTGGCCCCACCGCCCCCCACCGCCCCCCACCGCATGGATACATCCCGCGGCGGTGAGGCGATTGGCTCACGGCCGCTCAGTCCTTGGCGGTCACGCCGAGGCGGGCGAAGAAGTCGTTCCCCTTGTCATCGACGACGACGAAGGCGGGAAAGTCTTCCACCTCGATCCGCCAGACGGCCTCCATGCCGAGCTCCGGGTACTCGAGCACCTCGACCTTGCGGATGAAGTCCTGCGCCAGGCGCGCGGCGGGTCCCCCGATCGACCCCAGATAGAAGCCCCCGTGCCGGCGACACGCGTCGGTCACCGCGCGAGAGCGGTTCCCCTTGGCGAGCATGACGTGGCTCCCGCCCCGCGACTGGAAGAGGTCGACGTAGGCGTCCATTCGCCCCGCCGTCGTCGGGCCGAAGCTCCCCGACGCATAACCCTTCGGCGTCTTGGCGGGGCCGGCGTAGTAGACCACGTGGTCCCGCATGTACGCCGGCATCGCCTCACCCGCATCGAGGCGCTCCTTGATCTTCGCGTGCGCGATGTCGCGGGCCACGATCATGGGCCCGGTGAGCGCGAGCCGGGTCCGCACCGGGTGCCGCGAGAGCTCGGCTCGCACCGCCGCCATCGGCCGGCCGAGGTCGAGCCGGACGACGTCGCTCCGGAGGGCCGTCT
>Ga0214473_10009904_pt1 | contig 11251 bp, 5 predicted proteins | sample RVTome_7_FD_203509 | JGI IMG/M metagenome (GOLD analysis project Ga0214473, IMG submission 203509) | Soil microbial communities from uranium-contaminated site in the Upper Colorado River Basin, Wyoming, United States - RVT98D197 | ecosystem: Environmental > Terrestrial > Soil > Contaminated >...
TTTCAATATTTAGTATGAGGGGGAAATTCCCCCTCCAACACCCCCGTTTTGCGCAAAAATACATAAATTAATATATTTTAAAATATTGTAGGGAAACTATATATCTTTTTTTTAAATTTGGGCCCCCCAAGCGGACTAAAGCCTAACCTTATAGAATATGATAAATATATAGAACATTAATATTTTGCCCAACTATATAGAATTAGAATTGAATAAAGGTATCTTATTAGTAAATTGTGGGGAACATATATACTAATTGCGCCCCGCATACTAATCGCTTAAATCAGGATTGATTCAAATGATTAAGGATATAATTAAGAGTATATTTTAACTTCATATTTCAATATTTAGTATCTTGCGCAAAAATACGTAAATTAATATATTTTAAAATATTGTAGGGAAACTATATATCTTTTTTTTAAATTTGGGCCCCCAAGCGGACTAAAGCCTAACCTTATAGAATATGATAAATATATAGAACATTAATATTTTGCCCAACTATATAGAATTAGAATTGAATAAAGGTATCTTATTAGTAAATTGTGGGGAACATATATACTAATTGCGCCCCGCATACTAATCGCTTAAATCAGGATTGATTCAAATGATTAAGGATATAATTAAGAATATATTTTAACTTCATATTTCAATATTTAGTATCTTGCGCAAAAATACGTAAATTAATATATTTTAAAATATTGTAGGGAAACTATATATCTTTTTTTTAAATTTGGGCCCCAAGCGGACTAAAGCCTAACCTTATAGAATATGATAAATATATAGAACATTAATAATTTGTCTAACCATATAGAATTAGATAAAGGTATTTTGTTAGTAAATTGTGGGGAGCATGTATAATCAATTGCATTCTGCATGGAAGAAAAATTCCCCTCTAACCCAAAGACTAATCATTTAAATCATATTGATTCAAATGATTATAAAACAGTACAAATTTATTATTTTAAATTTCATGTATACATATTTCACGTGTTGTTGTAATAGGAATACTACATCCACATGGTATTTCTTTACGATATCTGAAAGGTTCTTCACGGCGCACCATATTATTATAATATCTACCAGGTCCTATTTGTGTATCAAAAAACACATTAGTTCCTTCTATTATTTTTTCATAAGTTGAATTACATTTGTTGATATGATTGTGTTTACACATGGGACAATATTCACCTCTAATTGTAATTGTTTCATATTGAGGAGTATTAATATTTTTTCTACATTTTCTGCATGTGATTGAACATTCATAACATATATCACCAGATGAATTATTTGTACGGCAACATCGACGACATAAATGTGCAATGCTCTTATAATGTTCACGTAGGAAACAATTTGTACATGTTTGGTCCGGTGATGTTTCAACGTATTTTTTGGCATAAATCTTATCCATTATATCTTTTATATGAAATCCACATTTAGAACATTCTGCTTTTTTTAACTCTTCTTCCCTTTGTCTCTGCAATTTTTCAATTTGAAGTCGTGATATTTCTCTATCTCTTTCCAACTTTTCATATCTTAATCGATTTTTTTCAATAATATCAGCATTATTTTTAAGAACATCTGCTTTATCTTCAAAATAACCTTTTATATTCCAAATATAATTTGCAAGCGAAATATTTCTATCTGTAGGAAATCTCATATGACGATATAATAATGGTTTATCCGTACAGCAATTATACCATTCTGGAAAGTCACAATCCATACAATAATCATGATCTTTATTACACTTATCACATATTACACCGCGTATATGATGATTATTTTTTTTGCATGTTTTTAGCTTACTACAAAATAGACCCATTATATATATATCAAATATTAATAATAAAAACAATCAAAATTTTTAAGATATATGAGGAGAGATCTAACAGTTTCCCCTCCAACACCATCCCTTAATTTTATTAATAGACTTACAAAAAAATTATTTATCTAAAGAACATCTTAAAAAAATTATTTATTGATTCTACTATGATTAAAAACTTTAAAGGAATTGATTTGCTTGGTAAAATCATTATGATCGATATCGTAAAGGTAATAAGATCACCATTATTGTTTCTTCTAATGCCACTCCCCATAAAGAAATAGATTGAAGAATAAGTAAGCAAAGACCATATATGGTTTTTACTCAAACATTCAACAACCTCATTTATTAAGATTATTATAATATTATAATATCAAATTCAATTTTGCAACCGAACAGTTTTAAAACTTTTTTATATTTTATTTTTATATTTTATTTTTTATTTTATAAATATTAATTTCAAATTTTACTATATTAATATAAAATTAATAAGATAATTCACAATATTTTTGTATAAATTGATCAAGCATAGAGCAACGCATTACAGATGCACCAATTCTAGCATTAATTTCAAATATTTTTGGTATATTAGTATCAACAATTTTATAATCAAAGCAGCAAAAACCATCATAATTTATTTTTTTTAGTATTTCTGAAAAAATATTATATATATTTGGATCTAAAATAATTTCTTCTGTTTTAATTCCCTTACATGAATGACCTCTAACATATAATTCAGTGGAATGTGAATATTGATTAGTTAGATACATTTCAATTATACCATTTTTTGCTAATATATGAGTAGCATATTCATATATACCAGGAATCAATTCCTGTATCAGATAATTATTGAGATTTATATTCTTTGGTATATCTGATTCTTCATTAATGATATATGTATTATAGCCGTAAAGAGAAATTTTTTTCTTAATAATACAAGGGCAATTAATCTGATCATATTTTTTTGGAACATAATTATCAAAATTATTATTATACATAAATTGTACAAATTTAGATTTATCATTAAGAAGTTGTAATGTTTCGTTGGGTGATATTAAAAATTTAATATCTTTTTTGGAATATTTTTTTGAATTTTTTGATAAGAATAAGCAATTTTTGATAGAAACTGGGAAAATTATATCTATTTTCTTTTTTTTACATAATACTATATCATCAGATGCTGAATATGATTTTATAAAATAATATTTTTTATTATTACATTTTTTAAGTCTGCGATACCATGCTTTAATATCATTATACCCGAATAATATTTTTGGTGTAATAGCCATTATATATTTATAGATCATAAATTATTTTTAGAAACTAAAAATAAATATGTATCTTATAATCAAAGAATATCTAAATTATTTATTAATTTTATTTTAGTATTTTGTTATTAAATAGAACAATCAGTATCAAAAAGGGAAATATATGGATATTTAATAGTTATTAAATATTTTTCAGCTTCTTCATTATCATTACTATTCAAAATTATTCAATTGCCAATAATTTTGGGCAGCCCTTGATATGGCATTTTGAAACTTAATGAGACGTTGATCAATATCTTCATTTCCATTTGATAATTTGTATCTGAGTTGTTCTATAAGAGAATATAATTCTTGAAATCTATAACGATTTCCTTCACACAGTGCTCCTGCTTCCATAGAATATTCTGCTATTTGGTTAAGATATTTGCCCTGAAAACTAATAAGTCCAAATGCATAAATAGCTTCGGCGTAATAATCTGTACAATAGGAACGAATTTCTTCTATCTTCATTAATATTATATTTAAAATTTCAAAAAATATCATCAAATTTTAAAGATTATAAAAAATTAAAAAATAAAAATAAAAATAAAAAATAAAAAATAAAAAATAAAAAAATAAAAAATAAAAAATAAAAAATAAAAATAAAATAAAAAATAAAAAATAAAATAAAAAAATAATAAAAATATTAATTTATTAATAAGTTAATATTTGATGGATTATATTATTCCATTTAGGACATTTGATGGATCATATTATTCCATTTAGGACATTTGATGAATCATATTATTCCATTTAGTAAAGTCAGCTTTTTGGCTAATTTAGATTATATTTAATAAAAGTACATATAAATATTGCGCACTGCATACTAACAGTCTAAATAATTAAAGCCTTGATTTGGGCCTGCTACTGCGAATAAAGGCTTCTCAACTTGCTTGCTGGTTTGATAAATACAATAAATGAATTATATTTATAAGAATTTAATTTATTAAGCTTTCTATTTTACATTTTAGTCTCTGCGCACGCAGAGACTAAAGCATAAAATAAACAACTATTACTACATAAATAGTAATAATGCAATTCATAATATTTATAAATCATGGTATAATTTATAAATGTAATAATGCAATTCATAATATTTATAAATCATGGTATAATTTATAATTGTAGTATGCAGTGCGCAATTCTTATAGATGCTTATACAAATAAATTATCTTATATTAATCAATAAAATCCGAACAACTCCAATATACCATGCGCGCGCAGAGACTAAAGCATAAAATAAATAACTATTACTACATAAATAGTAATAATGCAATTCATAATATTTATAAATCATGATATAATTTATAATTGTAGTATGCAGTGCGCAGATACTTATACAAATAAAGCAGCTTATATTAATTAATATAATCCGAACAACTCCAATATACCAGCGCGCGCAGAGACTAAAGCATAAAATAAATTATTATTAAAAAATTATTATTACTATATAAATAATAATAATGCAATTCATAATATTTATAAATCATGGTATAATTTATAATTGTAGTATGCAGTGCGCAGATACTTATACAAATAAATTATCTTATATTAATCAATATAATCCGAACAACTCCAATATACCAGCGCGCGCAGAGACTAAAGCATAAAATAAATAACTATTACTACATAAATAGTAATAATACAATTCATAATATTTATAAATCATGGTATAATTTATAATTGTAGTATGCAGTGCGCAATTATTATAGATGCTTATACAAAAAAATTATCTTATATTAATCAATAAAATCCGAACAACTCCAATACTGTTTGCATCCTGATTTAATAGGATATTCATAATTAGTTGGATTGTATTTGATAGCATCTTAAATTAATTGGACTTATATCTAATAGTATCATAGATTAGTTTGATTGTATTCGATAGCATCTTAAATTGATCGGATTATTCAATAATATTATAAAGATTGGTAATACTTCTAACGCTAATATTTTCATTAATTTCTAGGGACTTTTCAAAATATCTAAAAAAATCTAAGATTAAAAATGAAAAATATTATTTTTTATTTTTTATTTTTTAGTTTTTATTTTTTTATTTTTTTATTTTTTAGTTTTTTATTTTTTAGTTTTTTGTTTTTTTATTTTTTATTTTTAATTTAATAAATTAATATTTTTAATATTTTAATATTTTTATTGTTGGTTTAGATTCACCAAAGTATTTTAATGGTTTTATATGTACAGGTTATTTACAGTTTAAGGATCCAATCGATATTATGTGTTTCAACGTGAAATTTATTCATATTTACAGTAATTTCATCATATTTTTGAATTAATGAATCATTGAATTTAGATTGATGTAAAAAACAAACTAAATTCAATGAAGGAATAAAAGCATACAACCCAACATTTGTTATATCAATAACAATTGCATCATACATTTTATTAGTTTGGTTATTAGTACGAATATTTTGATAAAAAGCCAATTGTTTATCAACTTCAGATTGAGTATAATCAGCAGCAATATTACGTTTAATATATGATTCAAGTTCAATCTTATCGAAGGTATGTCCTCGAATATTGCATATATTAACTAGATCAGCTAGTCGGCGAATAGGCGAACTAACTTGAGCATATGGTTTTTCTCCCATAGAATAATGTGGATTTGCTTCTATATTATATTTAGCTTTAGGTTTACTTTTTGATAATAAATGTTGTAGGATATCTTTCTGAGTATCAGTTAATTTAGTATTGATATTGTTATTATTATCATTTTTATTAAAAATATATTTAAGATAATTTAAAATAGGTTTGGTTTGAATATCAGTTGGGGTAGCTTGTTCGCGGAAAATAGCAGTATTAGGTTTAAGGTATTTGGTCATAGACATATTAAATAGAATCATATATTTTTCGATCATATCATGAGTATTATTGATAAATGTAATACTTTGTTTACTAAAACATTTACAAATATATTCCATTTGAGCAAGTAATTTATAATCAAAACTTGGTTGGCGTGATTGTAAGATACGATCAGCTTCAGTATATGAAAAAGCTCTAGTTGATTTAATTACTGAAAAATAATATCCAACAAATCTTGTTGTTCCATCTGTCTGAAGGATAAATTCACTGGTCAATGCATTTCTTCGTTGTCTGGGAAATAATGAACACATATCTTGAATTTCCTGTGGTAACATTGGGAAAAATGTATTATCATTTACGTAAATAGATGATGCATTTATAACAGTTTCATCCCAATAAGGTGAATCAGGGAAAACATACTCGGATACATCAGCGATATGAATATAGAAATGCATTATCCCCTTATCATCAAATTTAAATGATAAGGCATCATCAATATCTATAGTGGACGATTTATCAATTGAAAAAGTTTCTAATGATGTAAGATCAACTCTATTTACCTTAAGTGGATTAGAAATTATTTTAGATGAGCTTGATGAACTCATATTATAATTAATATGAGAATGATCATAAGGTATTCTATTTATATCAATTAAATCACTTACCAGTTGGGCATCAGCCGTTTTGTTAGAAATAGAATAAATTGGTGTGAAATTATCTAATTCAGCAATAATACGGTTGATATCCTTATTAAATTCCTTAACAATTACGGAAACACGATCATAAATATTTAATTTAGTATCAGTTTTTAACCAAATCTGCATTCGTCTACCAAGGAGAGGTGAATAAACCATTGTATGCCGTTGATAGAACCCAGTTACAACTCCTTGCATTGTTTCATTTAGATAAGTGGGTTCAGATGTAATATGACCATAATATATGATCTTACCATCAGTATTTACATTTGATTCATAAATAATACCAGAAACATGATCATGATCACGAAAGAATTGTAAATCGTTTTTTCTTATTATAATAGTTTGTGGAATATTATTTATATTACTTAAAACAATAGCATTTCCAGATCTTTTTAATTCAAGATTACCTTCAAATCTATTTTCAGAATTGGAGGTCAGATACATTGTGTATATTAAAAAAAATTTTCATTTATTATAATCAAATTTTTTTGATTATCTATTTGATTTCTTTTGATATCAATTCAAGGATTTTTATATTACAGATAAGCTAAGCTAACCCAAACTGGATATAATAAATAATTTCCATTTAATCTTATCTATTCTGAATAATCCAAACTGGATATAATGAATAATTTCGATTCTGATAATCCCGAATAATAGTTTATCTTTAAACAAACTATAAAAGCATCTGCGCACTGCATACTACTAATTAAAATTATTTAATATAATTTTAATTAATGAAATCATAAATTATGCTTAAATTTAAATATAATGAAGGTATTTGATGCTATATTATTTTATGCTTTAGTCTCTGCGCGCGCATGGTATATTGGAGTTGTTCGGATTATATTAATAATTATCTTTAAACAAACTATAAAAGCATCTGCGCACTGCATACTACTAATTAAAATTATTTAAATATAATTTTAATTAATGAAATCATAAATTATGCTTAAATTTAAATATAATGAAGGTATTTGATGATATATATTATTTTATGCTTTAGTCTCTGCGCGCGCATGGTATATTGGAGTTGTTCGGATTATATTAATGATTATCTTTAAACAAACTATAAAAGCATCTGCGCACTGCATACTACTAATTAAAATTATTTAAATATAATTTTAATTAATGAAATCATAAATTATGCTTAAATTTAAATATAATGAAGGTATTTGATGATATATATTATTTTATGCTTTAATCTCTGCGCGCGCGTGGTATATTGGAGTTGTTCGGATTATATTAATCCATCCCAAACGAAATATAATAATTGAAATAAGAAAAAAAATTGGTACGATTTCGAATATAAACCAATTAAGCCTGAATATAATGAATAAATTCCAATGGATCCTGATCTATTCTGAATAATCCAACCAGGACTGGATATAATGAATGAATTCCAATGAATCCCGATCTATTCTGAATAATTCAACCAAGACTGAATATAATGAGTAATTTCTAATAGATTCTGATCAATCCCGAATAATTCATCCCAAACTGGATATAATGAATAATTTCTAATTAATTCTGATCAATATCGATTAATTCGACCAAGGCTGGATATAATGAATAATTTCTAATCAATCCTTCAACCAGGACTGGATATAATAAACTAATTTTCAATCAATCCTGATCAATCTCGAATAAGCTAAACCAAACTGAATATAATGAATATAATATTTGAGATAAGAAAAAGCTTGATGTTACCGAATTGAGATATGAAAAAAAGCCTGATGTAGATCGAATTGAGATATGAAAAAAAGCCTGATGTAGACCGAATTGAGATATGAAAAAATCTTGATATTGGCTGAATTAAAGAAACTTGATACGATTTTGAATAATCCAACCAAGGCTGGATATAATGAATAAATTCCAATGGATCCTGATCTATTCTGAATAATCCAATCAGGATTGAATATAATGAATAAATTCCAATGGATCCTGATCAATATCGAATAATCCAACCAAGGCTGGATATAATGAATAAATTCCAATGGATCCTGATCTATTCTGAATAATCCAACCAGGACTGGATATAATGAATAAATTCCAATGGATCCTGATCTATTCTGAATAATCCAACTAGGACTGGATATAATGAATAAATTCCAATGGATCCTGATCAATATCGAATAATCCAACCAGGACTAGATATAATGAATAAATTCCAATGGATCCTGATCAATATCGAATAATCCAACCAAGACTGGATATAATGAATAATTTCCAATGGATCCTGATCAATATCGAATAATCCAACCAGGACTGGATATAATGAATAATTTCCAATGGATCCTGATCAATATCGAATAATCCAACCAGGACTGGATATAATGAATAAATTCCAATGGATCCTGATCAATATCGAATAATCCAACCAGGACTGGATATAATGAATAATTTCCAATGGATCCTGATCAATATCGAATAATCCAACCAAGGACTGGATATAATGAATAATTTCCATTCAATTCTGATCTATTCTGAATAATCCAACCAGGACTGGATATAATGAATAAATTCCATTCAATTCTGATCTATTCTGAATAATCCAACCAGGACTGGATATAATGAATAAATTCCAATGGATCCTGATCAATATCGAATAATCCAACCAAGGCTGGATATAATGAATAAATTCCAATGGATCCTGATCTATTCTGAATAATCCAACCAAGACTGGATATAATGAATAATTTCCAATAGATTCTAATCAATTTCGAATAATCCAACCCAGATTGGATATAATGAATAAATTCCAATGGATCCTGATCTATTCTGAATAATCCAACCAAGGCTGGATATAATGAATAAATTCCAATGGATCCTGATCTATTCTGAATAATCCAACCAAGATTGGATATAATGAATAATTTCCAATGGATCCTGATCTCTGAATAATTCAACCCATAATTGAGATATGAAAAAAGCTTGATGTTGATTTAATTGAGATATGAAAAAAAGCTTGATGTTAGCCGAATTGAGATATGAAAAAAGCTTGATGTTGACTGAATTGAAAAAAGAAGCTTGATACGATTTCGAATAAACCGACCCTGAATATAATGAATAATTTCCATTCAATTCTGATCGATTTTAAATAATCCAAGCAAGCCTGAATATAATGAATAATTGTTATTGGATCTTGATTGATATTGAATAATCCATCCCATATTATTGAATAATAATCCACGTGATCCAAGATGCTATCGAATTATTATTCAGGTGATCTAAAATGCTATCAAATACTAACCCAAGTGATCCAAGATGTTATCGAATAATAATCCAGGTGATTTAAGATACTACCAAATAATAATCCAACCAATCTAAGATGCTATTGAATAATAATTTAGGTGATTTAAGATGCTATTGAATAATAATTTAGGTGATTTAAGATGCTATCGAATAATAATCCAACCAATCCTAGATGCTACCGAATAATAATCCAACCAATCCTAGATGCTATCGAATAATAATCCAACCAATCCTAGATGCTACCGAATAATAATCCAACCAATTCTAGATGCTATCGAATAATAATCCAACCAATCCTAGATGCTATCGAATAATAATCCAACCAATCCTAGATGCTATCGAATAATAATCCAACCAATCTAAAAATAAATTAAATAATTACTAATGATTATTAATTGGATTAGATATTAGACTATTCTTGAATATTCTTGAATATTTTAAGAACTTCCTAGTTTTAATGAATAAACTAAAAAATACATTTTATTATTTTATAACTTTTATTTTTTATTAAAAAATAAAAAATAAAAAATAAAAAATAAAAAATAAAATAAAAAAATAAAAAATAAAAAATAAAAATAAAAAAATAAAAAAATAAAAAATAATTATTTTCAATTTCAATCCTAGATTCTTTTAGATATTTCGAAAAGATCCTAGGATTATTGGAAAATGTTATCGTTTCGAAGAGTTAGATATAATCAACCTATTATATATTATCGAATAATTATCCAACCAATCCTAGATGCTATCAAAAAATAATTCAACCAATCCTAGATGCTATCAAAAAATAATCCAACCAATCCTAGATGCTATCAAAAAATAATTCAACCAATCCTAGATGCTATCAAAAAATAATCCAACCAATCCTAGATGCTATCAAAAAATAATCCAACCAATCCTAGATGCTATCGAAAATGATCCAACCAATCCTAGATGCTATCGAAAATGATCCAAACAATCCTAGATACTATTGAAAATAATCCAACCAATCTAAAATGCTATTGAATAATAATTTAGGTGATTTAAGATGCTATCGAATAATAATCCAACCAATCCTAGATGCTATCGAATAATAATCCAACCAATCTAAGATGCTATTGAATAATAATTTAGGTGATTTAAGATGCTATCGAATAATAATCCAACCAATCCTAGATGCTATCGAATAATAATCCAACCAATCCTAGATGCTATCGAATAATAATCCAACCAATCCTAGATGCTATCAAATAATAATCCAACCAATCCTAATGATCAATTGGATATTAGATATTCTTGAATATTCTTGAATATTTTAAGAACTTCCTAGTTTTAATGAATAAACTAAAAATACATTTTATTATTTTATAACTTTA
>Ga0214473_10009905_pt1 | contig 11251 bp, 8 predicted proteins | sample RVTome_7_FD_203509 | JGI IMG/M metagenome (GOLD analysis project Ga0214473, IMG submission 203509) | Soil microbial communities from uranium-contaminated site in the Upper Colorado River Basin, Wyoming, United States - RVT98D197 | ecosystem: Environmental > Terrestrial > Soil > Contaminated >...
CTGGTAGGCCACCCGGATGATATTATTTTCCGGTTGCTGGGCCGTCAGGCTTACTCCCGAGGTCTGGGTATGAAAACGCAGCACCCAGGACCGGGGATCTTTGGCCTTGAAACGACGGCGCAGCAGGTCGGCCCAGACCTTTCGTGCGGCCCGATATTTGGCCACCTCTTCAAAAAGCTTATTGTGGGTATTGAAGATCCAGCTGATCCGGGGGGCGAAAGAATCAATGTCCAGACCGGTTTTTAAACCGGCTTCCAGATAGGCGATGGCGTTGGAAAAACTGAAAGCGATTTCCTGAACCGCCGAACAGCCGGCTTCCCGCATATGATAACCGGACACATTAATCGTATTCCATTGAGGGACGTTTTTACTGCAATAGGCTATGACATCGGTAATCAGACGCATGGAAGGCTGTGGCGGAAAGATATAGGTTCCGCGAACCGTATACTCTTTCAGAATATCGTTCTGTATAGTGCCCCTCAATTTTTCCGGAGCAATTCCTTGCCGTTCGGCTACCACAAGATACATGGCCAACAGTATAGCCGCCGGGGCATTGATGGTCATGGAGGTGGATAGTTGGTCCAGCGGCAATCCATCGAAAATAATCTCCATATCTTCCAGAGAATCCACCGGGACCCCTGCTTTGCCCACTTCCCCTTTGCTCATAGGGTGATCCGAATCGTATCCGATCTGGGTGGGAAGGTCGAAAGCTACGGAAAGACCGGTCTGCCCCTGACTCAGAAGATAACGAAAACGTTTATTGGTCTCCTCGGCCGTGCCGAATCCGGAATACTGTCGCATGGTCCAGGTCCGGCCCAGGTACATAGTGGGATGGACCCCCCGTACAAAAGGATATTCCCCTGGAAAGCCTATCTCCGAAAGATAATCCAATAAACCGAATTCATCCGGGGTATAGAGTACCTCGATCGGTTCACCCCAGTCAGTCAATGGTTTCTGAACGGGGTTCGCTTTTTTTAATAATGAATCCTGCCAGCGTTTTTTTTCTTCCCCGATTTTGTCCACTCTTTTCAATGCCATCTTTTATTTTCCTTGTTTTCAGCCTCTTTTGTCTTTAGGCGGCTCAGGCGGCCTGGGATTCTTGTAACCGGTCAGCAGCGTCTTGGGAACGAGGTCTGATAACTGTTCCAGTGTCCAAACCTTCCCGTTATTGAATATTTGTATCGTCTCGATCGGCTCGGAGTAGATGCCGATTTTATCCCCCACGGCTGAGAATACCTTGCCATTGATATTCCAAGCCTCATCGGTGCACAGGTAGACCGCGATGGGAGGAACCCATTCAGGTCCCGGCATATTTATTAAGGCTTCATAAGCCTCTTTAGTCAAAACGCCGGCTTCAAACCTTTTCTTAAAGCCTGCCTTCACCTCTTCGTTAACCGTCATCCGGGTGGCCGCCGCCGGGGCAAGGCAATTACAGGTGATGCCATACCCGCCCAATTCCCGGGCCGCCGCTCGGGTGAAGCTCACGATAGCTCCTTTAGCGGCTGCATAATTGATCTGGCCGATGTTCCCCAGCCAGGCACTTGAAGTGGAAAGGATGATTCTCCCCCGCCTTTGCTCTCTCATGATCCCGGCCGCCCATCGGGCGGTATTAAAAGTGGTGTAGAGGTGGACCTTGAGAACCATGTCCCAATCCTGCTCCGTCATGTTCCAGAGCATCTTTTCCCGGTTGATGCCGGCCGCATTGACCAGAATATCCAGTCGTCCGAAGTGATCCATACAGCTACGAACAATTTCCCCGGCCGCATTATAATCAACAGCAGAGGCATAATTCGAAACCGCGACGCCACCACTCTTCTGGATCCTTTCTACAATCTTATCAGCGGGTGAGGTATCCGTCCCCGTTCCATCCCTGGCCCCTCCTGGATCGTTAACCATCACCCTGGCTCCTTCGGAGGCTAAGGCCAAGGCAATTTCCCCGCCGATGCCTCCACCCCCTCCAACCACGATGGCCCCTTTATCTTTTAATCGCTCGCCCATCTCCTGACCTCCTATCTCTTTTTTTCTGATAAAGCCACTAAAATTCCCCTAGAGTTCCAGGTGGATTTGCAGACGTTATGGTTTATTATTCCCCAATCAACAGCTTCCCTGCCCGCCTTTTCAGACCCTGAAATAACCTTTTGGATCAAAGGTCCGGAGGACCATAAGCTCCTCTTGATCCGGGCCTGGTATGACCTCAAGAAAAGGGGACACTTTAAGAGCCCACCCGCATTTGTTTTTGATGGCCTGTATTGGATCGTCCTGGGCGGGTATTTCCGGATTGGTGAGGCAGCCGGTCAAGATCAGGTCGCTGTCGTCACCTGTCTTTTCAAAGATCCCGAAATCGGACACGACTGTTTTTACTCTATCGCCGGGGCAGGAGATATAGGCCACCTTTTCTACAAATCGATTGGTTGCTTGATTCATGACCACAACCACTTCAACGGCGTTTACCGCATCATTACCGCCGCCGGCTCCCGAGAGATAAAGCCGACCCGGTATCTTGGTAGAGTTGATATTGCCCTGCCTGTCGATCTCACCCCCTCCAAGAACGGCCAGACATTGGCTGTTATCGCGTCCAACCAAAACCCCGTATGCGTCCACAACGTCGGTCATCATCTTGCAGGTTGCGGCGGTGGGAAGACTTAATATAGCCGGGTTCCCCGGCCTTGGGGCATAGCCCCAGAAACCGGATCCCAAAAGCAGGTGGACATCATAGGCTCGCTCCTTCAGTTGATAATAGGCGATCCATCCGGCCAGGGTCGCAATTCCAGCCCCAACCAAAATGGTCTTGTATCCAAATTCAAGCACTTTTTCTCTTATCTTGCGGGCCGCTGCCAAAATCATCTGCTCCTTGGGGTTCACCCTCTCATTGACCACCGGAGAAACTGAAACCTTTTTTAAATCCCCTTTCCATAAATTTTTCTTGGCAGGTTCCTTAAGAGAAGCCCTTTTCCGGGTTCCCAATTTTTTCAAAAAATCATCATGAGAAGGACAATCCAGGATCCATTGTTTTATCCAGGAATCCAGCCTGGTGCGGTCCCGGCTTGCTGTTTGCTCTTCTTCCTGGAACGGGTAATCCTCCTTATAGGCTTCAACCCCTTTTAGTCCGGGGTTGACCAAGCACCCCGGGTGGGCTCCCATAGGACAAACCGAAACCGAAAGGACCATAGAACCAGGGATATCGACCAAAAAAGAGTGCCGTCTTATAAAATCGGTCGACACTAATCTTTCTACCGTTACCACGACCCCCTTCAGACTTGCTTTCGGCCCCCAGGCGCCTTCTCCGGTACTTTTCGCCGGACCAATAATCGTATTACCGTATCGGTCAGCGACCCAGCCGTGGGCCAGGGAGAGGTCTGGGTTCAGGGCTTTGACCAGTCCCAACTTCTTTCGGCTTCCAAAGGGATCTTCGATCACCCGAAAAGAATCTCCATTTTCTTCAGCCATACTGCTGCCCATTATGGACTTGGTCGGCATAAAGCCTACACCAAAGGCCCCGCCCATTAATCTCTGGACAAACGAATAGAGGGACCAATTCTCTATCTCTATTTTCCCCTCGGCATATGCCCGCTGAACTACACGGGCCGGTCTTAGCGCCGGATGCCCCTCGGCACAAAGAGTCGTAATAACTTTTTTTAACAGACCGCCGTGAATCATGCCTATTCCATAAAGGGGAAGCACACTCGTAATTAAAGTAAACCCCGGCGCCCTCCCCCAGAATTGCCTCAAAACTTCGCGGGCAGCTGCCCCTGCCCCTTCACGAATGTGTAACTTCATCCCGGGCTCGACATGACATCTTATGGCCTCCTCAAGGCTCCTGACCTTGTCGCACCCCTCATTTCTCCTCAGCTTAAAGGTCCCTTCGAGGAAAGTCTCAACCCTGTTTTCCATCTCAACCCCTTGATAACGAGCTTAACTCCCTGCCCGGCCTAAGTCCTCAACTAACTTTGAACAGGAATAGCGAGCGCATTCCCCGCAGCTTGCTGCGTGGGTTAGCGAGCGAGCTACAACAAATAAACCCTTTCCTTACCTGGAAGATTCCCTGCACCTTGGTGCAGGGAGCTTCAATAGTTTTGAAAAAATCTCCGGTTGATCTCTTTTTTAGCTCCAAAATATAAAAAAACCGGGTTTATGACCCCATAGACTCCTGGTTCCTTTTCTTTAACCTCACAAAGCGGGGCACTTTTCGTAAGTATTCTTCGTATTCCGATCCAAGCCTCTGTAGCAGCCACGGCTCTTCAGCAAACGGTACTAATATCAGAGGAATAATCCAAACTAAGGCGGCCAATATCGTAACCCCTGAACTCGTAACAAAAGACCACCCGATAAGTGCCACTATAAAGCCCAAATATTGCGGATTCCGTGAAATGCGGTACGGTCCGCGAAGGATGAGGGGTCCTTCGTTGCCATAGGTTGATGACGGGCCGAGGATAATTACAGACCAAAGACCAAAGCCAATCCCGCCAACCGAAAGGGGTACCCCCAACCCAATTTGCATCCATGGAGGCAGAGGAAAGCTCCCCTGGTCAAGTATTCCAACACCAACGATGCCGATAGTCGAAATATCGAAAAGGCCCCACAGGAAAAAGAGTTTCCAAGATGAAGATTTATCCGGTGGATAAATTCTATGAGCGGGAAACAAAATACTGAATACGATAGATATCGTCGCCAATATCTGTGCAACTATTATTAACAAGAAGAAAAATGTAATCATGGGTATAGGATTATATAAAGTGACCTAATACGAATTCCAAAACCTGCGCGGGCAATCCCTAATGACAATAACCCGACGCGTCTAATCCGCGTCAGGTTGATGCTCTTGTTCGACGCGCTTATAGTTTGAAACCTCAATTAAATTCAGGTCAGGGTCTCGAAAATATACCGATACGATTGGCCCTCTCGCCCCTGTTCGTTCTACCGGCCCCTCAAGCACAGTGACACCACAGGATGCCAAGTACGAGAGTACCTCGGCAAGGGGAACTGAGGTAATAAAGCACACATCGGCCGAACCGGGGGTCGGCGTTTTAGCCTTCGGCTCGAACTCTTTCCCGTACTGATGCAGATTGATCTTTTGAGTGCCGAACGATAGCGCTTTTCTGCCGCCTTCAAACGTGATGACCTTCATTCCAAGAACGCTCGCATAAAAGGAGCAAGTCCTCTCGATGTCTTTCACCGTTAACACCAGGTGGTCAATTCCATCAATGTTCATTGATTGTGTCTGCTGATTTTTCTGCGCCGAACAAGTTATTTTAAAGTTTTCCGTATATCTCCACAACCGCAGAAACAAGATAATCCTTCATGCCGGCTATCCCCTTATTACTACAGTTGCAATTTGAAAAATAGTGGTAAAATACGGCACCACCCCAGCATAAAAAGGGTTTGGAATTTGTCTACCCAAGAAAGACGGATGACCTAAAGCAACGGGTGTTTTATCGAGTGGATCTTTTGAGATCTGGATATGAGCCATGAATCTCCTTAAGATCTTAAGGAAAGGTACTGGTAAGAATCCGATTGAATGAAACAATATAATATAACTGGCTAATTTGTAAAGAAATATTTAGGGCTTCCCGGGAGGGGTGGCCCAGGTTCCCCTTTTGGTTCCTAGCGGGCCGTAATATTTTAATTTTTATCATCGTGACCGAGGGGTTTAGCCCCCGGAAGCCGCCTCAATCGTGCTGCGGGACGGACCAATAGGAGTTGAGGTTCTTGACTAATGGGGGTCATCTTCATATACTTCACTAAAACCAAGCGGGTTTTATCTATCATTTCGAATGATAATTCTTGAGAAAGGAAAGGCGGCGATGAATATCGGAAGACTGGCGGAAGATAATATTAAAAGGTTTGATGAATACGAACTGGTTAATTTCGAAGGACAGTGGCATACCAATGTAACAATAAACCTCATGGCCAACAGGCTGGGTAACGCCCTAAAAAGCCTGGGGGTCAAAAAAGGCGACCGGGTGGGGGTCCAGTTGTTGAACTGTCCCCAGCTCATACAGGCTTTTTTTGCTGTTTTTAAAATCGGGGCGATCCTGGTTCCGGTGAACCCGTCCCTGCGGGTTCATGACCTTACCTATCTGTATCAGGACGCCGGCATGACCGTCCTGATCAGCAGTCTGGATTATCTGGACCCTATCAGAGAGGCTCGCCGCCAGGCCAAAGAACTCCAGCAGATCATCCTGATCGAAGAGACGGTGCCCCAGGATGTTCTTTCCTATAATCTCTTAATCCAAAACCATCCGAGTGAGCTGGCCATTGAAGAAACGGACAACGACGATACCGCGGTGATGATTTATACCGCGGGCACCACAGGAAATCCGAAAGGGGTGATGCTCACCCATTATAACTGGTACACCCATGTCACCGGATATTATGATTTGGTCCTGCTGGACTCCTGGGGGGTTTCCACACAAGGGCCGATTCAGGAACGGGATGACGGGCAGGGTAAAACCGCGGCCAAAACAGCGCCCAAAACAGGGGAAATATTCGGCGTTACCCGGAACCGGATTTCTTTAATCACCCTTCCCTTATTCCACGGATATGGGGTTTTCGCCTTGAGTCTGGAGTTCCTGACCGGGGGAAAACTGATCCTGCTCAGCCGATGGGAGGCCGAGGAAGCGATGAAACGCATTGAACAATACCAGATCACGGAATTTCGCGGTGTGCCGACCATGTATATCCAGTTGCTTAACCACCCCGCCGCCTCAAAATATGATTTGAGTTCCCTGAAGACCTGCATCTGCGGTTCCGCCCCGATGCCCCTGGAGGTGGCCCGTAATTGGAAGGAGAAATACGGCATTGATATCTGGGAAGGGTATGGACTAAGCGAAGCAACCACCGTAAACTGCGGAAACGTAGCCGAGAGGCGGCCTCCTAAATACGGCTCCATCGGCCGGTGTTACCAAAAAGCCAATACCATCAAGATATTCGATGAACATGACCGTGAGGTCCCGCCCGGGCAAATGGGAGAAATCGTCATTAAAGGGCCGGGGGTGATGAAAGGGTATTGGAATAAACCCGTAGAAACGGCAGCCGCTGTCCGGAACGGCTGGCTGCACACCGGGGATATCGGATATGCCGACAAAGACGGCTACCTTTACTTAACCGACCGGAAGAAGGACCTGATCATTCGTGGTGGAGAGAATATTTATCCCAAGGAAATAGAGAATATTCTCCATATGCATCCCCAAGTGTTGGAGGCAGGGGTCATCGGCGTACCTGATCCCGTTTATGGCGAGGTAGTCAAGGCCTTTATTGTTCTTAAAACGGCTGGATCGGTCAGTGAAGAAGACCTGATAAAATTTTGCAAGGAAAAATTACCCACCTATAAAAGACCGAAAACGATACAGTTTATGGATGATCTGCCGAAGAGTGCGCTCGGTAAAATACTGAGGAGGGAACTCCGGACCATCGGCTGAGTCCAACGGATCGATCGTCTAAAACAAATCCTTAGCGATGGAGATGACCTATGAAAATTACGATCATTTTTCCCGCTCGTGAGATCGAGGTCGGGCGGGCCATGATCCCGGTCATGCCCCTGGCACCGACACTCCTGGCAGCCCTGACCCCCCAGGAACATGATGTCACCCTGGTGGACATGGTCTATGGGGACCGGGTGGACTATGAAGGGCCTTGTGACCTGGTGGCTATTACCATCCGGACCCCTCTGGCCGTCAAGGCCTACGAAATAGCCGATCGTTTCCGAGCCCAGGGCACCCCGGTGGTTCTGGGCGGGCCTCACGTTTTTGCCTTTCCCGCAGAGGCCAAAGGTCATGCCTCGGCCGTGGCTATTGGTGAGGCTGAGGAGCTCTGGTCCCGGATCCTGGAGGATGGGCAAAGCGGGATGCTGCAGGATTTCTACGTCTCCGGCCCCTACAAGCTTGAATCCCTCACCGGCAGTGTCTATCATGTTCCCCAGCGCCCCGACCTTTCCAAGGTCCCCATGATGCGCCGTGACCTCCTGCCGCGGAAAAGATACTTAATGGACTCCATCTTCACCACCCGGGGTTGTCCGAATTTCTGCCGTTTCTGCCCGGTCACACCCCTATTCGGCCCCCAGATCCGCCACCGCCCTATTGACCAGGTTGTGGCCGAGGTGGAGACCCTGCGAAAATATTATTTCAACGTGGACGACAGTGTTTTCGGCCATCCTCAACTGGTCGAACGCCCCGAAGAAAACCGCTATTACCTGGATCTCTACAGCGAACTGGCCCGGTTGAGATCCAAAAGACTCTGGAGCGGAGCCGGGGGCCTGTCTGCGGTCAATTACAAGGACGGCCGCAGGATCATCGAGTTGGCGGCCGAAAGCGGTCTATGCTCCATTGCCGCAGGCCTGGAGTCGCTGACCGGTTCGGGTCAAAAACAGTCCGGCGCCTGGCGTAAACTCCACTTCACCTCACCCGATGTCTTTGATGAACGCATCCTGAAAGAGAATATCCGGACCCTCCAGGGGCTGGGAATAGAGATTATGGGCTTCTTCGTGGTCGGTTGGGACGAAGACACCCTGGAAACGTATCAACGGACCCTCGATTTCTGCGATGAAACGAAGATCATCCCGATGATCTTGACCTTGGCCCCGATGCCGGGAAGCCCGGTCTATGAGGAGTATTTGGAACAAGGCCGGATCCTGACCGGACTTCCCTGGGATCGCTACGGCGGGGAAGCCGTTGTTTTCCGGCATCCCGCGATGGACCCCGAATCAATGCAGACCGAAAATGGACGGGTCATGCAGGAGGGGTTTACCTGGGGAAGGATCTTCGCCCGGACCTGGCATACCTTCTGGCACCGTCCTTCCCCGGGGGTGGCGATGAATTCGTTCTTTACCCAGATGGGCATGCAGAAGACCTTCAAATACCTTTTGGGGAAATAGAGAAAGGCATCAATCCTGATGGAATCAGAAAAATTCAAAGCGGACTTTTCATCTTATGAGCCCATTTAAACTTCCCCTGGCTTTCGCTTCTCTTGAACAGGCCAATTTCCGATTGTTCTGGAGTGTTCAGCTTATATCCTTAATAGGTATTTGGATGCAGATAACGGCTCAGGGTTGGCTGGTTTACGATTTAACCTCTTCAAAATTTCTTCTGGGTCTGATCAATGCGGTCGGAGGACTTCCGATATTATTTTTAAGTCCATTCGGCGGTATCATTGCCGATCATTTCAATAAAAAGAAACTTCTGGTATTCACTCAAATCGCTTTTTCGGCAGGCGCGTTTTTGATCGGAATACTGATCTCTATAAAAATAATCAATTTCCGGATCTTAATGGCGGTTGCTTTTGCCGGAGGGATCGTCAATGTAATTGACTCCCCCACCCGAATGTCCTTGATCGTCGAATTAATAGACAAAAGGACTTTAGGAAATGCGATCGCCCTGAATTCTCTCGGATTTAATATCGCCCGGGTGATCGGACCTGCCCTGGCCGGGTATCTGGTCGGAGCGATCGGAATAGACGTCTGTTTTTATCTTAATGCGGTTGCCTTCATCCCGGCTATTTTCGGGACCTATTTACTTAAAGGGGACTTTTCCGCAAAAGTTACCATGGGCAATTCCGTCAAAGAGGCCTTATTCGACGGAGCCAGATATGTCAGGGCCAATAAAAAAGTTTTTTATTCCCTTATGCTGGTAGCCACTTCTTCCACATTCGTAATGCCCTTCGCCATATTAATGCCCGTATATGCCAAAGACATCTTGAACGTAGGCGCTCAGGGAATGGGGACCTTGATGGCCTTTTCCGGATTTGGCGCTCTTATCGGGGCTTATCTGCTGGCCCAGTTCAGTAATCGAATAGATTTTGTAAGATTCATCTATTACAGCACTATCTTGGTGGCCGGTTCGTTATTGTTTTTTGCCTTCTCGACCGTTTTCGCCTGGTCCTGCCTGTTTCTTACCTTGTTGGGTCTTGGAATTGTTATGCAGTTCGCTTCAATAAACACCTATATTCAGGGGGTGGTTCCAAACGAATTAAGAGGAAGGGTCATGAGTTTTTATACGTTATGCTTTATGGGCTTCATGCCCATAGGGGCATTTCAGGCCGGGGTCGTCTCTTATTTCATTGGAGCCCCTTTATCTCTGGCCCTGGGGGCCGTAGTCTTGTTTGTTCCGGTTTTGGTCATGCTTTTTCGGAAGCGATGAGATTCCTCTTTAAACTTTTTTTCGAAAAAATATATTCTTGCACACCGGCCTCAACGCCCCGTCCTCCTACCCGGATTGAACAGGGGAATACCTTCAAGATCGAATACCTCCAGTTCCACTTCTTCCGGGACAACCTCTAATGATCGGGGAACCTTTCATGCTGGACAATATTGGCCAAAGAGCGACCTGACTATCTTAAAGAAAAAATAGTCACGAAAGTTGAGCCCGTGCTCATTTCCCTGAACCTGACCGCCGAGTTCAAAGTGGGGAAACGGAGGATCCTCCCCCCTCCGGATCGAACACCGGGAGGCGTTTCCCAACGCCTCGCTTCACCGGACAGGACTAGACTAATATTTAAGATTACCCGGGAAAACATTTTCCGTGCGGCCTGCGAAACTCATCATCATAGCTATGATTATATTCTTATAAAATTATCTTGACATACAAAAACACCTCTGTTTATACTCCAAGCACCTCAAAGCAAGGTCAAATCAAACACGTCGAATCACAAGTTGCGGTTTTAACGAGAGGTTTTTTTCAATACTCTAACTTCATTGAAAAGGAGATCGAACATGAGAAAGAAATGGTTTTTTTTCGTTTTAATCGGTTTTTTTGTGGTTTCAATTGGAAGCATCGCCATGCCCCAACAGGCGGCCGGTCAACAGGTGATCAAGTGGAAAATGCAGTCCCACTGGCCTGCCAGCAGCGCATCCTTCAAGCCCCTCAAGGATTATTTAGAAAAAGATTTAGTCAAGCTCACCAACGGGCGCCTGCAAGTAACCCTCTTTCCGGCCGCCGCCCTGGTACCGTCCAAGGAAATCTTCGGGGCCTGCCGCATGGGTACCATCGAAGCGGCGACAGCGTCCGGAGCCTACTGGATGAGCCAGATTCCCATTGCCGCCGTGGCGTCCAATTGTCCCATGACCTTCCGCACCCCCCAGGAAGGTCTGAATTTTCATTTTAAGCTCGGCTTTGAAAAGATGCTCAAGGACGCTCACATCAAGCACAATCTTTTCTATTACACCGAGAAGATTTATCCGACGGCCTTGATAAGTAAAAAACCCATCACAAGGATTGAAGATTTCAAGGGATACAAAGTCCGTTCCTCCGGTGCTATCGCC
>Ga0214473_10009906_pt1 | contig 11249 bp, 12 predicted proteins | sample RVTome_7_FD_203509 | JGI IMG/M metagenome (GOLD analysis project Ga0214473, IMG submission 203509) | Soil microbial communities from uranium-contaminated site in the Upper Colorado River Basin, Wyoming, United States - RVT98D197 | ecosystem: Environmental > Terrestrial > Soil > Contaminated >...
TGGGCATATGGTCATACAGGAATTGACGATTCCCGAAGTATTCCCCAACCTCAAATAATTTAGTAGATTAGGAAGTCAAACTACTTAAGTACTAAAGCCGTTAAAAATCAACAAGTTACAACTTACGGATGGCAGTACTTCGTTACTTCGTATTTTAGGGGCGGCCTCCCTAGATTGGGTCAAGGAAAGCCGGCGCTAGGGCTAGTTTCATATGCGTACAAGGGACCTGCAACGACCGACTAGTCCTCCAACAGTCAAAAAGAAACCGCCCAACCTACGGGCGGCTCCTGTACTACTTCGTCTTGCCGTCTTCGTACGAGACCGTGACGGTGATCTCGCCCGGGGGCGTTTGCATGCCCGCGAACGCGGTCTTGCCGATGTAGACGTTCTTGACCTCCGCTGCTGTCCGTTTGTCGCTCGGGACGGCGTAGAGGTAGGTTCCCGGCGTTGTTCTGTCGGGACGCATCGTAACGCTGAATGACTGTTTCATGCTTGTCTCCGGTTCGGAAGCGGCCTTTCGACCGCCCCCGTACTTCACAGATGCCTGATGACCCAAATGACTAAGGCAATCAGGAAAAGCCCAAGCAGAATGCCCTTTGCAAGAGCGCCCCACATGGTATTACTTGCCGGCGGGCTGTTCTCCGGCCGGTGCGGCCTGCGCTGCCTTCGCCGCTGCGTCCCGCTGATCCTTGACGTCCCGCTTCAGCGGCCTCGAGAGGACGTTCCTCGCGTGCTGGTAGCGGATGCCCAGGTGCGTCGAGATCGGCCCCGGCTTCAGACCCAAGGCCGCGAGGCCCCGGATCGCGCCGCTCTTGTTGCCGTATCCCGTGATCAGGACTTCTTTGGTGAAGGACGTGAAGTTCTCGGCAGTGACGCCATTCATCTTCACGGGCTCGACCACTTGCGTGGCCGTCGCCGGGGCTGCTACTGCGACTTGCGGTTGCGCTTGGGCGGTTGCCGTCGGCGCGGGGACATGCACTTGCGGTTTGGCTTTCGCCATGATATGCTCCGGTTGTTAAAGAACGTTAGTCGAGGCCTCTGAGCCTCTACTGTACCCTCTCTCGAGCGTACACCTATATTATATAGCGGTCCCAAAGATGGTAGCAAGAGGTCACCATATGGGCGACCGTATGATTTTACCAACCCGCTGTTGCACGGGCTAGCCCAATGACTGCCTGCGGACCGGGCCATTGTAGGGCATTCATTTTGCGGATGTCGCGATTCGGACTAGTCCCCGGGCCGTGGGTTCCAAAAAGAAAGGGCCGCTTGCAAGTTCGGCCCTCGCCGTGTTACTTTTCGTACCCGAGGTCGTTGGGTGAATCCTCTTCGACCTGCTCGCCCCATTCGTTCGTACCATATTGGTTCATGTACTCTAGGGCGATTCCTGTCTTCTTAACCTCGGCGACTAAGGAATCGAACTCTTCTTTGGTCATCGGTTCTTGTCGGGCGAATTGCATATCCCGAAGTCCGAAACCCGTTCCCGCGGAATGTCCATCCCATCCTCGTCCTTCGAACCAGCTCCTGAAGAACTCGGTACCTTCGACCCACGCGTCGTGACCACTGTCTTTGAACGCGAGGTCAACTTCGAAACCAGTCGACGGCCCTCGACCGTATAGGGATTCGTCCTTCTCCAGATCCTGACTGTGTTGTTCCCACTGTTCCTGTGTCTTCTTCATGTCTGCTCCTTAAGCCCGAACGAACCTGACGTTGTAGAACCACATCGCAAAGTCATTGAGCCGACCTTCGACTGACGTATCACGAATGACATCGTCGTCTTCGTGTTCCTCGGCCGCCCTCCAATATTCCTCCAGGGCTTTCATGACTTTGACATGCGTCACTGCCTTAGTCTTACTCGGTATTGACCTTTGTGACATTGACATCTCCTTAATGACGTTACCATCTTATTGATGGTATTATTATTATACGCCGGTCACAATGATGGTAGCAAGAGTCCGACTATATGATTCTACCGGGATGCCGGCGCACGGGCTAGGACTAGAGCCACCTCGGGACCGGTCGGCCAGTCATTCAATCTACTTTCAGGGTCATACGGACATGTCCTCGGGCCGGCTAGCGGACTAGGCCAATAGAGGTGGACGGCCCGGTCTCTCCAATGGACTGGTCCAAACTAAGGAATCAAAAACCCACCTTACGGGGCGGGTTTCCGATTCGGGTTACCAGCTACCGTATCTGATGGACCCTGAGTTATACAGGGCTGTGATCCGCTCCTTGATCAGTGGTATGGCCTTCTCATAGACCTCGTTCTGGTCTGCTGGGACTTCCCAAGTCCAGTTCCCGAAAAGCCGCCCCACCGTTTTCTCGGGGTCGATTGTAACTCCGGTACCTGCGAGGACGGCAGGAAGAAGATTCCCAGGCCTCAGGGATCCGGGTGGACAATCAAGCTCGATCGTGTGCATGACATACTCCTCTGGTACGTTAGGTGGAAGACCCACCAGAGAGACCCCCGTAGGAGTCTCTAGCTAGGTCCTATACTACTCCCAGTCTCCTGAGAGTGGGACGCACAGCCCCGAAGTAGATGACGAGACCTGTTACTACCACCACTACCATTACTAAGGTCATATGACCTCCTGTTATGGAGAAGGAGGAAGAAGGACCTTTCGATCCTCCTTCCTATCTCGTCCTTACTTCGCTTTCTTGATCGGAGTGATCAGGACGTTCCTGACGTGTTGATACCTGATCTTCATTACCTTCGAGACTTCCGACCTCGAAAGTCCGTCAGCAGTCAACTTCCGAATCACCGCTGACTTCGTACCGAGTTCCTTGATCAACTTCGGTACGTCGATGACTACTTCGACTTCTTTCTTACCTTCAGTCTGTTTCTGAATCAGGTTCATTTGTTACCTCATCTAATAGTAGGAATAGTAGGAATTACCATCCATCTACTATACCTATATTATATAGCCATCCTAATAGGATGGAAAGGAAATATTTCGTATCGACAGATTAGTTAGGTGTATGAGAAATCCGGCAGGGCCCTCTCCAACGTCAAAAAATCCTACAAAACTATTCGGCCCAAGAAAACAGGACCCTTAAAAGACCCAAAGATTCCTGTTGACACTTCCAGACAAAGACTATATAATCAAGATGTGAACGCCCCTACTCTCATGACAGAGGTCCAACCGATCAATGGTAACGGGAACGGTCACCCTGTTCTAAGTTACAGGGCCCAACTCCTCCAGAAGGCTCAACCAAGGGTCCCCTCAACAGCAGAGGGTCTCCCAGTTGGATACTACCGCGTTGATCTCCTCCCGATGTCACACCAAGGAGCAGAGGCAGATGAGGTCCAAGCACTCAAGAACGCCTACAGCGACCTCAGCTTCGAATACGGTTACCCAACGCTCCCTGACGGACGCCCCTTCTGGCACAAACTCGACTTCGAACCTGGCTTCGCGTATGGCGCCTTTCAGATGTACCTGGAAGAGATACGCGAGGGCCCCCGTGAACTAACCAAGCTCTCGACGAACGAGGAACTTCTCCAGCTGGCGAGTCAAGTCCAGCCCCTGGCGAACGAAGAGCAATGGTCGCCGAAGCGTCTCAACGACCTCTTATACGAGTTCAGTGTCCTCTACATCTGGCGTCCAAGAAGCAGAGCGCATGACGTCTACAAAGAGGCTGCATATCGTCACCTCCGACTGAAGCGTCAGATGTCGGTGGAAGACGAGCACTACACACTCGCGGCAAACCTCCTCCAGCAGCTAAAGGAGAAGGTCCTCAATACACCGAAGTTCTTCGACAACATGAAGCCCCAGACGGCGGCCGATCTCCTCCAGAAGCTTGTCGGCATTCAACGAGTGAGTGTGGGTCTCCCAGCAGCTGGCCCCTTAAGCCAGAAGGAGACTCCGGAGGACACAAGCTTTGAGATGATCATTCGATCCCTCGCTCAGAGAACAGGGAACATCTATGAGAACGGCGCGGTTGGGAGTGCACTAGGGAGCGAGAGCCGAGGCATCTTGAGCTCGGTCCTTAAGGACCCCGAAGCCGCGAAGAACCTCCAGGAAGTCATCATCCGCGTTACTCGTGCACAGCAACAACGCCTTCCGAATCCGCACGAACAGCAGCAAGGCCATCAATTCAAGTCACGTCAGCGTGCAGCAGAGATCATTACCCAGGAAGATCTCCAGGGGCCTTATGACCTCACTGGTGCCCCCGGGGAGAACGTAGGTGCCGATGTCATGCCCGAGGAAAAGAGAGCGTCTCGTGCTGGATGACTTCAAACAGCTGTGTGAGTCATTCGAGCAACTACTCCCCGAAGTTCTGCCGAGTGAGACGGATCTACGTCTTGCGGTCGAGGGCATTCTAGACCCTCGGAGCAAAGAGTATCTGGACGCAGTCAAGTTTACACCTGCCACCCTTGCGAACTACAGGACTGGGGGCAAGTGGATACCGGCTGAGCACCTCCTCTTCCTGTCAAGCATCTTGGCACATGAAATTAGCCAAGGCGACGCCAGAATCATAGTGGAGCTCCCACCACGCCACGGCAAATCGGAGGAGATCAGTGTCCACACCCCAATTTGGTTCCTCGAACACTTCCCCTGGGCGAGCGTCATTCTTTCCACCTACGCTGCCGAGCTTGCTAGTGGCTTTGGCCGTCGCGTTCGTGACGCTTTCCTGCTGGATGACGGAAAGATCCTCAATACCCGGATCCGAAGCGACGTTCAACGTACAGACCTCTTCCTTACCACCGAAGGTGGAGGAATGGCTTCGGTCGGAATTGGCGGACCAATCACGGGTCGTGGTGCTAACCTGTTCGTCATCGACGATTACCTCAAGAACTGGGCAGAAGCCAGTTCTGATCTTGTCCTGCAAAGTATCCAGAACTGGTTCGGCACGACGGCTTACACGCGTCTAGAACCAGGTGGTTCTGTTGTAATTTTGGCGACAAGATGGGTGCTAAATGACTTGATCGGGTGGCTAATCGCCAACGACAAAGAGCACATGTGGACGATTATCCGCATGCCGGCGATTGCGGAGGAAGGGGACATTCTTAATAGGAAGGTTGGCGAGGCTCTGTGGCCCCTCCGCTATCCGATCGACAAACTCCTCCAGATCAAGCGTGTTGTCGGGGACTTCATCTTCAACGCGATGTACCAGCAAGACCCGAAAAGCATCGGTGAAACAAAGGCCGACCCAGAGCAAATTCGGATTATCGACCAACTGGAAAACCCACAGCTCTACCGTTGGATGCGTAGCTGGGATATTGCAGCCACTGATGGCAAGAAAAAGAAGAAGGGTGACTGGACTGTCGGGTCCTTAGTAGGAACGAATGGACGACCAGGCTTGCCAACGGCGTTGACGTGCATCTATGACATGCAACGTGCGAAACTCCCTCCATCTGGAGTCGAGGATCTTCTCCTCAAGACCGCTCAGGCTGATGGGCCAACTGTCCCGATCGTCATCGAACAAGAACCCGGCTCTTCGGGGAAAGCATACGCCGAGCATCTTGCGACGAATGTCCTCCGTGGGTACAATGTTACGATCGAACCATCAGGTGGTGAGAATAAGTGGATTCGTGCCCAGCCTTACGTAGCGGCGGTCTCTCATGGCCGTATCCTGATGCTCCGGGCCGTATGGAACCAAGTACATAAGGATGAGCTGAAAGACTTCCCGAATGGTCGAAACGATGACACGATCGACTCCGTGAGTCAAGCGTTCAACGAGTTGCACCAATCAAATATTCTCGTTCCTACTTGGGGTCGTCCTTCCCCAGCAGATTCTGGAGTAGTAAGAGGAGGCAATTCAGGACAACTCATTCAGGGAATCGTGTGGGGACGTAGAGTTTCGTCATCCATCCCAGGCATCAGACAGTAAGAGGAGAACCATGGCTACTTCAGGCAACGTAACCCCGATCAAGCAGAACGTGTCAATGCTGCTGACACGTCTAGGACTCTCCCGACTCGCGGGTATGATGTTTGATGGGAAGCGGAAGCTGTACGACGTATTCGGCTATCCGCAGACTCTCACTTACTCGCATCTTCTGGCCAAATATCAACGGCAGGACATCGCAAGTCGGGTTGTTGACATGCCGCCAGAAGAAATGTGGGCCCACCCACCAGAACTCACAGAGATGCGTGGCGTCAAAGAGAAGTGGGACGACTTCATTACCAAGTCCCAGCTCTGGCAGCGAATTATTCAAGCAGACAAGCTCCTCAGCTTTGGTCCCTTCGCGGTCTTGTGGGTTGGAATGCGAGGTACCCCTGAGGTACCAGCGCCCAGTCTTTCAAAGACGGACGACATCCTCTATGTTCAGGCCTACGGTGGTGACAACGTCAAGATCAAGTCGTACGAGGACAATATCCAGAATCCGCGGTATGGACAACCTGTGGTGTACGAAGTAAAGGTTGGTCCCGAGAACCAGCAGAAGACGACTCTGGTACACCACAGTCGTCTAATCCATATCGTCGATCGCCCCTTGCAGGGACTGATGTTTGGCGAACCTCGGCTAGCCCAGGTCTACAACACTCTGGACGATATCCTGAAAGTTGCAGGTGGTTCTGCCGAGACTTACTGGCTTACAGGTAACCGTGGGATGCAGGTCGACGTGGATAAGGACATGCAGCTCCAAGCCGGTGACGCCGAGGCCCTAGAAGATGAGCTGGAGGAGTTCCAACACCAGCTTCGTCGCTTTATTCGGACACGGGGGGTCAAAGTCACGCCTATGGGCTCCGAAGTCGCCGATCCCCGCGGTGTTTTCGAGACTTTGGTCGCCATTTTGGCTGGTTCTACCTCAATTCCGCAGCGTATTTTGACGGGGTCGGAAGCCGGTCAACTTGCGTCGGAACAGGACAGAGCGAACTGGGCCGAGTACATTGAACGGCGACGCCGCGTGTTTGGAGAGCCCTATATCCTTCGACCTGTACTCCAGTTCCTCGAAGACCGGAGCTATCTACCCCAAGACACAACGACGAAGGCCAAACTCGGTACGAAGGACTCGGTTTTCACGTGGCCAGAAGCTTTCCATATGTCTCCCCTCGAAGATGCCCGTACTCTCGCGGAGAAGGCTCGCGCAACCGTGAACTTTAGTCGGCGTGCACAGTTTGGCAATCCGATCATCTCCGACGAGGAGGCTCGTGTTGTTTTAGGTCTCCCCGAGAAGCCTAAGGCAGGTGATACAATGCCGAAGGCTCCGACGAAAGCAGCAAATCCAGGATCCGGAGCTGGTACCCAAAGAGCAAGTCCAACAGAGGCTCCAGCAGCAACGGCTCCAGCAGCAACGGAAGCCCCTGATACACGAGGGAGCAGTTAAGTCACTGAGTAGCTATCCACCACACTAGCAAGGAGAGCACCATGGCAACGAAGCAGGCGCGCAAGGTAGCACTGATCAACGTCGCTGACTATCCTCGGGACAAATTCAACGTCCACTGGCATATCGTGGTGGACGGTGAAGATGGCCTCGGCTATCGCTGGCAAGCGACGATCTCGGCATACAAGCCGATCGCCTGGGACTTCGAGGGCAAACGCACTGCCGAAAGGCCGGACGTTACTCTGCCCCAGTACCCCGCGGATGTTCCGGTGAAGCAGCACGAGTATCTGCAGATGACTGCAGAGGAACAGCAAAAAGTTCGCGAGATGCAGGACGCTCGTAGGGATCTATGCTCACAAATCTACGAGTCCCACCCGAAACCTGTCTACCAAGTCGCGGAGCAAGTCGGTGTAGCCGACACGAGAGACGAAGCGGACACCGCTGCGCAAACCTGGGTATTGGCACAGATGGCCAAACCCGAGTTCAAGATCCCCGAGAAGCCTGCAAACCCGCAAGGAGGTTATGCTCTTGCGATGGGACCTGGCGGAATGATTGTCGAGTCCCTCTTTGAGCTCCTCCGTCGGCTCTTCTCGCCTCTGATCTTCGCGTTGGCTTACAACAGCACGCTCAGGACCAACCGAATGAACCAGGTGCGGGACTTCATCGACGCAGGAGCAGGCGCGGGCCTGTGGAGGATCTACGACGGTTCCAGACCGGCGACCTGCGGTACGGCAACGACGCTCCTCGCAGAGATGACCTGTTCGGATCCGTGTGCAGCAGGAGCTGCGAGCGGTGTGATGACGTTCTCAGCAATCACTGCGGACGCCTCGGCGAACGCAACGGGTACGGCAACTTGGTCGAGAATCGTGGATTCAACCGGAACGTGCGCGGTGGACATGAACGTCGGTACGAGCGGGTCGGATCTGAACCTGAACTCGACGGCGATCAGCTCCGGCCAGGAAGTATCGATCACCTCGGCAGTCATCACCGAAGGCAACCCGTAAGACTAGTCTACTAGTACAAACTAGAATCGACTGGGATGAATGAGAGGATGACAAACAATGAACGGCTTGCTCGAATCAAGAATCAAATCCGTTTGGCGCATTCGCTCTATCGCATTGACGATGCTCCTCCTACTGTGTGCCGGACATGCGGCAGGCCAATTGCCGCCGAAGGTGAGACAGCAAAGCACGATGGGTTGGCAGGAGCAGGTGGAGTTCGATGTGCGCCTGAAGGGTGTGCCAATTTACGTTGACGGAGTGCAGGTAAAGCCCTCTGCGACGGTGAAACTCGTAACTGGTTTGCGCTTCAAGAGTTTGCAGACGCGGTACTTTGCCTACACGGTGCCATGTTGGAACAAGACAGCACCTTGCCCCAAGGTGGCGTTCATCACCATCCAGGCGTTTGTGCGGCTGCCTTGGAATGCGGGGCGGGTGAACGTTACAAAGTACATGCTGTGTGACAGCGCGGAGTGTTCACTGCCCGACATCATCCCCATCCAGGCGAAACCCGGCGAGGGCTATTCCTTCCGTTACGACCGGGTAAAAGCCGTGTGGGACCCGGTGCCTTTCGTGGTGACGTTTCCTTGATGGTTGTACGGCACGCGGCGATGGCGTAGAGTATGAGCGCGCTTATTTATGGGCCTGATGCTTTTACGGTAGGTGCTGACCAGAATCTCAGCACCTACGATGCTGATTGGGTCGATGAGTTAAATCTCGCAGAACTCATGCAGGTCATTGCCGCGCGTGACCGCGTGGAAAATGATGTTGCGTCGTCCACATTGGCTGTGTGGAGTGGTGCTTCGATTGTTGACCAGCGAATCGTAGCTGACATCATCGTAGGAAGTACAGCTTCCGGGCCTTTCCCCGGTCTTGTAGCCCGCCACAACGGGCAGGGCGAAGGCTACATGGTCGAGTGGGACCAGGAAGCTGGGACTCTGGTACTGTACCGCGTCACCAACAACCACGGCACCTTCACCGTCATTGCCACTGGTGGAACGGTAGCGCAGAACACGACCTATGTCAATGGGTACATCAAGGTCACCGGCACCAACCCCTGCGCCATCGAATGTGGGGATGACACGAACGGTGCGGCTGCGATCACGTTCAACGATAGCGATGCTGCGCGCTTCCAATCGGGTATGCCCGGGCTTTCACTGGCCGGAGCGATTGCGTCTTGTGCACTGGACAACGTGGAGATTTGGGACGAGGCAGCAACTGCTGCTCTCACTGGTACAGCTACTGCGACGATTGACGAAGATGACATCGTAGCTGGTGGCAAGACGGTCATCGCGACGCTCAACGGTGACACGTTCGTTCCGACGGCAGGATTCAAGACGATTCAATACGTCGGCGGACAGGGCGCTGGATTTGCTGGCACCACCAGCGCGCAGACGATCACTTTCGCGCTGACCGGCGGTCTTGCCTCCACTCCGGCGGCTGGCGATTTGGTCGTCATCACGTACTTCATCGGGTCCACGGTCGCGCGCTCGCAGGCGATCAGAAACACGAGCGCAGTGGACTACACGCTGGTCGCTGATCTGGCGCAGAGCGACACGTTCGACGCCAATCAACGTACAGCTTACAGGTTTATGCCTGGGACACCGGAAACGCAGTTCGTACTCACAGAGACCGTAGGCGGCGGAACCGGCAGTCTGTCAGATGCTGGGCGCTATACGGTCCACGTGTTCCGCAACGTGGATGCGAGTACGCCGCAGGACGTAGCCGCCGTAACAGGTGGAGCAGTCAGTTCGTCGGCGGTGAACCCGGGCGCAATCACGCCGATCACGGCAGGCGCGTGGATCTATGCTGCTGGCGGCGCGGCGAGCAGCACCGGCAGCACGATGACTTCGAGCAACCTGACGGACTTCCGCGCCGGTTCGACCGCAGATACGAACGACGCAAGCATCGGCGCTGGCTATGGAGTATGGAGCGGCTCCGGTGCGTTCGATCCTGCCGCTTACGGCAACATTCCTGGCGGCACGACGGCGAATTCGTGGACTTCGGTCACGATGGCGCTGCGCCCGGCGGCGACCACGCCATTCGCCGACGCCCGCGCCGCGATGCGTGATGGTGGAGATTCTGCGCAGTCGGAAGCTGGTGGGTGGGACGCGAAGGTCAAGCCGAACATTCCGCTCGCCAACATCGTGCGGACTTCGAACACAGTCGTCACGATCACGCTGCAGGCGCAAGCCGACTACGACATCACAGCGCAAGAGACAATCACTTGGACGATCCCAGGCTCGATCCTGACAGGTGGCAGCCCGATAGTCGCAACACCGACGTTCACAATCGACGAGGTTGCGGGAGGGATTACCGGTACCGTTGCAAAGTCTGAGGGCCCAGATACTAAGGCTATTTCAGGTAAGATTAACAACCGTGGCACTCTCGCTCGTACCAACTCGAATGATACTAGCACAGTTACCGCAAAGATCCGAGCTCAGGGAACTGTAGCTCGTACCAACGCAGGAGACTCTTCAGCTGCTTCAGGCAAAGTAGCCTCTAGAGGTACCGTAGCTCGGTCGGAAGGTGTCGACACTCCTTCAATAGCAGGAAACGTTGTTACTGGTCCAGTCTCAGGTACGGTGGCTCAAGCTGAGATACACGATGTTTCTACGGTTACTGCAAAGATCAGAGCCCTTGGTACTCTTGTCCGTACTAATACCAACGACTCGAGCACAATCGCCGGCAAGGTACGTTGGGTAGCAACGCTAGCTCGGGCTGAAACTCAGGATACTTCCAACGCCTCAGGAAAGGTACGGGTCACAGGTGCAGTTGCTCGTACCAATCTCCCTGATACCAGTAATGTAACGGCTAAAATCCGAGTAGTTGGCTCTCTCAGCCGCTCCGAGATAGCTGATAGCAGTTCAATCGCGGGTAAGATTACTATCAAAGGCTCACTAGCCCGAACCAATGCCGCCGATACAATAGTGGCCTCGGGGACATTCGGCTCAGTCATTTCAGGTACAGTGGCTAAAGCGGAAGCCCAT
>Ga0214473_10009908_pt1 | contig 11249 bp, 12 predicted proteins | sample RVTome_7_FD_203509 | JGI IMG/M metagenome (GOLD analysis project Ga0214473, IMG submission 203509) | Soil microbial communities from uranium-contaminated site in the Upper Colorado River Basin, Wyoming, United States - RVT98D197 | ecosystem: Environmental > Terrestrial > Soil > Contaminated >...
GTGCGGGTGCTCGAGCTCGGCCTCGTCGCCGCCGTCCTGTATCACGCCATCAACGGCGTGAAGATCATGGTCTTCGACTTCTGGCCGTCCTCGGCCAGGAAGATGAAGCCGATCTCGCTGGCATCGACGGTGCTGTTCATCGGCTCGATGATCCCGATCACCTGGCTCATGGGACGCGACATCCTCAACCTCGCCCTCGGCTGGGACCTGTGATGGCCGTCGACACGCAGGAGCACGCGGCCGAGCCGGCCGGCCGGCCACGCACCGGTCGGCGGGCGGGACGCGAGCGTCCGGGGGCCGGGTTCGAGCTCTGGTCGTGGCTGTTCATGCGTGTCAGCGGCGTCGTCCTGCTGTTCCTCGCCGTCGGACACGTCCTGATCATGCATGTGATCGACACCGGCGTGTCCCGGGTCGACTTCGAGTTCGTCGCGCTGCGCTGGGAGTCGCCCTTCTGGCGCACCTGGGACTGGGCATTGCTGGTCCTCGCGTTGGTCCACGGGATCAACGGCCTGCGCATCGTGGTCCAGGACTACGTGCGGTGGCCGGGGGTGCGGTTCGCCGTGAACATGCTCTTCGCGGTGATCGGCTTCTCGCTCTTCGTCCTGGGCACCGTCATCGTGTTCACGTTCGATCCGAGCGACTGGCCGGTCACGTAGCGCCATGACGACCTTCCACACGTTCGACGCGGTGATCGTCGGCGCGGGCGGCGCGGGTCTTCGCGCCGCGATCGAGGCGTCGGACCGGGTCAAGACCGCGGTGATCTCCAAGCTCTACCCGACGCGCTCGCACACCGGGACGGCTCAGGGAGGGGTGTGCGCCGCCCTGGCGAACGTCGAGGAGGACTCCCCCGAATGGCACGCGTTCGACACGGTCAAGGGCGGCGACTACCTCGTCGACCAGCCGGCCGCCCTGTTGATGACCGAGGAGGCGGTGCAGGCGATCTATCAGCTCGAGCACTGGGGTCTGCCGTTCGACCGCACGCCGGAGGGGAAGATCGACCAGCGCCGGTTCGGCGGCCACACCCGCAACCACGGCGAGGCGCCCGTGAGGCGCGCCTGCTACTCGGCCGACCGGACCGGGCACATGATCCTGCAGACGCTGTACCAGCAGTGCGTGAAGCGGGACGTCCGTTTCTTCAACGAGTTCTACGTGCTCGACCAGCTGATGTCCGACGGAGCGTGCGCGGGCGTCGTGGCCTACGAGCTCGCGACGGGTGAGCTCCACGTCTTCCGGTCCAAGGCCGTGCTGTACGCCACGGGCGGCTACGGCCGGATGTTCAAGGTGAGCTCGAACGCCCACACGCTGACCGGCGACGGTCCCTCGGTCCTGTTCCGGCGCGGCATCCCGCTGCAGGACATGGAGTTCTTCCAGTTCCACCCGACCGGGGTCTACAAGCTGGGGATCCTGCTCTCCGAGGCCGTGCGCGGCGAGGGCGGCATCCTGCTGAACTCCGAGGGCGAGCGCTTCATGCAGCGCTACGCGCCGACGGTCATGGACCTGGCCCCGCGCGACATGGTCAGCCGCGCGATCTACCAGGAGATCAAGGAGGGCCGCGGCGTCGGGCCGAACCGCGACGCGGTCTACCTCGACGTCCGCCATCTCCCCCGTGACGTGATCGAGGAGAAACTGCCCGACGTGACCGAGTTCGCGCGCGTGTACCTCGGGGTCGAGCCGACGACCGAGCCGGTCCCGATCCAACCGACGGCCCACTACGCGATGGGGGGCATCCCGACCAACGTCGACGGCCAGGTCGTCGTGGGAGAGACGGAGACGCCGGTGCCGGGGATGTACGCCGCCGGCGAGTGCGCGTGCGTCTCGGTCCACGGCGCGAATCGCCTCGGCACGAACTCGCTGCTCGACATCGTCGTGTTCGGCCGGCGCGGGGGGAAGCACATGGCCGAGTTCGCCGAGCAAGCCGACCTGCCCGAGCTCCCGGACGACAAGCCGGAGGCCCCCGTGCGCGAGCATCTCCAGGCGTTGATGAACAAACCCGACGGCGCGAACGCCGCGGACATCCGGTCCGAGCTCCAGCAGCAGATGTTCGACCTCGCGTGCGTCGTGCGGACCGAGGAGAGCCTGCGGAAGATGCAGAAGATCCTCGGAGGCCTGCACGACCGGTTCGAACACGTCTACGTGCAGGACACGGGCAAGATGTTCAACACCGAGCTGATGGAGGTCGTCGAGCTCGGGTTCCTCCTTGACTGCGCGGACGCGCTCGTCGCGGCGGCGCTCGCGCGGGACGAGAGCCGGGGCGCCCACTACCGAGAGGACCATCCCTTGCGCGACGACGCGAACTGGCTGAAGCACTCGCTCGCGTACCGGCAGGACGACGGTTCGATCCGTCTGGAGACCAAACCCGTCAAGATGGGACCCTACGTCCCGATGGAGCGGAAGTACTGATGACGCCAGCCGATGGTCTCGGCGAGGTGCTCGACGCCTCGGATTCCCGCGCCGTGGGCTCGAGCGGCCGCATCACGATCACGCTCAAGATCCGCCGGTACAACCCCGAGGTGCGCGGCGAGGAGTCCTGGTGGGACGAGTTCACCATCGAGACCGATCCGGACGACCGCCTGCTCGACGCGCTTCACCAGGTCAAGTGGTACCACGACGGCACGCTCGCGCTGCGCCGCTCATGCGCTCACGGGATCTGCGGTTCGGACGCGATGATGATCGACGGGCGGAACGCGCTCGCCTGCAAGGTGATCGTGCGTGACGTCGCGCCCCGGGTGACGATCGAGCCGATCCGCGGGCTGCCGGTCCTCAAGGACCTGATCGTGGACATGGAGCCGTTCTTCGCCGGCTACCGCTCGGTGCTTCCCTACCTCATCAACGACTCCGGCGAACCCGAGACCGAGCGGCTGCAGATCCCCGAGGAACGGAAGCGCTTCGACGACACGACGAAGTGCATCCTCTGCGCGGCCTGCACCACCTCGTGCCCGATCTTCTGGGGAGACGACGAGTACGTGGGGCCGGCCGCGATCGTGAACGCCCACCGGTTCATCTACGACTCGCGCGACGAGAACGCCGCCGAGCGCCTGGAGATCCTCTCGGACAAGACCGGGGTCTTCCGGTGCCGGACGACCTTCAACTGCACCGAGGCGTGCCCCCGCGGCATCGAGGTCACCAGGGCGATCCAGGAAGTGAAGCGCTCCATCCTGTTCGACCGCTTCTAGCCTCGCGGCCACAGCGCCGCGAGTAAGGTTTGGCCGTGGCCCACCTCGTCACGCTCATCCCGGGCGACGGGATCGGACCGGAGGTCTCGGACGCGGCTCGTCGGGTCGTCGAGGCGACCGGCGCGGAGATCGAATGGATCGTCGAGGAGGCCGGCGCCGCCGTCCTCGAGCGTGAAGGGTCACCGCTTCCACCGCGCGTGCTGGAGCAGATCCGGCGCACCCGGGTGGCGTTGAAGGGCCCCATCACGACACCGGTCGGCAGCGGCTTCCGCAGCGTGAACGTGGAGCTGCGGCACGAGCTCGACCTGTTCGCTGCGGTCCGGCCCTCGAGGTCCCTTCCCGGCGTCCCAACCCGTCACGCCGGCGTCGACCTCGTCGTGATCCGCGAGAACACCGAGGACCTCTACCAGGGGATCGAGTTCGAACGAGGAACGCCCGAGGCGGCCGCCCTCCGAGCCGAGCTCCACCGGCTGGCCGGCGCCGAGCTCCGCGACGACGCCGGCATCACGGTCAAGCCGATCAGCGTGACGGGCGCCCGCCGGATCGTGCGTTTCGCCTTCGCCTACGTGCCCGCGAACGGTCGGCGGACGATCACACTGGGGCACAAGGCGAACATCATGCGTTTCTCGGACGGGCTGTTCCTGTCGATCGGACAGGAGGAGGCCGCCTCGCATCCCGACGTCCCCTTCGACGAGATGCAGATCGACCAGCTCTCGATGCGCCTGGTGCGGGGACCCGAGATCTTCGACGTGCTCCTGCTGCCGAACCTGTACGGCGACATCCTGTCCGACCTGTGCGCGGGCTTGGTCGGGGGCCTCGGGCTCGCGTCGGGCGCGAACCTCGGCTGGGAGTACGCCGTGTTCGAACCGGTCCACGGCAGCGCTCCGGACATCGCCGGCAAGGGACTCGCCAACCCCGTCGCCATGATCCTGTCGGCGGCGATGATGCTCCGTCACCTCGGCGAACACGCTCGCGCCGACGCCGTCGAGGCCGCCGTGGACGCGGTGCTCCTCGAAGGCAAGATCCGCACGGCGGACCTCGGAGGATCTTCGAAGACCGATGAGGTTGCCGCAGCCGTGGCTGACCGGCTGGTACTAGGCGGGGTGCCCCGACCCGAACGTCTTCAGTGATGGTCGTGGTGCGGCTCTCCGGGACCCGAACCGGGCCCCCGCGGGATCTGTCAGCAGCCCGGTTCGCCGGTACGACCGCAACACTGCTGTTTCGAGAACGTCGCTCGCACGCGGTTGCGCACCGTGAGCCGGACCTTGGTCCCGAACGGGGCGTCGTACTCGCGCCAGTTCGTGAAGACGTTCCGGATGTGCTCCTCGGCCCGCTGCAGGAACCGGCGAACGCTCACATCCCGCCCCCGTCACCCTCGTTCCCGCTGTTGACGACGAGATGCAGATCCTCGGGCAGCAGGTCGTTGCGCCGCCAGGGCTTGACCGTCTCCTGGTAGTAGTCGCGGCCCTCGCAGTCGTTCACGACCCACACGGGGAAGTCCTCGACCTCCAGGGCGCGGATCGCCTCGGTCCCGAGCTCGGGCAGGGCGATCACCTCCTGCGAACGGACCGTGAGCGCCGCGAGGGCGCCGCCACCGCCGAGCGCCGCCATGTACACGGCTGTGTGCTTCTTCAATTCGTCGCGCACCATCGGTCCCCGACCACCCTTGCCGATGATGCCTTTCAGGCCGAGCTCGAGCAGCGGCGGGGTGTACTTGTCCATCCGGCTCGCCGTGGTCGGGCCGGCCGCGCCGATCACGTTGCCGGGGCGTTCGGGGGTGGGACCCAGGTAGTAGACGATCTGGCCCGCCGGATCGAATGGCAACGGCTCCCCCCGGTCGAGCATCTCGATCATGACCTTGTGCGCGGCGTCGCGAGCGCTGTAGATCTTCCCGCTGACGAGCACCACGTCCCCGATCGCCAGCAGCCGGACGTCCTCGTCCGACAGCGGAGCGCGGATGCGCTTGCGTCCGTCGTCGAGCTCCTCGACCGGCACCTCAGATCACCCGCGTCCCGGTCCGATGTGCGTGACACTCGATGTTGACCGCCACCGGAAGCGAGGCGATGTGGGTGGGCATCGTCTCGACGTGCACCGCCAACACCGTCTGCGTGCCACCGAGCGCCTCGGGCCCGAGTCCGAGCGCGTTGCACTTCTCGTACAGCTCGGCTTCGAGCTCGGCGATCTGCGGGTCCGGGTTCGGCTGGCCGACCTTGCGCATCAGCGCGCGCTTGGCGATGACCGCCGACATCTCGAAGTTGCCTCCCACGCCCACGCCGATGATCCCCGGTGGGCAGGCGTTGGGCCCGGAGTCGGCGACCGCGCGGAGGACGAAAAGCTTCACGCCCTCGAGCCCGTCGGCCGGCTTGAGCATGGCGTGCTTGCCCATGTTCTCCGAGCCTGCGCCCTTCGCATCCACCTGGATCCGGATCTGGTCACCGGGAACGACGCTCGTGTGGATGAACGCGGGCGTGTTGTCGCCGGTGTTGCGGCGGTTGAACAGCGGGTCGAGGACGATCGATCCGCGGAGGTACCCGTCCGTGTAGCCCTGCCGAACGCCTTCGTTCACGGCGTCGTACAGGTCCGGGCCCGATACGTGCACATCCTGCCCGATGTCGATGAAGATCACCGTGTACCCGGTGTCCTGGCAGTACGGATACTCGCCTTCGGCGGCCAGGTCCTGGTTGCGGATGATCAGGTCGAGGACCTGCCGGCCGAGCGGAGACTCCTCCTTCTCGCGCGCCCGCTTGACGAGCTCGACCATCTCCTCGGGGACCTTGTAGCAGATCTCCATGCAGAGCTCGCGGACGACGCGGGTGATCTCCTCCGCGTCGATCTCACGCACCTCGGCCATCGCGCATCTCATGCTATCGCCGCTGCCTCGCAGCGTCTTACGGCGGACGCTACTTCCGAACGCGCCACGCCGGTGAGAGGATGCACCCGATGTCCCGCGAGATCCTCTCGACGGCGCGCCCCACGAAGCTCCGGTTCGCGGGGTTCCTTTGCCTCGCGGTCGGCGCCGTCGCCTCCGGCTACGGCGCGACCGCGGACTGGGTGATCATCGGCTTCCCCGCGGACATCGAACGCGTCGTCGACGTCACGGTGCGAGGGACGGACGTGTGGGAGGGCAAGGCCGTGTTCCTCGGCGCCGTCGCGGCCCTCCTGGCGATGCTGGCGATGCGACTCTCCCGCTCGGACGCGGTCGGCCGGAGCCTCGCGGTCGCACTGGTGATCCTCGGCCTCGCCGGCTTCGCCCTCCCGGTCGCCGACGCCGTCCGCGCCGAGGAGCGCTTCGGCGGCGGAGAGGGTGTCGATCTCCTTGCCGAGCGGCTCGCCGCCCAGCTCGAGCTCCCCGAGGACGTCGTCCGCGAGCAGCTGCGGGAAGAGTTCCAGCGGGCGCTGCGCGTCGAGGTCGACCGAGGGATCTGGTTCTCCGCCGCCGGCGGCATCCTGCTTGCGACGGGTGGGGCCCTCAGCTTCGCGTGGGTCCGCCGGCGCCGCGAAGGGCGTTTGCGTCCGGCCGCCGGCGCCGGCCGGGAAGCCGAGAGTTCCTAGAGCTTCGCGAGATCCGCGCACTTGGCACGGATCCCCTCGGCGGCAGCCCGCAGCCGCTGGAGCTCGTCCTCGTTGAGGTCGAGCTCCACGATCTCATCGACACCGCCACGACCCAGGCGGACCGGGACCCCGACGTACACGCCGTCGATCCCGTACTGCCCCGTGCACCAGGCGCACACGGGGAGCACCTCGGGAGCGCCCGCGATGGCCTCGATCATCTTGGCGACCGAGGCCGACGGGGCGTAGTAGGCGCTGCCTTTCTTGAGCAACGCCACGATCTCGGCACCCGCGTCGCGCGTCCGCGCGTAGAGCCGTTCGAGCGTCGGCTCGTCGACGAGCTCGACCAAGGGCTTCCCGTCGACGGTGGCGTGGCGAGGGAGCGGAACCATGGCTTCCCCGTGCGATCCCAACGTCATCGCCTCGATCCCCAGCGGGGAAACCCCGAGCTCCTCGGCGATGAAGGAGCGGAGCCGCGCCGAATCGAGGACCCCCGCCATACCCATGACCCGCTCCTTCGGGAAGCCCGACACCTCCGCGGCGAGGAAGGTCATCTCGTCAAGCGGGTTCGTCACCACGATCACGATCGCGTCCGGAGAGCCGGGGGCGATCCGCTCGACGACCTCGCGGACGATCCCGGCGTTCTTGCCGAGCAGGTCCATCCGGCTCATCCCGGGCTGGCGTGGGAACCCCGCGGTGATCACGACGACGTCCGAGGCCGACGTGTCCGCGTAGTCGTTCGTGCCGGAGATCGTGGGCTCGAACCCCACGACCGGGGACGACTCCTTCAGATCGAGCGCCAGACCCTGCGGCAACCCCTCGACGATGTCGATCAGGACGACCTCGGCCAGACCGCGCTCGACGACGCGCATCGCCGTCGTCTGCCCGACGAAGCCGCTTCCGACGACGGTCACGCGCATCGGCGTCATCCTACCGAGGTGGTTCGGTGGCGAGCCGCGCGACGACGGCGTCGGCGACCGCCGACGTACCGGCGGCGCCCGGATCGTCCCGCGCCGGCTTCAGGTCGTACGTGACCGTCCGGCCCTCGGCGATGACCCCCGCGACGGCCGCCTCGAGCCGGTCCCCGGCCTCGACCTCGCCGAGGTGGCGGAGCATCATGGCGCCCGAGAGCATCAGGGCCATCGGGTTCGCCCGATCGGTCCCCCGGTACCGAGGCGCGCTTCCGTGGGTGGCCTCGAACACGGCGATGCGATCCCCGAAGTTCGCGCCGGGCGCGAGCCCGAGACCACCGACGAGACCGGCACACAGGTCGGACAGGATGTCGCCGTACAGGTTCGGGAGCACGAGCACGTCGTAGTCCTCGGGGCGCTGGACGAGCTGCATCGTCAGGTTGTCGATGATCCGGTCCTCGAACGCGACGTCCGGGTTCTCCGCGGCGACCCGGCGTGCGCTCTCCAGGAACAGTCCGTCGGAGAACTTCATGATGTTCGCCTTGTGCCCGGCCGTGACCTTCCTCCGGCCGTGCGCTCTCGCGTGGTCGAAGGCGAAGCGTGCGATGCGCTCGCTTGCGCCCTCGCTGATGGACTTGATCGACAGGCCGGAGTCCTCGCGCACCTGTTTGCCGGTCGTCCGGTGGATGAACGCGATCAGCTCGGCGGTCTCGGGGGCGTCGTATTCGAACTCGATGCCCGTGTAGCTGTTCTCGGTGGTCTCACGCACGATCGTCACGTCCACGCCCTCGTACCGGGAACGAACGCCCGGATACCACCGGCACGGCCGCACCGCCGCGTACAGCTCGAGCGCCACCCGGAGCGCGACGTTGACACTCCTCATCCCGGTCCCCACCGGGGTGGTCACCGGCCCTTTCAGCGCGACGCGGTTGGTCCTGATCGAGTCGAGGACGCGCTCGGGCAGGGGCGACCCCTCGCGCTCGGCGACCTGGGATCCGGCCTCCTGCACGTCCCACTCGATCGGGATCCCGGTCGCCTCGATCGCGCGACGAGCCGCCGAGATCAGCTCGGGCCCGACGCCGTCGCCGGGGATCAGGGTTACCCGGTACGCCACGCGCGCCTCCAGTGCTCGAGCGGGAACCCGACGCCCCGCGTTCGCGCGGGCGCGGTAGGCTCGGTCCCGGCAAGGATAGTGGCCGGAACCCGCCACCCGGCCCGATGAGGGAGCCACCGGTGACCGACAAAGGCCTTCGCGAGATCGTCGCCGCGAAGACGAGCGTCTCGGACATCGACGGCGAGAAGGGCCGGCTCTGGTACGTCGGCTATCCGATCGAGGAGCTCGCGGAACGGTGCACGTACGAGGAGGTCGTCCACCTCCTGCACCGGCTGCGCCTACCCACTCAGGCCGAGCTGGACGAGCTCGACGACTTCATGGTCGAACAGCGCGATCCGTCGCCGTTCATCACGGACCTCATGCCGACCCTCGCGCAACAGACCTCGCCGATGTCGATGCTCCGCACGAGCGTCTCGGCGGCCTCGGCGTACGACCCCGACGGCTGGGACAGCTCCCCGGAGGCCAACGAGCGCAAGGCGCTCCGGCTGATCGCGCGCACGCCCACGTTCCTGGCGATGTACCACCGGTTGCGGACCGGCCAGGAGATCGTGCCCCCGCACCTCAAGCTCCCCCACGCGGCCGACTTCCTGTACATGCTCACCGGCGTCGAGCCGTCGCAGGAGGACGCCGACACCCTCGACACCACGTTCACGCTCTACGCCGACCACACGATGAACGCATCGACGTTCACGGCTCGGATCATCGCCTCGACGCTGGCCGACATGCACTCCGCGATCACCGGCGCGATCGCCGCGTTGAAAGGCCCGCTCCACGGAGGGGCGAACGAGGAAGCCATGAAGATGCTCGAGGAGATCGGCTCGCCCGATCGCGCCGAGGCCTACGTGAAGGACCGGCTCGCCCGCAAAGAGAAGATCATGGGGTTCGGGCACGCCGTCTACAAGACGATGGACCCCCGCGCGCGGATCCTGAAGCGCCTGTCGCGAGAGACGGGGGAGCGCCACGGCGACCTGCACTGGTACGAGATCTCCGAGGAGGTCGAGCGGGTGGCGATGAGCGAGAAGTCCCTGAACCCGAACGTCGACTTCTATGCCGCGAGCGTCTATCACATGCTCGGGATCCCCACCGACCTCATGACGCCGATCTTCGCGCTCGCCCGGATGGCAGGCTGGACGGCGCACGTTCGGGAGCAGTATGCGGACAACCGCGTGATCCGTCCGAGCTCCGAATACGTCGGGCCGCGCGACCAGACGTGGGTCCCGATCGAGGATCGCGCCTGAGCGTCGGCATGTGCTTGCCATGATGCCCGGCGGCTGAAAGCCTACGGCCGACACAGCTGGGACGGAAATCAGAAGGCCGGGAAGGAAGGTGTCCGATGCTCATGCAGCAAGGAAATGTTGATGGTGGCTCGGCCGCGGTCCTGATCGTCGTCTATGTGGCCTTCGTGGTCTTCTACCTCGCCTCGTTCTGGCGGGTCTACACGAAGGCCGGCCAGCCCGGTTGGGCGGCGGTGATCCCGATCTACAACTTCATCATCCTGATGAAGATCATCGGGCGTCCGTGGTGGTGGATCCTGTTGTTCCTTGTGCCCATCGTGAACATCGTCGTGCTGTTCATCGTCTACATCGACCTCGCGAAGTCGTTCGGCAGGAGCACGGGTTTCGGCGTGGGACTCACGCTGCTCGGGATCATCTTCCTGCCGATCCTGGCGTGGGGCCCGGCGACCTATCGGGGGCCGGCGGCCGGAGCGCCTACGCCGTCCGCGTATCCCCCGCCGACGGCCCCGCCGATGGCGCCGCCGTCTTCGCCGCCGCCGCCGTCCGCTCCACCGCCGTCCGCACCGCCGCCGCCGGCCCCTCCGGCTCCAGGTCCCTAGCTCGAAGGCAACGGTCGAGGGAGCAGTTCGGCCTCCTCGATCACGCGCCGGACGACCGCTTCGCGGCCCAGGCCCATCACGTGGACGCCGGCGATGCCGGGGATCTCGCGCAGACGGTCGACGATCCGAACGCAGTCGGCGACGCCTAGCGCCTCCGCATCGGGTCCAGCCTGCTCGAGCAGGGCTATCAGCTCGGGAGGAACCGCGACTCCCGGCAGGTGCTCGCCGAGGTATCGCGCCTGCTCGGCGCTCCGGATGGGAGCGACGCCCACGAGCACCGCGGCGCGCTCGAGGATCCCGCGCGTCCGCACGATCTCGCTCCAGGCCATGAGCGCATCGAGGTCGTAGGTGATCTGGGTCATCACGAACGAGGCGCCGGCATCGATCTTCGCCTCGAGCCGGCCCGCGTCGTAGCTCGGGGCCAGCGGACTGTCGGCCACGCCGACGTAGAACCGCGGCGGCTCCTCGATCACGGCGCCGGAGAGCAATCGCCCCTCCGCGCGCAGCTGCGCGGCCAACCGAACGAGGTCGGTGACGGCGAGGTCGATGACCGCGGTCGCATCGGGGTGATCGCCGACGGAGAGCGGATCCCCGGTGAGACACAGGACGTTCCGGGCGCCGAGCGCCCACGCGCCGAGGAGATCCGCGGTGAGCGCCAGGCGGTTCCG
>Ga0214473_10009909_pt1 | contig 11248 bp, 7 predicted proteins | sample RVTome_7_FD_203509 | JGI IMG/M metagenome (GOLD analysis project Ga0214473, IMG submission 203509) | Soil microbial communities from uranium-contaminated site in the Upper Colorado River Basin, Wyoming, United States - RVT98D197 | ecosystem: Environmental > Terrestrial > Soil > Contaminated >...
GCCGACCTTGACCGCGAGTGACAATCCGCCACGGGATCGACCGTGGATCATGCGCACCTACGCCGGGCACTCCACGCCCTCGGCGTCCGCCGCGCTGTACCGGAGCAACCTCGCGAAGGGTCAGACGGGGCTCAGCATCGCCTTCGACCTGCCCACTCAGACCGGATACGACGCCGACGACCCGCGGGCGCGGGGCGAGGTGGGCAAGGTCGGCGTCCCCGTCGGCCACCTCGGCGACATGCGCGCGCTGTTCGAGGGCATTCCACTCGACCGCATGAACACGTCCATGACCATCAACGCGACGGCGCCCTGGCTCCTCGGCCTGTATCTCGGGCTCGCCCGCGAACGCGGTGTGCCAGAAGCAGGCCTCGAAGGGACGACGCAGAACGATGTGATCAAGGAGTACGTCGCGCGCGGCACGCACATCTTCCCGCCCCAAGCCTCCATGCGGCTCACGACCGACCTCATCACCTACACGGTCGCGAACGTCCCGCGCTGGAACCCCATCAACGTGTGCAGCTACCACCTGCAAGAGGCCGGAGCCACGCCGGTGCAGGAGCTGGCCTACGCCCTCGTGACCGCCATCGCCATCCTCGACGCCGTACGTGACAGCGGCCGGGTCGATGCCGCGGGTTTCGCGCGGGTCGTCGGCCGCATGTCCTTCTTCGTGAACGCCGGCATCCGTTTCGTCGAGGAGCTCTGCAAGATGCGGGCGTTCGTCGAGCTTTGGGACCGGATCGCGCGCGAGCGGTACGGCATCGACGACCCGAAGCTTCGGCGCTTCCGGTACGGTGTGCAGGTCAACTCCCTGGGCCTGACGGAGCAGCAGCCGGAGAACAACATCGTGCGCATCGTGCTCGAGATGCTCGCGGTGACCCTCGGGCGCGATGCGCGCGCCCGGGCCATCCAACTACCCGCCTGGAACGAGGCCCTCGGCCTGCCGCGTCCGTGGGACCAGCAGTGGTCGCTCCGGGCCCAGCAGATCCTCGCCTACGAGACTGACTTGCTCGAGCACGAAGACCTGTTTCGCGGCAGCAAGGTCGTGGAGGAACGGGTCGCCGCGCTCGTGGACGAGGCGTGGCGCGAGATCGACGAGGTGGAGCGGCTCGGTGGCGCAGTGGCCGCCGTCGACGGCGGGTACATCAAGCAGCGACTCGTGGAGTCCAACGGTGCCCGGCTGCGCGCCATCGAGAGCGGTGAGCGCGTTGTCGTCGGCGTCAACCGCTTCACCGAGGCCGAGTCGTCGCCGCTCGGCGCTGGCCTCGAGGACGCCATGCTCGTCGTCGATCCTGCGATCGAGGCCGAGCAAGTGCGATCGCTTGCGGCCTGGCGCGCAGCGCGCGATGGGGGCCGCGTCGCGGAGTCCCTGCGAGCGCTGGTGAGGGCGGCTCGCGGCGACGACAACATCATGCCCGCCACGATCGCGGCGGCCCAGGCAGGGGTCACCACGGGCGAGTGGGCCGGGGCGCTGCGGGAGGTCTTCGGCGAGTACCGCGCGCCCACGGGCGTGACGGCGGCCGCGGGTCGGGCCCTCGCGACAGGGCGGTTTGACGAGGTCAGGCGCCGCATCGACGGTCTCACGCGTGTTCTTGGTCGGCGGCCCAAGCTCCTGGTGGGAAAGCCCGGCCTCGACGGTCACTCCAACGGTGCCGAGCAGATCGCGCTCGCGGCGCGGGAGGCGGGCTTCGAGGTGGTCTACGAGGGCATCCGTCTCACGCCCGCCCAGATCGTGGGGTCGGCGCTCGAGGAGGGCGTGCACCTCGTGGGGCTCAGCATCCTCAGCGGCTCCCACGCGATGTTGGTGCCGGATGTGGTCCGTGGCCTGCGCGACGTGGGACTCGGTCACGTCCCTGTCGTGGTCGGCGGAATCGTGCCCGGCCCGGATGCCCGCGCGCTGCTCGGCTCGGGCGTGGCCCGCGTCTACACGCCCAAGGACTTCGACGTTGCCGCCATCATGGCCGAGCTGGTGGACCTCGTGGAGGCGCGGGTGCGCGATGCCACTCCCTGAGCCCGAGCATCTGGCCGCCTCCGTAATCGCGGCGGACAAGGCCGCGATCGCGGCCGCGCTCAACCTCGTCGAGGATCGCCGCCCCGGGATGCGGGTGCTCGCGGCCGCCCTCCTCGCCCGTCTCAGCGCCGCCGAGCGCGCGCGTGCGGGTCATCGGATCGGGCTCACCGGTCCCCCCGGCGTGGGGAAGAGCACTCTCGCCGGCGCCGTGGCCCGCGAGCTCCGGGTTTGCGGCCGCACGGTGGGTATCCTCGCGGTCGATCCCTCGAGCCCGCGCTCGGGTGGGGCGCTCCTGGGTGACCGCGTTCGCATGGACTTCGATCCCGCGGATGGCGGCCTCTTCGTTCGTTCGGTTGCGACGGCGGGCAGGCGCGGAGGACTCTCCCACGGGTCCCACGCCGCCGTTCTCGTGCTCGCAGCCGCCTATGAGATCGTGATCGTGGAGACGACGGGCGTGGGGCAGAGCGAGACCGACGTGGAAGACGTGGTCGACACCGTGGTCCTCGTGGTCCAACCGGGATCGGGCGACGCGATCCAGTTCCTCAAGGCGGGCATCATGGAGATCCCCGACCTACTCGTGGTCAACAAGGTGGACCGGGAGGCTTCGGCCGGCCGCGCATTCGCGGACCTCGAGGCCGCCCTGGCGACGGTGGGTGCCGTGGGCGCGGGTCGGGCGGTGCCCGTCGTCTGCGCGAGCGCGACCGAGGGAACCGGCGTCGCGGATCTGACGGACCGACTCGAGGGCCGGCGAGCAGCGATGTCACAGGAATCCGTGGACGAGCGCCGTCTGAATGGTGCTGTGCGCTGGACGCTCGGGCTCTTTGCGACGCGCTTCGGGGAGCACGGCGCCGAAGTGCTCGGGGGAGAAGCGAGGCTGCGCGAGCGTGTCACTACCGAGCTTCGCGCGGGTGCGACGCCGCTCGTGCTCGCGGAGCAGCTCGGGGCCGAGGCCGCCCGGTAGCGCGCGTGGCTTGCGGCGCGACGGCATCGATCGTCAGGTCTCGGAGGCGCACCGACCTTCGCCGGCCAGGTCACGCTCGATCGGCGCGGGCAGGCGCAGCTCGTCGTGGCTCAGGGCCCGCGTAGGCCGCAGCTCCACGTCAGGAGGGTGTCGGTCGGGGGCGAGCTCGATGAGCCCTTCGGCGCAGGCGAGCGACCACGCCCCGAATTGGCGCGAGCTCCGGGCCAGGGCCATGCAGTGCTCGAGGGCCTGCACCGCGGGTCCCTCGAGCCTCCGGATCGCGGGCTCGAGCGGGTTGGCGATGGCCACGGCGTCGACGAGCTCCCCGGCTCCCCGCACTTCCGCGGGGGGTCGCACGTTCCGCAGGTCCCGGGCGAGGTCGAGGTAGAGCCTCCCCGTTCGCGAGGCGGCGGCGATCTGCCATCGCGTGACACCCAGCCGTTGCACTTCGTCGAAAGCGTCACGGGCAACCGCGAGGGCGCGGCCCTTGCGCCGGACCCAGGGTCCGAGCTCGCGCGCCACCCAGCGTTCAACGTCCGCGGCGGAGCCGTCGCCTTCGTAGCGGGGCGCCGCCATGCCGCGGTAGCGATCATAGCGCACCTCGGCGAGGTGGAAGCCCGCCTCGGCCACCGCCTCGAGCGTGCGCGCGAACTCCGCCCCATCGGGTTCGGCGTCGTCGTCGGGCTGGGTCGCCACGGCGCTGGCGTCGCCCCGTTGCCAGGAGACGAGGGCACGTCGGAAGGCGGAGGTGGCCCTGCGCCGGTCGCCCGCGTCCCATCGGGCCCGCCCGAGCGCCACGAGCGCGCGAATGGCGGCGCCCGGCGAGACGTGCCGCTCGTACCGCCGCACGTGCTGATCGTAGTGCGCGACGGCATCGGCCAAGCCGTGCGCCGTCCGGTGGATCGCCCCCGCGTGCATGCTCACGCGGGCCGCGTCGGCGACGCGCGTGTCCCCGTAGCGCACCTCGAAGAGGGCTGCGTCCTCGAGGGCGCGCTCGTTCTGACCGAGACTGCGCCGGAAGAGAATTGCGTTCTCGAGGGCGCGCGCCGCGTCCGGGCATCCGCCGCTCTCTCGGTCTGCTCCGCTGCAGGCGAGAGAAGCCCCATCCGGTTGTCCCGCGGCGAAGGCCTCGTAGTAGTCGGCCGCCGCGGCGTAGTCGGCGTGGGCCTGGGCCTCGGCGCCGAGCAGGAACAGGACGTCGCCGGTCCGTGCTTGATCGGGCTCACTGTCGAGGAGCGCGACCTCGCGACGAACGGTGATCCCGTGCCCGGGTGTCCGGCACGGGGAGCCCGACGCCTCGTCCTCGCAGCTCCCGCGGCAGGTGGCGATGGGGCTCAGACGCAGGTCATCGGGTCCGGGATCGCGGTAGGGATCGGCGCCCGCGGGCGGAGCGTTCGAGAACAGGGCGTCGTTCGGCCGGGACCGTCGTGGCGTCGTGGGGCGCAGCTCCATCATTGGCCGGGGAGGCGCGGGCAAGGGGAGCTGCACCTCCGCGGATGTCTGTGCCCCTGCATGACCTGCCACGAGCGTCCGCTCGCGGGACGCGAGGTCGAGGGGCACGACGAGGAAGGCCACCACCGCCGAAACGGCCGCGAGGCCCGTCGCAAAAGCGACCTCGACGATCCGCAGACTCCGCATCCTGCCCATCCAGGCTGACAGCTCCCGCCGCCACTGTCGAGCCACCCCGGCCGGTTGACGCGGCTTCGCCGTGCGATGTCCACCATCCCTGCGCTATCCTGACTCCATCGTGGCAACTCTCCGCCCCACGGGCCCGAGTCACAGGCTCCTTGCCGCCGCTGCCGCATTCGTGGCCCTGGTCGTCGTTCCGGGATGTGCCCTGACGCCCGTGGACCTCGAGGGCAAGGCCTGTCCCTGCGTGGAGGGCTACGTCTGCGATTCGGTCACGAGTCGATGCCGACGGGAGTCTGGCCTCGACGCGACCGTACGGGACGCCGGCCCCGCGGGCGGCGAGGGCGGCCTCGATGCCGGCGTCGACGCCGGATCCCTCGACGCCGGATCCCGTGACGGCGGCACGCTCGACGGCGGCGGGTTCGATGCCGGCAGCGACTCGGGGCCGCGTGACTCGGGGCCGCGTGACTCGGGGCCGCGTGACTCGGGGCCGCGTGACTCGGGGCCGCGTGACTCGGGGCCGCGTGACTCGGGGCCGCGTGACTCGGGGCCGCGTGACTCGGGGCCGCCCGATCCGACTGCCTGCGACGACATCCTGGCGGGTGCCCTCTTCTGCGACGGTTTCGAGGGCGGCCTCACCGCCTGGGGTGGCTCCGTGCTCGACCGCGGCACGGTGACGGCCGTCCCGACTTCCTACCGCGGGAGCGGCTCCCTGCGCGCGCGCACGACCGCGACCGGCGCTTTCGCGCACGTGTGGGTCGACGCCCTCGGTTCCCGGTCGAGCGGGGATCTGTACCTGCGGGCCTACGTGAGGGTGCCATCGGGTATCGCCTTCGAGCCCGACGGCGTGGACGTCTTTCGTCTCCGGCAGGGCCGCGCGCCCTGGAACGGAGTGGCATTCGGGATCCAGAACGGCGACCGACCGTACGTCGCCGTGGATCCCGCCGGGATGAGCTGGGCGGGCACGGCCGCGTTCCCGCGCGACGCGTGGGTGTGCGTTCAACTCCACGTCACCATCTCGAACACGGCCGGCGCCGCCGAGCTGTGGGTGTCCCGCGTGCCTACCGTTTCCCGGACCGGCCTGGACACGTTGCCCTCCTCGGCCTACGTCACGCTGACCGCCGGCATCGACTGGTCCGGCCCGAGCCAGACGAGCGCCGAGGTCCTCGTCGACGAGGTCGCCGTGGGCACCGCCATGCTTCCCTGCGATCCCTGAGGCCGCGCATACCTGGGCGCGTGCGCGCCCGCCCGTCCACGCGGCCGCAACTGAGTAGGTTGTTCCGGCTCGGGTCCTCAGGCCGTTTCCTCGTCGAGCACGCGGCGCGTCTCATCGAAGCTGCGCTGCGCCTCAGCGGGGCTGCCGCCGATGGCCGTGATGCCGAGCTTGCCGAACTGCGAGAGTGCCCCGCACAGGTGGAACACCACGCCCGTGTCGGCCCACGGTCGGTAGTGCAGGCCGTGGACCGCCGCGATGTCGAGCAGATCGTCGACCAGCAGGCCGCGATAGCGTTCCGAGGTGAGGGAATCGGTCGCGATGTAGTACCGCGGGTCGCCCCGCCCGGTGAGGTAGAGCCCCGTGCTGGGGTCGTAGTCGCCGCCGTCGAGCATCCGCATGAGCATCAGCGGGTGCGTCGTACCGGTCATCCGAAGGTTGATCTCGATCGCGTAGTGCTCCCAGGGACCCTCGGGCGAGCGCCGGACGGCGATGAAGTCCACGGCGATGCGCCCCATGACCCCCTCGTCCACGAGAACTTCACCCACGCGCATGGCGTCCTTCTGGATCGCCATCCGATAGCTCGGGTCTGCCGGGAATCGGCAGCCCGCGTACGTCTGCTGATCGGGTCCGCCGAGCATCTGGTCGTGCGTGCTCATCGCCTCGAGCTCGCGTCGGGGATTGATCCGAAGCTGTCCGCTGGGCGACCGCGCCTCCACGCCCTCGACGAAGGCCTCGACGACCCCGCCCGTGTGCTTCATGTGCTGCGAGAAGTCCGAGTACCGCAACCCCTCGGACGCCAGACGCACGTGTGGCAATGCCTCCAGGATCCTCGCCACGCGGCCGCCGTGGTCCGCGTGGCCCGGCCGCACCTCCGCGAGCGGAGAGAGCCGCAACACCGCGTTGCCCTCGCCGCTGAAGCCGTGGTCGTGCTTGACTACCACACGGCCGAGTGCCGGGTCCGCCTCCCAGAGGTTGGCCACCGCCTCGGCGATCTCCGCCTCGGTTCGTACGTCCTCCACCCCCGGCGGCATGCCTACTCCCGCCCGCCGAAAGACGCGCCGCGAGCCGCTCTTGGTGCCGTGGTGCAGCAGCTCCGGGTCCACTCCGTAGAGCGGAATGCCGAGCCGCACGGCGAGCGAGCGCTCGAGGTGCGAGACCGTGAAGCAGGTCATGTGAGCGCGTTCGGGATGGATCGCGCCGCGGATGCGCTCCACGAGGCGCGGCCGCTCGAGGATCTTCTCCGTCAGCGTTCGCGGGCTCGCGTCGTGGGTGCAGAGCAGCGTGAGGCGGCTGCGCACGTGAGCTACAGGAACGCCCGGGACGAGCCCGACGAAGTAGTCGACGGTCGCCGGGTGCAGTGGCTCGGAGGTGATGTAGACCAGGTGCGCCCGCGGGTGCCCGAGGAGCATCACCGTGAAGAGCATTCGCTCCTCGTAGTGCGTGATGCCGGAGATCGTCGACAGGTGGAGGCCTTCGAGCGAGAGCGAGGGCACCACGACCACGTCCCGCGGGCCCGAGTCCACGTCCCGCAGGGCCATCCACCGGTCCACGAGCGTCTGCTGCAGGGCGCGGAAGGCCGCGAGCTCCTCCTCGGCCGAGACAAGCCCCCGTTTCACACCCTCCCCGCGATCGGGCACGCTCCCCACCGATCGGAGGCTGACACAGGGTCAGCGACCCTGTCGAGGCTCGACCGGCCTGGACGTCAGGGAACGCGGAACGTCACGCGGCTGCCAGTGGACGTGAGGCCCATCGTCGCGCTTGCCTGGGTTCCGCGGCTCGGCCGGATGCTCACCGCGTATCGCCCCGCGGCGAGATCGAACATGGAGAAGCGCCCCGCCGTCGTGGTCACGTACCCGACGGTCCGGCCCTGCAAGGAGACTGTCAGCGTCGCGTCCACGGGTCGACCTGCGCCGTCGAGCACGGTGCCCTGCACCCACAGCACCCGCCCGGTTGCGAGGTTACGGCCCACCTGGGCAGGGACGGCTTGAACGACCGGAGCGGTCTGCACGACCGGACGTGTCGCGGGTCGAACCGTGCCGACCGTCGTCGTGGTGGGCACTGAGGTGGCCACGGCGGCGGACGTGACGCGCGGGCCCGCGCTCGAGGTGGGCGTACCGGTCGTCGTGCCCGTCGTGGCGGGAACCGTCGGTGTGATGCGCGCGGAAGTGGTGGCCCCCGTGACGGGTCGCGCGAGGGACGTGGCCTGCACGGTGCGCGACGCGGGCACGCTCAGGGCGAGGCTGATGGTTCCGGAGGCAGGTACGCGGACCGTGCGGGCGGGCGGCGCGCTGCCGCGGGCGGGCGCCACCGTGACCGTGTAGCTGCCCGCTGGCGCCGTGATCGTGCACCGCGCGGCCGTCGTGCGGCAGGAACGGCGCACAGCCCCCGCCGCCATGGTCACCGTGCCGTCCACCGGTCGGCCGGCCGAGTCGGTCATGCGCACGGCGACGCTCGCGTCGGCTGCTGCGGGCGCCGCCGACAGGACGATCATCAGGCTCCCGAGTCCCACGCCCATCCCCAATCGTGCTGACCGTCCCATGGTCACCTCCGCTCACGCGAGTATACGAGCGATGGGCTTGGACGACCCGTGGACCGCTTCGATTCAGAGTTTCTTCGCGGGCAGTCGGCTATCCGGGCTGGGAATTACTGCGGAATTCGAGGATCCCCCGGGCTCAGATACTCGTCGTAGGCATTGCGGGCCAGGCGACTGACGGCCTGCCTCGCCCCAGAGATGAAGAAGTAGACGGTCGTGCTCTCCACGTTCGTCGGCAGGTAGGTCTCGGGGTTGGGATCCACGCCCGGGTTGGGGTTGAGCCGCAATCCCCGACCGCGTCCGATGAGGCCCGCGGCCCCGATGGCCAGATCGTAGCCGCCGCTGCGGATGCCCACGCTGAGACTCGCGCCGTAGCCGTTCACCCGCGCCGGAGAGTACTGATACGTGGGCTCGTCCACGGGAGGCGCCCCCGAGAAGTTCGTGAACAAGCCGGCGCTCAGCGGAACGACGCCCGCGATGACCGATTCCACGCCGACCGATACGTTGGCGGTCACGACCTGGTGGTACTGGTAGGGAACGAAGAGGCCGGGCTGCGGGACGTCCCCCGTCATGGGCTCGGGGTCGGGCTGACCGAGGAAGCGCACAGGGTCGTTCGCGCTGCCGACTGGGCCATAGAGCGAGACGTCGAGGGCGGCGGTGAAGGCCTCGTCGTGTTGATACGACGCCCCCACGCGCAGCTCCCACGGGATGGGGCTCTCGGCGTCGAGGTCGCCCTGATCGGATCGGAAGAACGTCGCCGTGGCGGGGACGGTGATCAGATCGGCGAAGCTCCGTTGCTCGTAGATGCGGGAAGACCCAGTCACCTGCAGACCCGGGGGCTGGAACATGACGCCGATCCGCCAGTGGTCGTTCGGATCCCAGAGCGCGCCGAGCCGGAAGACGAACTGACGGGCATCCACCTCGACGACGCTGTCGCGCACCGACAGGGTCGAGTTGCGGAAGACGCCGTCCGGTTGCCTGTCGCCCTCGGTGATGATGATCTCGCCCTCCTCGTGTCGAAGCTCCCGGGTCGAGAGAAATGCGCTGACGCCGGCCGCGAGGCGCGGGGTGATGCGGTAGGCGTAGCTCGGGCCCCACCAGGTCATGCGGTCCTCGGAGGAGACACGCAGAGTGCTGGTCACGCCGGTCGAGGGGTTGCGAAGGGCGACCTCGTAGCCACGCCGGACCCGAAACGGATTGATCGTCGACAGCGCGACCGCGTGGCGCCGCACGCGATCCTCGTCCCGCGGGCCAAACTTCTTGACGATGCTCACCAAGAGCGGAAGCGAGGGCGTGGCGTCGTGCTCGAGGTCCGCGATGCCGACTGGGGAGCCGTAGCCGTCGTCGACGACGTAGCGGTTGTAGGCATCCACCGACAAGGAGCCCGCGAGGGAGCTGCTCTGGAGCTGGGCCAGACCGGCAGGGTTGTAGAACGTGGCCGAGGCGTCGTCGGCCAAGCCCGTGAACGCGCCGCCCATGCCCAGGGCGCGCTGGCCGACGAGGAACGTCTGGTAGTTGATTTCCTGGGCCCGGGAGCCCGCGGGGAACATCATGAGCGTCGCGAACGCCGCGACGCGGAGCAGGGTCGGTTCCACGTACACCTCCGCTGGCGCGAGGATAGTGCCGAACGGGCTGGGTGCGAAGAGTCCAAGGTGGAAGCGCACCGTCCCGTGCTTCTCGGGAGTCGCAGCGAGCTCACTCGCACACCAGCCCGCACTGGCAGCGGCAGTCGGCCAGGAAGGCGCCGCCCTGCACGGCGGGATCACAACGCGGCACGAAGCGCCTGCTGGCTTCGGCCCGGCGCCCGTCGGCGTCCGTGAGGGAGAGGTCGACCGAGTGGACAGCATCCGCCACGGGTACACCGTCGGTGAGCGCGGGGCAGATGATCATGGCGATGGCGCGGGGCAGGTCGGCCGAGTCCGGGACGTCGACGCTCGGCTCGAGGTGCGCCGGGAGCGACTGGAAAACGACCATCGTGTCGGTGGACTCCTCGAACACGCGCAGCTCGAGGCGCGTGCTCGTCGGGCACAGACCCCGCGCGCGCACGTTGAGCCAGACGTGGTAGCCGCCCTGGCTGCCGCGGACCAGCGGCCGGTCCGCGCCGTCGTCGAAGGGCTCGAAGCCCAACGCTCCCTCGGGGGCGCCGCCGATCTCCACGCTCGCTCCGTCCATCGGCAGGCTATCGCAGGGACCGGGCTCGGCCCCGCATCCAGCGAGGATCGGCCCAAGGACGAACAGGACGAGACGCGTCGGTCGAATGGCCAGCATGAATCAGGGCGTGACGTAGAGGTCCCAGCGGATCCGGCGACCCGCGGTCGTCCTGAGGGCGAGCCCCCCGGCCGTCACGGTGCCGTCTCCGTGGGTGATCCGCACACGCTCGAGGCCGCTGCCGAGGTCGTCACGCCGCCAGCAGCCGGGATCGCAATCGACGAGGAGCGCCTCGTCGGTGGCCTCGGGCAGGTCGGGCGCCGTGAAGCTGCCGGTCACGGCGACGTCGAGCTCACCGCCGTCGGCAAGCGCGAAAGAAGCTCCACCCGTGGCGGTCGAGACCAGGCCCACGACGTCGTAGACGTGCGAGACGTCACCGGGACCGACGACGTCCACGTTCGTCTCGTCGGCCAGTGTGTCGATGGTCGGGTCGAGCAGGGGGACGATGTGGCCGTCACGCAGGAGCAGTGGGAGCTTGGCCAGGGGCGCGGACAACGTCACATCGCCCCCGCCGCCGATGAGGGCCGGCTCTTGCCAGTCGAGGTACCGTCCCTCGGGGAGGGACACGCGCCTCTCGGTGGCGCCGCGAGTCACGACGGGGACGACGAGCAAGGAGGGGCCCAGGTAGTAGCTGTCGTCGACGGCCGCGAGGTCGGCACGGTCCGGATGCTCGAAGAACATGGAGCGTACGAT
>Ga0214473_10009910_pt1 | contig 11248 bp, 11 predicted proteins | sample RVTome_7_FD_203509 | JGI IMG/M metagenome (GOLD analysis project Ga0214473, IMG submission 203509) | Soil microbial communities from uranium-contaminated site in the Upper Colorado River Basin, Wyoming, United States - RVT98D197 | ecosystem: Environmental > Terrestrial > Soil > Contaminated >...
GCGGGCGCAGCACCTCGAGGTGGGCCCGCTGGTCACCGACTTCGTCCAGGCCTTCGGCCTCTTCGAGGGCTCGATCTCACCTGGCGGCGCCGCGCCCATCGCTCTGCGGGACGCCTTTGGCGTCGTCGAGGATCACTGGGCCCGCTGGTGACCTCGAGGTGCGTCTACCTGCACTCGAGGTGAATCGTAAACCCGTCCAGATTCCCCGAATCCTGCGCGACCGTGTCGCGGATGCTCACGGTCCAGCGCCCCTGGGCTTCCTTCCCGTCCATGCCGCGCACCCGATGGGTACGGAAAGGATTGGTCGGCCGTCTCCGTTGCAGCGTGAAACCCTGATCCGTGGGCGACCGCAGGCTCACTGTGAGGTCGGAGAAATAGGTGTGCCTGCCGCGAACGGCGACCGTCATGCGGTCCACGGTGCACTGCTCGCCGACCTCGGCGGTAGCAACCGTCGTGTGGTTGTCGGTGATGGCCCCGCCGCCTCGGCCAGTCACGTCGAGGGATCGCCCCCGCCCCGGCGTGGGAGGCTCGCCTGGCGTGGGAGGCACGACAGCAGGCTCGGTCCCTGGCAGGCCGGGCTGCACACCCGGGGGCGGAACGCCAACCGGCAGCAGCGTGGCGGCCACGGCGATCTGGTTGTTCACGGGGGTGCCTTGCACGGTGCTCGGCTGGTATCCGGGCATCGTGAAGGTGAAGTCGAAGGTCGGGGCAGCTTGGCCCGGCTGCGGCGTCGGGATGGGGACCTGGGCCGTGAGCGGCGTGGCCCCGAGCAGCCTCCCGCCGCCCGTGACCGTAGCGCCGACGGGCGCGGACGAGGCCACGACCGTGACCTGCGTGAGACCCGTGGGCACGGGTTGTACGCCCTGGATGCCGGGCACGACGGGCTGGCCGGGCACGACGGGCTGACCGGGCACGACGGGCTGACCGGGCAGGCCCGAATTGGGGGGCGGCGGGGGTGGTCCGTCCTGGCCGCAGGCCCCCGAGAGGGCCAGGACGCTGACCAACACGATCGTTCTGGACATCGCTCTTGCCCCTCTCTACCAGGGCTGTCGAGGGTTGGCCAGGGGCGAACGGGCCGACCGAGGCCCAGGGAAACTTGCGCAACGCCAACCCTGCCCTCAGCCTGGGATCATGCGGTGCACGGTGGAGGTACTCTGCCCTTTGCTCGTCGTCGCGGCCTGCGCGAGCGGGCGGGACGGCGCGGAGCCCGCAACCCCGCGGGTGCAATCGCGAGCACGCGCGCCTGCCGCGGATCCTTCCCCGACGGGGGAAGCTCCTGACGACCCGCGGAGCGAGGGCCCGGAGGCGGCACCCCAGCCCGCGGACCCGCCCCCCTTGCAGGCCGTCGACCCGATGACCTTCGACGGAGCCCACTCCACCTCCGTGGGAGACCCCAACGACGGCACGCTGCAGGGCGGCGTGCCTCTGCCCGAGGCGTCCCCCGGCCTTCGCTCCAACCCCAGGCGGCCGAACGCGGATGGGTTCTACGGCACGGTCGAGATGGTTCAGGCGCTCGTGCGCGCGGCGGCCGTCGTGGCGGCCGAGCACCCCGACAGCGAGGTCACGGTCAACGATCTCGGCTTCGAGAGCGGCGGGCCGATTCCCCATCACGCCTCGCACCAAAGCGGCCGCGATGTGGACGTGCTGTTCTACCTCCTCGACGACGAGGGTCGCCCCCGCCAGGGCAAGGGCGTGCCCATCGACCCCCGGGGCGTCGGGTGGGACTTCGGCGATCTGGAGGACGCATCGGACGACGTGCGCGTCCGGATCGACATCCCGCGCACTTGGCGATTCCTGCAGGCGCTGGTCGAGGACCCGGAGGCGCACCTGCAGCGCGTCTTCGTCGTGGAGCACGTTCGCACCATGCTAATGGAGCACGCCGAGCGCACGCGCGCGCCGGCAACGGCCCGCCGACTGATCGGTGACGCCACGTGTCAGCCGGGCTCTCCCCACGACGATCACCTGCACTTCCGGTTCTTCTGCACCGCGGAGGACATCTCGGCCGGTTGCGAGGACACCGCCCCGATGTATCCCTGGCGTCGGACCGAGCTGCGCGCAGCCGGAGTGACACCGGTCATCGCTCGGTACGTGAGGCCCGCGTCGCGGCCCAATACGACGTCGCCCGCGGAGGCACGCGCCGCCGCAGGACCCATGCACGCGGCCGTTCGGGCGTTCCTCGACGAGCGGGAGCAGTGGATCCGCAGGCCCCGGCCGGGTCGCCCCTATTGCCGTTGAGTGCGGAGCCCCCGAGCGGGCGCCGAATGCTATGCTCCGGCCATGAGCGCGGGGATCTTCAACGTGGTCGTGGGCCTGCTCCTTCTGGGGGCCGGGGCGAGCGGCCAGTTCACGCTGCTGTTCACCAACAGCTCCATCGCCCTGGTCGCTATCGGGGCAGGCATCGCCGGCCTGGGCGTGTTCCAGATCCTCAGGGCACGTCGGAACGGCTGAGCACCGATTTCAGGGTCTCCCGTCGCCGCGCTCGCGGGGCGGGATCGGTCCCAGGGTCGGAGCGGCGGGACCGACCCTCGAGCCATCGGCCGGCGAGCTCGAGGGGAGGCGACGCGCCATAGAGCGCCGCCAGCACGGCCGCGGCCCGCGGGGTGAGCCTCGGCCGGCGCGGCGCGGGCTCGGTGTGCACGAGGGCGTCGAGCCAGCGCTCGGCCGGTGCCCGCCCGAGAGCCCCTCCGAGGTCGAAGAGGGCGATGTCATCGACTCCCGCGGCCCGGGCGATGGCCACGTCGTCGGCCAGCTCCGTCGGAGACCGATAGACGCGCTCGTCGCCGAGCGCCCCCATACCCACGGCCCCGAGCGCGATCGCGGCCCGGCCGTCCCAGCGCCGACGCGCGACCGCGCAGAACGCCCCGAGCAGCGCACGGGCATCGGCGCGGCGAAGCAGGCCGCCCGAGTAGCCTTCGAAGAGCGAGGTATAGGCCATGGCCGCGAGGCGACCCGGAGGCGCCTCGGGCAGGGGCGTTTCGAGGACGCGCCCCCAGCCGCGAATGCGGCGCTGATCGCACAGTAGCGCGGGAATGAACGCCGTGATCGTTTCGACGCCGAGCGCGTGGAGCTGCTGCATGAGCTCGACGAGGGCACCCCCGCCCATGTCACCGATCGCTGGGTGTGGCCGCACCTCCATGAGAGCGGGCCCGGCCGACGACCCGAGCAGGCGGCGCGTACGGGCGATGGGCGGCTCCAGATCGACCGCGAGCACGTCGGGCATGGCCGTCCGGCGGTGCAGCTCGGTGAGCAGGTGCTCGACGTAGGGAACGAAGGCGGCCATGCTGCGCGCGCTGGCCCACCGTCCGCTGGCGTCGTCGAGCATGGGCCAGAGGCCCACCGAGATCCCGGCCGCGCGACAGGCGAGGACCAGATCCGCCGCGGTGTCGACCTCGGGTGGCGTGACCGCAGCGAGGAGCTGGATGCCGCGCTCCTCGAGGCCGGCGAGGAGAGAACGCTCCATCAGGCGCCGGTGCGGCACGAGCTCACTCCAGACCCTTCTCATCGGCCAAGAGAGTATGCTGCTTTCATGCGGATTCTCTATGGGGTCGTGGGAGAGGGGATGGGACACGCCATGCGGTCGCGCGTGGTGCTGGACCACCTGGTGGGGCAGGGTCACGACGTGGAGATCATGGCCTCCGGGCGTGCCGTCGACTACCTCGGGAAGCGCTTCGAGGACGTCAACCGCATCCACGGGCTGCACATGATCTACGACGAGAACCGCGTGCGCCGCGGGAAGACACTGTGGAGCAACGTGCTCGCCGGCACCACCGGGTTGCCCGGGAACATCGCCGCCTACTTCGACCTCATCGAGACCTTCGAGCCCGAGTGCGTGATCAGCGACTTCGAGTCGTGGGTGTACTTTTTTGGCAAGGCGCGCGGGCTGCCGGTCATCAGCATCGACAACATGCAGATCATCAACCGGTGCGAGCACGCGCCCGAGATCCTGGAGGGCTACCGCGCGGACTTCGAGATCGCCCGGGCGTTCGTGAAGGGGAAGCTCCCCTTCTGCGATCACTACCTGATCACCACGTTCTTCAACCCGCTCGTGCGCAAGGAACACACCTCACTGCATCCACCGATCCTGCGGCCGGACATCCTCGATGCGACCCGCTCCGAGAGCGATCACCTGCTGGTCTACCAGACCGCCGAGGATCACGAGGCGCTCATCGAGGCGCTCGCCGCGACGGGGATCGAATGCCGGGTCTACGGGCTACGGCGCGACATCGCGGAGGAGCAGGTGGAGGGCACCCTGCGCTACCGGCCCTTCAGCGAGGCGGGCTTCATCGCGGACCTGGCTTCGGCGCGGGCGGTCATCGCCGGCGGCGGGTTCACGCTCATGGGCGAGGCGGTCTACCTGCACAAGCCCATGCTCGCGGTGCCGATCGGAGGCCAGTTCGAGCAGGTCCTCAACGCCCGTTACCTCGAGCAGACCGGCTTCGGACGCTTCGCCGCCAGCTTCGACGATCCGCGCATCGTGCCGAGCTTCGTCGAGGCGATCGACGGGTGCCGCGATGCCCTCGCGAGTTACTCGCAGGACGGCAACCGCGCCCTGCTCGGCGCCGTCGACGAGCACCTCGACCGGGCCGCCGCCGGGCTCTACTGAGCCTCGTGGCCGTATCGGCGCGCATGCTCGGCCATCTGCCCGAGCGGATCGCGCGCCCAGCCTCGCTCGCGCCACTCGAAGTGCAGGTGCGGCGCCGGGGCGAAGCCGGTCTGGCCGACCTCGGCCACTGGCTGTCCACGAGCCACGCGCTGCCCCGCGAAGACGAGTGTCGCCCGGCAGTGCGCGTAGAAAGTCGTCGTGTCGTCCTCGTGGAGGATCATCAGCGCGTTGCCGTACCCGGTGAGGCCGTCGTCGCTGAAGACCACGAGCCCACCGCGGGCGGCCTCGATGGGAGCCCCCTCCTCGGCGCCGATGTCGATCCCGAAGTGCCGTCGGCTGCGGAGGGCACCCTCGCGGACGCGCCCGAACTCTCGCCCGAGCCGCCCGCTCGGGACAGGCCAGTGGAGCAACGGGTCCGCGTCAGCGCCCTGGACCGCCGCGAGCCACTCGGGGAAGGCCGGCCCGTGCTGAAGCTGAAGCGCCGTGGCTCGCTGGCCGAGCGCCAGGCGCACGGCGAGGATCGCGTCCGGACCGTGCGGCGTGGGGACGCGGCGCTCGCCCTGGCACCAGCGCCGGTATCCGCCGCGGGTGTGACAGCGCGCAGGCAAGGTGCGGATCCAGCGCTCGGATTGGAGCCGGAGCTCGTCGGCCTCGGCGGACACCCAGCGGGCCGGAACCCGCTCGGCCAGGTCGACGAGGGGCACGACGTCGACCGCACCGTCATCGCCCCGGGCAGCCCAAGGAACGAGGGCCAAGCCCAGGGCGGTGGCTGCGAAGGCGCACAGGCGGCGCGGACCCATGAGAGCACCATACACGAAGGGACCGCCGCTCGCAGAAAAGCGGCCGCGCGAGATGCGCCGAGCACGGGGGCCTTCCCGCCGAGACCGACGGATCGCGGGCGCGCGACCAACAGCTCTCGCTGGTCACACACAGCGCGACGTGGTAGGCCTGCGCCGTGGTGGACAGCTTGGATTTCGCACCCAACATAGCGATCTTCTGTGACTACGAAAACGTCGCCATCGGCGTGCGGGAAGCGAAGTACGACACCTTCGACATCCAGCTCGTCCTCGAGCGTGTGCTCGACAAGGGCAAGGTCGTCGTCAAGAAGGCCTACGCGGACTGGGAGCGCTACAAGGCGGCCCGCCGCCCCTTGCACGAGGCGGCTTTCGAGCTGATCGAGATCCCCCACGTCTCGTACTCGGGCAAGAACTCCGCAGACATTCGACTCGTCGTGGATGCGCTCGACCTCTGCTACACGAAGGCGCACGTGGACGTCTTCTGCATCGTGTCCGGCGACAGCGACTTCTCGCCGCTGGTCAGCAAGCTGCGCGAGAACAACAAGAAGGTCATCGGCCTCGGCGTAAAGAACTCGAGCAGCGACCTGCTCATCGATAACTGCGACGAGTTCATCTACTACGACGATCTGGTGCGGGATCAGCAGGGCGCCCAGCAGGCGGCGCGCCGGCGCGCCACGACCGAGCGCGAGGCCATCAAGCAGCCCAAGCCCCTCAAGCCCGACGCCGAGGCGGGCGACAACGGGCAGGACGACCGGCGCCGCCAGGCTCTCGAGATGGTGCTCGAGACGGTGGACGCGCTCTTCCGCGAGCGCGACGACAACCTGTGGGGCTCCATGGTCAAGCAGACGCTCAAGCGCAAGCGGCCGACTTTCTCGGAGACCTTCCACGGCTACCGAACCTTCACGCAGTTGCTCGAGGACGCGCAGCGCAAGGGCCTGCTCGAGATTCAGAAGGACGAGAAGTCGGGGGGGTATCTCATCCTCAGCTTCGGGCCCAACGCCTGAAGACGTGTCCAGAAGCGCCTCATAGCGGCTGGCGTGGACCAGGGTCCTTCGGACCCGTCGACAGGGTGGTCCCTAGTCGAAGACGACGACCCGATTTCGCCCCGCCTCCTTCGCCGCATAGAGCGCCTTGTCGGCGCCCGCAACGAGGGCGTCTGGGGAATCGATCTCCGCGTGCGGCAGGGACGCGACCCCGATGCTGATCGTCACCGGAATCGCCCGCTTCTCGAAGGAGAACTTGAAGCCCGCCACCGCCGCCCGCATACGCTCGGCAAAGGCGTAGGCGCCCCTGCGATCGATGCCGCGCGACAGCAGGCAGAACTCTTCGCCGCCGTAGCGCGCGAAGACGTCTTCCTTGCGGATGCTCCTGTGCACGCCGCGGGACAGCGTGGAGAGCACATAGTCGCCAGCGAGGTGACCGAACTCGTCGTTGACACGCTTGAAGTGATCGAGATCGAGCATGAGGAGCGACAGGTGGCTGCCGTGGCGCAGCGCATAGGCGACCTCGCTCGCGAGCCGCTCGGAAAGGTACTTCTTGTTGTAGGCCATGGTCAGCCCGTCGCGCAGGGCCGACTCGTACATCTGTCGCTGGAACTGCTCGTCGAGGTCGTCGTGGTAGCTGAACTTCAGGATGGTCGTCGTCCCGACCTGGATCTTGTCCCCATCCTGCAGGAGGCGGAGCTTCAACGGCTCCCCGTTGACCAGTGTGCCGTTCGTCGAGCCCTGGTCCTCGAGCCAGATGTTCTCCCCCTCGCGATAGAATCGCGCGTGCTTGCGCGAGATCTCCGTGTCGAGGATGCGGATGTCGGCCTCGTCGCCGCGGCCGATGAAGCCCGCTTCCCCCAGCTTGAACATCTCTCCGACGCGCGGCCCAGCGATGACGATGACGTACGCCTTCGTCGCCTTGTCGCGCGGCGGGGCGTTCAGGGCCGGGCGGGCCGCTATGACCGTGTTTTCCTCAAAGTCTTCCGTCATGCGGGCTCGGGCATCATACCACGGTCGGGCGGTTTTCGTTCCCGCCGCGTGTGGCCCTCACGGCCGGTTATAGCTCATGTGGCTGTGGTGGTGGTGGAAGGGCCAGCCCCCGTCGGCCCCGTAGCCGAGAACGCTCGCCCGATCGTGCTGCGCGCGCGTGATGGCGCCGGCCGACAGCAACGCCCCGAGCTCACGCCGGAAGTCGTCCGGCAGGGTTTCGTCGATGCCGAAGACCCGGACCAGCGGGGTCGAGGCCAGCATGGCGAACCAGTAGGCCTCCCGCGGCCAGTCGATGATGTTCGCCTCGGTGGTGCAGAAATAGCCGTCGTTGTAGCGGCCTGGGTACCCGTTGGAGTTCGTGTCCGAGCCGTCGCCACAGATGATCTGGGGGTTGTTCGTGCCGTCAGTCTGGTAGTAGGCCAGGTCGAAGTCGTCGCCGTGGTGGGTGCTAGTCGGGTGCCTGGGGCCGCCCACGTCGGTGCCGGGGGTGAGGCCATCGGCCTGGGACAGATCGGAGAGGCCGATCGGCTGGGTGCCGGGATAGCGGGCGGCCACCTGGCAGGCGGCGTGCCTGATGACGAGCGTCAGGTCCCGACGCAGAAACGCATAGCGGGCCTCGGTGGCGATGTAGTAGCCATCGGCGCGGGCCTGGGCGCTCAGCCGATCGTGGGACCCGGGCATGGCGATCAGGGCCGTGCAGCCGCTCGTGCACTCCCAGGAGGGGCAGCCCGAAGTGGAGCGGCAGGCGCCGGACGTGCACGTCGTTCCGGGGGCGCAGTAGCCCGAGGGGTGCGACGGGGAGCAGGCGGCCACGCACGCTCCGTCGACGCACACGTCGTCGGCCGTGGCGCAGGTGCCGGCGGGCTCGGACGGGGAACAGGGGCCCGGGCCCGTGCTGCCGCCGCACAGCGATCCGCAGGACGAGTCACAGGAGGTGCTGTCATCGGGGGCGCAGGACCCATCGCTGTCACAGGTTCCCGCGCAGCTGAAGGAGTCGCAGTCGGGCCAGCAGAGCATGACGTCCTCCGAGGACAGGCCCCAGCAGCGTGAGCCGGCGGGGCACTCGGCGGTGGAGCCACCCGCCGAGCACGCCTCGGACGCGATCGTCATGCACACGCCGAAGACGCAGACGCCCGGATTGGCGGCGTTACCCGCGCACTCGACGTCGCAGCTGCAGGCCGAGCCGGGGGGCGAAGCCGGCGGCGGCGGACCTCCGCCTCCGTCGACCGGCGGCGGCGGACCTCCGCCTCCGTCGACCGGCGGCGGCGGCGTGGAGCCATCGACCAGCGGCGGGGGCGTGAAGCCGTCGACCGGCGGCGAGCCGCCGTCGGGGATCGGATCGGTCCCACCGTCCTCCATGACCCAGCCGCCAGCGTCGACGTCACGCGAGCGCCTCGACCTGCTGGCGGGCTGGCAGCCCGCGGACGCCAGAGACATCACGAGGAACAAGGCGACTGCGTACTTCATGGACACAACTCCCCACCCGGCTCGCCCCGTTGCGCGCACCGAAGTGCGCTGACCGGAGGGAGCCGATCGAGCATGTAGAGGATTCCCTGGCAGGATCGGCACGGCCGACCCCACCGACGTCGAATTTCAGCAAGAAGCATTCCGGTGTGCGGAGGGAATTTCCCCCGTGTTTTCAGCTCCGTGGACGGAGCGAAACGGCTTGTCGCCTAGCCGCGCGCGGATGGTCCCCTCGCCAGCGGAGGGCGACATGCCCATGCTCCCTCAGCCGGCGGGGCGCCGATCGAGGCCGACGAGGGCGGCGCCGAAGGCGCCCATGAGCTGCGGCTGGTCGGGGAGCTCCACGGGCTGCCCGGTCGACTCGGCGAGCATGGCGCGCACGGCGTCGTTGCGCGCCACGCCCCCGGAGAGCATGAGCGGCGGCACCAGACCGACCTGCTTGATCAGCGCCGTGATGCGGCTCACGAGCGAGCGGTGCAGGCCCTTGAGGATGGGCCCGAGCTCGGTGCCGTGCGCGAGCAGGGAGATGATCTCGGACTCGGCGAACACGGTGCACGTGCTCGAGATCGTCGCCTCACCCGCGGCCTCGAGGGCGCGCGAGCCGAGCTCGCCCATGGGCACGTCGAGCCGGCCCGCCGTGTGCTCGAGGAACCTTCCCGTGCCCGCGGCGCACTTGTCGTTCATGACGAAATCCACCGTGCGCCCCCGCGGCCCGATGACGATGACCTTGCTGTCCTGGCCGCCGATGTCCACGAGCGTGCCCGCGTGACCGAGCGCCTGGTACACGCCGCGCGCGTGACAGGTGATCTCCGTGACACGCACGGTCGCCTCGCGGACGAGCTTCCTGCCGTAGCCCGTGGCCACCACGGGCACAGACCTTGCGCCCCCGCCGAGCTCGCGCAGCAGATCGGCCACGATCGCGGCCGTCTGCTCCTCGACGCGCGGATGGGCCGCTTCGAGACGCCAGCCCAGGATCCGCGCGTCCGCGGACACCGCCACCGCCTTGCAGGTCGTCGACCCGGCGTCGATGCCGATGCCAGCCAGCTCGTCGGTCATGCTTCCATCATCTCGACGAACGCCTCGAGGCGCGCCTCGGCTTGCTCGTCGGAATACGCCCGCGGATCGGAGTGATCCGCCTCGAGCAGGAGCGCGGGAACGTCGAGGGCGTTGACGAGACGGTCGCGCTGGTCCATCTGGCCGAGCGAGTAGGGCTTGCACGACCGGTCGGAGTGCAGGATCACGCCGTCGGCGTGGTAGTCGGAGACCATCTGGCGGATGGTCGCGAGCTTGTCGCCCGTGGAACGGTTGAGCAGGGCGTGCAGGTAGACGCGCGCCGTGGACTCCATGGGGCGCGTCGGATCCATCATGGGAGCGAGCTCTGCCCAGGCATTCGTGTACGTCGAAGCGACGACGTTGACACCGCGTCGCGCCAGCGTCTTCGAGAGACGACCGATCTTGGGCCAGATGGGCAGGTTGTCCCAGAGGACGCGCATGCGCTCGTCACGGACGGCGCCCATGCCGCGCGCGATACGATCGTCGAGCTCGCGGAGCAAGTCGCGGTAGAGCGCGAGCGTCACCTCCTCACCGCGCAGGTCCACGATGGGACCCATGTTGACGAACTCGTCGAAGGCGGTGATGGGCGAGGGGCGGTGGCGCGCCCGATCGAGGATCTCGAGCCAGAGCTCGGTCGCGTCCTTGCCGCGACGGCAGACTTCGCGAAAGCGGCGCTGCGAGAGGCTCCGGCCCGCCACCGACTCGGCGACCGGCACGAGCTCCTCGAGCTGGCGGAGCACGTACGCGGTCTGGTGATCGGCAGCGGGACCGTAGAGGAACGGCGTGTCGATCACGAAGAGGGGGACGCGAAAATGATCGGCCAGGACGCGGTACCAGTAGAGCACCGTCTGGCAGATGTTCGTGCAGCACAGCAGCAGATCGGGCGGAGGCAGCCGGCCCACCGGTGTCTGCCCCGAAAGGACCGCACCGATGTCGGTCCGGGCATAGGAGCAGATGTCGCGCGAGTAGCCGGCGTTCTCGGACTCGACGCACAGCGACTCGGCTCGCCGCCGCGCACCGCAGAGGGCCGCGTGGTTCTCCGGGTAGATCAGGAAGAAGCCGAGGGCCTGAAGGATCTCCACGGGCGCGCCCGAGGTGACCCATGCGACCTTGCGCACGCCCGCCGCGTAGCGCCCCTCGAGGTAGTGGCGCGACATGAGCTCCTTCATGCGCGCCGTAGTGACGAGAGGCGGGTTGAGGCCCGTGTCGGCGCCGGGTCGCGCCGCCCGAAGCTTCCGCTCGTCGACGAGACGCTGCCAGGCGAGCGCCGACCTGCCGACGAGCCGGTAGGCGAGCGCGTGCTCCACGCGCTTGCGGAGCGTCATCGGAGCATCTCCACGAAGGCCTCCATGCGC
>Ga0214473_10009911_pt1 | contig 11248 bp, 9 predicted proteins | sample RVTome_7_FD_203509 | JGI IMG/M metagenome (GOLD analysis project Ga0214473, IMG submission 203509) | Soil microbial communities from uranium-contaminated site in the Upper Colorado River Basin, Wyoming, United States - RVT98D197 | ecosystem: Environmental > Terrestrial > Soil > Contaminated >...
TTCTGTTTCTATTTTGTCGAGTAGACCGGTTTCTCCCCATAGTTGAGCATAGACGACCTATGCCTCCTGATCCGGATATTGCATGTGTTCCCGGGAGAATGTCAACGAGTAAAATGCTGCTTGCTTTGCGGCCATTCGCTTATTGACAAACAAAATCCTTCCCCCTATAATTTCACTGAAAAAAAAGGATTTCTCATCAAATGAGTCCCATGCGATTTTTTACATGAGGCGGAGACATCCGTTGAAGGGTTGACTTACTCGGGCGGCAACGCCAAAAGGGGGCATTCTCATGAGTGACGGCAAGGGGATTTTTCGGGCTGCGGCGTTTCAACTCTCGCCATGCCTTTTTGATCGGGATGGCTCAACGGAAAAAGTTGTCAAGGCCATTGAAAAATGTGGTCGGGAAGGAATTATGTTGGCCGTGTTTCCAGAAACCTTTATTCCGAACTTCCCCTATTTTGCCTGGCTAAACCCGCCGGCCATTATTACAGACCTGCATGTCAAACTCCATGAACAGGCCGTCGATGTCCCCGGCCCCGTGACCGAAGCTGTAGGCAGCGCTGTAAAAAAAGCAGGGACCGTGATAGTCCTTGGCATCAATGAAAGGGATGGCGGCAGTCTCTATAATACCCAGCTTATCTTTGATGCGGATGGATCTCTTCTCGGCAAAAGGCGCAAGATCATGCCCACTTTCCATGAGCGTATGATCTGGGGATGTGGAGACGGAAGCGGGCTGAAGGTGTTCGATACGGCGATTGGCCGTCTGGGCGCCCTGATATGCTGGGAACACTTCATGCCTTTGGCCCGTTATGCGTTGATTGCGCAAGGGGAAGAGGTCCATTGCTCCCATTTTCCGGGGTCCATGGCCGGTCAATCTCTTTCCAGACAGATCGATGCCGCCATCCGCCATCACGCGATGGAGGCGGGCGCCTTTGTCGTCAACGCAACGGCATGGTTGACACCGGAACAAAGAGCGGAGATCGCGCCTGACGAGTCTCTCAGGAAATACCTGAATGGCGGAATTTGTACAGCCATTGTGGCTCCCCATGGTCGCTATCTGGCCGGACCTCTACCGGAGGGCGAGGGCGTAGCCGTGGCCGAGATCGATCTGAAAGCCATTGTGCGAACAAAGAACATTCTTGATACCATAGGGCATTACTCCAGACCCGACCTCCTCCAGCTGAGAATAGACCGTCGCCCGCGGACGGTGATGGATGACATGTTGCCGACGTTCCAGAAACTCGGGGAAAGGCCTTGTCTATCTGAGGAAGACAAAGAGGATCACCCGCATAATAAACCCAATCAGGAGAGCAATTGAAACCTCTGGGGATCATCTCGGGAACCGCCTTTCTGCACGGAAAGGGAATCTTCGCCGGCCTTCGGGAAGAGACAGTGGAAACCAAGTTCGGCCGGGCGCTGGTCTTCTGCTCCGCTGAGGTCGCCTTCATCCCTCGTCACGGGAAGGACCCCGATCGCCACATCCTGCCCCACCTCATCAACCACCAGGCCAATCTGCAGGCCCTGAAGGAGCTGGGGGTCAGTGAGGTCCTCGGCGTCAATTCGACCGGTTCTCTGAAGCGGCGCCTGAAACCGGGGATGCTCGTAGTCCCGGACGATTACATCATGCCGTCTGCCGGTCCCACGGTCGTGAGCGAGAAGGCGATTCATATCACGCCGGTTCTGAACGCGGAAGTCAGGCGGAAGTGGCTTGAAGCGGCGCATGACTGCGCCATTGAAGTGCTCGACTGCGGCATCTACTGGCAGACCGCCGGCCCCCGTCTCGAAACGCGGGCGGAGATCGCGATGATGGCCCGGTTCGCCGACCTCGTCGGAATGACGATGGCCGGCGAGGCGATTATCGCCCAGGAGCTGGAGCTGCCCTACGCCTCGCTCTGTTCGGTGGACAACTACGCCCATGGCCTCGAGGAGAGGGAACTGACGATGAATCAGATCCTCCGGCACGCGCAGCGAAACACGAAGGCAATCTTCCGGATCCTGACCCGCTATTGCGAACGGAGCGTTCTGCCGGGCGCCACGGACTGATTCAGAAGGCCCCGAGCTGGCAGGGTTTGATCCTGATCTTCAGGGTCTCGCAGGCCGCAGCCACCCCCATCCGTGAAATTTTCCCATCTGAGGCGATCATCCAGGCGGCTATACAGGGAAGTCTGCCATCAAAAAGGCGGCTGCGGACGGCCTCCTCAAGCGCCGCATCGACCTGATCCGCCGGACGGACGATCTTCCCTTCGGTCGCGTAGCCGAAAAGACCGAGCTGGCAGCGGCTGATCCGGATCTCTAAAAGGTCCATGGCCCGGCCTACCTCCTCCAGCTGAACGCCCTGCGCAGCGCCGATCCGCTCGGCCTCGGCACAAGCCATCTCCCCTTCCACAACCTTTTCCCGGATTGCCCCGGCGATCTTCTCATCGGGGCTTCCGCCTGGCGCATGTTTGGCCGAATAGCGGCCTGCATCGGAGTGTGTCATCGTCTCATCCTCAAACTTTCATATGGTGAAATGGCTCAATCGCAGACAGCGCCTCGTCGTCCAGCGTCTTGAACCCGTGTTTTTCGACGATTTTTTCGGCCTTTTCGATCTGATCGACGCTGACCACGAAGACCGCCTTCCGGTGGCCCTCCAAAACAAAGCCGTAGGCGTTGTTGATGTTGATCCTCTCGGCGAAGAGGAGCTGCGTCAGTTTGTCCAGACCGCCCGGCTGGTCGGGAATGACGACAGCCAGGACCCGGCTGAGCGTTACGGTGATGCCGGCCTTCGAGAGCGCCGTCTCGGCCCGCGCGGGCGCGTCGACGATCATGTTGATGACGCCGAAGGTATCGGACGTGGCGATCGTCGTCGCCCGGATGTTGATCTTCTCCTCCGCCAAGACACGCGTCACCGCCGCCAGCCGCCCCGGCTTGTTTTCCGCGAATATCGAAAGCTGATAGGTAATCATGGGAACCCCCTTTTTAGTCCTTCCGGTTGTCGATGACCCGCACCGCCTTGCCCTCGCCCTGCGGGAGGCTGTCCGGCTCCACCAGATCGACCCTCGGCGTGATCAGGATGTCGCTTTTGAGCTCCTCCACGATTCGCCGCCGCAGGGTTTCAAGCTGTTGAAGATTTCCGTTGAAGAACTCTTTCTTTATCTCCACCTTGACGGTCATCTGTTCGTTGTATTCCGCCCGGTCGAGGATGATAATGAAATTGTTCCCCACGCCGGGTATCTCCATGAGCCTCTTTTCGATCTGAATCGGAAAGATGTTCACCCCCTTGATAATCATCATGTCGTCGGTCCGCCCCTTGATCCGCTCGATCCGCCGGTGGGTTCGGCCGCAGGGGCATGGTCCGGGTATTATCCGGGTCAGATCCTTCGTCCGGTAGCGGAGGATCGGCATCCCTTCCCTAAGGAGCGTCGTCGTGACCAGCTCCCCCTCCTCCCCTTCAGGGACGGGTTTCAGCGTCACGGGATCGATGATCTCGACGATGTAGTTGTCCTCCCAGATGTGCATCCCGTTCTGCTCCGGGCACTCGAAGGCCATACCGGGGCCGTTCATCTCGGAGAGGCCATAGGAGTTGAAGGCCCTGAAACCGTAGAACTCCTCGATCTTCCGGCGCATCTTCTCCGAATGCGGCTCGGCGCCAATGAAGGCAATCCTCAGTTTCGCGTCCCGGCGGGGATCGACACCGGTCTCGGTAAAGACGGACGCGAGGAGGAGGGCGTAGCTGGGGATGATGTGGATGGCCGTGGTCTCGAAGTCCCGCATGAGCTGGATCTGGCGTTTGCTGTTCCCCGCCCCAGCGGGGATCACGAGCGCCCCGATCTTCTCCGCGCCGTAGTGGAAGCCGAGCCCCCCCGTGAAAAGGCCATAGGTCATCATGTTCTGGAAGACGTCGGACCGCCGCATGCCGGCCATATACATGGAGCGGGCCAGGAGATTCGTCCAGGCCGCAATGTCTTTTTCCGTATGGAAGATCACCGTGGCCCGGCCCGTCGTCCCCGAAGAGGAGTGCATCCGGATCAGGTCGTCGCGGGAGCAGGCGAGAAAACCGTAAGGCCAGTTCTCCCGGAGGTCCTCCTTCGTGGTCAGCGGGAGTTTCTCCACATCCGCGAGCGTCCGGATCAGGCCCGTATCCAGACCGATCTCCCGGAACAGTTTCTCGTAATGGACGGATTTCTTCGCCCGCTCCAGGGTTTCTCCGAGCCTCGCCATCTGCAGCCTCGAAAGGTCGTCCCGGTCCATCGTCTCGATCTCTTTTTCCCAGTACATGCCGCGCCTCCGCTGTTTATTGGATGAGTGATTTTCTACAACGGCCGCCCCATTTTATCAAGGCAAAGTTGCCGGACGCGAAGCTCTACCTCTCTTGAGGCTATGACTCAGAACAAACCCCGTCTTTTCCGTTCTTTTTTACCCGGTACATAAGCTGGTCCACCCGGTGAACGAAGGCCTTCATCTCTTCCTGTGTCTTGTACTGCGCAAGCCCTATGCTCACCGTCATATGTACGTCTTTACCCGACACCGGGGAAAATTTCTCTTTTTTGAATTCTGTTCTGATTCTTTCCGCTGTAACGGCGCCGTCTTTGCTTGTTGTCATGGGCAGGAGGACGGTAAATTCTTCGCCGCCATAACGATAGGCGGTATCTGTCTGGCGCAGACATCTTTTTACCACCTGGCCGAGTCGCAACAAGACATGGTCTCCCTCGACATGGCCGTAAGCATCGTTGAATGCCTTAAAATTGTCGAGATCAAGAAGGAGAAGAGTTAAAGGCTGTTCATAGCGGTTCGACCGGTCAATTTCGATTTTAACCTGAATGTAAAAATACCTGGAATTGTAAAGCTGAGTGAGACCATCGATTATACTGAGTTCTCGGTATCTTTTTTCGCTGCCCCTCAGTAGCACCTCTATCGTCTTGCGGTCGGTGATGTCGCGGAAAATGCCAAAAAGATAATGTCTTTCCCCAATGGTCAAGTGGGAAGCGCCTGTATCGGTATAGAAGACTGAGCCGTCTTTTCTCATTAACGGCAGGTCCTCGGCAAGTACTTTCTCCCCTCTTGCTTGTTTTTCAAACTCATTTAGAACATGCGGGAGATCCTCCGGTGGGTGGATATCATAGAGGGTAAGATTTTCGATTTCTTCTTTCGTATACCCCAGCATGGAGCATATGGCAGTGTTTCCCTGAAGAAACTTCTTGGTGATCACATCGGTAATCAGAATCCCGTCACTGGCCTTATCAAAAATTGTTCTGAATTTCTCCTCACTTTCAAGTAGTGCTATTTTTGCGGTATTATTAGCTATTTCTCTTACAAGCAACGCTTCTGCCATACTATCGAAGGTTTGAGCCAGTTCTCCTATTTCACCGCCTTTCACAACGCCCGATATGTTCACGATCCCCGCACCTGCCGCTAACTGCTGTGACGCCTTCTGCAACATCAGGATGCGATCCACAATAACACGACTTCCAATAAGCCAGGCCAAAGATAGTCCGGCGACAAAAAACAAAATTAGAATCAATAGATTTTTGAACATCGCGGCGTTTGCTTTTGAAGTAGCTGAAGATTGAGGTATGCCCGCACGAATGTAAAGATATGGCTTTGATTCATGTGGGAGACTAATTTTTTTGTAGGCAAAGAGACTGAAGTTGCCATCATTTCCCACGGCTGAGAAGGCGCCTTCATCAGGTCCGTCCTGCATATTCGTGAAGAGGTCTTTCCTGATGTCAGAGTTTCCTGCAAGTTTTTCCGAAAGGGCTTCTTGAAGATGCCTGTAGAAAATGATTCCCTTATGATCCAGTAAGCTGAACGATGAACCGGCTGGGAGGTTTGCCTTATCGAAGATATGACGGCTGTATTCAAGGTCGAGACCGACGCCGATGACCGCTATTAGCTCATTCGAGGTGTTTTTTACCGGGTAACCGAAAATGATAATAGGCTTTTTCGATATCCTGCCGACAGTATATTCACCGGAAGAAAACATCCCACTGCGGACTGCGTCTTGAAAGTATTTAAGGTGTGCCACAGACACTTTCCCTTTGAAGGGTGTCGCCGATTCCCAGACCAAACCGGATTTGTCTGCTAAGGTAATGTTGGTATATTGAGGATTTTTTTTAAGAAGATCGCTCAGAAGGGCATTGAAAGCATGAATATTTCGTGATTGTAATCCGGGTAGGAGAGCAAGGGCGACCACCAATTGTTGTACTCCGGCGACCACGGTCTGCTCTTCATGTGCAATGTTGCTGACGAATTTCAAACACTCCCTTTTGGCATCCTCTATGACTTCATTACGCTCGGCTATTCCCGAATAGACAATTAAACCAATGGATGGAAACGCCATCATGAATACTAAAATAATTAAATGGACTCGTATCGGCCATGACAAAAATTTGCGCACTATTTATCAAACCTCTTTGATTTTGGAGGGAACCATACAATATTTTAGAAATCATTGCTCCGGAAGATTTCAGGCTAACTCTTACGAACTCTGGATAAATTTTCGGGAGCAGGTGAGCGGAATAGAGGATGCGTAAATCACATGAGGTACTTCTGCAGGGTTTCATGGATTTGGAAATTAGGATCTACAAATGCCGCCCCGATCTGCACTGCCTCTGTCGAGTCGGACACCCACTTGGGTTGACATTTAACTTTGATGGGTTGCGGCTTGCTGGTTAGAGTGAAGGTTACGCTGAACTCGGCTGTTTCTATACCGATCTTTTCAAGATTCGTTCCTTTCGGCACAGAGAGCCGTATTCCCCCGATTGATATGTCAAGAATGGTACCCGTCCCAAATTTCTCAGCTTGAGAATGGGCTTCGCCGATGAAGGCTGGAAGGATGACCTCCTTCCGCTCGGGGTGGCGCCGACCGCGATCGATACCCTTTAACGCCTTATTGATCTTTAAGAGGGCTTCCCGAACCTGCTCGACCTCGGCCGCAGCTTCAGAAGTCACTTCAGGTGCAACTCCGGCATAGACATCTTCATCGATAAGCGCATCACTCATTCCGCCGAGATTTAACTTTGTAAGGGGAGCCCCATCTATCATGACGGTAACACTACCCTCACTCTCGGTTGCAATCCTATCATTGGCATAAACGAGGTCGTTAGGGGCAAGAATGCGCACCGCTCCATTCGGTGATATTGCTTTTACCGTTCCGAAAAGAACAAGAACCTTACCGACGACCGGATTTTCTGTCCTCATTCTTGGTTTATTTTCGTTGCTGGCCAAGGTTATGTCTCCTTTATTTTACTTAATGTCCATCAGGAAACCGTAACCAGTTAAAAAATATTATGCATCATCAATAACATACCAAACCATCGTGAAAACTTTGATTTTACCCTATATCATCCTCAATACTCGTGTCAACAAGATAAAGGCCATTTTATCCCGGCTTCTTTTTTAGCTCACCGAGTAGGCGCCCCTGGGGGGATCGCGCTCGTTTCTTCCTTTCTCTCCTGCCCGCGCCGGCCCTCCGGGCGGGAACGTCCGTAAAAAACGTTGCCAAATCAGTGCCGGAAAGATAATAATCATCTCCGGATCAAGTCGACCGATGACGCAAGGTCCGGCGAAGACCCTTTTCAATAGTGATGCCCTCGTAAAAAGCGGGAGAAGCGGGATCAATGCTGCAACCTTACCACGGGACGATCCGGAACATCGCCTGTCTTTTCGCCCACTGCGGTCATGCAGAGGACGACGGCAACCTGATTTATGAAATCGCCGCGGCGGTGATCGCCCATGACCGGCCGGAAGAGATTTTCTCCTCCCCGGTCCGCTACGGAAAGTTTACGGAGAGAGAGCGATACGCCTCGGGCCTCTCCCGGGAGACTCTCCGCAATGCGCCGCCCCTGCCGGATGTCGCGGCTTTCCTCGGAACGTTCCTCAGGGGGGCGGACATCCTCCTCACGTTCAATCCTCGCGAACAGCTCGCCGTATTCCTTTCCGGCTGCGGGAATCCGCGGGTCGTCGATCTGGGCTTTGCCGCAGAATTCTTCCTCCCCCAGGCGGAATGCACCGCACTCAGGCCCCTCTGGGAGCATCTACGCGGGAACCCGCGCGACAAGATCTCCTTCACGGCCCGGGAGGTAGTCGATCTCTCCCTCGACCTCGTCCGCCGCATCTGCGGCCTTGTCCTCAACCCCGGGGAATTTCCCCCCGCAGCGGCCCTCCGCTTCCATCTGGGGAGGAGCGACACCCTCTTCGGCGATCTTTTTCTCCATCTCAACCGGAGCTACCGGGACTATTTCGGCGGCCTCTTCGATCCGTCGCTGGACGGGGAAGCAGCGGACTGGAAGCGGTTCCTGGAGAAGGCGCCCCCGCCGGCGCCGCTCCCGGACAGCAGGGAAACACGGAAGAAGACCCCCCTCGCCCGCCTCGACGATCTTTACCGGGGACTTGCCGCTTCTGCAAAGGGTTATGCCGTAAGGCCCTCACAGATAGCCTATGCCGGACACGTGGCCTCCTCCCTCAACGACGGCGCGGTCCTGACCATCGAGGCGGGAACCGGCACAGGCAAAACCCAGGGCTACCTGATCCCCGTCCTGGAGTTCCTGCGGCGGAACAGCGGGGCACGGGTCGCCGTCTCCACCTACACCAAAAACCTCCAGGAGCAGATCGTCCGGAGGGAGATCCCTCTGACCGTTTCCCTCAACCGGGCCTACCGGAAGATCCCGACCGTCCTCCTGAAGGGAAAATCGAACTACCTCTGCGCCGAGAAGCTCGACCATCTCTACGAGGAGTCCCTTAGGGGCGGGCGGCTCGTCGCCTGGCTCTACTTCGTGAATCGTCTTTTCCATTTCCGGCAGGTTGACGGCGATGCAGTCGGCGAACGGATCCGGTTTCACCTCCACGACGGGTTCTTCTTCCGCCGTCTGCAGCAGGAGAGTTCGGCAAAGAGCGGCTGCACGCGACGACATCTCCGTTGTCCGGCGCAAGTGATCGCCGCCGAGGCCGCAAACGCCCGCCTCATCGTCACCAACCATCACAAACTGGCCCTTCTCAACCGGGACGAGGCCCTCGGGGGGCTTTTCGGAAACTACATCATCGACGAGGCCAACCACTTCGAACACGCCGTCCGCAGTGCCTTCGGCATCGAGATCGGCTCAAGGGAAGTAGCCGATACCATCACCTATATCGAGACAGTCCTCAGGCGACTGACGCCGGGAGCCGGAGAATCTCCCGGCCGCAAGATCGATGCGGCGCTGACCGCCCTGAACGACCTTCGCGAGAAAATGGCGGCGCTGGCGACTGCACTGGCCGCCGTCCGCGCCGGGGCTGCTTCGGGAGAAATAACCGTTCTCCCCGCCGAGCATCCCGCCTTTACGGACGGGCGCCTGCGAAGGCAGCTCGATGATCTGCGGAAGACGCTCAAGGGAATTGCCGGCTGCCTGGCGTTCGTCAAAGACGGGGATGTCTGCCGGAAGCTGGGAATACGCTCCCGGAGCGCCGACCGGTTGAAAACCGCCCTCAATGATTTCCGGGATAATGCGGAGACGCTCAAAACAATCGGTGAAAAGAGTCTATCGCCGGGGCAGGTGACTGCGTGCGCCCTCTTCGTGCGACACTGGACGATCTCCGTCCGGACAGTGGAGGTGGCCGGGCTGCTCAAGGATCACATATACGGAAACCGGGATGCCGTCGTTTTCACCTCGGCGACCCTCCGCAACGGGGAAAGCTTTGACGGCTTCCGGCGCGCGGCCGGCATGCCGGAAGCCGCAACGAACGGCGGTAGAGCTCATGAAGCGCCCGCCGGAACGCCGAGGAGGGAATTCCGCTTCGAGGCGCTCTCCTCTCCCTTTTCCCCGGAAGCCGCCGAGATTGCCGTTCCTCCGGAGGCCCTCAGCGGGGCCTTTGAATACAAGGAGGCCTGGCTTGCCCGGGTCGCCGAGCTCCTCCCGGGCCTTATCCGCCGGAACCGCGGGCGCACCCTCGTCCTTTTCGCCAGTTACAGCGACCTCACGACCATAGCCGCAAAGGTTGAAGAGGAGATACGCACCAGCGGCTACCCCCTCCTCATCCAGCAGAACGGCATTCCGACAGCCGCCCTCTGCGACGAATTCAGGGCCATTCGGGAGAGCGTCCTGTTCGGCGTGGAAACCTTCTGGTATGGGGTCGATTTCCCCGGAGATACCCTGACCCAGGTGATCATCACCCGCCTCCCCTTCCCCCACCCCCATGATCCCCTCCAGATCGCGCGAAGGAATCTCCTGTCCCGGGAGGAATACTGGAGGCGCTACTATTACGAAACCGGGATCAAACTGCGGCAGGGCATCGGCCGCCTTATCCGTTCGGAGTCGGACCGGGGAATGGTCGTGATCCTCGACGCCCGGTACCTCAGACATGAAACGAGCGGGGGGATCTCATGACCGGCATCATCCTCTCCGGCGGTAGAAGCACGAGAATGGGGAAAAACAAGGCCTTTCTCCGCGTGGGCGGCGAGCGTCTGATCGACCGGACCGTCCGGCTCTTCCGGGCTGTATTCAGGGAGGTCATCATCGTCACCGCCAGCCCTCTCGACTATCTCGATCAGGAGACCGTCATCGTCACCGACATCCTCCCGGAGCGGGGCGCCCTCGGCGGGATCTACACCGGTCTTTTCTACGCCGGGGAGGAGCAAGCCTTCGTCGCGGCTTGCGACATGCCCTTCCTGAACCGCTCTTTTATCGAATACATGGCATCCCGGGCGACCGGTTACGACATCGTCGTCCCGTCGCCCCCCGACGGGCTCCAGCCCCTCCACGCCGTCTACTCCCGCCGGTGCCTCCCCGCCATCCGGGATCTCCTCGAGAGGAAGCGCCTGAAGATCACCGGTTTCTACCCCGGACACAAGCTTCGCACGATTTCTCCGGAGGTCCTCCTTTCCTTCGACCCGGAAGGACGCATGTTCATGAACGTCAACACCCCGGAAGATATCCTGAAGCTGCCCTCACTGTCAGACGGAGGCAGGGTCCCGAAATTAGACATTCCCGGGGGTATGTGATATGGGGACGGAGCAAAGGCAAAAAAGCCTGAGGCGGGCAAATCATCATCAAGGAAAGGGTAGCGGGCAGTGAAGACGCATCAGGTCATTTTTCAGCCCTCCGGCAGGCGGGGCGGGATTCCGGAAGGAAAGACCGTCATGGAGGCGTCCCGTTCGCTGGGCGTAGGGATCGAATCCGTCTGCGGCGGAAAGCAAAGCTGCGGAAAGTGCCGGATCCGGATCGAGTCGGGAACCTTTGAGCGGTACGGAATCGTCTCGCTCCCCGACCATTTCTCACCGTTCACCGAAGAGGAG
>Ga0214473_10009912_pt1 | contig 11247 bp, 5 predicted proteins | sample RVTome_7_FD_203509 | JGI IMG/M metagenome (GOLD analysis project Ga0214473, IMG submission 203509) | Soil microbial communities from uranium-contaminated site in the Upper Colorado River Basin, Wyoming, United States - RVT98D197 | ecosystem: Environmental > Terrestrial > Soil > Contaminated >...
TACCCCGACATCGTCTCCCGGACGAATGCCCTCGCCGCGGAGACGGGCAAGGTCTTCCTGAGCAACCACAGCGACGGCTGGGTGGCGGTGGACTGGGACGTCCCGGTGCCCCTGGTCTCGGAGTGGCTGGCCGATCTGGCCCGCGTGCGCGTCGGCAACCTCGACAACGGGGTCCGGATCGTGGACGCAAACGGCGACGGGCTGGCCGACATCGTCTCCAGCCTCAAGATCGATTACCAGCAGGAGATCCCGCGCACCTACCTCGCCCGCGGCGCGTCCTCCGACCTCCTCGTCGAGTACACGAACCCCCTGGGCGGGGTCACCACGCTCGCGTACGGTCAGACGAGCGGCCTCGGTCTTCCCGCGGGCCAGATGCCCTCGGTCCGCACCGTGGTGACCGCCACGACAGAGGACGGCGGGCTCGGCGATCCCGTGGTGACGCACCGCTACGAGTACAGCGGAGGGCTCTTCGCCTACTCGCTGGACGCCGTGACCGGAATGCCGGGCCTGGACTTCCAGGGGTACGCCAAGGTCGTCGACGTCCGCGGGGACGGCACCCGCCGGGAGCGCGAGTTCTACCTCGAGGAGGGCACGAAGGGGTACGAGAAGAGCGAGACCCTCCGCGACGACGACGGCAAGGTCTACGCGAGCCACTTCTCCGACTACACGTCCACCCCCGACGGAGACGGAGTCCACCTCACCCTGTTGACAGGGGAGCGCTTCAACCGGTTTCACCAGGACGACGAGACCGAGTCCGCCCAGAGACGGGTGGAGTACCTCGACCACCTCCACGGCTTCCCGCGCGAGACCCGCCACTTCGGATTCGACGGCCTCGTCGAGCGCACGACCCGCACCGAGTACGTGGTCAACGAAGAAGCCCACATCATCCTGCCTCATCGCGTGGAACGATTCGCATCCTCCAGCCCGGTGTGCTCGCCGGCCGTGAGCGCCGGCCTGCCCATCCAGACCGAGGAGCGCTGCTACGACGGCGGCTGCGGCACCCCTCCGCAACGGGGCGCGCTGACCCGCACGAGCGTCACCGACCATCGTCTGTCCGGGCTGAACCTCGCGACCGGCTCGGACACGGTCGTCGAGACCCTCGAGTACGACGCGTTCGGCAACGTCACGATGGTGCGAAACGGCCGCGGCCATGCCACCCACTACGACTACGCCGGCAACGGACACCGCTTCCCCCACACGGTGACCCGGGACAACCCGGACGGCTCCTCGATCGAGCGAACGACAACCTACGATCAGGCGTTGGGCGTGCTCCGCGAGCACAAGGGGTGGAACGGCGAGGTCACTGCCTACGCCTACGATCGTTTGGGCCGCCTCAAGTCCATCCGGCGCCCCGGCGACGACTCCAGCAGCCCGAGCGTTCAGATCGAGTACGCGCTGGAGGCTCGTCCCGCCCACATGCGGACGCAGGAGCGGCTCGATCCCTCGCGCTTCCGCGTCACGATCGAGTACGTCGACGGCCTGGGACGCGCTCGAGGAAAGGCGACCCAACTCGTCCGGGGCACCTGGGTCATGGCCGGTCTGACCGACTACGACGGTCGAGGCCGCAAGAGAGCCGCATACGAGCCGTTCTTCCGGGAGACCCGCGACGACGTGCCCGGCCTCGAACCCGGCCCCATCCACACGACGTTCGAGTACGAAGACGACGAGATCACACGCACCGTCTTCCCCGACGGCTCCACCTCGCAGGTGGTGCACGAAGCGCGCGGGGAGCTCCTCACCGACGAGCGGGGCATCAAGACCCACCGGGCATTCGACGCCTTCGGCCAGCTCACCGAGGTCCGGACGGACGAAGGCGGCGAGGGCGATACGACCCGGACAAGAAACCGCTACACCTACGACGGGCTCGGAGGGCTCTGTCAGGCGCAGACCGGCGTCACGGACGGCGACGAGGGCCGCACGACACGCTACTTCCACGACGCGGGGGGCCGACTCCGCGGGTTCAGCGGACCGGACGGCAACCAGGCCAGGCTCCAAAACGGCTTTCAGGTCTGGAACGACTTCGACGAGCAGGCGAACCGCACACGGCGGTGGTCGGGCCAGGACGTGGAGATCGCCGAGTTCGACGCCCTGGATCGGAGGACGACGCTCTACATCTCGCGCGACGCAGGCGCGACCCGGTACGGCGAGAGCACTCTCATCTACGACCAGGGGACGAACGGCGTGGGCCGGCTCACAGGAACGCGCGGCTACGGCCCCCCGCAGACGCGGACCGAACGGACGTACGATGCGCGGGGGAACGTCCTCCAGGAGACGTTCCACCTCCACGGCCTCGATTCCAGCCTGCCGGAGAGCGGCACCGTGGTCGCTTACACCTACGACAACGAGGGCAAGATCAGCACGATCCGGGATCCGCGGGGACGGACCATCCGGTACGAGCGAAACGCCCTCGGCCAGGTCGACCGGTTTCGATCGGCCGCCATCACGTACAGCGGCGCTTCGAGCCGAGGAATCAGGGATCTCGAGTACGACGCGTCGGGCCGCCTGACCGCCGTCGAGTACGGCCACGGCCCGGTGGACATCTTTGCCTACGACGCACGCGGCCGGATGCAGGAGATCCTCGGGAGCGGTCCCCTCCAGATCCAATACACCTACCACCCCGACGGCACCCTCGAGTCGGAGAGTCACGCCGGGCTCCCCTACACCCTGAGCTACGGGTACGACGCCCTCGGTCGGCTCGAGACCGCCACCGGGACCACCGGCCGCGGCGAGCTGGCCGTGCGATACGAGTACGATCCCTCCGGTAACCTCCTCTCGGCGCTCGGGTCCGGAGCGACCACCGCCCGCTATACGTACGCTTCCGCGACCAACCGTCTGCAAACCGTGACCTTCACCGGGCGCCCGAGTGTCGAGGCCAAGCACGACCAGCACGGGAACCTCATCTCGCTCACCGACGCGGCCAGGACCTACCGGCGACAATTCGCGTACGACGCCCTCGAGCGCTTGCGGAGCTACCGGAACGGAGACGAGTCGGGCTCCATGGTGTACGACGGCCACGGACGCAAGGTCCGGCGCACGGGCGGAGGGAAGAGCGAGGTCTACGTTCACACGGTCGACGGACAAGTGCTGGCGACCTACACGAGCGGCAGCTGGAGGACTTATCTTCTCGCCGGCGGACGACGCCTCGCATACAACCACGACGATGAGGCGCGGTTCATCCACCACGACCGGTTGGGGAGCGCCCGCGCCATCACCGGCCACGCGGCCGGCGGCTTTCAGCTCCTCTGGCGCGGGGACTACGAGCCCTTCGGCGGCGAGATCCCGCAGCCGGACCCGGGAGAAGGCGACGACTTCCGGTTCACGGGACAGGAGCTCGACGAAGCGGCGGGGCTCTACGATTACGGCGCGCGCTACTACGACCCCACGTTGTCCCGGTTCATCCAGATCGACAGCTACCTCGGCAGCCCGGGCGACCCCCGCACCGTGCACCGCTACGCCTACGCCCTGAACAACCCCACCGGGTACGTGGACCCGACGGGGAACCAAGCCTGTGCGACGAACGACCCGGCGTGTCCCTTCACCGTCGCGGCTCCTGACGCCACGATGACGGGCCCTGGACAGGAGAGCATTGCTCCCATCTACCAAGCGCCTGAGGTGGTGGTGGAGGCGCAGCGGGATCCCTTCACGGTCGAGCTCCGCCTGCAGCTCATCGACGCGCTCGCGAACCGTCTCGAGTCGCTGCCTCCGAGTGCCGTCGGAAACCTGCTCGGCAGCATCGCGGAGCTTCGCGCCATTCTCTCGGTCCAGTCGGACGTGGCCCTGGCCGAAGGCAAGACCCTCGCCGATCCCAACGTGCGGGAGAGACTCCTCCGGGAGGGCAAGCTGGAGTCCCTGCAGATCGACGTGCAGGCGCGCCAGAGCGAGCTGTTGATGGAGAAGTTCGGCGCGATTGGCCGCACGATCCAGGCGGTGCGGGCGTTCCTCGCCGTGGGGCGTAGCGTCACGCCGCAGGGCGCCGTTCCCGGCAAACCCTACATTCGATACGTGCCTCCCCCTCCGATCGTCCGGACGGAAGAACCGTACAGGCCAAACCCATGACCGGACCACCCAAGCCACGTCACCGAAGCACGCTGCACGTGGCGAGGTCGCACTTGCCGTCCTGCCCGGTGCGGGGTGCTTTCCCGTCAGCCGTGAAGCACACGACTCCGCTCGAGTCCCCACAGACGCCGCGGATGCCCGAATAGCCGGGCTCGGTCGGGACGGCGATCCAGGCGCCGGAGCCGGACGGGCCGGTCGCGTGTGTGAACCGGTAGCCGTGCTTCTCGAATGCGCCCCCCGGCACGTCCTTCCGGGGGGCCGAGATCATCGTCCGGAGGTCGCCGACCACCTCGTTCTCGGCGCGCGGGGCCCGATCGCCATCCGACGCGGCGAGCGGCACGACGGCCAGCAGGAAGCCGAGAGCGCCCGCGGCCATCGCGAGCCCGGCCAGCCTCTGGGCGGCCGGGTCCGTCCCTTCCCGAGCGGCCCGGACGTGCGCGCGCAGCGCGGCCACGAGCCCGACCGCCGCCGCGCACGAGGCGAGAGCGCCCGTGCTCATTTGCCTCGGGTGGCCAGGGGGCGAAGCCTCGAGAGCGGCCGCCATGGCCGACATCGCGAAGACGCCCAGCGCCAGCGACACCGCCGCGGCCTCGCGCCAGCGCCGCTCGGGCGGATCGCTCAGAGGGCCCGGCCCACGGAACAGCCGTCGTGGATCGCCGGCCAGGCTGCGACGCGCCCCGGCGCCGAGGAGGACGAACGCCGCGATGACGGTCAGCACGCCCCAGCCGAAGGCGTCGCGGGGCACGATTGCGTCGAGCAGGCGACCGAGAGCGTCCGACAGGCGCGCAACCCACGAGCCGAGAAGAGAGGCAGCACCACAGCCAACCGCCAGGATGGCCAGCCAGCGCTCACGATCGCGCCAGGCGAGGTAGGTCCACGAGAGGGCGACGCCGACGAGCGCGAGGCGCAGCGGAGAGACGAAGAGCCCGTCGGCTCCGGAGAGGCGGAAGCCGAGCGACCCGCCTTGGCCGAGCGAGCAGAGGACGGCCACGCCCGGCAAGGCGACCTGCCGGACGAGCGCGTCTTTGCCCGCGGTGACGGCGAGGCCGAAGAGGAAGGGCGCGATGAAGGCCATTCTGAAGTCGATCGTGTGGATGTAGCCCACGGCCCAGAGGTGCAGGAGGGCCATGGCCGAGGGCACCCACGTCCAGACCGCATGCGCGCGGGGCGCGGCCGCGGCCTCCTCCCCCGTCTCCTCACCGAGCGCCCGCTGTGCGACGGGGAGCGCCAGGGTCGCCCACCAGAAGCCGTACAGCACGATCGGGTCGAAGAGTCGTGCCCGCGCGAGGTGCGCCGCGGCCACCGGCACCGAGAGGATGAGGGCGGCCTGCACGCCGAGGAGAACCGCCGAGCGCCTCGACAGCAGACCCGCCGCCACGCGGCGCACCCAGGCGAGCTTCGCGGCGGCGAGCGCCATCGTGGCGACCGCCACCGCGGTACCGACCCCCGCATCCGCGGTCACGCACTCCGCGGCCAGGAGCGTCGCGTCCATCAAGAAAACCGACTCGAGCACGAGCACGCCACGGCCGTCGCTCCGCGCGCGCCCGCTGCGGACGAGGAAGGCCCCGAGGCCGACGAGCAGCCCCTCGTAGAGCTGCAGCACGCTCATCAAGAGGAGGAGGCTCGCGAGCTGGCCGGCCTGCAGCTCGAGCGCTTCGCCGAGCAACCAGCAGCCGAGGAGCATCGCGGACGCACTGAGGGCGTAGAAGGGGTTGGACTTCATCTTTTTTCCCTCGCAGGCTTGTGGAAGCGACGACGCCCGTTCACGTAGCAAGCGGCGTGCCGCGGATGACGTCTCCGTCTCAGACGTGCAACATGCCGGGATTGCGGCCTTCCTTGCACTGCCTGGGCCCGCGGCGCCGCCCCGGACGACGACAAAACAGGTCCGCGGCGACAAGAAGTGTCCGGAGGCACAGTGCCGGCGGCTCTTTCCTCCAATGAGCCTGCTGGGCCACAATCCGGCTCTCGCTCGTCGATCCGACCTACGAGGTGCTGACGCCATGAGCCAAACGACCGTAGATACGCTCTCCTCCCTCGAGACTCAGCTGGGTCGCGTGATCCTGGGCAAGGCCGAGGCGATCGAGCACGTGCTCGTCGCGCTCCTCGCCGGGCACCACCTCCTCATGGAGGACGTGCCGGGGGTCGGCAAGACGACGCTCGCCAAGGCCCTCGCCCGCTGCTTCTCGGGCGAGTTCCGGCGGGTCCAGTTCACCCCGGACCTCCTGCCCGCCGACATCCTCGGCTCCTCCGTCTACAGCCCCCGGGACGGGACCTTTACCTTCAAGCCGGGGCCGGTCTTCGCGAACGTGCTCCTCGCCGACGAGATCAACCGCGCCTCCCCGCGCACGCAGTCGGCGCTCCTCGAGGCGATGAGCGAGGGGCAGGTCTCGAGCGAGGGAGAGACGCGCGTGCTGCCCTCCCCGTTCCTCGTGCTCGCCACGCAGAACCCCGTGGAGTTCCACGGTACCTACCCATTGCCCGAGGCCCAGCTCGACCGCTTCGGCCTGCGGATCGGCCTCGGGTATCCCACGGCGGAGCTGGAAGTGAACGTCCTCTTCAGCCAGACCGAGCGGCACCCTCTCGAGTCGGTCGAGCCGGTCGTCTCGGCAAGGGACGTCGTCGAGCTGCAGGTAGAGACGCGCCGCGTGCGCGTCGAGCGCTCGCTCGGCCACTACATGGTCGCGCTCGCCGAGGCCACCCGCCGGCACCCGTCGGTGAAGCTGGGCTGCTCGCCGCGGGGCAGCTTGATGCTCTTCCGCGCCGCCCAGGCCCGAGCCCTCCTCGAGGGCCGGGCGTTCGTGGTTCCCGAGGACGTGAAGGCCGAGGCGGTGCCGGTCCTCGCCCACCGCCTCGGGCTGGAGACGAAGGCACGCTACACCGGGGTCTCGAAGGAGGACGTCGTGCGCGAGATCACAGAAGCAGTCGCCGTGCCGGCCTGAGGCCCGGAGGACAGGAGCCATGGCGACGACCCCGCTCGCCCAGCCGCTCGAGGGGACCTTCCTCTTCCGGTCGATGCGCGGCCTCTACCGGCGCCGGCTCACGCTGCGCGGCCGGTTCGTCCTCTGGGCGACTCTCGCCCTGGGATTCGTGGGCACCGACACGCGCCGCGCCCTCGTGTTCATGCTGTTCGCGCTCGCCGCGCCGCCGCTCCTCGTCGCCCTTGCCCAGCTCTTTCGCAGTCGGCCCGCCGTCCGGCTGTCGGGCCGCCTGCCCGCTCGACTCACCGCCGCCCGCTCCGTGACCGCCGTCCTCGACGTCGCGAGCGCGGAGGGCAAGGCAAAGGGTCCGCTCTCGCTCTTCTGGGAGGCGCCGCTCCCCGCCGAGGCCGGGCTCGACGTACACCCGGTCGAGTCCGCGGTCGAGATCGAGGGCTCCGGGCCGGCCCGGGTCCGCCTCGTCCTCCACCCTCGAAGGCGCGGACGCTTCCTCCTGCCCGGTCTCGGCGTCGCTCACACCGACCCCCTCGGCCTCGCGCGCTCGAAGGCGGTCTGGCTCCCCGAGCAGGTGGTCCTCGCCTATCCCCGCTACTTCACGCTCGACGAGCTGCCCCTCCCGATGGGCCGGCGCTACCAGCCGGGCGGCATCCCGCTCGCCTCGGAGGTCGGCGATTCGCTGGAGTTCGTCGGGACGCGCGAGTACCGGGAAGGCGACCCCCTCCGCAAGATCCACTGGAGGTCGTGGGGCCGGATCGGCAAGCCCGTGGTGAAGGAGTACCAGGAGGAGTACTTCTCGCGCATCGCCCTCGTCCTCGACACTTTCCTTCCCCGCCGCCCGGACCCGCGCGAGCGCGAGCGGTTCGAAGGCGCCATCTCGCTCCTCGCCTCCGTAGCCGAGCACTTCAGCCGGAGCGACGAGGTGGTCGACATCCTCGCCGCCGGCCCCGACCTCTACGAGGTGAGCACCGGCCGGAGCCTGGGCTACCTGGACAACGTGCTCGACGTCCTGTCCTGCCTGGAGCCGTCCAAGGCGCCCCCCTTCGAGTCGATCGGCCCCGCCCTCTTCGAGAGGCTCGAGCGGCTCACCACCCTGGTGGCGGTGCTCCTCGAGTGGGACGAGGCGCGCGAGACTTTCCTGCGCCGCGTCCGTGCGATGGGCGTCGCGGTGCGCATCCTGCTCGTCCACGAGGGCGAGACGCGCAAGCCCTGGGCGGCGGTCTCGGCCGACCTCGGAGAGATCGCGCGCTTCACGCCCGGCCAGCTGCAGGCCCGCCTTGCCGCGGAGGAGGCCCCGTGAGGCGCGTGCGGCCCACCCTCGTGCGCGCGGCCCACGCCGTGGGTCTCGCCGCCGCGCTCGCCGCGCTCGCCCTCGCTCTCCGCGAGTCGGCGCTCGTCCTGCCGCTGGCGGTTCTCGCCGCCGCGGCGCTCGTCTCGCCCTTCCTGGAATGGACGTCCGTGCCGCCCGCGCTCGCGCGGCTCTTGCCCCGGGTGCACGCCCTCGCCCTCCTCGCGGCTGGGGTCGCGGCGTGGTTCAGCCGCTCGATGGGCATCCTCACCCTCTCCCCCGAGGCCCTTCCGCTCGTGGCCGCGCCCCTCCTCGTCCCGGTCTGGACGGCCTTCGCCCTCGCGCCGCGCGCGTTCGCGCCCGGGCGCACCCTGGTGCCAGCGGTGGTCGCGGTCCTCGCCTTCGCCGGGCTCAACCCCGCCCCCGCCGGCTACGGCGAATCGCTTCTGCCCTTTCTGGCGGGCGGGGACCACAACGGCTTCGCGGCGGTCTATCTGCCGCTCGCCGCCCTCGCCGCCGGCGCGCTCTGGGTGGGCGCCCTCGCCGCATCGGGGCCCCGCTGGTCCCGCCGCACGCTCGGGGCGGTCGCGACCACCGCGGTCCTCGTCGCGGCCCTCGCGGCGACCGGCGTCGTCGGCCTCCCCCTCGCCCAGCCCCGCGTCGAGAAGGCGTTCGCATCGGCCTTCGCCGAGGGCACCACCGGCCTCTCCGGCGAGTCGACGCTCGGGGAGTTCGAGGCGCTCGCGCTGTCGCACCGCCGCGTGCTGGACCTGCAGTCGTCGCTTCCCTCCGGCGGCCAGTGGCGGCTCGCGTCCGAGGTCTTCACGCGGTTCGACGGGCGGCGGTGGACGAACACCGTCCCGCCCCGGACGATCGCGGTGCCTCCGGCCTCGCCCCCCGCGGACGCCGGTCCGCTCCTCGCGAGCCTCGGTGCCTGGTTTCCCGGATCGAGCCCCGATTCGGGTCGCGCCGACTCCGCCTCCCCCTCGGGCACGCGCGTCACGCTGCGCATCACCCAGGCCGAGGTCGCCGACTGGCCGCTCCTCCTTCCCCGCAATGTCGTCGCGGTGACGGCCGACACCCCCAGGCTCGATCTCGACCGCTTCGGCCTCGTCCGCCGGCCGGGAGGCGTGCCGCTTCGCCAGTACGGTGCCGTTCTCGCGCCGCCTGCCTCGCCCGCGCCGCTCCCCGCGCCGGCCCTGTCCAGCGAGGAGCTCGAGGAGAGCCTCTCTCTGCCGTCCGCGGTCGACCCCCGCGTCGCCGAGCTGGCGCAGCAGCTCGCGCGGCCGTCCGCCCCGCCGCGCGAGCGGCTCCTCGCGACCGTCCGCCACCTCCACAGCGGCTATCGCTATTCGCTCACGCCCGGACGGTTCCGCCCGGACGGCGACCCCCTCGCCGAGTTCCTCTTCGAGAAGAAGGCCGCCTACTGCGAGTACTTCGCGACCGCCGCCGTGGTGCTGCTGCGCCTCCAGGACGTGCCCGCGCGCTTCGTGAAGGGTCTGAGCGTGGGATCGCAGACGGACGTCGGAGGCGGTCTGCACGTGGTGCGCGAGTCCGATGCCCACGCGTGGATCGAGGTGTGGATCCCCGGCGAGGGCTGGCTCGAGGAAGACCCGACCCCCCCCGGCCAGTTCGCCGGCGCGCGGGAGAAGCCCGACCGTCTCAGCAGGCTCGTCGAGCGCACGCGGGCCGCCCTCTCCGCGGCCTGGGCCCGCCTCACCGAGGGTGGCCCGCTCGGGTTCTTGCGCTGGATCGGCGGCTCGCTCCTCGCCCTGGGCGCACGGGCGGGCCGTGAGCCCGTCGTCTGGCTCGCGGCCGGCGGTGTCGCCCTCGCCCCCGTCGCCCTTCGCTTCTTGCGCCGGCTCCGGCGACGACAGAAGCAGAGAGCACGCGACGAGACGGCCGCGGTGCCCACCGACCTGCGCGCGCTCGTGCGGGACCTGGAGCGCCGGTGGAGGGCTCACGGCCGCGGGCGGCCCGCGGGGCGAGGCCTCCTCGAGCACGCCTCCTCCCTTCGTGGCGTCGCCCTTGCCGGGCCCCCCCCGGTTCCCGCATCCCTTCTCGACGCCGGCTCGCGCATCGTGAGCGCCTACTACCGCGCACGATTCGGCGCCGAACGACCGGCCTCCGACGAGGTGCGACGGCTGCGAGACGAGCTTGCCGGCTGATGGCGGTGGGTCGGGTCGTCGGCGGAAGGCGATTCCAGCCGCTCAGTAGCGGGACCGCATGTACTCGATGCCCCACCCGATCGTGGCCCGCCACGCCTCCTCGATCGCGGGCGTGAACGCGGGGTCGTAGACCCGCACGGTCGCGAGGATCGCGTCCTTCCAAAGGTCGTAAAGTCCGGGGCCGATGTCGCGGTCCTTCCGGCTGTGCCGGGCCGCGACATGGGGCAGGCTTCCCCGCCCCACGCTCCCCTCCTCGCTCACGGCCGCGTTCGCGAGCACGTAGAGCGAGTCCGCCAGCGCGAGGTTCTGACGCTTGAAGTCCGTGTTCTTGAACTTCTCGCGGACCTCTGCGGACGAGGCGATGAAGGCCTTGTAGAAGGCGTCGAGGAACCCGGGCCTCATGAGGCAGCGCTGCAGGCTCGCGCGGAAGGCTTCGACTTCTTCGGGGCTCATGATCCGGGAGATGATAGCCGACTGCGGGGAATGTTGCGTATCCTTCCGGCGTAGTGCCGTCAGGCGGCGTTTCGAGACGTCCAGGGAGGTGACCGTGGTCCGACGTGCTCTGCCGCTCCTCGTGGCTGCGTTCGCCGGTGCGACCGGGCTCGGCCTCGCCGAACGCGCCCTCGCCCAGCCCCTCCCGCGGGAGGACCTGCCGCCGGAGCTGCGGCCGTGGGTGCCCTGGGTCCTCGACCAGGTGCCCGGCCTCGGCTGCCCACAGGTGCGGGGGCAGGCGGTCTGCGTGTGGCCCGGACGCCTGCGCCTCGACCTGGCGGGAACGGGCGGCACGTTCGCGCTGGACGTT
>Ga0214473_10009913_pt1 | contig 11247 bp, 13 predicted proteins | sample RVTome_7_FD_203509 | JGI IMG/M metagenome (GOLD analysis project Ga0214473, IMG submission 203509) | Soil microbial communities from uranium-contaminated site in the Upper Colorado River Basin, Wyoming, United States - RVT98D197 | ecosystem: Environmental > Terrestrial > Soil > Contaminated >...
AAGGAGGACGAATGACGACGCACGCAACGGAGACGGACGCGATCCGCAAGGCCGTGACCGTCCCGCTCCCGGTGGAGAAGGCCTTCAGCCTCTTCACCTCCGGGATCGACACGTGGTGGCCGTTCGAGTCGCACTCGATCGGCGGCGACAAGACCGAGTCGGCGATCTTCGACGTCGACGCGAAGCGCCTGTACGAGCGCGACGCCGACGGGACGGAGCACGACTGGGCCGACATCGTCGCCTGGGAGCCGCCGAGCCGGTTCCTGCTGAACTGGCGCGTCAACCCTGCGAGGCCCGGCGCCGAGGTCGAGGTGCGCTTCGCCGCCGAGGGTGACGCGACGCGCGTCGAGCTCGAGCACCGCGGCTGGGAGCACTGCGGCCCGGAAGACCGCGCGAACTACGACAGCGGCTGGGACTTCGTGCTCGGCAAGCTCGTCGAGGCCGCCTAGGCCCGTTCGCGGAGCAGGGCTGCGACCTCGTCGTGGCCCTGCTCCTCCGCGATCGCGAGCGCAGTGCGGCCGTCGTCGGTCGCGACGTCGACCGCCGCGCCGTGGTCGAGCAGGTCGCGCGCCATCGCCTCGTCGCCGTTCTGCGCGGCGGCGTGGAGCGGGGTAAAGCCGCCGTTCTGGCGTGCGTTCGGGGCCGCGCCGGCCGCGAGCAGCAGGTGCACGATCTCGGCCGATCCGCCCGCGGCGGCGCTGTGCAGCGGCGTGACGCCGCCGAACGTCGGGGAGACCGCGTGGACGTCGGCGCGGTGGTCGACGAGCAGCTGCGCGGTCTGGGGCTGCGCGAAGAACGCCGCGAAGTGGAGCGGCGTGGCGTCGTCGGGAGAGCGCGCGTCGAGCAGCGAGGGATCCTCGTGGAGCAGCGCGTGGAGCCTGTCGACGTCGCCGAGCGTCGCAGCCTCGAACACGTCGAGCTCCCCGCGAACGGCGCGGATCGCCGCCGCTGCCTCGTGCGCGCCGTGGTACCGCGAGAGCATGAGGGCCGAAACGCCGTTCTCGTCGCGCGCGTTGGCGAGGCCGGGGTCGGCGGCCAGCAGCTCGCGCACGCGCCCCCCGTCCCCGTCCTTGACCGCGGCGAGCAGCTTGGCGTGCACGGCGAGCAATCTACTCAGCGGAACAGGTCGCGGTCCGCAGGCATCACGAGCTCGCTCGCCCTGCCCTCGCCCTCGACGTCGAGGCCGCGGACGACCGCGACGGGGATCCCGTCGGCCTTGCCCATCACGAGCTGGGCCGCGCCGGCGAGCTCGTCCGCGATCGCGATCTGCGTGGAGCGGAGCTCGTAACCGATCCGGTCACGCGTGCCGCGCAGGTCCTCGAGCACGCGGACGCCGGCGGCGCCGAGCGCGACGTCGGTCGTCCCCTGGCGCCACGGCCGGCCGAAGGAGTCGCTGACGATCACCCCGACGACGGCGCCGGTGAGCTCGCGGACGCGGTCGCGGATCCGCGCCGCCGACACGTCTGGGTCGAGCGGGAGGAGCACGAGCGTCCCCGGCTCCGGGGCATTCGACGCGTCGACGCCGGCGGAGGCGCAGATGAAGCCGTGCCGCGTCTCGACGATCAGGAGCGGCGGGCGGATGCGGACGATCTCGACCGCCTCGCGCAGGATCGCCTCGGTCCGGCGCGGGTCCTCTCCCTCGCCCGCGAGCTCGAGCGCGCGCTCGGAGGGCTCGAGGTCGTCGAGGCGGACGACGCGTCCCTCCGCCTTCGAGACCGCCTTCTGCGCGACCACGAGCACGTCGCCGTCCTCGAGGGTCACGCGGTCGGTGACGAGTGCGGCGAGGTCGTCGCCCTCGCGGATCTCGGGGAGACCCGTGACGGGGAAGATCCTCACACGCCGGTGAGCCTGATCCCGGCGTGCGCCTTGTAGCGCCTGTTGACGGCGACGATCACGCCCGTCAGGCCCTCGAGCGCGCGCGCGTTGCGGAGCTTGCCGGCGTCGATCGCGCGGCCTGCCACGGCACGCCCCGCGAGCTCGAGCGCGAGCGCCTTCGCGTCCTCGTCGTCGCCGCAGACGAGCGCGTCCTGCTCCTCGCCGATCGTGCTCGCCGCGACGGTGTGGAGGCCCGCGGCGATCGGCGCGTCGAGCGCGTCTGCGACGCGCTCGGCGAGCGAGCGCTCGCCCTTCACGATCAGCTCGCTCGCGACGGAGAGCACCGGCGTCCTCCCGATCGCCGCGCGCAGCGCGCGCGCAGTGTCGAGCGTGGCCGAGGCGTCCACCGCGAGTACGACGAGCTCGACGCCCTCGACCGCGTCCTCGTTGCTTGCGCCCCGCACGCCGAGCTCCGCGGCGGCGGCACGCGCACGCTCGGCGTCGCGCGATCCGATCACGACGTCGTCGGTCGACGCGAGGCGGCGGGCGAGCGCGGTCCCGAACTTGCCGGTGCCGCCGAGGATCGCGACCTTCACGCGGCGATTACCGCCTCTGCAAGCCGCCTGCGCGCGGCGGCGTCGGACATCAGCGTCTTCGTGACGACGGGGCGCACGGCGAGACTCTCCACGTCGTGGGCGTCGGCCTCGTCGAGAACGAGCGCGTCGATCAGGCCGGAGTAGCAGGAGGCGACGTGCGCGGGGCTCGTCCCGCCCGCGAGCCTGGCGAGCATCCGGTCGGCGGGACCCCTGACCGCGCGGCCGCCGATCAGCGGGCTGACCGCGACTGCGGGCGCCGTGCGCTCGCGCAGCGCGGCCTCGAGCTCCGCGACGGCGAGGATCGGGCCGATGCTGACGTACGGGTTGCTCGGCGCGATCAGGATCAGGTCGGCGTTGCGCAGCGCCTCGACGGCGCCCGGCGATGCCGCGGCGTCGGCGCCGACGTAGCGGACAGCGTCGACCTCGTCGCGGTGCCCACGTGCGACGAACCACTCCTGGAAGGGGAAGCTCCCCGCCTGCGTGTCGATCCACGTTCGGAGCTCGTCGTCGGTCGCCGGGAGCAGGGTCAGCTCGAGGCCGGCGCGCTCGACGAGCCATGCGGTGACCGCCGAGAGGGGTGTGCCGCCGCGGAGCAGCTCCGTGCGCACGAGGTGGAGGCCGACGTCGCGGTCGCCCAGTCGGAACCAGCCGGCGCCGCCGAAGGCGACCGCGGACTCGAGCGCGCGCCAGCTCTCGTCCGCGCGACCCCAGCCGCGCTCCTCGTCGGAGAGGCCCGCGAGCGCGTAGAGGATGCTGTCGAGGTCCGGCGAGACGTGCAGCCCGAGGATCTCGAGGTCGTCGCCGACGTTCCCGATCACGGTGAGCTCGGCGGGGTCGACGACGTCGACGAGACCGCGGAGGAAGCGGGCGCCGCCGACACCGCCGCTGAGGGCTGTGACCTTCACCGCGTCCGTGCGGCCAGGGTGCGCGGCCCAACGCGGAACTCGAGCCGCTCGAGGTCGGTGATCGAGTCGACGTCGTCGGCGAGGTTCGGGATCGCCGTAGGGACGACCTCGGCGCCGATCGTGTGCGCGTGCATGCGGAAGCGCTCGGCGCTCCCCGGTCCGTAGAGCGGCGCGAAGAGCGTCGGCGCGGACAGGCCGAGCGCGTTCGTCGTCCCGTCGCGTGCTGCGACGTACGCGAGCCCGTGCTCCGGGGTCGCCGCCTCGAGCGAGCGCAGGTCCCGCGGGACGACGCAGGGGACGTCTGCGTTCACGACGAGCACGGGACCGACGACGACGCGGAGCGCGGCGGCCACCGCGGCGCCCTGGCCGCCGCCGGGGTCGTCGACTACCCCCACCTCGTGCTCGCCCGCGACGCGGGCGGCCTCCTCGTCGGGCGTCACGACCACGGTCGTCCCGACGCTGCGGCAGGCGGCGAGGACGTCCGCGAGCATGGCGAGGGCGAGCGCCTCGCGCTCGTCGTCGGGGAGGGAGCCGAGCCGCTGCTTGCCACCCGCCCCGCGGAAGGGAACGACGATCGCGGCCATCGCTCGTGGACACTATCCGCGTGGAGAACGCGGAGATCGCGGTGCAGCTCGAGGCGTTCGCCGCGCTGCTCGAGCTGAACGGCGCGGGCTACTACACGGCGCGCGCCTATCGCCGAGCCGCGGAGCTGATCCGCGACACGCGGGCGCCCGTCGCGGAGCTCGTGCGCGAGGGCCGCGTGCGCGACCTGCGCGGGATCGGGCCGGGGATCGAGGCGCGGCTCAGGGAACTCGTGGCGACCGGCGGGCTCGAGGAGCTCCGGGAACTGCGGGAGACGTTGATGCCGGAGCTCGTCGGGCTCGGGCACCTGCTCGGCGTCGGCCCGAAGCGGATGCGCGAGCTCGCGCAGGCGCTCGGCGTGCGGACGGCGGACGAGTTTCGCGCGGCCGTCCTCGTGGGGCGGCTGCAGTCCGTGCCGGGGGTCGGGCCGAAGACCGAAGCGAAGCTCCGCGCGGGCCTCGAACGCGCAGGGAAGCCGAAACCGCGCCGCGGATTGTTGTTGAACCGCGCTTGGGAACTCGCGCGCGGGGTCGCTGAGCCGCTCGGCGGGGAGGTCGCCGGCGATCCCCGGCGCTGGAAGGACTCGTGCGAGGACCTCGCGGTCGTCGTGGCGGCCGACGATCCCAAGGCGACGCTCGACGCCTTCGAGGCGCTCACGCAGATCGTCTCGGTCCTCGAGCGGGGCGAGCGGCGCGCGATCGGCGTCACCGTCGAGGGGGTGCCCGTCGAGCTCGTCGTGCCGGCGCACGGGTCGTTCGGGACTGCGCTCGTGCGCGCGACGGGCTCGGACGAGTACGTGCGTGCGCTGGAGCCGCTGCCGGAGGCGCCCGACGAGGCCGGGGCGTACGAAGTGCTCGGCGTGCCGTGGTGTCCGCCGGAGTTGCGCGAGCGTCCGCACCGCGACCGGCCGCCGCACTTCCTGCTCCGGCTCGACGACGTGCGCGGCGACCTCCACGTCCACACGACCTGGTCGGACGGCAAGGCGACCGTGCTCGAGATGGGCGAGGCCGCGCTCGCGCTCGGATACGACTACGTCGCGATCTGCGACCACACGACGAACGTGCGCGTCGTCCCGGGCCTCGATGCGGACGCGGTGCGCCGTCAGGGCGAGGAGATCGCGGGGGCGAACGAGCGGCTCGCCCCGTTCCGTGTGCTGCGCGGGATCGAGTGCGACATCCTCCCCGACGGCTCGCTCGACCTGCCCGACGACGTGCTCGCCGAGCTCGACTGGGTGCAGCTCTCCCTCCACGCGGGTCAGCGGCAGGCGGGGCCCGAGCTGACGCGCAAGGTCACGGAGGCGATGCGCCACCCGGCCGTGCGCTGCCTCTCGCACCCGACCGGGCGCCTGATCAGCCACCGGCCCCCGAACGCCCTTGACGTGGAGCGCACCGTCGAGGTCGCGCTCGAGGAGGGGGTCGCGCTCGAGGTGAACGGGCTGCCCGACCGGCTCGACCTCCGCGACGGGCACGTGCGGCTCGCCGTCGAGGGGGGCGTGCAGATCTGCGTCAACACGGACGCGCATTCGGTGCGGGGGCTCGGCAACATGCAGCTCGCGGTCGCGACGGCGCGACGGGGCGCGGCGCAGCTCGGGGACGTGCTGAACACGAAGCCGCTCGAACAGGTGCTGGCGCTGCGGAAGCGCTAGCGCGCCCGCGGGGGAAGCATCGTCACGAACCCGTCACGAAGCGGCACAGACACGACACGAACTCGTGGGTACCGTCGACGCCGGGAGGCGGGTGGAACCGCCACTCCCCACCCCAGGGGTGGGGAGAAGCTCGGACTACGGAGTGCCGGCCTCGCCCTGGCCCGAGGTCGACCACTCCGCGAGGTCGTACCAGTGCGTCGCGCGCAGGGCCGCCGCGACGCCCGGGTCGGTGTGCTCGCCGTAGAAGACGTGCCGCTCGAGGTCGCAGCAGATCGCGACCGTGTCCTGCGAGACGTCGCCGATGTCCACGACCGCCTCGGTCGGGAGCTTCGCCTCGGCGAGCGTGTAGTGCTTGAACTGGAGCTCGGGCGCGAGCTCCATCAGGCGCGGCCAGTCGGGACAGGTCCGGGAGCTCATCGGGAGTGCAGTTCGGCGGGGGCGCCGATCTCCTCCCTCGTCCAACGCCCCTCGAGCCTGACGAGCCCGGCGTCGCGCTCCTGTGGGATCACGTAGAGCCGAAGCGCGTCGTCGAGCCAGTGGTAGAGGTGCGCGCCGTCCGCGGAGACGAGCCCGAACCTGAGCTTGAAGCGCCCCTCGGCGAGCGGGAGCTCGTCGACGTCGAAGCGAAAGACCTGCTCGCCCGCGCCGTCCCACCCCAGTCGCGAGGTGTCGTGCGAGCCCCCGGCGATGAGCGCGCCGCCCCACTCGCGGAGCTCGAACTGCAGCTGCGGCGGCGCGATCTCGCGATCCGCGACGACGCGGAGGCGCACCGTCAGCTGCTCGCCCGCGACAAACTGCATCCGCTCCTCGCCGTCGGCCCCCTGCAACGCGACCTCGGCGATGCGCGCCTCGCCGCTCCCCCACTCCGTCAGCCCGGCGCCACGCTCGGCCGGATCGCGGTCCTCGGCGAGGTGCGAGCGGTAGCGCAGGATCGCCTCGTGCGTCGGGCCGTCGAAGTCGACGAGGCCGCCGCGGAGCAACACCGCGCGCTCGCAGAGCCGCTCCACCGACGCCGCGTCGTGCGAGACGAACACGATCGTTCCGCCGCGCTGCTTGAACTGAGAGATCCGGCCGAAGCACTTGCGCTGGAACTCCTCGTCGCCGACGGCGAAGATCTCGTCCAGCAGCAGCACGTCCGCGTCCACGTGCGCCGCGACCGCGAACCCGAGCCGCATGTACATCCCGGCCGAGTAGGTGCGAACCGGCAGGTCGACGTAGTGGCCGATCCCCGCGAACTCGACGATCTCGTCCATCCGTTCGCGGATCTGCGCGCGCGAGAGGCCGTGGAGCGCGCCGTTCAGGAACACGTTCTCGCGTCCGGTGAACTCGGGGTGAAAGCCGGCGCCCAGCTCGAGCAGCGACGCAACCCGACCGCCGACCTCGAGCCGGCCGAGGCTGGGCTTGATGATCCCGCCGATCAGCTTCAGGAGCGTCGTCTTGCCGGAGCCGTTTCGCCCGACCAGCCCCACCGCCTCGCCGGGCTCGACCCTGAGCGCGACGCCGGAGAGCGCCCAGACGTCCTCGCCCCGTCCGCGGCCACGCGTGACGATCAGCTCCTTGAGCGTGCGCGCCTCCTTCGGATAGACGCGAAAGCGGCGCGACACCTCGTCGATGCGAATCTCGCCGGGGCGGATCACGCTCTCGACGGTACCGAAAGGGCCCGGCGCACCAGGCCCGCGAGCACCCCGACGAAGCGCGGATCGGCATTCGGCATCTCGATCCGCTCGAACTCGAGCCCGAGCTCGCGGGCGCGCGCCGCGGCTTCGACGTCGAGGTCCCACCGGATCTCGAGGTGGTCGGCGACGAAGCCCACCGGGCACGTGAGGACGCGCCGCACGCCCTGATCCTGCAGCGTGGACAGGTGGTCGAGGATGTCCGGGCCGAGCCACGGGACGCCGGTGGGGGACTCGGACTGGAACGAGAACGACCAGTCGCGGAGCGCTGCGCGCTCCGCGATAGCTGAGGAGGTCTCGAGCAGCTCGTCCCGGTACTGCCCGCTTCCCTCTTCGGGGAGGCTGTGCGCGGTGAAGACGACGTGCGCCTCGGTTCCGCGCACACGGTCGGCGAGCAGCCCGACGAACCCTGCCTCGGTGCCCCAACGCTCGACGAACGCGAGCTCCGCGCGGTCGCCGAGCGCCGCCTCGACCTGGCGCCGGTAGCCCGCGATCGAGAGCGGCGAGTAGTGCGGCGCGAGCACGAGGCCGACGACCGTCGACGCGCCGGTCTCGAGCGCGCGCTCCACCGCCTCTCCGATCCGCGGCGTCCAGTGCTTCATCCCCGTGAACACCGGGATGTCGAGCTCGCGCTCGAGCGAGGCGCGCGTCTCCTCGGTGATCGCGTTCAGCGGCGAGCCGTCCTCGATCCCGAGCTGCCGGTACCGCTCGACGAGCTCGTCGAGGCGCTCCGGCTTGATCGGTCGCCCGCCGCGGATGTCGGCGTAGTACGCCGGGACGTCGTCGAGCCGCTCGGGCGAGCCGTACGCCATCAGGACGACCGCCGCGCTCAGACGCGAACCTCTGTCGTCAGCTCGTGGACGAACTCCCGCAACCGAGACAGCACCGAAGGGTCCGTCTCGGGCAACACGCCGTGGCCGAGGTTGAAGATGTGGCCGGACCGCCCACCCGCGCGGTCGAGCACGTCGCGCGTGCCGGCCTCGATCCGCGCCCACGGGCCGAGCAGGAGGGTCGGGTCGAGGTTCCCCTGGACGCCGCGATCCTCGCCGACGAGCGCCCACCCCTCATCGAGTGGGATGCGCCAGTCGAGGCCGATCACGTCGCCCCCGGCGCCCGACATCGAGCGCAGCAGGTGGGTCGTGCCCGTGCCGAAGTGAATCGTCGGGACGTCGAGCGCCGCGAGGATGCGCGCGGAGTACGGCGCGACGAACTCGACGTAGTCGGCGACCGACAACGCCCCCACCCACGAGTCGAAGAGCTGCACGACGTCGGCGCCCGCGTCGGCCTTCGCGCGCACGTACGTCGCGAAGGTGTCGGCGAGCTTGTCACAAAGCGCGTGCCACACCGTCGGCTCGCGATACATCAACGCCTTCACCTTCGTGAAGTCGCGGCTCGGCCTTCCCTCGACGAGGTAGCCGGCGACCGTGAACACGCCGCCGCAGAAGCCGACGACGGCCTGGTCGTCGCGCAGCTCTCGCCGCACGATCCCGGTCGCCTCCAGGATCGACGGGTCGGGCTCGCCGATGCGCAGGCGCTCGACGTCCGCCGCACTCGCGATCGGCTGCTGCACGACCGGGCCGACGTTCTCGACGAGCTCGACGTCGATGCCCATTCCGAGTACCGGCAGCATGATGTCCGCGAACATCACCGCGGCGTCGACGTCGTGACGGCGGACCGGCTGCAGCGTCACCTCCGCGCAGAGCTCCGGGTCGCGGGCGACGTCGAAGAGCGTGCGCCCACGGCGAATCTCGCGGTACTCCGGGAGCGAGCGGCCCGCCTGCCGCATGAACCAGACCGGCGTGCGCTCGACCGGCTCCCGCCGGGCGGCACGCACGAGGAGCGGTTCGATCATCGCTCCCTAGACTAGTGGGCGATGGGACGGCCGCTCGCGGTGAGATGGGGCGCCCACGATCTGCCCGAGCTGCGCGCGGGCGCGCTCGCGAGCGTGCGCGTGCGGCTGGAGAACGCCGGCGACACGCCGTGGCGCGGCGATCGCTTCACTGTCTCGTACCACTGGCTCGACGAGCTCGGCAACGCGATCGTCTGGGACGGGCTCCGGACGCCGGTCACGGCGGAGCCTGGCGACAGCGCGACGGTCGACGTCGCGGTCCGGCCGCCGATCCCGCCCGGGCGGTACCGCCTCTCGATCGACCTCGTCGACGAGAGCCGCTTCTGGTTCGGCGAGCTCGGCGAGGCGACGCTCGACTTCGAGGTCGACGTGCTGGAGCGTGAGGGCGCGCCCGTCGCGCACCTCGGCGACGCGATCGCCGCTCCCGACTGGCACGAGCGCGTGCTCGCGGCGCACCGCGAGGGCTACGCGGTCGTCGGCGGCTCCGTCGAGGGCCGCCGCCGCCCGGCCGAACTCGCCGCGTACGCGCCGCCGGGACGCGTTCCGGGCTTCGCGCACCCACTCGTCTGCCCGTCTGTGCTCGAGGGCGCGACGGTTCGGTGGACGGAGGTCGCGGGGCTCCCCGCGGCGGTTTCGCTCGACGGCGAGCCGGCTCTCTACGACGGCCGGATCACAGTTCGACTGCCATCCGGTCGTCGACGCGGCTGAACGCCCACGCGCCGAGCGCGAGCGCGGCGACCGCGGCGACGCAGAGGTACACCACGTCGCCGACCGCGGGCCACTCGCCGAAGAAGAGCGGGTCGCGGATCGCGTTCACCGGCGGCGCGAGGAAGTTCACCCAGCGCAGCACGTCGGCGAGCCAGTCGTAGTCGGCGGCCGCGCCGGGCAGGTTCCCGATCGTGTAGAGGATCGGCGTCAGGAAGAACCACGGGAGCAGCAGCGCGCTCACGAGGTGCTCGACGTCGCGGAACACGACCGTCGCGCACGCGATCGCCAGCGCGAGCCCCGCGACGAGCAGCACGAACACCGCCGCAAGCGGGATCGCGACCCACTCCGTCGTGCGCACGCGCGGGAGGAACGCGAAGTTGAGCGCGACCACGACCAGGAGCATCACGACGAACGCGACGAGGTTCGTCGCCACGGACGAGAGCGGGACGAGTTGGCGCGGGAAACGCGTCTTACGAATCAGCGCCGCCGCCTCCAGCAAGCTCTTGGAGGCGGCCTGCAACGAGTTCGCGAAGAAGACCCAGAGCACGAGCCCGGTGAGCAGGAAGAGCCCCGGATAGTCTTGGTCGATCACCTGCCAGAGAAGAGAGAAGACGACGAGGTAGATCCCCATCAGGAGCAGCGGGTTCGCGAGCGACCACAGCACGCCGAGCGCGGTGCCCTTGTACTTCGCCTCGAGGTCGCGGCGGAAGATCGAGCCGAAGAGCTCTCGGTAGCGCAGGACGTCCGAGTAGGTGTTCACACCACGCGCCGTCCGAAGATCGTGATCCCCGAGTACTCGCTCAGGTTCTGCGTCGCGAGCGTCGCGGCCGTGCGGCCGACGAGCGGCACGCGCAGGACGTGGCGCAGTCGGCGCCGCTGCCTGATCACGTCGTAGCCCTCCGCCTGCTCGAGCCGCGTGATCGCGACGCCTGCGGAGAGGAACGCGCCGACGTAGGCCCACATCGTGTGCACGTGCTCGTTGATCCCGTACGCCTTCTCTGAGGACTGCTGCGGGTTGTCCTCGCTCGCGCCGGGCGCGCGGGTTCCCTCGTTCAGCGCGGCGACGACACCGCCGCGACGCGTGACGCGCGCCATCTCCTTGACCATCTTCCGCGCGTCGATCGCATGGTGCAGGCTCGCGACGCAGTAGACGAGGTCGAAGGAGCGGTCGGCGAACGGAAGGTTCTCGCCGTCCGCCTGGACACGCTCGAACGGGCCGACGTGGCGCTCGTAGAACGCGCCCCGGCCGAGCCCGATCACCGGGTCGGCGAGGATGTCGGTCGCGACGTACTCCGCGCCTCGCGGGACCATGTGGAGGGCTCCCCAGCAGCGTGCGGCGCCGACCTCGAGGACGCGCTGGCCCGGCTTCACGTAGCGGCGGAGGAGCAGGTTGAAGGAGTGCTCGTTCGCCGACCAGGTCGGATCGTCCCAGGGGACGGCGGGCAGGAGGAGGTCAATCGCGTCGTCCTCGCCG
>Ga0214473_10009914_pt1 | contig 11246 bp, 9 predicted proteins | sample RVTome_7_FD_203509 | JGI IMG/M metagenome (GOLD analysis project Ga0214473, IMG submission 203509) | Soil microbial communities from uranium-contaminated site in the Upper Colorado River Basin, Wyoming, United States - RVT98D197 | ecosystem: Environmental > Terrestrial > Soil > Contaminated >...
GAAGGATTTGAAGTAAAAGCATTCGTCCGTTATAATTCAAAGAATAACTGGGGATGGCTAGAAAAGTCCCCGGTAAAAAATGAAATTGAAGTTATAACGGGTGACATTCGTGACTATGATTCTGTTTATATTGCCACAAATGGTTGTGAAGCAGTATTTCATCTTGCGGCTTTAATAGGTATTCCCTATTCTTATGCATCCCCTCTTGCATATATAAAAACTAATATTGAGGGTACTTATAATGTTCTACAGGCTGCTAAAGAGAGAAATATAAGTAACATTATAATCACATCAACAAGTGAGACTTACGGAACCGCACAAAGAGTACCAATAGATGAAGATCATCCACTAGTTGGGCAATCACCTTATTCGGCTTCTAAAATTGCTGCTGATCAAATTGCTTTAAGTTACTATAAATCATTTGGACTACCCGTCAAAATAGTTAGGCCTTTTAATACTTACGGACCAAGGCAATCTGCACGTGCAATTATTCCTACAATTATAACGCAATTATTAAACGGCAAAACAGAACTTGATCTTGGTAATACAACACCAACAAGAGATTTGACTTATGTGAAGGATACTGCTAACGGGTTTATAGAAATCTTTAAGAGTGATGTTTTAATTGGAAGTGTAACAAACATAGGAATGAATGAAGAAATAAGTGTAGTAGACCTTGCTCAAAGTTTAGCTGAATTGTTAGAAATAAAAATTTCTATCAAAGAGGACAGACAAAGGGTACGACCGGAGAATAGTGAAGTTGAGAGATTACGTTGTGACAATTCAAAATTATTGAAGTATACTGGATGGAAACCACAGTATGATTTAACAAAAGGTCTTAATAAAACTATAAGCTGGATTAAAGAAAATTTAAATTCATATAAGGCTGATATTTACAATGTTTGAAGAGATTATTGAGTTTATAAAAAGTTTATACCCTAATCAGAATCCTGTTCCGCTTCACGCACCTGTTTTTCTTGGTAAAGAAAAAGAATACCTTCTTGATTGTATTGATTCAACTTATGTCTCTTACGTTGGAAAGTATGTAAACAGGTTTGAAAAAATGACTGCAGAGTATACAGATGCAAAGTACGCTATTGCAGTGGTAAATGGTACGGTAGCCCTACAAATTGCTTTACAATTAGCTGGTGTTAAATATGGAGAGGAGGTAATAACACAACCCTTGACATTTGTAGCCACCCCTAATGCCATTTCACATTGCGGGGCAAAACCTGTCTTTATTGATGTTGATCTCGATACTTTAGGAATGTCCCCCGAAAAATTAGAGGACTGGCTTAAAAAGAATACAAAATACAATCAATCAACCAAACGAACAATTAACCAATCAACCAATCATTCAGTCTCTGCAATTGTTCCTATGCATACTTTTGGTTTCCCTTGCAGAATTGACGGGATAGTTGAAGTTGCAAATAAGTACAATATCCCAGTCATTGAAGATGCAGCCGAGTCCTTAGGTAGTTTTTATAAAGGAAAACATACAGGAAATTTTGGACTTGCTGGTATTCTTAGTTATAACGGAAATAAAACTATTACAACTGGCGGCGGCGGGATGATAATAACGGATGATGAACAACTTGCTGTGAAAGCTAAGCACATAACAACAACAGCTAAAATACCTCATCCTTATGAGTTTGTTCACGATGAAGTTGCTTACAATTACCGAATGCCGAACATAAATGCTGCTATTGGAGTTTCACAGATGGAAAATATCGATTTGATTATAAACAATAAGCGTGAAACCGCTTTACTTTATAAAGAATTCTTTAGCAACAGAGATATAGAATTTATTTTCGAAAATCAGTATTCAAAAGCAAACTATTGGCTTAATTCTATTTTATTGAAAGATTATTCTTTAAGAAATAAATTTTTGATTTTTGCAAATTCAAATAATGTTCAATGCAGACCAGCCTGGGTACTAATGACTAAGTTAAAAATGTTTTCTGATTGCATTAAAGGAGATATTTTCAATGCTTTGCAATTGGAAGAGCGATTGATCAATTTGCCAAGCAGTTTAAGAGTTCCTAATCATTGAGCCTTCGAAAACAGAAAATATTTTGAGTTAGTAACTACCATCTCACAGGAATCATATAAACAGGAAAAATTATCCTTTGAAACTTGCAGATTGGGCACACCTTGCCTATATAGTAGGCAAATTCGTGAACTGTCTCCAATAGAATTTTAGATGCTAAAATAATTCACCGCCGTGAAAAACGAGTCATTTGTGCAAGGCGGCTTTTTCATAGAAAAAAGCTACACTCATAAAAAGGAATATTTAATTTAAATTTGAATCAGAATAAAAGTGAGATTATAAATGCCTGTGTGTCAATAAGTGAATTTCGTTTCATTTCTGTACATAATCATAATATTTGATATATTCCATCTGATTAAATAATAGATAATTTATTCGTTTTCGTAATTAAATTGGCCTGTTAATTGCCATAGATTGATTTCCTGATTTTAGAGGTGTCATCTGGAATTTTGCCTGCAGGAAAGTTTTATGATCATAATATGCATTTGAGAATATATCCGGATTTTTCTGCTGGTATATTTTAATTCTTTAAAAGTAAAATAATTGAAAAAATTCTTTAATAAGTATAAATATTACTTAGGAGCGGTTGTTTCTTTCGCTCTGTTCTATCTTGCAGTAAAAGATATTGATCTGGATAAATTTTTATATTATTTCAGTTTCGAAAATATTGATATTCTTTTCTACGTTTTATTTGTCAATTTGGTTTTAAGAATAATTATCTCACTTCGATGGAACAAACTGGTCGATATCATACCTGAAAATAACTTTCTGACAACCTTTAATTTTACTAACATAGGTTACTTTGCAAACAATTTTCTTCCTGCACGTCTTGGTGATATTATCAAATCTTACTTACTGGCGAAAAAGAGAAATTACAGCAAAACACAAGTATTAACATCTGTAATAATAGAAAGAATTTTTGATCTCATGGGCTTATCATTTTTATTCATTATTGCAGTTTTAAGATATGATATACCCGAAAATATTTTAAAAGGAGGTTATATATTCATAGGTGTTTTAATTATTCTCACTGCAACACTTTTATTGATGCTTAATAAGAGTGAATATCTTGATTCAAAGTTAGAACATTTAAATAAATACAAAGTGATAAATACGATAAGGCAAAAAAATCAATCGGTTTTCTTTTATATAAGAAATTATCTGAATATAAAGGACCTCGCATATTTAACCTTAACCACTTCATTAATCTGGTTTTTATATGTATTTGCAGGATTCATTATTATTGAAAGATTGAACGGTTCTCTTAGCTGGGATGCCTCGATGCTAAGTCTTATTTTTCTGGGAGTTTCATTTATTTTACCCTCTACGCCGGGTAATGTTGGAGTGCACCAGTTCGCTTGTGTTCTTGCATTTGCAATTCTAGGAATGGATAAAACCCAGGCAGTTGCATTTTCATTTTACTATCAGATCCCCGTGATTGTTATTAGTGTTATATTAGGATTTTTTTCTATATACTACGAAGGTTTCTCAGTTAAAGGCATCAGTCGCGTATCAAAGGAAGCAAAATCTGCAGGTTTAAATGAAGTTGGTTGATATTTTAGTCGCAGTAAGGAATGAAGAAAAAAATATTCCTGAATTCATTACTAAAATTAATGAACTTACGCCGGAAAATGTTGATATTAATATTATTTTCCTTGAGGATGGAAGCAGCGATGGAACTGTGGAATTGTTGAGAAACTTATCCAAAAATTCAAATAACGTAAATTATATCTCGTTTGAAAATAAATATGGTCAGTATGCAGCACTTACATTCGGTTTGATTGTTTCGAAATCAGATGCTGTTATAACGATGGATGTCGATGGCGGTCATCCAATTGAAACAGCAATAGGAATGATTAAATCATATCTTGAGGGTAATAATTTAGTGCAGGGACACAGAATTGTTTATAAGCGTAAGAAATTTTATAGAACTTTTATGAGTTATGCCTACAACTTTTTTTACTACCTGATTGTTGGAGTAAATTTCTTCAAGCAAAATGTGATGTTCCGGTTAATGGACAAATTTACAAAAGAAAATTTTCTCCAGAATAAAAGCTGGTGGCATATATTTAAGACAAATTTCAGGGCCAAAGATGGAATTAGTAGCAGCTTCATAGAATATTCAGCTCCCGAGAGAAAATTTGGTGAGAGCAAATATGATTTTTTCAGATTGCTTAGGCTTTCTTACAAATCTTTCTTTGCGTTGTTGTCTTTTAAGAGATTAATGGTTATTAACTTAATTCTGATTGGTTCGATTTATTTATTTACAAGTTATGTTTCCATTCTTCTCTCAATTTTGATTGCTTTAGTTTTTCTTATGGTTAATATAAGTTTTTATATGATAGTGAATAATTATCCTGTATTAAAATTAAAAATAATTGAAACATCCCTGCCAGAGTTTAAAAAGTGAAAAAAACATCTATATTAATATTTGTTTTATTAGTTATTGTTTACATCCTATTTGGATACGGAGTTACTATAACCAACGATTCCGTTACGAACATGGACCAAATAGTCAGTAAAGATCTATGGAGCAGAAGTTCACATTTTTCATTTCACCTTTTCGGAATAATTTTTTATCTATTTTTTTCAAAACTAATAGGACTAAGTCCAGTCGTATCAATCCAAATCATGCTTGCATTAGTCAGTGCAGCTGCAGCGGTTGCATTGTATCAATTGACTCTAAAGAAGTATATTAATAACAATCAGGCTATAATCACGGTTATTATTTATTCTTTTGCGAGCGGGGTATTCAGGTTTTCCTGTCAAGTTGAATATCTTATTTTGGTGCCATCTTTAGGTATTATAAGTCTATACTTTTACTCTAAAGGTCACAACTTTATTGCTGGCATAATTTATGGTTTCGGTCTCCTTACCTCTGTTTTTCTAGTGCTCTTCGCTCCTATGTTTTTACTATTTACCTCATTTAGAGAATTATTTAAGAAGCAGAATATAATTTTTGCCATAAGTTCCATTGCCGTTTTTTTTACGGTAAATTTATTTACATATCAAGAAACTATAAGCGGTACCTGGTCTTATGGTGGGGAAATTGAATTTTATAAAGAAGTTTTAAGTGAGATCAACTATTTACGACCTGCTGCAATTTTACTATACGGTTATCTGCGCTCCTTTAACATCGTTATCGTTCTTATGCCATTTGTCTTCTATTATCTATTTAAGATTGACAAAAAATTATTCTATTTACTACTAATTACTTTCTTGATTCATTTACCGGTCGCGATTCCCGAAGCACGTTATGGTGGTTATCAGATGACCGCTTATCCCATTATAGCTATCTCTGCTGGGTGTTTTCTGAATAATTTATTAAAAAAAAGAAGATATATAGTATACTTGGTAATTATGTTGTATGTAATTATAAATGTTTTTATAGTATCCACCGAGAGGTCCTTTTTTAGAGATTTAAAAGATACCTATGTTCAATTGAGCAATAATCTTGAAAATAATTCTGTACTTATTGTGTATCAAGCTATTAAACCGATAAAAAATATCTATGCTCCAAATCTTCTTGTTTATGATGTAAAATCGGAATATCAGGATAAATTAGCAGAATACTACCCTAGTTCTGTTTCAACGGATTTATCACAAATTTTTGAAATTAATAATACAGTGTATTTACTTGAGTCTGGCCAAAGTTTGCCAGATGACTATTTAAAACTGCTGGTTAGTAAATTCACTAAAAATCAAGGTGCAAAAGTAAAAGGATTTGCTTTAGAAAGATTATTAGAAATTAATTCGTCAATACAACCTGAAATGCTTAACGAATATCCTCTTGATGTTTACAAACTAACTAAAAGAAAATAAATTGCTAGCGCAACTATTGTTGCTCAATTTTAAATTCCAATTGAAAGAATTAAAGTATTTTATTATAAGTATGTTGTCGCAGTTGCAGGGATGTTTAATCACTCTAGAACAAAACTAAATCTTAATTGAGACTGCAATTTATTAATGAAAAATTATCTCATGGTTTAGGAAAATTTACTTTTACTATTTTGCAAATTAATATTTGCTTGCCCTAATTATATTTGATAGTTAATCAAATTGGTAGACTTATACAAATGGATCTAGTTTATATTAATTCAGGTATTGGTTCAGTGTTTCCGTCGCAGGTGCGTGAATTACTCAATTATTATAAGAATTTAAATTGTTTTAAGAAAATAACCTTGCTTTGCGGTGTTAGAGATGAGTTAGAAATGAAGAAGGCTGAAGAATTGCTTAAATCATCAACTTTCGATGTTATTTTTTATAGAACTTTTCCAAATTATCCATTTTTTAATGGTATTTCCGTAAGGCATCTTGCAAAAGCAATGATGAAAGTACAGGTTAGCGAATCTACAGTTTTTCATATTAGGAGTAGCTCAACAGCATACATAGTTTACAAAAGTGTCAGAAAAATTTTGTCATATGAACCTAAGGTACTTTTAGATATAAGGGGAGCATTAAAAGAAGAAACAATAGATTTTCTGGAAATAAATTGGCTACTAAAAAAAATGAAGATTCTTAATTTTATAAAAGCATATTCGACTTTAAAATATTATACGGCAATTTCAGTAGTTTCTAATGCGCTAAAGGAGTATGTGTTAAATCATGTTGAAAATAAAATATTTGTTAATCCTTGTTTGGCGAGTAAGCTGTTTGTTTATTCAACTGAACAGCGAGATCACTTTAGAAATATTATAGGTGTAAATGAAAATGAAAAACTGTTAGTTTTCAGTTCTGGAGGAGAATCATTATGGCAGAATAATCAGGAACTAATAAATATAGCAAATAAAGGATTCAAAATATTAAATTTATCTAAAGTGAACATTGACCACCCTAATATCATCACTAAATATGTTAAATATGAAGAAGTTGCGGGATATATGTCAGCTGCTGATTTAGCTTTAATTATTCGTGAAAATAATATTGTGAATAAAGTTGCTTCTCCGGTAAAATTTAGTGAGTATTTATGTTCGGGGTTACCTGTTATTTCTAACAAAAATGTTGACGTTATTAAACAATGTATTGAAAAGACTGGTTATGGTTTACTAATAAATTCTGCGGATGATATTACTAGTGAAGCGGTGGATAAATTATCTTCGATATCACGAAAAAAAATAAGCGAATATGGACGAATGCATTTCGGAATCGAATCCGTGGCTGCAAGATATTTAAAAATTTACAACGAGATAGTTGCGGAAGGATAATCTTTCTGATAATATGACAGATAAAATTACAAGCGAAATTAATGTAAAGGAATATTCACCAGAACATAAAGCTTCCATTATTGCTCTGCTAGGCTATTTATTGAAAGGGCTTAATGAAACAGAAAGAATGGAACTCTTTGAATGGAGATATGAGAGAAATCCCTACCAAAAGAAGCCAATAATATTCTTAGCTTTTTCTGGAGACTTGCTTGTCGGGTTTAGAGCTTATTTAATCCAATATTTTTGTATTTCTGATAGAAAAGTAACTGTTATTAGCCCCGCTGACACTATTATCCATCCTGAATATAGAAGACGCGGACTAATATCTATGTTAAATAAACACAGTCTAGATGTAATTTATTCAGAATATCCAAGAGATAGTATATTATTGAATACTACAACTAGTAAGCATGCAATGCCAACCTATTTAAAATTTGATTGGTACCCTTGTTCAAATAAAAATAAAGTTTATGGTTATCGATTTTCGATTTTCAACATTTTCAAAACACTGCTAAAAATAGATGAAAATAGTAAAAAAGTCGATAAAATCTCCTTCTCGAATGCAGGCTTAATATTTGAGGCAACTAAAAAAATAAATAAAAGCAATATTTTAGAATTTATCAAAGCTAATAGAGACAAATATAAATTTACAAATATACGAGACGAGTTCTTTTTTGATTGGAGATATTCTTATGAGCGTGATAAATACTTTCTGATTCTATGCTATTTAAATAAAACGGTGGTTGGTTATACAATCCTTAAGAAGTTATCAAATTATGAATTTTCAATCGAAGAATATTTAGCAAAAGATTTTACAATATTAAGACTAATGTTTAAAGGCATGCAAAAAAAAATGATAATTCCAATAATGAGGACAATCATTTTTACTAATGAAGATGATAAGAGAATGAAATCGAGTGGTTTTTTTGTAGAATCAAATTTATTTGTTAAAATTTTTAAGAGACGACGTTTTCCAGTTCTTGTACGTCCTACAAAGCCAAATCTATCCAACGATGATTTTATTATTAAAGGAATTGATATCAGAGATATTGAAAATTGGCAACTATACCAGTCTGATAGACACTAAATTAAACATAATGCTCTAATAAGATAAATATTATAAGGAATTAAACGGACAATTTGGTAAAAATGAGTGTCCTTACGGTTTGTCGGGAAGCACCACTAAATTTGACAATTCATAAACATTCAATAGCGGAATTTATTTTTGAGCAGAATAGAGCAGTTGAAAAATTTGGTGTTCATTATGATTATTACTTAATTAAAAAGGGTGGCATTAAGGGATACATTGAAGAAATTAAAAATTTTCATTTCTTTTTAAAAGAAAAAAATTATTCTTATGACATCATTCACGCACATGGAGGTCATATTGGTTCTTTGGTAAATACTCAAAGAAGAATACCAGTTATTACAACATATCATGGGAGTGATATTAATAATGCGCTAAATCGTTTAATTTCATTAATTGCTCTTTTATTTTCAAAGACAAATATTTTTGTTTCTTTTGAAATATTTCAGAAAGTTCAAAAATATGCTAGCGATATAGTAATCCCCTGTGGTGTTGATTTCTATATATTTAAACCTATAGATAAAGTAAAATGCAGAAAAGAACTTGGATTCAAAGAAAACGAGAATATTGTATTATTTGCCGGGCGGCGAGAAAGAAAAGAGAAAAATTATAAGTTAGCAAAAGAAGCTGGTTATATCGCTAATGTTGATAATCTTGTTGAATTAAAAGATTTTACTAGAGAAGAGGTAAATCTTTTACTAAATGCTAGCGATATTTTATTACTAACTTCAGTTTCTGAGGGATCACCACAGGTAATTAAGGAAGCTATGGCTTGTAACTGTCCTATAGTCGCTACAGACGTCGGAGATATTAAAAAAATAATTTCAGATACTGAGGGATGTTATTTAACATCATTTAATCCATTGGATGTAGCTGATAAAATAAAGCTTGCTTTAAAATTTAATAAAAGAACAAATGGACGTGAAGTGATAAAGCATTTTGACAATCAAATAATTGCAAAAAAAATTTTTAGATTATATCAAAAAGTAATCGAAAAAAAGATATGATAGTCAAGATGTATTACGGAATAGGCAACTTTTGGCTATTATCCGTGTTTAATCAAAACATCATTAGTAGTAATTGAGAATATTAGAAAAATAACAGCTATCTGAATAAGATCTATCAATTGAGTTAATTCAGAATATTAACCAAAGTTTATCTTCTTAAATGAGAATAATTTTGACACTATAGAATTAGATAAATATGAACAACATTAAAATTATTATCTTGGCCATATCAACAATATTTCCATCCGGACTTAGAATTTTGTTGATGAATTTAATGGGTTATAAAGTTAATCGAAAAGCAAGGTTAAAAATATTTTCTGTAATCTTGGCTACGGATATATCTATAGAAGCATTTGCCAAAATAGATAGTTTTGTTGTAATTGCTGGCCTGGATAGATTAGTAATGCAGGAATATACTGCAATCCAGCGGTTTTCTTATATAAGCGGTAATCATTTATTTAAGATAAATAAAAGATCTATGGTAGGCTCCCGTTGTGTAATAAACGCAGGTGCCGGTGATGTAGAAATTGGCGAATATTCTGCATTTGCACCACGATCCTCAATTTATACACACGGTACATTCTTGCCTGCTACCCTTGGGTATCCAATTACTAATAAGGGGGTTAAAATAGGTGATTTTTGTTGGATAATGCAGGGCACCTCCATTGGTCCTGGCGTTATAATAGAATCCAATTCTATAATACTACCAGGGTCAACTATTGTTAAAAATATACCTGATAATGTGGTAGTTTATGATACTCCAACCCAGCGAAAATCTTTTCCAATATATTTCTTTAAGAAAAAATTAGACGATACAGAATTACTCGATTTAATAAAAAAAATAACTATTAATTATCTTAATACATTAAAATTAAAAAATAAAAAGTTGGATTTTACAATTCATAACGATGTCATTAATGTTAAGTATAAGAAAAATAAAAATTATAAAATATTCTTTTCAAAGATAAATTCAACAGTCGTGAATCATAATAAAAACGAAACGCATATTTATTTTTATTACGATCTGGATATCGAGATGATGAAAAATAAACAGTATATATGCTACGATTTTAAAAACATTGTAAAAAGCTATCCTAGTTTACCTGCAATTTTAAATAAATTTCAAGATTACGCTTTTGCCTACTACGGACTTAAATTTATTGATATTGATTATTGCTAATATGACTTTACAACTTAGTATGTTTTATTTGTAACTGTATTGCATGGAGGTAAAATGTATTTATTAAATGGTCATTCTATTGATGAAGACGGAACGTATGAAGTATTATGATATAGACTTAATAAAATTTATATCAAAATCGGTGACTATTACCGTTGTAGCCCACAGTGGTGGTGCAAACTATACTGATTTTAATTTTGCAGTATAGGATGGATATGCTTCGGCGATAGCCGCAGGAAGCATTTTTGTTTATTACGGCCCCTGCAAAGCAGTGTTAATAAGTTTTCCATCTAATCATAAAATAAAAAAAATTTTAATTAATGTATTATTATTTTGTATTAAACCATCCTGCTCATTATCATTTATTTAAATATACTATCCGTGATCTAAAACATCATGGTCATGAATGCGATATTTTTATAAGACCGAAGGATGTATTAAGTAAATTATTAGATAGAGATGAAATCAATTATATTATTATAGCCGATTCGATAAGAAATAAAAAGGGAATTCATTTTCAATCAATAAGTGGATTGATTAAGAAGGATTTTGAATTAACAAAATATATTAAGAAACGAAAACCAGATTTAATGATTGGCACTGATTGGGCTATAACTATTTTAGGCAGAATATTCGATATCCCATCTATAGTTTTCAATGAAGATGATACAATAGCAACACCAGAGAATAAGATATTTTATCCATTGGCTAAAAATTT
>Ga0214473_10009915_pt1 | contig 11245 bp, 7 predicted proteins | sample RVTome_7_FD_203509 | JGI IMG/M metagenome (GOLD analysis project Ga0214473, IMG submission 203509) | Soil microbial communities from uranium-contaminated site in the Upper Colorado River Basin, Wyoming, United States - RVT98D197 | ecosystem: Environmental > Terrestrial > Soil > Contaminated >...
CCAACGGAATTGCCTATCCCATACGCGGTGGCCCGGCCCCCGGCCTCGGCGCACGCGGCGGTGGACAAGCCCCCGCCCTACACCACAGCGGTAGCATGGCGGCGGGGCACAAGGCCGCGCCCCACGAGATCAGGTCAACCGGGCAGCGCCATGACTGTCACGGCTTCTTCCTGCTGCCCTTCTTCTTGGGGCCCGTCAGCTCGGCGAGCCGGGCCCCGGCGCGCTGCGCGGCAGTGGAGCGCGGATAGCGCTTGGTGACTTCCTCGAAGAGCCCCTTCGCGTCGTCCTTGAGGCCGAGCGCGAGCATCGACTCGCCGGTGCGGAGCAGCGCGTCGGGGGCCTTGTCCGAGCGCGGAAAGTCCTGCGCCACCTTGCCGTACTGGAGGATTGCCTCGCGGTAGCGGCGCTCGCCGTACCACAGCTCGCCGAGGCGAAAGTGAGCATCGGCCGCGCGCGGATCGCTGGGCCACTTCTTCACGAACTCCTCGTAGAGCTCGCGCGCCACGGCGCGCTCGCCCTTGGACTCCTGCGCCTGCGCGAGCGCGAGGAACTCGCCCTTGTCGGAGGGGCGCTTGAGCTGCTTCGCCTTCTCTTTCGCCTCGTATTCCTCGAGCGCTCCTGCGCCCTTGAGCGCTGCGAAGCGGGCGTCGGTGTTGCTCTTCTGCTGCGTGAGCGTGGCCTCCAGCGCCTCGAGCCGATGCGCCTCCTCCTCGAGGAGCCCGCGCAGTCGCGAGATCTCCTCCTGGATTCGGTCCTGGTTCACGGCGAGATCGGCGCCGGTGCGGTGAGCGGTGGCGTTGAGCTCGTCGATCTTCTTGTCCACCGCCGCCACGCGCTCGCGCACCGCCGCCCGCTGCTCGTCGATCTGCTTCGCCGCGCGGTCGCTCACGTCCTCGAGGCGCTCGATGCGCTCCTCCATCTGCCGGCCCCGCTCCACCGGGACCCAGCAAGCGGAGGTGACCAGCAGGACGGCGAACCACGACCGCTTCACGAGCGGTCCGCCTCCTCGGCCTTCACCACGCCGCGGCGATTCTTCCCCCAGCAATCCTCGTTCTTCTCGGTGCACACCGGCCGCTCCTTGCCGTAGCTGATCGTCTTCACGCTCCTGGGTTCGAGGCCCAGGTTGACGAGGTACTTGCGGACGGACTCCGCGCGCCGTTCGCCGAGGTGGAGGTTGTACTCGGTGGTGCCGCGCTCGTCGCAGTAGCCCTCGGCGATCACGCGCGTGGCCTTCGCCGACTTGAGGCAGCTCGCCACGGTCTCCAGCGTGGAGCGCGCGCGGGCGTCGAGGTCGGCCCTGTCGAACGCAAAGTGAACGGCGTTGTCGTCCCCACCGCAAGCTGACGCGGCAGCTGACTCCTTCGCCACGCAGCGACCGGCCTCACAGCCCCGACCGGGCCCACACTGTGCGTCCGTGTCGCACTCGGTCCTGGACTCGGCGACGACGCAGCGCTCGTTCTGGCACGTCTTCCCTGCGCCACAATCGGAGTCCTGCGCGCACTCCGGACGGGGGGTGCACTTGTTCTGGCGGCAGACGAACCCGGCCTGACAGTCGGTGTCCACGCCGCACTCCTGGCAGCGCCCTTCCACGCATACCTTTCCGTAGCCCTGTTGCTCCTTGCAATCGTCACTCGACTTGCATTCGCCATTCTTCGGCTTGGACGGACAGCCCGCCAGGGACACCATCATCGCCACTGAAAGCGACAGCAGAAGGCCACGACGCATCTGTCTCCTCCACTCGCACCAGGGTTACGGACCGCTCGTTATGTCGCTCGCTTCGGAACACATGTCAAAGAAATTCCATCGCAGGTAGAGTCTCGCTGCAATGGCCGCCACCATTCTTATCGTCGATGACGAGCGGAACATCCAGCTCACGCTGGCCCGCGCACTCACCCTGGAGGGCTACCTCGCGGTGACCGCCGGCTGCGGGCAGGAAGCCCTGGAGAAGATCTCGGCGCACCCGGTCGACCTCGTGGTGATGGACGTGAAGATGCCGGACCTCGACGGCCTGACGGTGCTCGAGCGCGCGAGGGCCACCAGGCCCGACCTCCCTGTCATCATCATGAGCGGACACGGCTCGATCGAGACGGTCCGGAAGGCCTTCAAGCTCGGTGCCTTCGACTACCTCGAGAAGCCAATCACTGGACGTGACAAGCTCCTGGTCGCCGTCCGCAACGCGCTCGCAATGCGCCACCTCACCGAGGAGAACGCGGCGCTCAGGCGCGAGGCGGGGCGCCACGAGATGGCGGGGGGCGGCCCGGCCATGCAGCGGCTCTTCGAGCTGGTGCACCGGGCGGGGGCGAGCGAGGGCCGCGTGCTCATCACCGGCGAGAACGGGACGGGTAAGGAGCTCATCGCGCGAGCGCTGCACGAGGGCTCGCGCAGGAAGGACGCGCCCTTCGTGAAGCTCAACTGCGCGGCGGTGCCGGCGGAGCTCATCGAGAGCGAGCTCTTCGGGCACGAGCGGGGCGCCTTCACCGGGGCCGCAGGCGCGCGGCGGGGCAAGTTCGAGCTCGCCGACGGCGGCACCCTCTTCCTCGACGAGGTGGGAGACATGGCGGCCGCCATGCAGGCCAAGGTGCTGCGCGTCCTCCAGGAGGGGGAGCTGGAGCGCGTGGGCGGCCAGCAGACGATCAAGGTCGACGTGCGCGTCCTGGCCGCCACCAACAAGGACATCCAGGCGGAGGTGGCGGCGGGACGCTTCCGCGAGGACCTCTACTATCGCCTGGCGGTGGTGCTCATCCACGCGCCACCGCTGCGCGATCGCAAGGAGGACATCCCCGCGCTCGCCGACCGGTTCCTGGCAGAAGCGTGCGAGCGAAACGGCCGCCGCGCCATGACCTTCGCGCGAGAGAGCTACCTCGTGCTGCAGGGCCACGACTGGCCCGGTAACGTGCGCGAGCTCAGGAACCTCGTCGAGCGCATCGTCATCCTGCGCGACGGTCCGGAGCTCGGCCCAGACGACGTGGCCGGGGCGCTGCCGGGTTCGCGCAAGCCGCGCGTCGACCGCTTCCGCGAGGGCGCCAGCTTCCACGATCTTGCGGAGGACGCCGAGCGTGAGATCATAACTGCCGCGCTGGCGCGGAATGGTGAGAACGTGTCGGAGACAGCGCGCGCGCTGGGCCTTGAGCGGAGCCATCTCTACAAGAAGATGAAGGGGCTGGGCATGAAGAGGTAGTGGGTTCTGGAGCCTGGCGCCCCCGAATGAATGGAATGAATGCTGTGGCCCGGAAGACACAGCGCTCGCCTGCTCGCCTGGAATCTCCCTGGCGCCCGGGTGTTTGTAGGGTGGTACGGCTCCGGCACGATCGGTGCTTCACCTCAGGTCGCCCGGCGCCACCCTCGGGTGTCCCGGTGAATGAGATAGAGAGCCCTACCCTCCTTTGCCTGCCGACGCCGATCACCTCGTTCGAGCTCTCCCTTTGGACACTCCTGCTGATGCCCCCCCCATCATGACCCGCACCGCAGCCTCACCGATCGCTCGGGCTCGCCGCTTCGCGCGCACCCACCGCGCGCTCGTCACCCTGACGGCCGTGGCCGTGGTGGGCCTCGGGGGTGGTGGCCTCGCCTGGGCCACCCTGCACGGTCTGCCAGCATTCGACACGCTCCGGGACTACGAGCCGCTCGTCTCGACGCGCGTCTACGGCCTGGACGGGAGCGAGGTCTTCGAATTTTACCGAGAGCGACGCACCGTCGTGCCGTTCCAGCAGATCCCGGAGGTGGTGAAGAAGGCGGTGCTGGCCTCGGAGGACGCCAGGTTCTACGAGCACCAGGGCGTGAACTACCTCGCCATCGCCCGCTGCGCGATGAAGAACCTGCTGCGCGGCCACGCCTACTGCGGCGGCTCCACCATCACGCAGCAGGTGGTGAAGACGTTCTTGCTCTCGTCCGAGAAGCGGATGACGCGCAAGGTGAAAGAAGTCGTCCTGGCGCGGCGCCTCGAGCAGAACCTCAAGAAGGACGAGATTCTCTATCTGTACCTGAACCAGATCTACTTCGGCCACCGCCGCTACGGGATCGAGGAGGCGTCGCGCTTCTACTTCGGCAAGAGCGTGCAGAAGCTGTCGATCGGCGAGGCGGCCATGATCGCGGGCCTGGTGCAGTCGCCCGAGCGGCTCTCGCCCGTGAAGCACATGCACGCGGCGAAGGAGCGGCAGAAGTACGTGCTCCGGCGCATGGCCGAAGAGGGCTTCATCTCCCACAAGGTGGCCGGCGCCGAGATGGCGAAGCCGATCCTCGTCGCGAGCCATTCCGAGCAGCGGCCCGGGGCATGGTACGCCGACGCGGTCCGGAAGTACCTCGACGCGAAGTACGGTGCCGAGCGCGTCGAGACCGACGGCCTGGTGGTGGACGTCGCGATGGATCCAGCGTTGCAAAGGACGGCCGAGGACGTGCTCGAGGCCCAGCTCCGCGCGGTGGACAAGCGGCAGGGCTGGCGCGGCGCGGTCGCGCACCTGGACGACAAGCAGCTCTCGGCCGCGATGCCCCTCTGGCGCGAGCGGCTGAAGGGGGCGCAACCACGGCCGGGCGAGGTGCTCGCCTGGGACCTCGGACGCGTCTCCGTGGACGACCTCGAGCCCGGCGCGGAGAGCCAGGGCGACATCCGCCGCATGCTGAGCGTGAAGCCGCTGCAGTCGAACGGCATGTACGACGCGCTCGTGACACATGTGACGGACAGGAGCGCCACCGTCGACCTCGGGAACGCGACCGGCACCCTCTCCCTCGGCGACGTGCTCTGGGCGCGCAAGTACAACCCGATCTCCGGCACGGCGGTCCCCCGCAGGGTGAAGGACGTGCTGAAAGCGGGTGACGTGGTGCTGGTGCGCGCGGTGCCCGGCAAGACCAGCCCCGCCGAGCTGGCGCGTGCTGGCAAGCCCGTGCCGCTGGCGCTCGAGCAAGTTCCGAAGGTGCAGGGCGCGATCGTCGCGATCGACCCCGACACGCGCGGCATCCGGGCGCTGGTGGGCGGCTACGACTTCGGGGCCTCGCAGTTCAACCGGGCCCTGCAGGCCAGGCGGCAGCCTGGCTCTGCCTTCAAGCCGTTCGTGTGGGGAGCCGCGGTGGAGTCGAGGCGCTACACGCCGGCCACCATCGTCTACGACACGCCCGACCTGTACCGCGACTCGTGGACCGGCAAGGAGTGGAAGCCGCAGAACTTCGAGCGCGACGAGTACGACGGTCCGCTCCTCCTCAACCAAGCGCTGGCGCACTCGAAGAACACCGTCGCTGCGAAGCTCGTCGACGCGCTCGGGGTGGACGCGGTGATCGGCTTCGCGCACCGCTGCGGCATCGAGAGCGAGCTCCCTCGCACGCTCTCGCTCGCGCTGGGCGTGGGCGAGGTGACCCCCCTCGAGCTCGTGAACGCCTACGCGACCATCGCGCGGCGCGGCTTCTCCACCCCGCCGCTGCTGGTGCTGCGCGTGCGCGACCGAAGGGGACAGGTGCTCGAGGCGAACGAGCCGCCGAGCCCGCCGGAGACCTACGCCGCTGCGACCGCGAATCCGATCTCCCGCGAGGCGGAAGAGGGTCGGGGCGAGGATCATGCCTCCGCCGCCTTTCCCCCGAGCTTACCCTTCGGCGCGGAGGGAGAACCGGTGGTCGTCGGGACCCCGGCCTCGGGCCTCGAGCCAGAGGTCGCCTTCGTCCTCTCCAGCATGATGCGCGACGTCGTCGAGTACGGCACCGGCGCCGCGGCGAGATCGCTCGGGCGGCCGCTCGCCGGCAAGACCGGGACAGCACAGGAGCACCGCGACGCCTGGTTCGTGGGCTTCGCCCCCGACCTCGTCGCCGGCGTCTGGGTGGGCTTCGACTCCCACGAGCCGCTCGGACCTCACGAGACGGGCGCCGGTGCGGCCCTCCCGGCGTGGATGGGCTTCATGCGGGCGGCGCTGGCCCGCCATCCCGCCACCGAATTCCGGGCGCCACCCAACGTCGAGTTCGCCCGCGTCGACGCGCGAACCGGCCTGCTCGCAGCCGATCCGAATGTGCCCGACGCACCGCTCGTCGCCTTCGTGGCGGGCACCGTTCCACGGAGCGCCGCCGACCAGGCGCCGGGTCCGGAGCCGCAGAGCTTCTTCATGGACGATCACTGACGCCAGGCTACGGGCTACGGGCTACGGGCCACGGGCTTCGGGCTTCGGGCTTCGGCGAGATGCCCGTCTGTGAAGGGTCGAGTATTCTCGACCCTTCGGATTAAGGTCTTGTGTTGCTGTAGCCTGTAGCCCGGAGCCCGAAGCCCTTCCGTCACCGACCCGTGCTCCTCCTGCTCTACGCCCTCCTGGCAGCCGCCCCCATCGAGTCCGCGGGCGGAGCGATCGGGCGCGCGGCCGCGGACCTCGCGGCGCGCGCGGAGCAGGGCCTGGACCCAGGGAGGATCGCCTTGGCGGTCCTCGCGCCGGGCGCGGAGGGGCTTCGCGAGCCTCTCGAGACCGCCCTCTCCGGGGCGCTAGCGGGGCGAGGTCAGGCGGTGGTGCCGCTGCGTGGTCCTCAGCTCGCCGATCCCGAGGGTGCCGCGCGCGCTCTCGGCGCGGATATTCTCCTGCGCGTCCGGGCGACGCTGGCGAGGGGCACGCTCGTGCTGTCCGGCGAGGTCGTCCCCACCCGACCCAACTTCTTCCTCCAGCACGCGCCGGGGGTGCGCCCAGCCGGCTCACGGATGATGGCGGCCACGGCCGCGGCAGACGACGCGGCGCGCGCGCTGGCCACGGCGGAGCGGCCTGGCGCGCGCCCCCTGGAGTTCGTCCCGCTCGCGGAGCTGCCCGGGCGCGTGCTCGCCCTTGCCGCAGGCGCGACCGAGGGGGGCGCGGTGCGGCTGGCGGCGGTCACGCCGACTGACGTCCTCCTCCTCGATCCGCGTGGCGCGGTGCTCACGTTCCACGCCCTGCCCCCCGCACCGCCGGGGCCGCGCGTGCGCGACGCCGCAGCGGTGGCGGCGGTGGGCAACTTCGGAGGAGGCCGCATAGGCTATGCGGTGGCGGATCGGCCGGAGGGCGAGGTTCTGTCAGCCGTGGACGACCGGCTGGAACGCGTCGCGTCGATCGCGATCGCTCCCGCCGGGTCGGCGCCGATGGCCGCGGCGCCCATCGCGGCAGGCGGAGCTGGACCGCTCTTCGGCGCGTTCGTACCGGGCCGCGGGGTCCTGGCGGACCTGCTCTCTCCGTTCGTCGATCCCGCCGCGCACCCGCGCTCGACACGCGAGCTCTTCGGAGCGACCGCCGCCCCGCGGCCCGGGCGCCTGGCGTACGCGGTGCTCGGCTCGGACTTCACGCTGCAGCTCTTCGGCCCGACGCTCGACCGCGTCCTGCCCGACGTCCCCGGCGTGGGCGCGGGCTTCGCGCTCGCCGATCTCGACGGCGACGGCGAGCCCGAGATGGTGGCCTCTTCGGCCGTGCCCGGCCCCCGCGACCACGTACGGGTCCTGCGGCACGGCGCGCAGGTGGCGGCCGTGTTCGAATCGGCGGACGTCGAGGGAGCGCTGCTCGCAGGCGCCGCCGCCGACGTCACGGGTGACGGGCTCGATGACGCGATCCTGGCGGCTGCGCTGCCAGGAGGGGGGACGCGGCTGTGGCTGCTCTCGACCGACGCGCGCGGAGCCGGGCGATGAGGCGCCAGTTGCTCGCGGCTGCTGCGCTCCTCTGCCTTCCGGCCGTCGCCGCGGCCGGCATGCGTCCCCGCTATGGCGGCGAGCTGCGCGTCCTGTTGCCCGCCGCGCCCGGCGAGCTGGATCCGGCGTGCGCCAGCGCTCCGGCGGACCTCGCGGCGGTCCGCGCGGCGCATGCCACGCTGCTCGATCTGGACGAGCGAGGCGCCCTTCGCCCGGCACTCCTCGATGCGCTGCCAGAAGCGGAGGATGGGGGGCGCGCATGGCGCCTGCGACTCGCACCTGCGCTGCGTTTCCATGACGGTCAGCCCATGGGCGCGGCGGACGTGGCGGCGAGCCTGGCGCGCCTCGCCGGACCCGGTTCCGCCCAGGCGTGGCTGGCCGCGCCGATCGAGGGCGCCGCGGCGGTTCGAGAGGGTCGAGCGCGGCTGCTTGCGGGGGTGCAGGTGCTCTCCGACCGCGAGCTACGCATCGTCCTCTCCTACCCGTTCCCCGGGTTCGCTCACGCGCTCGCCGCGCTGCCTACGGCGATCGTCAAGTCCGGACCCGGCGGCGTGCTGGTGGGCGCCGGGCCGTTCCGTCCGGCCAGCTCCGCGGAAGCAGGGCTGCGTCTTGCGCCCTTCGACGGATTCCACGGAGGCCGGCCTTTCACGGACGCGCTCCTCCTCGCAGGCGCCGACGCGCGCGGCGCCGCGCGAGCGCTCGCGAGCGGAGGGGCGGAGGTCGTGCTCCGCCCCGAGCCGCCGGCCGGCCGACCTGGCCTGGAGACCGGGCGACTCCTCGTCGTCATGGCGCTCGTGTCGCGCCGGCTCGGGCCTGCCACCGAGCCGACCCGCGCCGTCCTGGCCGCGCTCGACCGCTCGGAGCTGACACGCTTCGTCCGGGCGCCGTCAACACCGCTCTCCGCGCTGCTACCGCCGGCGCTCCTGACCGCTGCTTCGCGCGTCCCCTCGCCTCGCCAGGCGGGCGCTCCGGCCGCGCGGCTCAAGCTGTTGTTGCCCGACGGTGCCGATGCACCCCGCGCGGCGGCGGCGCGCATGCAGGTGCAGCTCTACGACCGCGGGGTGCGCGGCGCGCTCGAGAGCGCGCCCGCGGCGGCGTTCGCCGCCCGGCTCGCCTCGGGCGACTTCGACGCAGCGCTGGTGCCGGTCTGGCTGGTCTCGCCCGTGCCTGCGCTCGCGCTGGCGCAGCTCGCGGCGGCAGCGGGAGGGCCCGCGCGCGGTGCGCGAGCGCTCGCCCAGGCTGCTTCCGCCGACGCGGCGACCCTGCCAGCCGTGGCGGCGCGGCTCGAGGCGGAGCTCATCGCCGTGCCGCTCTATGCTGCGGGACTGCGCGCCGCCACCCGCGACGGCGTCGAAGGCCTCCGGGTCCGCGGCGACGGGACGCTCGAGCTCGGCGACGCGTGGCTCATGCCAGACCGAGGTGGGCCGTGAGGGCACCGCGCACCCTGAGCCTGCGCGCGAAGCTGACGATCGCCTTCTCCCTCTTCGCGGCGGCGCCCGTCATCGCGGCGCTCTGGCCCGCGTCTCGCGCGCTCTCCGAGGCGCTTGACGCCGAGTACGGCACCCGCCTCGACCAGGCGGCGCGAGCGGTCGAGGGCGAGTACCAGCGCCTCGCGGCCGACGCCGCGGTGGCCGCCCGCGAGGTGGCGCACAGCCCGGAGGTGGAGGCGCTCGCGCGCGACCGCGCGCAGCCGGCGTTCGACGAGGCCGAGGTGACCACGCGGGCCGCCGGATGGATGCAGGCGCGTGGCCTCGACGTCCTGGCGGTGTCCGACGCCAACGGGGTCGTCCTCTCCTCGGGCCACCTGCCCGGGCGCGCCGGCGACGCCGACCCCGACCTGCGCGCACTCTTCGCTGGCGCGCCGGCCGGGCGGGCGGTGCCACGGCCGGTGGCGCGCGCCTTGCCCGAGGGTGTGGAGACAGGGCTGGCGGCGATAGCCTGGGAACCGGTTCCGGGCACGGCCCCCCCGCTGCGCGTCACGGCGGGCCTCGCGCTCGGACCGCGCTTCGCCGAGCGGCTGGCCGCGCTCACAGGCGGCGCGGTCGAGGTCCGGGCGCCGGGGAGCTCTCGGCCCCTCGCGCGGACAGTGCCCTACGGGTGGGTGCGCGAGCTGGCAGGGCGGCTCATCGGCGCGACCCGGGCGCGGACGCGCGAGATCGCGATTCCTTCGGCGGGCTCCCCGTTCGCCGCCATCGAGATCACGCTGCCGGCGAGCGGGCTGGCGCGCGCGCAGGCGACGGTCGCGCGTACCTTGCTCCTCGCGCTCGCGGTGGCGGTGCTCGCGTCGACGCTCGTCGGGCATCTCCTCGCGCGGCGCATCACGCGGCCCCTCGAGGCGCTGCGGGAGGGAGCACTGCGCGTTGCGGGCGGCCAGCTCGGGACGCGGGTGGAGGTGCGCGCGACGGGAGAGGTGAAGGATCTGGTCGACGCGTTCAACGGCATGACCGCCGATCTGGCAGCGACGACGTCGCGCGCCGCCCTGGCGGAACGGGTTGCGGCGTGGCGCGAGGTCGCGCGGAGGCTCGCCCACGAGGTGAAGAACCCGCTCACACCGGTGGCGATGAGCGTGGAGACGCTGCGGGACGCGTGGGCGCTTCAACGGCCCGACTTCGGCGAGATCTTCGACGAGGGAACGCGAGCCATCGGCGAGGAGGTGCGCCGGCTGGCGCGGATCGTGGACGAGTTCAGCCGCTTCGCCCGACTGCCGGCGCCGGATCCGCGTCCGGTCGCGCCGGAGGAGCTCTTGGGGGCGGTGCTCGCGCTCTATCCCGAGGCGCAGGGCGGCGTGCGCCTCGAGCGGGAGATCGAGCCCGGGCTGCCGATGTTGAGCGTCGACCGCGACCAGATCCTCCAGGTGTTGCACAACCTCGTCCGGAACGGGCTCGAGGCCGTGGGCGCGCGGGGCACGGTGCGCGTCTCGGCACGGCGCGACGGCAGCGAGCTGGCGATCTCCGTCTCCGACGATGGCCCGGGGATCCCGCCAGGCGACCTGCCGCGGCTGTTCGAGCCCTACTTCACGACGAAGGAGGCCGGCACCGGACTCGGCCTCGCCATCGCGGAGCGGATCGTCGAGGAGCACGGCGGCCGGATCGACGTGGCCTCCCGACCAGGTCGGGGCGCGACGTTCACGCTGTGGCTCCCGCCGATGCCTTGATCCGGGTTTTTCAGCGAACCGGACTCGCCTTGAGGGCGGCCTTGCCTTCCTTCACGTAGACCTGGAACCGCACGGTACGGCATGCGTACTTCGCGACGAGCTGGTCGCGGTTCTTCTGGAGCTTCAGCCGGAAGCGGTCGTACGGCACGCCCTCGCGCGGCTCACCGCACTGCTCGCGGGTCTTCAGAAACTCGCTGTAGACGACGCGCCAGTGCTCCTCGTCGCTGGCCCCGGGCTCGCCCCCCGGGGCGCCCTGATCGTGGAGCGCGGCCTCGCCCCGATGTTCGAGCTCGAGCGCCGCGGTGCGCTCGGGAGGCTCTGAAAGTCCCGTCGCGGGCTCCCCCTCCATGGGGCCCTGCGCAGTATAGCCGGCGTCGCCGCGTCGATCGGGCTCGGGCTCGGGAGCGGCCGGTTCCGAGCGGAACAGCGATGCGCCGTCCTCGGGTGGCGGCTCGGACGCGGCCCATGGGGAGGGCTCTGGCTCTGGC
>Ga0214473_10009916_pt1 | contig 11245 bp, 7 predicted proteins | sample RVTome_7_FD_203509 | JGI IMG/M metagenome (GOLD analysis project Ga0214473, IMG submission 203509) | Soil microbial communities from uranium-contaminated site in the Upper Colorado River Basin, Wyoming, United States - RVT98D197 | ecosystem: Environmental > Terrestrial > Soil > Contaminated >...
CGTGATTCCTTCAAACCACGCATCGACAGGACGGCTCGTTCTTGTTTACGGATCCGTCACGAAAAATGGTCCCCAAAAAGTGCGAAACTCGAACTTAGGAACGCGTGACGCGACATCTTGCGATCGGCCGGCGATCTCGCTGCAATTGTTGATGGTTGGCAAGTGTCCGGTGAAGAGGGAGATTGACCGAAGCGTCGCGGGCGCTGCCGTGGTGTGCCTTTCCGCGGTCGCGCGGACCGGAGCCGGCAGCACCAGTCGCGCGCCCGGCGTGGGGCGCCGCTCGCACGGCCAGCCCCAAGGGAAGGTGTCAGTGAGAATCAAGAAATGAGGATCGCGGAGGGGCGGCGGCAACGACGGACTTGTGGAATTGCTCGAGGGTTTGAGGATCGAGGTGGGAGCCTTCGCGTAGTTCGGCGATGAGCTCGGTGACGTAGCGATTGTACATGCCGCGGGAGTACTGTTCCTCCAGCTTGGGTTGCAGGGATTGAAAATCGGGCAGCATTTCGCGGTCGATTTCGTCGCAGCGAACGATCATGAAGCCGTCGTTGGATTCGATGAGTCCGCTGAGCGCACCCGCCTCGAGGTCGAAGAGGGCGTTGACGGCGGGTTCGAAACGTTCGCGGACGATGCCGCGGGTGACCCATCCCCAGGCGCCGCCGTCGGCGGCGTGAAGATCGTTCGAGTATTTCTTGGCGACCTCAGAGAAGCTGAGGCCGCTCTGTAGTTCCGAAAGAGCGGTTTCGGCCTTGGACCGCGCGGCGTCACGGGCGGCCTCCATCTGCTCGCGCGTCGGGTCGTTCACCTCGGCAGGTAAATGGGCGGTGAGGCGAACGTCAATGAGGGACATGCGGCGGCGCTCGGGTTGGGTCTGGGCGTCGGCCAGCATGTTATAGGCGGCCAGGAGTTCGTCGCGGGTCGGCTGGGGGATCTTGGGTTTGATTTCCTGTTCCAGAAACGCGGCAATGATGTATTCGCGCTGTTTTTTTTCGCGCACCTGTTCCAGCGTCTGACCGCGCGAATTGAGGAAGTTGACGTAACGACGCTCGATGCCCTCGTGCCCGGTGGTGACCTGGCGGCGAATGTCCGCGTCGACCAGGGATTCGACGCGTTCCTTGACCTGATCCGGGACGCGCTGGGAAGCGCGTTGATATAGAAGCGTCTCGGCCACGGCGTCCATGACGAGTTGCGCCGCGCGGCGTTCGAGGAAAGCGCCGTAGCCGGCATCAGTCAGCGTTTCGGCCTGCTCTCGGAGTTCCGCGGTAATGTCGGCCCAGAGGGAGGCGGCCTCCACGCGATCGGGACCAACGCGGAGGACGTAAGAAGAATCACTTGTTTGCGCAGCCACAGGGTGGGGGGTGGAGGATTCCGTGGCTGAGTGTGTGTTCTTGGCATTGGTGCCGGCGCCGCCGAGAAGACGATCGTAAGCGCAGCCAAAAAGAAGCGCACCCAGCGCCCCGGTGAAACAAAGGAAACGAGAGATTCCCGACATGGTCGTATGCCTATAGACAAAACAACTCAGTCGCCCAGGGTGCCGCGCGGACTGAACGGACGCTCCGTTTCGAACGCGGGTTTGAATCCTGCCGGCGCTTATTCCTGCGTCGAGGCGCGAAGGAGCATTCGACGTAGGATCGGCACCAGCGTATCCGGCTGCAGATACGACGACGGCGGACGCCAGTACACCGTTCGTGAATCCGGCATTCGCACCGATCCGGCGGCGTCCACGAACACAGCCTCGGCCCGTTGCACGTGCTGAATGGCAAAGATCACGTCCGGCGGTTGGAGACTGATGGACTCCACGCCGAAGCGCCGAGCGAAGACGCGGATCTCCGCCACTAGCAATAAACGATCGACCTCCTTGGGGAACGGGCCGAACGCGTCGTTTAGATCGCGCTCGAGCTGACGCAGGTCCTCCTCGGTCCGACAGGTCGTGATGCGACGATAGATCTCGATTCGCGACCGCTCGGACGCGATATAGTGTCGCGGAATGTGGGCGGCTACGTCAAGATCAACGTGTACGGGCGGGGGAGTGGGGTCCGGCTCATTCTTCAGCCGGCGGACGGTCTGCTCAACCAGGCGACAGTACATTTCATAGCCGACGGCGGCGATGTGGCCGCTTTGCTCCTTGCCCAACAGGTTGCCCGCGCCGCGGATTTCGAGGTCCCGCATGGCGATGCGGAAGCCGGCGCCCAGCTCGCTGAACTCCTCGACGGTCTTGAGGCGTTTGGCGGCCTTGCTCGTCGGGGGGCGATCCGGCGACAAAAGCAAATAGCAGTAGCCACGATGATCCGACCGCCCCACGCGGCCACGAAGTTGATGAAGATCGGCCAGGCCGAACCGATCCGCGCGGTTGATGAAGATGGTGTTGGCCGAGGGAATGTCGATGCCGCTTTCGATGATCGTGGTGCAAACCAGCACGTCCGCCTCCTTTCGAACAAACCGGTGCATCACCCTTTCCAGTTCGTCATCCTTCATCTGTCCGTGGCCATAGACCACGCGGGCTTCGGGGACGATGGTCTTGACCGTTTGGGCCATGGCGGCGATGGACTGGACGTAGTTATGGACGAAGAAGATCTGACCGTCGCGATTGAGTTCACGTAGAACGGCGTCGCGGATCTGGGACCGGCTGAAGGGCAGCACCTGGGTGGCGATGGCGCGACGATCGACGGGCGGCGTTTGCAGCGAACTGATGTCCCGAATGCCCATCAAGGACATGTGCAGCGTTCGCGGAATGGGCGTGGCCGTCAACGTCAACACGTCGACGGTTTCGCGCATGGCCTTGAGCTTCTCCTTGTGCTCGACGCCGAAACGTTGCTCCTCGTCGATGATGACCAACCCCAGATCGGCGAAGGTCACGTCCTTGCTGAGCAGGCGGTGCGTGCCGATGACGATGTCGATTCGGCCTTTCTTCAAATCTTCGACGATGCGTCTTTGGTCGGCGGCGGACCGAAAACGCGACAACCCGGCGATGACAAACGGGTACTCGGCCATACGCTCGCGAAAAGTCTCGTAATGTTGCTCGGCCAGCACCGTGGTGGGCACGAGCACGGCCGCTTGTCGTCCATACTCCACGACCTTGAAGGCGGCGCGCATGGCCAACTCGGTCTTTCCGTAGCCGACGTCGCCGCAGATGAGGCGATCCATGGGCCGGGGCCGAATCAAGTCGTCGCGAATCTCGACGGCAACGGTCAGTTGATCTTCGGTTTCGTCGTAGGGAAAGGCGGCCTCGAACTCGCGTTGCCACTGCGTATCCGCGGGGTAGGCCGTACCGGAGGCCGCATCCCGAAGAGCCTGAAGGCGGAGCAGGGATTCGGCCAGATCGGACACCGCGTCCGCGACGCGCTGCTTGGTGTTCGCCCAGCGATTGCCGCCGAGCTTGGATAATTCCGGTTTGCGACCGCCCGCGCCGATGTACTTTTGAACCAGGTCCACCTGCGAGCAGGGCACGTAGATGGCCGCCTGGTCGGCGAACTCCAGGGCCAGGAATTCCTCTTCCTGGTTCGAGGTTCCTTTGCGCATCTTCTTGAGGCCGCGGTAGACGGCGATGCCGTGCACGACGTGGACGACGTATTCACCGGGCTTGAGGTCCAGCCAGGATTCGATAGGGCGTCCGGCGTGCACGCGGCGGATGCGGCGGCGCTGACGGTGACGATGAAAAATTTCATGATGCGGGATGACCAGCGTGTGGCATCGCGTCCAGGCGAATCCGCGGTGCATGATGCCGATGTGCGTGTGTATGCGATCGACCGCGTCGGGCGATCGTTCGCGGAGCATCTCGCAGAGTCGTTGCCGTTCGCCATCCGTATCGCAGACGAGGTGCAACTCCTGCTCGGTGCTGAGGCGACCCAATTCGGCCACGGCGTCGGCGGCATCGCCCTCGAAACGGGAAACGGAAGTCACGCCTAGATCGAAACGCTCCTCATCCGCGGCGGCGGCCGTTCCAAACACGGAGAGCTGCAGTTGTGGGAACGCGCCGATCCTGGACAGTAAATCACGGGTGGAGAACAACCGGCGAGAATCGGCGAGGCGTTTTTCGAGGGTCTCGCCCAGGGACTGGATTTCCCCGGGTTCGTCGAGCACGATGAGGGCGTCGGTCGGCAGGTACGCAAGAAGATCGGCACACGTATCCGTGTCGGGTTTCCATTCCTTCCGTGAGGCGGTGATGGCAAGCGAATTCAACGACTCGACGGAACGCTGCGTGCTGATGTCGAAACGGCGGATGGATTCCACCGCCTCGCCGTCGAATTGAATGCGGTAGGGGGTCGATTCACCAGGTACAAACAGATCGACGATGTCGCCGCGGCGGGCGACATCGCCGGGCGATTCCACGAGGTCCAGACGAATGAAGCCGCGATCAACGGCCCAGGTTAGCAGGGTATCGGGCGAGGCCGCCGGACTCCTCCCGTTCTGCGCGCCGACGCGGATCCGCAGGCTCCCTTCTTCGAGCTGCTCCGGCGTAGGCACAGGCTGCATCAAGGCAAGAAACGGGGCGACGAGGCAGGGCGCGAACCCATCGTCGCGCTTCGCAAGTCCCGATGGATGGGGATTCCCGCCCGGTATGTGGCCATTCCTTCTTTTCCGCCTGTGTGACCCTTCGAACGTAACCGCCTTGTTCGTCGCGGGTATCGCCCCACGATTCAATAGCTCCGTACAAACTCGAAGCCTTTCGGCCTCGATCTCGCCGCCCGCCGCACCTTCGCCGGGAAGCGTTTCCCAGGCGGGGAACAAGGTCCACGGTCGTTGGGAGAAGAACTCCACATCGTCGTGGGCGTCATCGGCCTGCTCCAGGTGGGCGGTGAGGTAGAGTATGGCTCGGTCAGCGGGCAGGGTGGTGGCGGCCAGGGAGACCACCATAGGCGCAGAAGATCCCCCCAGACCTGAAACGTGCCACGCCCCTTTTGCCTCCGGAAGGCGAGACACGAGATCTTTGACGCGAGGATCGTTTGCGATCGACGCGGGTATCATGTCGTTCCGACGTAATCTTACGCTTGGTGGAGTTTCGGTCCACACCAAACGTCTCTTTCCGTGCATCGACTGATTTGCACCGGCCGTTCGACAAGATCGCACAAGTACCGACAGCCTCGCGCTGGTTAGGTGTCGAAAGCGCAACTATGCTGTGGATGGGGCGAGCGTCTTGCTCGATGCGAATTCAAACCCGTTCCCCTTCGGCATCACGCGTCGCCGAAAACGGGTTTGGTGACGGCGGAATCGCGTCAGGATGGTCTTGGGAGGATCAACTAATGCGTCGTTCTCGATTCAACTCGTGTTTCCTATTGATGGGTTTGATGGTTCCGTCGGTGGCGATGAGCAAACCGGCGACGGATCGATTTACGCTGGGCGATTACGTGCCGGGCGACGTCTGGCTTTACATCCATTCCGCCCACAACCCCGAAAACGACTGGCTCGACGCGGAGTACCAGGAGGTCTGGGACACGCTCGCCGCCACGGGCATTGACAAGGACATCGTTTCACTCATCTTCTCGTTTGTTCCGGAAGAGAAGAAGGAAGAATACCGCGGAGTGATGGATAAGTGGCGGGGACTGCTCAAGGCCGTCAACTGCGCGGACCTGGGCGCCAAGGAGTTCGTGTTCGCCGAGCGAATGCTGAGCACGGAACAGGGTCCGATGAACCTCATGGGGGCGGACTACGTGTTCTTGATGCGCGGCAAGGAAGGGAGCGGCGAGACCAACTTCACCGCGTTGACCACGATTTTCAAGGAGATCTCACAGCTTCATGAAAAGCTTAAGTTTCATGATGAAGATCGCGACGGAATCAAGTGCGTCACCTTGCGGATCACCCCGGAGGGCGCGGGCGGAAAAGCCATTAACTTCTCTCTATTCCGACGCGACGACATTATCGGTTTGGTCAACAGCCGGGCGCTGGTTCATGAAGTCACGGCTCTGATGCGGGGCGAATCGAAGACCACGTCGATCGTTCAATCGAAACGGTTGAAAGAGGCCCTGGCTCAGGTGCCCGCGGCGGAAAACGAAATCAGCTTCTTCGACGTGCAGATGTTTCTGGGCAGCGTCTCGGACATGATGCGTAATGCCGTGAGCGCGGCCGGCAGTCCCAGTGAGGAGGGGAAGAAGTGGCTGGACTTGGTCGCCAAGATCATGAATCGCGTCAACGGGTTCGACTACGTGATCTCCACGACGGAGACGCAGGACCACCAGAAGCTGACCCACAACGTGGTCCGGGTGCAAGAGGGCAAGCAGAAAAGCGACCTCGTCCGTCTTCTGGTGAATCGCAAGCCGTTTGCGAAGTTCGACGAGTTCATTCCCGTCGAGGCCACGGAGTTCAGCGCCGAGGCGTTCATCGACCTGGAAGGGTTGTATAAGACGGTCCTCGACGTCATCAAGACGGACGTGCCCGATGGGGATCAGCTCATTGAGAAATGGAACGGCATCCTCGCGGGAGCGGGTTTCGATCCGGACAAGGATCTGTTTGCTTGGTGGAGCGGCGAGATGATCAAACTCACTCTGCCCGCCGCCGTGGTGACGCCCATGGGCGGGGCGGACAGCGTCCTGATGATCCGTCTCAAGGATGGAGAGATCGCGTCGGCCAAGATCAACGGGTGGCTGGACAAGCTGCAAAACATGATGAAGGAGCAGGGTCAACCGCTGATGATCATGCCCGCGCAAGTGAGCGCCGAGGGTTTCAAACAGGTCACCTATCCGCCGATCATGATGTTCATCAATCCCGTCGTCGGTGTGAAAGGCGATTGGCTGATGCTTTCGAGCAGCGCCGCGGCGCTGAACAAGTGCCTGGAGACGGCGGCGGGTAAGCATCCTTCCATCGCGGAGAATGAGCGTTTCAAACGCGAGGGGTTGGCCGCCAAGCAGCCCGTCTTGTCCTGTTCCTTCACCGATACGTCCAAATTCGGCGAAGAATTGGCCGGCGCGGTGGGCATGGCCGGATTCGTCGGCGGAATGATCACCGCCTCCATGCCCAATGACGCGCAGTCGGGACAAGCGAAGAAGGCGATTCAGAGCGTCATGCAGATCGTGATGAAGCTGGGACCCGTCCTTCAGAAGCTGGACTTCTACAGTTCCGAAGCCTCGATGGGAACCTATGACGGGGAGTTGACCATTCGCAAGGAAAGCGTGGTCACGTTTAAGAATCCCGAGCCGGAGAAGGTCAAAACGGCGGATGGAAAGCCCTGAGGCGTTCCCGAGCTTTTCTAGCGTCCGACGCATCGCGGAACGTCGTATCCGAGCACGAAGGGCCTGCGCCGTGCCTCTAACCCAAGCCGACCACTTCCCGCCAGGACGCGGACCATCAGGCGGAAACGAGGAATGCGATAAGGGAACTACTTCCGCGGATCAAGCGCTTGTTCTCTTGTCTCCGCGGCCCGGCCCATCAGCTCGTTCGGCGCGGGCGGTCTCGCCGGGTTCATCGTGAAATGCCGCTCGTGCCGGTCGTGCCAATGTCCCGGCCAAAGAACCTCCGCGAAAAAGTCGATAGGAATCACCTGATACCATGGCGGATCAACCTGCCAGTTGGTCTTGAGTGTTTCAAAGCCTTCCTGCCGGATGATGACGTCGTAATCCCCGTACCAGACGAAGTCGGTGTTGACCGGGCTGCGGCCGATCTCCTGATCGTTGAGGAACACCAGAGCCTGCGGCGGATCGGTGGTAATGGTCAGGGTCCGGCGGACGCACGCTGATCCCAAGACGCCGGAAGAGGCCGTGACGATCAACGCCAGCCGAGTTGCCGGCAGAATCCCAGTGAGCCGGAATCCGAGCCCGCGCGGCTTTCCCGACGTACGAGGGACCTGCGACGACCGAGCTGCGCAGTCCAACTCCGAAAGGCTGCCATCGTTCCCTCGGGAATTGGTGCCATAGGTTTGCCGGTTCATCACGGCTCCAATTCGCAGATTTCCGCCGATGGTCCGTCGGTGTCCAGAATAGCGACGGTGCATCGTCCCGTCACCCATCCGCAGCATTCTCCCGGATTCAGCAGAAGTCGTTTTCCATCGAACCGATTCACCACCTCGTGCGTGTGGCCGGTAATCACGATGTCCGCCGTTTCCATATCCGACCGATCGCACCACTCGATGAAATGATGGACGAGAATTCGACTTCCACCGAGTTCGATCCACAACGGTCCGTCCACCAACTGCGGCAACAGCTTCTTGAGTCCGGCGCGTTCGCCGTCGTTGTTGCCGTAGGCGCCGTAGAGCGGTCCCTTGTATTGCAACAGGCGTCTGACCGCAAACGGAGCGACGAAATCGCCCGCATGGATCACCGCCTCTACGCGACGCCTCATAAACAGCGCCAGCGCGGCGTCGATCATCGGAAGGCGGTCGTGCGTGTCGGAAATGACGCCGATGATCATCCTGAACTCTTGGCTATGGCAGCGCCGCTGCGGACCGGGCTACCGATGGCCAAACAGGTACTCGTGCAAGTACTCGATAGTGGCCTGGCGGTCGTCGCACTCGCCCGCCAGGATATCGCCCGACGAAATCATCCCGTAGAGCTTGCCCTCCTCCACCACCGGGAGGTGGCGAATCCGTTTCGCAGTCATGATGGATTTGCACTGGGAGAGCAACGTATCCCGCCGACAACAGGCCATCGGGGTCGTCATGACCTCCTCGACCGGTGTCCCGGCGGGGTCCTTCCCGGCGGCGACGATGCGATTCAGAATGTCCCGTTCGGTGAAGATGCCCACCACCCGGTCCCCACGGGTCACCACCAGCGCTCCGATGCGCCGCTCATTCATCAGCTTCGCGGCGTCCAGGACATGGCTTGAAGCCCCGATGGTCGCCACGTCCGACCCCTTGCGATTGAGAATGTCCTGGGCGGTTGGCATGAGCGAGCTCCGTCGACGAATCCCATGTGCCGAATCCTATTGTATTGTGTAACAAGGACGGGCATCCCGCAAGGGAAATCGAGAAGTTGCCCCCGGGGTTATCCGCCTGGCGGATCATCCCGGAGTAAGAGGAGGGATGCGGGTCGGGTGGAGGGTTCCCCCGACCCGCATCCTGCAGGCCGGTGCGTCACTCCGGCTGTGAGCTCAGGCACGTCTGCCGGCGGTCGAATCCAGCAAACGCCATCGTTCTTGAAGAAGAGATTCCAGGCGCCGAATTACGTCCGGTGGACGCCCGGCTGCTACGGCCTCGGCGAGTCGATCACGAAGACGCTTCGCTTGCCGTCGCAGGCGAGCCGAAGGTTCGAGCGTATTCATACCTTCGTTCATTCGATCACCGTTCGTGCTCGCCACACTCTTATACGAGTAGATGGTCCGACTATTCCGAATCATTCATAAAAAAATTGTACGGGTCTGTCGGACACGAATAACCTTCACGATTATCCGAGAAATCGTGCCAAGAAAGCTTGGATGGTCCGCCCGATGGAAAGGTGATGATACAGCCTGGTTACAAAAGCGCGCCCCAAGGAATAGCGCGAAGATCGTATTCAACGGACGACGAAACCACGCGGCGACCAACCCTATCGTTAAGGCACGAATTTATAGCCGATGCTGTGCACCGTAACGATGTGCCGTGGATGCTTGGCATCCGGCTCGATCTTTCGACGAAGACTCACAATGTGATTGTCCACGGTCCGCGTCGTGGGGAACCCCTCCAGGCCCCAGATCACGTCAAGCAGCTTGGCCCGATCCACCGGTTTTTCCGCGTTTTCCACGAGCATTTTGAGGATCTCGAGTTCGAAATGTCCCAGGTTATGGGTCTCTTTCCCGCGCTCGACTTTTCCCTTCACTAGATCCACGGTGGCCTCGCCGATGCGCAACACTCTGGCCAGACCCTTTCCCGCCCCGGTTCGACGAAGCGCCGCCTTCACCCGGGCCAATACCTCGCGGATGCTGAACGGTTTGGTGATGTAGTCGTCCGCGCCGACCTCCAGTCCGCGAACAATGTCGAACTCCTGGCTCTTGGCCGTCAGCATCAGGATCGGGATCATATAACCGCCCTCCCGAACCCGGCGACAAACCTCCAGACCGTCCATCTTGGGCATCATGATGTCCAAGAGCAGCAGATCGGGGTTCTTGTCGGTCACCGCCTTGACGGCCGACTCGCCGTCGTTGGCGACGACGACTTCGTAACCTTCAAACTGGAGATTATCCCGCAAACCCATTGCCAGATCGGCTTCGTCTTCGGCGACCAGAATTCGTGCCATGGTAGTCACTCCTTAAGTTTCGGTTGGGAAACAACGACCGCCGCCGCGGAGACCTTCGCGGGCTCGACGGCTTCGGACAACTCGCCATCCCACGCCGGTAAGAATATGCGAAACATGGTGCCCTTGACCAGTCGGGATTCCACATCCAGGGTCCCGTGATGACTTTCAACAATCCGTCGAACCAGGGCCAGCCCCAAGCCGGTGCCGCCCTTTTCCCGAACGCGGCGATCGGCAGAACGATAAAACCCGTCAAAAAGATGCGCCCGATCCTCCGGGGTGATGCCGATCCCCCGATCCTGGATGGACAAGAGCACGCCACGTTTGCCCCGTCGAGTATCCAGGGAAAGTTCGATGAGCAGGTAGCGCTCGTCCTCGGAGTATTTAATGGCGTTGTTGATCAGATTGATGACGATCTGGGCCACGGCACCCGGATCCGCATGGACCTTGGGCAGACGTCCCGTCACGGATAGTCGATGCTCAAAACGCTCGTGATCCAGATGGGGTCGGTAAGTCTCATACGTTTCTTTGACGACTTCCGCCAGGTTGAGCGGCTCAAAGCGGTATTGTTTGCGTCCCGATTCGATCCGCGCGAAATCCAGGATATTCTCAATCAGGTGGGTCAGCCGCGTGCTCTCCCGGGTGATGATCGCATAGTACTCCTGACGCTTCTCCTCGGACGAGACGCGCCCGGATAACAACGTTTCACCGAACAGTCGTATGAGCGCCAGCGGCGTCTTCAGCTCGTGGGATACATCGGCCACGAAATGCGCCTTCATCTCCGCCAGGGCCATCTCGCGCCGTACCGCGCGCTTCAAGACCGTCATGGCGATCAAAAGCGTGAGCAGGGCGAGAACGGGCATGGCCAGATACAGCGTCGTTTGACCGATCACCGTCCATTGCTGTTGTCGGACGAAAACGGGCGATGGCTGAATGTTCCAGAATCGAAACGGACCGAACAGGCGTTGTGACCATGGCGCCACGGATTCGTCGCCATCGGCGGGAACGACGACCAGACGCCCGTCGGAGGGAAGGGATTGTTCCAGCCAACGTTCGCGAAGCCGGTCCAGGTCCACGTTGACAATCAGCGTATTCGTCGCCTCTTTGCCTGCCCG
>Ga0214473_10009917_pt1 | contig 11244 bp, 12 predicted proteins | sample RVTome_7_FD_203509 | JGI IMG/M metagenome (GOLD analysis project Ga0214473, IMG submission 203509) | Soil microbial communities from uranium-contaminated site in the Upper Colorado River Basin, Wyoming, United States - RVT98D197 | ecosystem: Environmental > Terrestrial > Soil > Contaminated >...
CGCGAATTCGCGACGCCCTGGGCATTCCGCCCTTCCAGCCCGCCCTGCCCTTCCAGCGGGAGCCTTCGCGGTGAGGATCGATCGCGGACGCCTGATCGAGTTGGCGCGTCGCCACGTCGAATCCCTAACTGCCGGGGACGGCGTCCTGGCGGGATACCTCATCGGATCGGTGGCCCACGGAGAGCCCGTGCTCGGCGGCGCGGCCGACATCGACCTGGTGCTGATTCATGCCGAGGCGCCCGCCGTCGAGCGCGAGATCGTCCCCCTCTCGGAGGACGTTCACCTCGACATCGCCCACCATGCCAGGTCGCGCTATGCCCAGCCGCGTCAGCTGCGCGTCGACCCGTGGCTGGGCCCGGCGGTCTATGCGCCCATCCCTCTGTACGATCGTGAACATCTATTCGAATGGGCCCAGGCTGCCGCTCGAGGTCAATATCTGCGTCCCGACCACGCCGGGCGGCGTGCCTCGGCCCTGCTCGAGGAGGCGCGCCGCCGCCGCGTCAATTTGGTGACCGCCCGCCGCTGGCCGTCCACGTATGCGGCGGCCGTCGTCGGCGCGGCCAACGCCGTCGCCAGCCTGGAGGGGTCCCCGGCCTGCGGACGACGCGCCCTCCTTCTGCTCGAAGCCCGCCTGTCCCAGGCTGGGTATCCCGAGGTGTTCTCCCACGTACTTCGCCTGCTCGGAGCCGGAGCGGTCGAGGGTCCCATGGCGGCCGAATGGGTGGCGGCCTGGACGCGCGCCTACGATGCCTGCGCCCGACTCGCCGGCGACCCGATGCTTTCTCCGCACCGTCGCGCCTACTACCTGAAGGGTTTCCAGGCGTTCCTCGAAGACGGGGCGCCCCAGGCGTTGCTCTTCCCCATGATTCGAATCTGGGACCGCGTCTTTTCCACTCTGGAGGTCTTCGATCTGGCGCCCGAACATCGTCCGGCCTGGGAGTCGGCGCTTTCCGTCTTAGGGTTGGAACCGGCCGCAGCCGACCGCCGCATCCACGACCTGGAAGAGTTCCTCGACCAGGTCGAGGTCATCCTGGAAAGCTGGGAGAAAGACCATGGCGTCTGACGGACTTGCCCAGGGCAGCGGAGTCAAGAAGTTCGTCGCCGTCGCCGGGAACATCGGCGTCGGCAAATCGACGCTGGTCGGCCTGCTCTCGGCCCGCCTCGGCTGGGAGCCCTTCTACGAACCAGTCGGAGAAAATCCCTACCTGGCCGACTTCTATCGGGATATGCGTGCCTGGTCGTTCCAATCGCAGATCTTCTTCCTCACCCGCCGGCTGCGCAGCCACCGCCAGCTTTGCGATCACTCCACGTCGGCGATTCAGGACCGCAGCGTCTACGAGGATGCGGAGGTCTTTGCCCACAACCTGTACCTGCAGGGGCAGATGGCGGACCGCGACTACGAAAGTTACCGTGAGCTCTACACCGTCCTGTCCGAGTTCCTTCCCGCGCCGGACCTCGTCGTCTACTTACGGGCTTCCGTCGCGACGCTCCTCCAGCGTATCGCCCAGCGCGGGCGTTCCTACGAGCGCGCCATCCAGCCCGACTACCTGGAACAGCTCAACCGGCTGTACGAGTCCTGGATCGAACGTTTTACCCTGTGCCCGGTGCTGACCGTCCCGGCCGACGACCTCGACTACGTCTCCTTCGACAGCCACCTGGATCTGATCGTGTCCAAGATCCATGAGAAGCTGGCCGGAAAGGAGGAGGTGTTGTTCAACCCCGACGAGGTCGCGCGGGTGAACGGACGCGCCGCTTAGTTCGGAATCCCCACTGCCTCAGGATTCCCTCGAGGCGTCCGTCGAGATCCGCTGCTTGGAGATCGTCCCCTCACCAGGCCTGGTCGTGGCGCAGTTCTTGACTTCGTAGGACCCGGCTGAACCCCACAAGGCAACCGGCTGGTGACGGATGCCCTAGCTTGCCTCCCCCCTATAAATCCGGTAGAATTCGGATGTAATTGCTCGCCTTTCCCGGCAGCAACCTTCGCCACAAGGAGGGGCCCGGTGGACGTCATCAAGGTGTCGGCCGGCTCCCGCACGTCATCGGTCGCCGGAGCCATTGCCGGCGTCGTTCGGGAGCACAAGCGGGCCGAGGTCCAGGCCATCGGTGCCGGCGCGGTCAATCAGGCCATCAAGGCCACCGCCATTGCGCGAGGCTACCTTCAGGAAGATGGCATCGACGTGATTTGCATCCCCGAGTTCACGTCGGTCGATATTGAGGGCAAGGAACGAACGGCCATCCGTCTCGTCGTTGAGCCCCGCTGAAAACTGCAATCCCATGATGGCGCCGGTCGGCGGGCCGGCGCCTTGCGCTTCCGGGGTCTGAGGCCCTTTCCGGCCGCTACACGGGTCGCAGGCCGGGCAGATCGATCATCAGCGTCTCGAGGGCCAGCCGGGGGTTGGCATGGAGCTCGAGCGCCGTGAGCGTCCTCTCCACCGCCAGAGTCGCCAGGCGCGCCCCTCGTGCCCCCACTTGCGACGCCAGGCTCTCCACCCATTCCTTCCGGTCGCCGTTTCCCAGCCGAGCCTCGGCTCCGTGGGCTGCCACCAGAACGTCTCTCCAGACGGACAGCCACGTTTCCAGCGTGTTGCGCACCCGCCCCTCATCTTGGTGGACCCCGTCGACGAAGGCAAACCGCTTGGCGCGGCTGGTCTCCAGCAGGCGCTGCAAATCGCCGAGCGCCTGTTCTCGAGCTTCGAGCAATTCCGGCGACTCCAAGGCCCTGAGGGCCCAGCCTGGCCGGCCGGAGGACAAACCAGCGATCAGTCGGGCCCGGTCAGTCGCCGCCCCGCCAGCCTGCAACCCTGCCGCCAGCGCCTCCGGCGCGACCCGACGCAAGGCCACGACCTCGCAACGGGAGGCGATCGTCGGCAGGACCGACTCGGCTGCTGGGGCGGTCAGCAGTAGGACCGCCTCCCCGGCCGGCTCCTCCAGAGTCTTCAACAAAGCGTTGGAGGCGCCGTCGCTGGCTTCATGGAAATCGGCCAACAACGCCACCCGCCGACGGCCTTCGACCGGAGTGAGCGAAAGCTGTCGCTGGAGTTCGCGAACCTGGTCGATCCCGATCTCGCTCTTGCCTTCCCGTCGCGTAAGGAGATGCAGATCCGGATGGGCTTCCCGGCGGACCAGGCGGCAGGCGCGGCACTCCCCGCAGAAGTCGCCACCGCTAGGCGGCTGCTGACAGAGCATCGCCTGAGCGAAGCGCAGGGCCAGCGTGCGCTTCCCAATGGCCGGCGGGCCGCCGAACAAGTAGGCGTGCCGCACCTGTCCGGACTCGAGGTGCCGTCGGAGCAGCGATACGGCCCACTCGTGGCCGATTACATTCCACGCCATGGCGGCGATTGTAGCCCACGCCCGAAGCCCGCGTGGTATCCTTCGAGCCGCCATGCCCTTGGACTCTGTTCCATCCGCTCCTCCTGCGCAGCCGCGGTTCTTCTTGCGCCAGATTCCGGTCTTCGGAGAACGGATCCTGGCCCCGATGGACGGCGTCTCCGACTGGCCGTTCCGTTCCATGTGCCGTTCGTTTGGTTCGGCCATGAGTTACACGGCCTTCGTCGCCGCCCACGACGTGCTCGCCGGTCGTCCTCTGGCCTACCGGGCTCTGCACTTCACCGAGGATGAACGCCCGGTGGTCTTCCAGATCTTCGACGACAGTCAGGAGCGATTGCTCGAGGCCGCCCTCCGGCTTCAGGAGCTCTCTCCCGACGCCATCGATATCAACATGGGGTGCTCGGCACGTTGCGTCTCCGGGCGGGGCGCCGGCGCGGGGCTGCTGCGCGATCCGCTCAAGATCGGGCGGATCATGTCCCGCCTAAGCTCATCGCTCGAGGTTCCCGTCAGCGCCAAGATACGCCTCGGGTGGGACGAAGCCGAGCGCAACTACCTGCTCGTGGCGCGCGCCGTCGAGGAGAACGGGGCGGCTTTGCTGGCCGTCCATGGCCGGACTCGTGCCCAGGGATATCGCGGCGAAGCCGACTGGGAGGCGATTGCCGAGATCAAGGCACGGGCCGGCATCCCCATCCTGGGAAATGGCGACATCCACACGCCCGACGAAGCCGCGCGGCGCTTGACTGAATCCCGGTGTGACGCGGTGCTTATCGGGCGCGCCGCCATGGGAAACCCATGGATCTTCTCCAACCGGCCGCGTTCGACCGTCCCGGCCGACGAGCTGGCGCAGGTGATCGAAGACCATTTGCAGCGGATGTTGGTCTACCACGGCCCGGCCGAAGGCATCCTAGCCTTCCGCAAGCACCTGACGCGCTACATCGACGGTCGGGGCATTCCCGCGGAGCAGCGGACCCTCCTGCTGACAGAGACGGAGCCGGACGGAGTGCGGCGCCAACTGGCGTCTCTCGGCCTGGACGCGGCCGGCGAGGTCGGGCGCAGATCCGTCGCCGCAGCCGAGCTGCGTCCAGCGCTGGCCGTCTGATGCCGGCGGGAATCCCTCACTCCGTCCCATCCAATCGGCTCCTGGCCGGCTCTCGGCTATAATCCGGCTCGCCTCCCCATGGCCGGATTGCTCGGTTCCTCGCTTGTCTCCCGCATTCGTCGCAATCACGCCCTCGAGCACGCCACGATCCATTTGCTCTCGGCGCGTTTCCCGAAGGCGGTTTTCCTCGGCCGTTCCGATGTCGGTGGATTCTCCCTTCTCGCCGACGTCACGGGCGACGCGGTCTCCATGGCCGCCAACGAGGCGCTCGCCCGGCTTCGCGGCGGCGATCACCGGCTGGCCCTCCATCCGAATTGCGGGACGAACCTGCTGACGGCCAGCCTGTTGGCCGGCACGGCGGCGTACGTGACGCTCACCGGGGCTTCCTCCCGCGGCTGGCGCGATCGCTTCGACCGTCTCCCCTTGGCGATCCTCGCCAGCCTGCTCGGCCTGATCGTGGCCCAGCCTCTCGGCTTCCAGCTCCAGCGGCGCGTCACGACTCAAGCCGATCCGCAAGGTCTTGGGGTCCACTCCGTTCACACCTGGACCCGCGGGCCTACTCGCCTGCACCGCGTGCGCACCTACGGGTGAGATGGCCGCGCCTCCGCCGACGGTCTACCTCCTGCACGGGGACGACGACCTAGCCGGCGGGGAGTTCCTCGCCCGTTTGATCGATAAGCTCGGCGATCCGACGACGGCCCAACTGAACCGACTCCAGGTTTCCGGGGATCAGGCCGATCTAACCGAAATCGAGGCCGCCTGCCACGCCGCCCCATTCCTGGCGCCGCGCCGTCTCGTCATCGTCAGCCCACTGGGTAAGTTGGGCACCCCCTTCTCCCGGCTGGAGAAGCTTCTCGAGAATCTTCCGCCGACGACCGGGCTCGTCCTGGTCGAACACAAACCTCTGCCGAAGGGATCGCCGTTGCTGGCGTGGGCCGAGACTCATCCGCAGCAGGCTTTTGTACGAAGTTTCGATCCGCCGCGCGGAGCCGCCCTCGTGCGATGGATCACGCAACGCGCGCAGCAACTCGGCGGCGAGATGGAGCCAGGCGCGGCCGCGCTATTGGCCGAATCGGTCGCCGGCGACGCCCGGACTGCGGCCCAGGAGACGGCCAAGCTGCTGGACTACGTCGACCGGAAACGCGCGGTGAATTCGAGCGACGTCGAGGCCCTTACCCCCGTCCGCGGCCAATCCGACATCTTCGCCATGGTCGACGCCCTCGGACACCGCAACGGACGGCAAGCCATGCTGCACCTGCATCACTTGTTCGACACCGAAGAGCCACGCTACATCTTCTCCATGGTCATTCGCCAATTCCGGCTTCTGCTTCTTGCTCGCGAAGCCCTCGACGCCGGCCAGTCGCCTCGGCAGGCTCTGCCCCTTCCGCCGTTCGTCGCCGACAAGGTCGCCGGGCAGGCGGTCCATTTCCCCCTCGCCCGACTGGAAGCGATCTACCATGATCTGCTGGAAACGGACATCGCCAGCAAGCGCGGCCGCGCCGATCTGGATGTAGCCCTCGACACCTTGGTGGCAACTCTGGCCCGCTAGGCAGTCGGCACGTCTTCCACTCCAAGCCAGAAATGGCCGCGCAGCACACCCGGGCTGGTCCGAAGCACGAGGTTGTCGTGGCGCTCGGGCAAGCCGGCGCCGGCCGTGGTGGGGTGCAGCAGGCACAGCGTGGGGGCTTGCCCATACTTCTCCGCATAGAACGAGGCCGCCCGACCGATGCGCTCGAGGATCCCGCGCCGAGGGTCGTCGTCGAACCACAGCATCCCGATGTTCAAGATCGCCTCCCTCACGACTGCAGGATTCTCTCCAGCCGCCACAACCCGCGTCCGACGTCTTCCGACAGCATGCAGCGCAGCCCGGTGGAGGTGCGCACGCGATAAAGCCGTCGGCCGTCGCGGCGGCCGGCGGCCGGCGGCCGGCCTTCCCAGCTGCGTACTTCATGTCGGCTCCCGCGCCAGAAGAACTCCCGCGGCGCCTGCCGGGGCTCGTCCCTGCGCACGTAGATGAACTCACCGATTCCGATCACTGGCCACCTCCCGCCTTCGCCGCGCCCCACGTCCGGCCGCGGCGGAGGTCGAAGGGGCTTGAGGACGGGGTGCTCCCCGCGAGAGCCCACAGCGCCTCGTTCACCGGCCGGTGACCCCCGCGCTCTCCGCGAATCCACCGAACGGCCTCGTCCAGATCGCGCGCGCTGAGCACCGCCGTGCGGAACAGCGTGCCGCCCGAACCCCCGAGCAAGTGAAACCACCCCTCACCCCGAGCCGGGAGAGCTTCCACAACGCGGCTGCGAGCCGCCCACGGGATGCCTACCGGCCGGCGGATGGATGTGGCGAATACATGGACGCCGCTCAGGGGGCCCAGCCGGAGGACGTCCTCCAGAGCGGCGGCGAAGGAAGGCTCCCGACTCGTTTCCTCTCGAACGCCATCGAGGAAGAGGACTATCTCCGGCCGCTCGTAACCGCGCAGCAGGCGGCGCCTTGACTCGTCCGCCAGCCACTCCAGCAGGTCAACGGCGTCGTGGGGGAGCTCAGCCAGCGGCGCAACGGCGTGAGGCAGGGCCTCTACGACGCGCAGCTCGCAACCGGTCCCGTCCACGGCCGCCAGTTGAAGTTCAGAAGGAGCAGCCCGCAACGCAAGGGAGATGAGCGAGGTTCGCAGAAGCTCGGACACCGCCGGCCCCTGCGCCCCGAAGACAACGACGTGAGAACTGCCCGGGTCGTGCAGGTTGATCCAAAGCGGTCGGCCGCTCTCTTCGACACCGAGCAGGGCCGAAAATCGCCCCTCTGGCTTCGAGCCGGCCAGGATCGGCTTCGCAAGAACATCGAGGGGTGAGCTTCGTCCGGCCTTTTCAGCGATTCGGACCCATCTTGTGGGTCGGCTCCCCAGCCACTTCGTCACCACCGCCACCTCCCACCGCAAGTAGGTCTCTCGACGGACTGGTAGAACTTGTGTTCTATGTCCAGTGTAACGAACAAATGTTCTGATGTCAAGACCGGGAAGGACGCTTGTGCTACAATCCTGGCAGTAGGTGGCCATGCTGGACGTCCGGCCTTCACCCATCGCCGGTACCTGGTACCCCGAAGATCCCGACATCCTGGCTCGATCGATCGATGGTCACCTGGCGGCGTCGGAGGTTCAGCCTCCCCCAGGCGAGATCATTGGCCTGGTGGTCCCCCACGCCGGGCACCGCTACTCCGGTGGAGTGGCGGCGCGGGCCTTCAGGCTCGTCCAGGGCGGGCGCCGCGCCCTGGTGGCGATCGTCTCGCCCATGCACCATCTCTACCCGGAGCCTGTTCTGACCACCTCCCACGCCGCATACGGGACACCACTCGGCTCGGTCGAAGTCGCCACAGATGCGGTCGAACGCCTCGAGCGCGATCTGGCCGCCTCGGGAATTGCCCTGACGCGTGTCGCTCGCGATCCCGAGCACGCCCTCGAGATCGAATTGCCTTTTCTGCAGCGCACCCTGGCCCCCGGTTTTCGTCTTCTTCCACTCATGTTGCGTGACCAGGGCCGGCCGGTTGTGGAGGCCGTCGGTCACGCCTTGGCCTCGGCCCTGGCCGGCCAAGATGCGCTCCTCGTCGCAAGCTCTGACTTGTCCCACTTCTTCCCCGACCACGAGGCGAGGCGTCTGGATCAGGAGATGCTCTCCAGGCTGCGCGCCTTCGATCCGGTGGCGGTGCTGGCGGCCGAGGAAGAAGGGGTTGGGTTCGCCTGCGGGAAGGGCGCGCTGGCGGCCACCCTGTGGGCGGCCTCCGCCTTGGGCGCTGACCGCGTCGACATCCTGGGCTATGCTCATTCGGGCGACGTGACCGGGGATAACCTCTCCGTCGTCGGTTACGGCGCCGCCGTCATCTACCGCGCCGCCTGATTCAGGGATCTCGTCCGCATGCAGACCCGTTTCGGTATGGACGTGCTCGGCCTGATCGGTGTGGCCGTCCTGGTGCTGGCCAATGCCTTCTTCGTCGCGGCTGAGTTCGCCTTGGTCAGCGTTCGAACGACGCGGCTGGCCGAGCTCGCCGCCGGGGGCAACCGCGCGGACCCCTGTTCACAGCGTACCGCCGCGATCCTCCTCGCCCCCGACGAGGCGGCCGCCTGACCATGTCGACCCTTGGCTCCGATTTCCTTGGGGTTGCCGCGGTTGTGCTGCTCGTCCTGACCAACGCCTTCTTCGTCGCCGCCGAGTACGCCCTGGTGCGCATCCGCCGGACGCGGGTGGCCGAGCTTACTGCCCAGAAGAAACGAAACGTCCGCTGGGTCGATCGGCTCCTGCGCCATCTCGATCGCTCCATCGCCACGACACAGCTCGGAATCACGATGGCCGGGTTGGCACTCGGATGGGTGGCCGAGCCCGCCCTATCAAGCCTGTTCGAGCCGCTCGTCAGGCTTTTTCCTCCGCTGCAACATGAGGATGTTTCACGCGGGCTATCCGCGGCCCTGGCGTTTGCCGTGATCACCGGGGTCACGGTGGTCCTCGGGGAACTAACGCCCAAAGGTATCGCCCTGCGCGATCCCGAACGTACGGCCCTGGCCATCGCCCGTCCGCTGTACCTCGTTGGCTGGATGTTCCGACCCTTCATCGCCCTGCTCACCCGAGCCGGGAATCTCGTTCTCCGGCTGCTCCGCTTACCGCCCGCCTCGAGTGCTAACGGCGTGCACTCCGTCGAAGAGTTGAAGATGATCGTCAGCGCCAGCGCCGACGAAGGAGTCGTCAAAGACGAAGAGGAGGAGATGGTGCGGGCCGTCTTCGACTTCGGCGACACCTACGTGCGCCAGGTGATGGTCCCTCGAACGGAGGTGGTCGGCGTCTCGGCCGAGACGCCGCTGGAGGAGCTTGTCGCGGTGGCGGTGCGCAACCCGTATACCAAGCTGCCCGTCTTCGAAGGCAGCCTGGACCATGTGATCGGGGTCTTGCACCAGAAGGACCTGCTGCGGGCGATTCAGGAGCGAGACACGCGGGCCCGCACGGCGCGCGATCTGATGCGGGAGACGATTTTCGTACCTGAGACCGCCCGCATCGCCACGCTCCTGGCCCGCTTTCGTCGGCGGCGCCAGCACCTGGCGGTCGTCCTGGACGAGTATGGGGGCACGGCGGGGGTGGTGACGCTCGAAGATCTGGTCGAGGAAATCGTGGGTGAGGTCGGAGACCCGTTCGACCAGGAGCCCGAAGTCTTCCCCTTGCCGGAAGGGACAGCTCTGCTCGACGGCTTGACAACCATCGAGGAGATTAACGATCGGTTCCAGCTCGACCTGCATGATCCGCACTACGATACGCTGGCCGGCTTCATCCTCGGACGCCTAGGGCGCGTGGCGCAGGTTGGCGATACGGTGAGCCTCGACGGGGCCACTCTGCGAGTGGAAGCCATGGACGGCCTGCGGATCGCCCGGGTGTCGCTGGCGCCCCGACTTTCCGGCGCAGCATGAGCTCGGCGCCCACCCCGGCTACACCACCGGGACCGTTCGCCCCGGCCAGTGCACCGGGACCGTTCGCCCCGGCCAGTGCACCGGGACCCTACGCCGAAGTCGCCGTCCACCTTGGGCGCGTGCAAGGGACCTTCCACTACCACCTGACCCCTCCCTTGAGGGCTGTTGTCCAGCCGGGCCATCTGGTCGTGGTCCCCTTCGGCCCGCGCCGCGTGCAAGGCGTCGTCGTCGCCCTGACGGATGAGTCTCCGGTCCCCGAGACGCGGCCGGTGGCCGGGCTGGTGGATCTGGAGCCCGTGCTCACGGCGGCTCAGTTGGACCTCGCCCACTGGATGTCCGAAGCGACGAGATCGACTCTGGCCGAGAGCCTAGCGATCATGCTGCCGCCGGGCCTATCCCGGCGGGCCGACACACACTACCGTTTGTTGGCAGGCGACGCCGACCCGCGCCACGAGACCGAGGTACGCCTCGTGCGCCTGCTGCAGACCCGCGGCCCTCTTCGAGGCCGACAACTGGAGCGTCTCCTGCCCCGCCGCAACTGGCGGCATGCCGCCGAGAATCTCCAGCGCCGGGGCGTGATCGCCCGGGAGAACGTCCTCGACGAGCCGAGTGTCCGAGCGCGAGTGGGACGCAGGGCGCGTCTGGCGGTGGACCCGGCGACGGCGCGCGCCGCGCTAGGCGATCTTGGACTTCAGAGTCGCCCAGCCTCCGCTCGACGCCGTGCCGCCCTCGAGGCGCTCCTGACCGAAGGCCAACCCCTCGACCCGACCTGGCTCTACGCCGAAGCCGGCGCACGACCCGAGGACCTTCGCTACCTCGAGGCAAAGGGCTTGCTGGCCTGGGACGAGGTCGAACTTGTGCGGGACCCGCTGGCGGACACAGAGGCGATCCTCGCCTCGGCGCCGACGCTGACCTCGGAGCAAGCCGCGGCCTGGGCCGCCGTACGTCCACCCCTCGACGCTCATGCCTACGACACTTTCCTCCTACACGGAGTGACAGGGTCTGGCAAGACGGAGATCTATTTGCGCGCCGTCGAGCACACACTCGGATTGAACCGATCCGCCCTGGTGCTCGTACCCGAAATCGCGTTGACCCCTCAGACGGTCCAGCGCTTCATGGCGCGGCTGCCGGGCCGCGTCGGTCTGCTCCACTCCTCGTTGTCCGAAGGGGAGCGCTACGACACGTGGAGGCGCTGCCGCTCCGGCAAGCTCGACGTGGTGATCGGGGCCCGCAGCGCCTTGTTTGCCCCTTTACCGGACATCGGGCTGATCGTGCTGGACGAAGCCCACGACGATTCGTTCAAGGAGCAGGAACACGCTCCTCGCTACAACGCCCGGGAGGCGGCCCAGGCGTATGCCCGACGCCTCGCTGCGGTTTGCCCCCT